>Ga0207874_1000072_pt1 | contig 151334 bp, 125 predicted proteins | sample HigsolmetaAR201D_FD_184833 | JGI IMG/M metagenome (GOLD analysis project Ga0207874, IMG submission 184833) | Ionic liquid and high solid enriched microbial communities from the Joint BioEnergy Institute, USA - AR20-1-D (SPAdes) (version 2) ... | reverse complement strand
TCAGGACGACGAGACGTGCCTGCAGCCTGAGTCCGAGGATGTCGAGCAATCCGAACGCTCCGCTCGACTCGTCCTCGTCGCCGTCGGGCGTGAGGGCGAGCGCGGAGAGGCGCGGGCGCCAGGCATCGACGTGACCGTGGGTGGCGATGTGGAGGAGAGCCGGTTCGCCCTCCACTGCCGAACGCAGCTCGGAGCGCGTCGCCGCGCATCCGAGCCGGGTGATGACCTTGCTCGCCGGCCGCGTCCGTCTGATCAGCTCGGCGATCGCCATCACTTCCTCGCGCGTGCCCGGCAGCCGCGGGAGGCGCCGCGACCAGGAAGACGATACGCGCGCGACGCTGGCGGCGATGGCCGGAGGCGTGTCGTCGCATTCGCGCTGCCAGTCGGACATGCGGAACACCGGATCGCCGAACAGCGCGACGTTCAGCGCTCCCCGCTGCATGCGGCCCGTGGCAACGGGGCGCGCGAGGACTTCCGCCGAAGGCACTATCGTGCTCGCGGCCCTGTGCAGCACCAGCACCTCGGGTTCGCTCTCGTTCCAGGGCAGCAGAGCGAAGGGCACCGTATGCAGCACGTCGTCGGGGACGAACACGAGACGTGAGCTTCCGACTCCACCGCTCAGCGGCCACAGCACGAGACGGGCGAGATCCGCCGCCCGCATGCGGATATCGCGCGCCGGAGCCTCGGGATTCCTCAGCAGCTCGCGCAGCGCGTCGGCCGCCGCAGCGATCCGGTCGTGCTCGGCGAGGCGCACGAGACGGATCGTCCCGCGCTCGATCACGAAGGCGAACATCTCGTCGCGCCCGACCACGTACTCGACGAGCGCCGCGTCGAGCCGCTCGAGCTGCCTGAGCAGCGCTTCTCTGTCGAGCGTCGCGGTCCGTGCAGGCTCGCCCACGAGCCGCTGCAGCCGCTCGAGAAAGACGTTCCAGTCCGTCCCGGGCGCGCTCTCGTCCACGATGCGCCTCACGCCCGCGAGGAGGTCGGCGAACTCGTCCGCTCGCTGCGGCGCTTCGCGATCCGCCATCGTCTGAGTCGCCGCGTAGCGCAGCGCGCGCGCCCGGCCTCGTTCCGCCGTCTCGAACGCCGCCCACGCGACATCGGCGGCCGTCTCGTCGGAGCGCGCGAGCGCCCGATCGGCAGTGATCTCGGTGAGTCTTGCGAAAACGGCGTGCTGAGACGCCAGGTAGGTCGCCCGCTTCTCGCCGTCGAGCTCCTCGATCGGCACGCGCTCGATGAGATCCGCGGCAGCGCGCAGCGTGGCCAGGGCTTCTCCGGGCGCACCCTGCCGTTCGAGCCCTTCGGCGATGAGCTCGAGCGACGTCACGATCTGTCCGACGTCGGCTCGTGCGCCGCTCATCCACAGCGCCTCGCGCGCGTGCTGGAGCGCTTCGGCCGCCTTCCCGCCCGCGAGCGCCGCTCGCGCGAGCCCCAGGTGAGCGAGCGTTCGATTCTCGTGAGTCTGCGGCAGATTCGCCTGATCCGCGATCCGCAGCGCTTCCGCGAATGCGCGTTGCGCATCCGGTGCGTCGCCGTGCGCGAGCGCGATGTCACCCTGCGCGATGGCGAGTCTCAGCCGCGTGCGGGGCGTCGCCGCGTAGCCGGCCGCGCTGTCGATGCACCTGTGCGCCTGTGCCGGATTTCCGGTGAGCAGTGCCAGCCTGCCGAGCGAAGAGAGCGCGTTGAAGACCGGAAGCTTCGCGTCCGTGGAAAGCGAGTGCGGCGCTTCACCGGGAACGCAGGAATCCAGCGCCGCCACCGGGATGCTCTCGTCCGCGATCATCGACCGCGTGCCGAAGTCCGGCATGCCGGAGGGATTCCTGCTGCCCCAGCCGACGGTCTGCGCGAGCAGATCCCTGCAGTCGAGCGTCGCGACGTGCCTCAGATACGCGTCGGCATCGCCGAAGCTGCCCGTCTCGAGCGCGAGCGCGCCGAGGCGGGAGAGCGCGCGCCGCAGCCCGTCACACGAGCCGATCTCGGCGTAGAGCCGTACGGCGTTCAGGTGCGAACGCTCGCTCTGCTCGAAGAGGCCCACGGATGCCTGCAGCCGGCCGAGATTGTCCCAGACGACCGACGCCGTATCGGGAAAGACCTCCGGATCGAGCTCGCGCAGCGCATCATGGTAGGCCGCGAGCGCGGCCGGATAGCTCTCTTCCTCCAGCAGCGAGGCCTCGTTCTGACGCGCGAGCGCATGACACTCCCAGTCGCGCAGCTCACTGCAGTGCCTCGCGGCAGCGGCGAAGCGCCGCCGCGCCTCGGCGAGCCGGTTGGCGCGATAGTCGAGGAAGCCCGCGAAGATCTCGATGCGCGGCAGCTCGCGCACGCCGTAGCGCGTTACCTGAAGACGTCTGCGCGCGGCGTCGAGCAGCCGCGCGACTTCTCCGTGCCGCGTCCCGGGACTGCCGCGACCCGGTATCTCGAGCAGTGCCATGGCGCGCAGATGCAGCAGCGCCCCGTGTGCCAGAGCGTCCACGTCGGCCGGAAGATCGACGGATGCGCGGACGGCGAGCGCGTAGCCGTCCGCCGCGCGCTGCAGTCTCCAGTACGCGAGCTCGGCCATGGCATGGCGTGCTGCACCGGCACGCGCGCGCAGACCAAGGGCATCGAAGCGGCGCGCTGCCGCGCCGTAGCTCAGGAAGGCCCGTTGCCACTCGCGCTCATGAACCGCGCGGCCCGCCGCGGCCTCGGCGAGCTCCGCCTTCACCCGGGCCCTGTGACCGTCCGGCACGAGCTCCGCGGCGACACAGACTTCTCCCCGGACCTCCCGTGAATCACGCGGCACGATCTGCAGGGGGACGTTCGCCTGCGGCTCGACCGTGCGAGCGAGGGAGATCCGTCCGACGCGCCGGACGGCGGCGCTCGCCCAGCCTTCTTCCTGTTCCGCCAGCCCGTCCCCGAGCCGTGCCGCGACGGAGATGCCGCGCTGCTCGACACCGACGTGCAGGAGGCCCTTCGTCGGGGAAGTGAGCGTGAGCCGGATTTCCTGCGATCCGTCGGCAGGAAGGCAGCGCCTCTCGATGACGGTGCGCACGGGCTCGTCGAACGTGCAGCTCATCGCGGCGAGCGCAAGGGAGAAGCCCAGCATGCCGCGGGCGGCCCGACAGGCGCGCTGCCGGCCGTCCCCGGACGCGCGGACGTTCAGCGGCGTTTGGCAGGCCGACATGACGAGCTGTGCAATGGACCCCGGACGGCGGCTCTGCGGCCCCGGCGACCGTTCGCGGGCGCACCGCCGTCTGACGGGGAATATTGATCAATCCAGAGTGACAAAGCGACCGTTTTCGCCTCAGCTTGACGCCGGGAGCCGGCGACTCGCCGCGACGGCAGCGACCTACGGTATGCTCCCGCGGGGGAAGCCACTGGTACGTCCGGGGGTTGCAATGGCGCAGAAGAACATCGAATCGGTTCTCAACGAGGAGCGCCTGTTCGCTCCGCCCGCCGAGTTCGCGGCGCGGGCCCGCATCACGCCGGAGCGGCTCGAGGAGCTGTATCGCCGGGCGGAGGAGGACCACGTCGGGTTCTGGGCGAGGCTCGCGCGCGAAGAGCTCGAATGGCACCGCCCCTTCACCGTGGCGCTCGACGAGTCGCACGCGCCGACCTACCGCTGGTTCCCCGACGGCCGGCTCAACGTTTCGTACAACTGCCTCGACGTGCACCTCGCGGAGCGCGGGCACAAGACGGCGATCATCTTCGAGGGCGAGCCCGGCGATTCGCGGCGCCTCAGTTACCGCGAGCTGCACGCCGAGGTCTGCCGCTTCGCGAACGCGCTGCGCGAGCTCGGTGTGCGCCAGGGCGACCGCGTGGTGATCTACATGCCGATGGTGCCCGAGGTGGTCGTCGCCATGCACGCGTGCGCGCGCATCGGTGCGATTCACTCGGTGGTGTTCGGCGGCTTCTCGGCGCTCTCGCTGAAGGACCGCATCGAGGATGCCGGCGCGCGCATTCTGATCACCGCCGACGGCGGATATCGCGGCGGCCAGATCATCGGGCTCAAGGCGGCGGCCGACAAGGCGCTCGCCGACGGCTGTCCGACGATCGAGAACGTGATCGTCCTCAAGCGCACCGGCCAGCACGTGCCCATGCAGCCGCGGCGCGACCTGTGGTGGCACGAGATCGTGGAAGGCGTGTCGCCCGTGTGCGAGCCCGAGTGGGTCGAGTCCGAGCATCCGCTGTTCCTGCTCTACACCTCCGGCTCGACGGGTAAGCCGAAGGGCATCCAGCACTCGAGCGCGGGTTATCTGCTCGGCGCGAAGGTGACGAGCCAGTGGGTGTTCGATCTGCGCGACGACGACGTGTTCTGGTGCACGGCCGACGTCGGCTGGGTGACGGGACACAGCTACGTCGCCTATGGGCCGCTCGCGGCCGGCGCGACGGTCGTGATGTACGAGGGCGCGCCGACGTATCCGCACGGCGGGCGCTTCTGGGAGATCTGCGAGAAGCACGGCGTCACGATCTTCTACACCGCGCCGACGGCGATCCGCGCGCTGATGAAGCTCGGTGAGGAGCTGCCCGGCCGTTACGATCTCTCGCGTCTGCGCCTGCTCGGCAGCGTCGGTGAGCCGATCAATCCCGAGGCGTGGATGTGGTATCACCGCGTGATCGGCGGCGGGCGCTGCCCGATCGTCGATACGTGGTGGCAGACCGAGACCGGCGCGATCATGATCTCGCCTCTGCCGGGCGCCGTGTCCACCAAGCCCGGTTCCTGCACGCGTCCGCTGCCGGGCGTGGTGGCGGACATCGTCGACGATCACGGCGAGCCCGTGACGCGACCCGACGCCGGCGGTTACCTGGTGATCAGCAAGCCCTGGCCGTCGATGCTGCGGACGATCTGGGGCGATCAGGCGCGTTACGTCGCCACGTACTGGGAGAAGTTCGACGGACGCTACTACGTCGCCGGCGACAGCGCACACCGCGACCGCGACGGGTACTTCTGGATCATGGGCCGCATCGACGACGTGCTGAACGTCTCGGGCCACCGTCTCGGCACCATGGAGATCGAGTCGGCGCTCGTCGCCCATCCGCGAGTCGCCGAGGCCGCGGTCGTCGGCCGGCCGCACGAGATCAAGGGCGAGGCGATCGTCGCGTTCGTCGTGTGCCGCGGAGAGCGACCGACGGGCGACACGAAGGCACTGGTGCAGGAGCTGCGCGACTGGGTGGGAGAGCAGATCGGCGCGATCGCGAAGCCCGACGACATCCGCTTCGCGGACAATCTGCCGAAGACGCGCTCCGGCAAGATCATGCGCCGCCTGCTGCGCGCGATCGCACGCGGCGAGGAGATCGCGCAGGACATCACGACGCTCGAGAACCCCGCCATCGTCGATCAGCTGCGCGGCGTCGATACCGGAGCAAAGGCGCGACGGCCCGGGAAGGCCGCGGGAAGAAAGAGCGCAGCACGTGTGAAGAAGGCACGGCGCGGTGCGAGCCCGGCACGGCGCAAGCCGAGCCGGAAGTCCGCGACCTCGACCGCGGCGCTCCGCAAGAAGAGCAGCGCGGCGACGAAGAGATCGAAGAGCGCGAAGAAGACTGCGAAGCGTCCGGCCGTCGCGCGCCGCGCATCGTCACCTGCACGCGCGCGAAGCGCCGCGAAGAGCGCAAGGAAGAAAACGGCGGCACGCAGGCGCCCCGCCCGGCGCGGGAAGCTCACGCGCCCACGCGCGAAGTCGCGCTGAGATCACGCGGAATCGGAGCAGGCCGGGTCACCGCGAGTGACCCGGCCTTTCTCGTCCTGGCGACCCGGCGTCCTCAGAACCTGTAGCCGGCCTGCAGATACCAGAAGCGTCCCGGCAGATCGTAGGTGGACGGATCGTAGCCGTTCAGCGAGCACGACAGACAGATCGGCGGATCCTCGTCGAGCGCGTTGTTGAGCCCGACCGCGAGAGTGAGACCCTCGGCGCCGAACGCGTCGCGCCACCCGAAGCGCAGATCGACGTAGGTGGTCGCGTCGAGCTCGTTGAGAGACAGGCTCTCATCCTGAGGATTCGGATGCGAGCACAGCCCGAGAGCGGTGAAGCTGTTGGGCGTTCCGTCGAGGAAGTCCGAGCACGACTCCATCACCGAGTCGATGTGGCGCACCGTGACGTTGGCGTTGAAACTCCCGCGCGTCCAGCCGACGTCGAGCGTCGACTGCCACTCGGGGATGGCGCTGTCGTTGACCTCCACGCCTTCGGCGCGCGGCTCGGGTTCACCCGTCGCTCCGAGGGCCGTGAAGTCGTTCACGAATGTGTTGAACCACGTCACCGTGAAGCTGCCGTAGGCTGAATCGGGCGCCTGCCACGAGAGCTTCACGTCGAAACCGTCGGTCTCGATGCGCCCGATGTTCGTCAAGCGGTTCTGGAACGCGGAGATGTTGCCGGTCGGCGTTCGCTCGATGCCGGTGCAGAACGCCGGGTCGAGCGTGCGCACGCACTGCGTGAGCTGCGTCTCCGCGTCGACCGCCTGGATCGCGCCCTCGATCTCGTGATCGTAATAGGTGAACTCCAGCGAAAGGCGCTGTGACCAGGAAACGCCTTCCGCCCAGCGCGGCGTGTAGACGAACCCGGCCGTGAAGCTGTCCGCCGTTTCGGGCTCGAGCTCTGCGTTGCCGCCGGTGATCACGGAGATCTGCGGATTGATCTGCACGTAGTTGGCCGGAATGCCGAGCGCCGCGCAGTTGGCGCGGATCGTCGCGTCGGCCGACGCCGGATAGTTCGAGCAGGGATCCGACAGCACGGCGTCGAAGCGCGTGGCGGCGCCGAACAGCTCGCCGATCGCCGGCGCGCGGAAGCCTTCCGCAAAAGTGCCGCGCAGGACGAGGTCTTCGATGGGCTGCCAGCGCAGACCGGCCTTGAACGTCTCCTCTCCGCCGAACGTGCTGTAGTCGGAGTACCGGCCGGCGAGACTGAGGTCCAGCCTCTCGGCACCGGGCAGGTCGCGCAGCAGCGGCACGTTGAGCTCGAGATACACCTCCTTGACGTCGTAGGAGCCGGACGTCGGCTGAGCCGGAATGTCGTTGCTCTCGCCGGTGATCTTGAGCGAATCCGGCTGGAAGAAGCCCTCGTAGTCGCGATACTCGAAGCCGAGCGCGAAGGCGAGGGGTCCCGCCCACATGTCGAACAGCTCACCGGTGAGGTTCGCGGAGGCGAGCTGCAGGTTGTTCTCGCTCTTGTCGGTGCCGACGTACTGGATCCACTGCAGCATCTCCGGCGTGACCGTGCCCTCGCCGCCGAAGAGATTGAGCGGCACGCAGCCCGGAATCGCCGCGCACACGGCGGGATCGCCGAGCGCCTGCTGGATGTGCAGCACGTTGTAGTTGCCGCGCGCCGTCTGGTCGGCCCGGTTGCGCGCATCGACGAGGTTCACGTCCCAGAACATGTCGCGGCCGCCGAGCGTGAAGCTCCCCTCGAAGCCGGTGCCGAAGTAGTACGTGTCGACGTTCTGCTCGTAGATGCGCGGACCGCCCTCGACCGGGCGCCGAGCGAGTACGAGGAAGTTCTGGCCGTTGACGAGATCGATGCCGAACGGGTTGTACGGATTGAGCGCCGAGATCGAGACGGTGTCGGCGAGCCCGCCCGTGCCCGCATCGGGACCGAGGAAGATGGGTTCCGGCGCTGCGCGGTTCACCGACTCGCGTGTGTTGTAGAGCCCCTTGAGGTACCACTGCACGCCGGGAGAGAGCTGGTAGCGGAACTGGCCGAAGAGCGCCCGGCGCTCGTTCGGTGTCAGCACCAGGTTGTAGGGCGCGAAGTTGAAGCGGTCGTCGTCGGTGAAAGGATGGTACGTGCTCGCGCCGCCCGTGGGATTCGCCGGATCGTAGACGGGACTCGTCGCGCCTGTGTTGAGCGCCAGGTCCACCGCGTTCTGGCCGGCGAGCTGCGGTGTCGAGCAGTCCGCGACTCGCGGGTCGCAGAATATGAAGCGGCCCTGCGGCGTCGCGGAGCTGCCGCGCGTCACGCCAGTGCCCGGAACGGGGAACAATGCCTGGTTGCGATCGCTCGATTCGACCGCTTCCTGCCTGGTGTAGCTCACCGAGATGAAGAACGAGAAATCGTCTCCGGTGCTGCCGAACGACAGATCGGCGCGCGTCGTCTCGCCGTCGCCCTCGTCGTACGCGCCGAAGTAGAGATTGCCGTCGAGACCGTCGAAGTCGCGCCGCGTGATGATGTTGACCACGCCCGCGATCGCGTCCGAGCCGTAGATCGCCGAGGCGCCGTCTTCCAGAACCTCGACGCGCTCGATGATCGAGAGCGGAATGGTGTTGAGATCCACCACCGTGCTCACGCCGCTCGCGGAGGACTCGTTCACCCAGCGGATGCCGTCGACGAGCACCAGCACGCGTTTCGATCCGAGATGCCGCAGATCGATCTGTGCCGAGCCCGCGCCGATTCCGCCCGCGTCGGCGGGATAGCCGAAATTGCCGCTCGAGTTGAACCTGGTGTTGAGCGCGGAGCCGCTCGTCGTGAGCTCCTGCAGTATGTCGCCGATGGACGCGAGTCCCTGCTGCTCGAGAGCGTCGCGTCCCAGGGTCGTAACCGGTGCGATGCCCTGCATGTCGGCGGAACGGATGCGTGAGCCGACGACGGTGACCTCCTCGATGTCCTCGGACGGTGTCCGTTCCTGAGCCTGTGCCGTGACCACAGGAAGTACTGAACCGGAAAACATTGCGAGCGCCACGGCTCGCGCGACGGAACTGCTGGACCGCTTCATGAGTGTCTCCCTGTCCTGGTGGAACGCCGTGTTCCGTGGCCCGGGTCCGATTGCCGGACCCGGCAGCTCCGCTGTCCCGCCTGGAGAGGAGTCTGTTGCACACTCGTCACAGTGCAGGGAGCACGGTGCCGCTGACGTGGCGGGAGCAAGCTGCGTGCCGTCGTGCGGCCGCAACATGGCAGCGGCGGACGCTCGCGGTGTCCGAGCGAAACGCAGCGCGCGTCATTGCTCGAGCTGAATCGTGGCGAATGCGATCTGAGATCACGGCACGTCTCGTGCGTGGGAGCGGGCATGTCTTCATCTCGGGCCGATCCGTCCGCGAACGACACGGAGCTCGAGCCGGCGCTTCCGATCACCGTGATCATGAATGCCGGCTCCGGGCGCAGGGACGCGGAGAACGATCGCCGGCAGATCGAGGAGGCGCTCGAGCGCTCGGGCCGCGAGTACCGCATCGTCCCGTGTGCACGGCCCGGGGATCTCGAGCGCGCGGCACGCGAAGCCGTCGCCGACGCCGCACGACATCCGCGCATCGTCGCCGCCGCCGGCGGCGACGGAACCATCAACGCCGTCGCGGGCCACGTTCTCGGCACGGGGCTGTCGCTCGGGGTGATACCGCTCGGCACGTACAACTTCTTCGCGCGCGACCTGGGTATTCCCCTCGATCCCGCGCGCGCCGCGGCGGCTCTCGTCGACGGCAGGGTACGCCGCGTCCACGTCGCTCACGTCAACGGCAGGCTGTTTCTCATCAACGCGACGTTCGGTCTGTATCGCCGCGTCCTCGAGGAGCGCGAGCGGTACAAGCACCGCTTCGGCCGCTACCGCTTCGTGACCGTTCCCTCCGCGCTGATCACGCTGATGCGCAACCATCGCACCTACCGCGTGGAGCTCGAGCTCGACGGACGTCCGGCGGTGCTGCACACGCTCATGCTGTTCTTCGGCCTCAACACGCTGCAGCTCGAGAAGCTCGATCTCGATGTCGCGGAGTGCACCGCTCGCGGCAGGCTCGCAGTGCTCGCGCTGCGCCCGATGAGCCGACTCGAGCTGCTGGGCATCGCGCTGCGCGGCGCGCTGCAGAGGCTCGAGCAGGCGCCGAACCTGCAGCGCCACTGCGCCTCGCGGGTCGACGTCTACTGGCGAGGTGCACGCCGCATCCGCGTTGCGCTAGACGGCGAGACGATCGAGTGCGAGGTGCCGTTGCGCTTCGAGGTACTGCCCGACGCCCTGCCCGTCGTCGTGCCGCGCAGCCCCGAGCCGCGCGAATGACGGCGGTCGCGTGCACGCGACGGACAGGGATTTTCCGGCTGAAACAGGCGGAACCGTCGCGATTCGGGGACGGTCTGCAAAGCAGTTGACTGCAGCGGCCTCAGGGCACACCCTTGCCGACTCTCTTCCCGGGGTCTGCACAGAGCCGCACGACCATGAATCCCAATCCCGGCGCGCGCTCGATCCAGGACACCACGGTGCCGCCCGGCGGTGAGATGGGCGAACGCATCCATGCATGCAACTGGGCGGACACGCCGCTCGGTCCGATGCCTGCCTGGCCGCAGGGACTGCGTTCCGCGGTCAGCGTGCTGCTGCAGTCGCCGGTGCCGATGGCGGTCCTCTGGGGCCGCGACCTCATCCTGCTCTACAACGATGCCTGCGCACGTCTCCTCGGCTCGCGTCACCCGGCGGCGCTCGGCCGTCCGCTCGCCGAGCTCACCGGCAGCGCAGAAGAGGGTGCCGTGGCGCGGCTGCGTTCCCTGTTCGATGCCTGCGGGCAGTCGCGTTCCGCGGGCGTATACGTTTCACTCACGAGTGATTCTTCCGCGCGCGACGAGGAGCCCGGATTCCTCTGCAGCCCGTTGACGGACGACGACGGACACATCGCGGGAGTGCTGTGCGTGCGCGCCGATCCGGCCGTTCGCGCCGCGCCGGAGGTTGCACCCTCCATCGCCGAGCTGCGCAACGCTCTCGCGTCGCTCGAGCTCGACGAGGAAAGACTGTACCGGCTCGCCGCAGGCACGTCGCACCTCATCTGGACCGCGACGACACAGGGCGCGCTCCAGCAGATCACCGAGAACGGCCGGCGCGCGATGGACTGGCGTGCACTGGTTCATCCGGACGATCTGCCGGCACTGCTCGCGGCATGGGATCGCGCGCGCGGCGGCGGCGAACCCTTCGAGCATCGCTGCCGGCTGCGCCGCTCCGGGACCGAAGGCGAATGGCGCATGCAGATCGTGCGCGGCCGTCCGCTGCGCGATCCGCGGGGCCGCGTGCAGAAGTGGGTCGGAATCTGCGTGGATGCGCACGAGCCCGCGGACCGCGAGGACGAGCTGCGCCAGGCGCGCGACGAGGCGGAGCGCCAGCGCCGCGCCGCCGAGCTCGCCAATCACATGAAGGACGAGTTCCTCGCCACCGTGTCTCACGAGCTGCGCGCGCCGCTCAATGCGATCAGCGGCTGGGCGGGCCTCCTGCGTCAGGGCAGGCTGGATCCCGCCATGGTCATGCGCGCGGCTCAGACCATCGAGAACAACGTGCGCGCGCAGGCGAAGCTCATCGACGATCTGCTCGACATCTCGCGCATCGCCTCGGGGAAGTTCCGGCTCGAGCTGCGCGAGCTCGATCCGGCGGTGGCGGTCGAAGCCGCCGTGGAAACGACGCGTCCGACGGCCGCCGCGAAGGACATCCGCATCGAAACGCGGATCGACCGAGGTGTCTGCCGCGTGACGGGCGATCTGCAGCGGCTGCAGCAGGCCGTCAGCAATCTGCTGTCGAATGCGGTGAAGTTCACGCCTTCGGGCGGTCTCGTGACCGTCGAACTGAGCGTGCACGATGCGTGCGCGCAGATCGTCGTGCGCGATACCGGTGTCGGAATTCCGCCCGCGTTCCTTCCTCACGTGTTCGAGCGCTTCCGTCAGGCGGATCGTCCCGTCGAGAGGCGCAGCCGCGGCCTGGGGCTGGGGCTCTCGATCGTGCGTCACATCGTCGAGCTGCACGGCGGCTTCATCCGTGCGGAGAGCGAAGGCGAAGGGCGCGGCGCGACGTTCACCATCCAGCTCCCCTGCACGGCCGCGCAGCCGTCCGCATCGCGAAGCTCTCCCGAGAGCAGCCGCGCGACGAGCCCTCCTCAGTCGGCGCCGCTTCAGGGGCTGCGTCTCCTCACGGTGGACGACGAGCCCGACGCCGCGGAGATGCTGAAGGTGCTGCTCGAGCAGTACGGGGCGCGCGTGACGACGGCGCACAGCGCAACCGACGCGCTGCGCTGCCTCGAGTCCGAGCGCTTCGATCTGCTCATCTCCGACATCGGCATGCCGGGCGTGAACGGCTACGAGCTGCTCGAGCGCGTGCGCAGCGCATGCGGCGCGCCGAATGCGCGCGACATTCCCGCCATCGCGGTCACGGGATTCGCGCGCAGCGAAGATCGCGCACGCGCGCTGCGCGCCGGCTACCAGGAGCACGTGGTCAAGCCCGTCGAACCCGACAAGCTGGCCGCGGCGATCATGCGCGTCGTCGCGCGCAGTTCGGCGCAGTCCGTTCACTGACGCCGTCCGGCGACAGCTCCTTGACGGCGCTTCGCGCCGGCCGGGAGAATCCCGCCACCCGAAGGCGCCGTGGAGCCGCCTGGTCGTCGCGCACGGATGCGGTCCCGATTGTGAGAGGAGTAGCGATGTCGCTCTTTCGGCTGAAGCAGATCGCAGTCTGTGTGCTGTCGGCTCTGGTCGTCGCGACCGGAACGCCGGTTACCGCTCGTGCGGAGATCATCGATACCTCGACGGCGCTCGCCGCCGCGACGCGCAGCGAGAGCCTGGGACGCATCGCCCGCGCGCTCGATCAGGAGAGCGTGCGCGAGCGGCTCGAGGCACTCGGAGTGGACCGCGCCGCGATCGACGCGCGGCTCGCCGCGCTCACGGATGCGGAGCTCGCCTCGCTCGCCGAGCGGCTCGAGAACGCACCGGCCGCCGGCGACGTGCTCGGGCTCATCGGCGCGGTATTCGTGGTCCTGCTCATCCTCGAGCTCGTTGGCGTCATCGACATCTTCAAGACGGTCGGTCCTGCGGCACGGCGCTGAGCGCGGTCTCGCGCTCGGCGCGCTGCTCGCCGCCGTGATGCTGGCGGGCTGCGCGACGCCCCGTGCCGGCTCGTCGGGGGTCGCCGCGGAAGAGGCGGTCGAGCTCACCGCCGTTCCGTTCTTTCCTCAGGAAATTCACCAGTGCGGCCCGGCGGCGCTCGCGACGGTGCTGTCCGCCTCGGGCGTCGAGGTCACGCCCGAAGAGCTCGTGCCGCGCGTCTACATTCCCGGGCGCCGGGGCAGTCTGCAGACGGAGCTCGTTGCAGCGGCGCGCCAGCACGCGCGGCTCCCGTACGAGCTCGACGATTCACTCGAAGCCATCGCCCGCGAGCTGCGAGCGGGACGCCCGGTCCTCGTGATGCAGAATCTCGCGCTGCCCCGATGGCCGCGCTGGCATTTCGCCGTCGTGGTCGGCGTCACTCCGACGCACGTGATCCTGCGTTCGGGTACCCGTGAGCGCCTGCGCCTGCGGCATTCCACGTTCCTCAGGACATGGACGTGGGCCGGATCGTGGGCGCTGGTGCTGCTCGCACCGGGCGAGCTGCCCGCGGAGGCGCATCCCGAGCGCTGGCTGAGCGCGAACGCCGCGCTCGAAGCGGTCGGTCAGCGGCGCGCGGCGCGCGTCAACTACGAAGCGGCCGCGAAGCGCTGGCCGGATGAGCCGCTCGTGTGGCTCGGCATCGGCAACACCGCCTATCACGAGGGTGACCGTGCCGCTGCGGAAGCCGCGTACCGTCGCGCCGTGGCGCTCGACGGCTCGAACGCGGTCGCGCTCAACAATCTCGCGCACGTCCTCGGCGAGCGTGGTTGTACGCAGGAAGCCCTGGAGCACCTCGAGCGTGCGCGTGAGGCGGCTCCACCGGTGCTGCTCGCGTCCATCGAGGCGACGGCCCGCGAGCTCGCCGCGCGCACACCGCACGATGCATCGGCACCGGGTGCTTGCTCTGCGGCCGCGGCCCGATAGACGAAACGACCTCACTCTGCACGACATACCGGAGACGTCCATGCCCGCCCCGTTCCATCTCGCCATTCCCGTGCACGATCTCGCCGCCGCACGCCGCTTCTACGGCGAGCAGTTCGGCTGCCGCGAAGGGCGCAGCTCCGACACGTGGGTGGACTTCGACTTCTTCGGTCATCAGCTCGTGGCGCACCTCGATCCGCGGCGCCGTGCCGAGCCGCATTTCAACGACGTCGACGGACACGACGTGCCCGTGCCGCACTTCGGCGTCGTGCTCGAGTGGGACGAGTGGCACCGACTGGCAGAGCGTCTGCGCGCCTGCGGCACACGCTTCGTGCTCGAGCCGGGAATCCGCTTCGAGGGCAAGGTCGGCGAGCAGGCGACTTTCTTTCTCTACGACCCCTCCGGGAACGCGCTCGAGTTCAAGGCGTTCAGGGATCCCTCTCAGCTCTTCGCGAAGTGACGCTCACGGCGCGGCGGCGAGGCGCGTAACGATCTGGAATTCTCCGCGGCAGCCGCCGTCGACCCAGATGCCGCGCGGGCCGAGTCCCCAGGTCTCGCCTTCGCGGCAGGGCGCGCGGCCGAGCTGCCGCACGAGACGCACGCGTACCGCGCCGTCCGCCGGACAGACGATGCGCTTCCTCCCCGGCGATTCACAGCGCACGGGCGCGTCGCGCGCCCGTGTCTCGTTCTGCGTTTCACTCGCATCGCCCGCCATGGCAGGTTCGGCGGCGAAGACGAACTCGGCGCGGCAGCCTCCGTTCACCCACAGCCCTTCATCGTCGAAACCGAAGTTCCATCCTGCGTCACAGAGCGTTTCTCCGGTCTGCCGTACCTCCACGAGTCGCAGACCCCCGAGGTTTGCCGCGCAGAAGGCGCGCAGCCCGTCGACGGACTCGCAGCGGATGGTGCGCTCTGACGGCCGTTCGATCTCCGGTTGTTCGCTCGCCCAGGCGCAACTCGAGCCGCAGAGCGCGGCGAGCGCGCCGTACGTCAGTCGACTGGCCCGGACCATCGAAGCCTCCCGGTCTGGAGCCGATCCATACCGCCTTCTCAACGCCTTCCGGCGCGCACCGGTTCCGGCCCTGTTGTCATCCGCAGGGCGTCACGCCATGCTCACGCTGCGCGCGCATACGGGGGTGCCGTGATCTCGAACACCGACGCGATCGTCGCCGCGATGATCCTCTACATGGGGATCTGCCTGATCCTCGGATTCATCGCCTACCGGCGCACTTTCAATCTCGGCGACTTCATCCTCGGCGGGCGCAGCCTCAACAGCTTCGTCACCGCCTTCAGCGCCCAGGCCACCGACATGAGCGGCTGGCTCCTGATGGGTCTGCCCGGGCTCGCGTACGCCTCCGGCTTCGACTCCGTCTGGATGGCGCTCGGCCTGACGGTCGGCACCTATCTCAACTGGAAGCTCGTGGCGGCGCGCCTGCGCACGCGCACGGAGCAGCTCGACAACTCGCTGACGCTTCCGGACTACTTCGAGCGGCGCTTCGAGGATCGCACGCGGCTGCTGCGCACCCTCACCGCGACGTTCATCCTCGTGTTCTTCGTGTTCTACACGAGCTCCGGTTTCGTCGCGGCGGGGCGGCTGTTCGAGGCGCTCTTCGGAATGCCGTACGTCGAAGCGATGTTCTGGGGCAGCATCGTGATGCTCGCGTACACCTTCTTCGGCGGTTTCCTCGCCGTGAGCTGGTCGGACGTGCTGCAGGGAACGCTGATGATCTTCGCGCTCGTGCTCGTCGCGGTGCTGGGGATCGCGCTCGCCGGAGGAGCGGGCGAAACGTGGGCACGCATCGAGGCGCTCGATCCCTCACTGCTCGATCCGTTCGCCGTGGAGGGCACCTCGCTCGGCTGGATCGGCGTGATCTCGCTGCTCGGCTGGGGTCTCGGCTATGCCGGGCAGCCGCACATCCTCGCGCGCTTCATGGCGGCCCAGTCTGCGGGGCACATCACGCTTGCGCGGCGGATCGCGATGGCCTGGGTCATCACGGTGCTCGCAGCGGCGGTGATCGTCGGCCTCACGGGTCTCCTGGCGCTGCCCGAGCGGCTCGAGGGTCCGGATCGCGAGACCGTGTTCATCCGGATGGCGACGGACTTCTTCCCGCCGGCGATCGCGGGCATCTGTCTCGCCGGCGTGATGGCGGCGATCATGAGCACTGCATCCGCGCAGCTTCTCGTCGCCTCGTCCGCGTTCGTGCAGGACTTCTACCGTGGCCTGTTCCGCCGCGATGCCGGCGGCCGCGAGCTGCTGTGGATCGGCCGGTTCGCCGTGCTCGTCATCGCGGTGCTCGCCTTCCTGCTCGGGCTCGATCCGGAGAGCAAGGTGCTCGATCTCGTGAGCTGGGCGTGGGCGGGCTTCGGCGCGGCGTTCGGGCCGGCGATCATCCTGTCGCTCTACTGGGAGCGCACGACGCGCACGGGCGCGCTCGCGGGAATCCTCGTGGGCGGGCTCACGGTCATCCTGTGGAAGCAGGGGCTCGGATCCTTCGCCGCTCGCGATCCGCAGTCCCTGCTCGGTCAGCTCGGACAGCTCTACGAGCTCGTTCCCGGTTTCATCCTCTCGTGGGTCGCGATCTGGGTCGTGAGCCTGTTCACCGCGCCGGTGCGGGAGGCCGTGAGCCTGCAGCGGTCGCCGCGATGAGCATCACCTATCGCGAGGGGAACGATCTCGACCTCGACACGGTCATCGAGCTCTACCGTGCGTCCACGCTCGGCGAGCGCCGGCCGATCGACGACCGCCGCATCATGGCCGACATGCTGCGGCATGCGAATCTCGTGATCACGGCGTGGGATGGAGACCGGCTCGTCGGCATCGCGCGCACGCTCACCGATTTCAGCTACTGCGGATATCTCGCCGATCTCGCCGTGCACGCCGATTATCAGCGCCGCGGCATCGGCACGAGGCTGATCGAGGAGACGCGCCGCCGGATGGGCCCGCGCTCGATGCTCACGCTCCTCGCGGCGCCGAAGGCACGCGAGTACTACCCGAAGATCGGCTTCAGGCAGCACGAGAGCGCGTGGATCCTGCGTGCTTCGGAGCCGTTTCCCGTGCGCGCGAAAGAAGACGCGCCGGAAGAGTGAGAACGGCCGCTTCCGCGCGGCTCAGGACGCCGTCTTCTCCGGCACCAGGCGCAGGTTGAAGCTAACCTTCACGTCGTCGCCGACCCACTCGGTGGACTTCCACTCGCCCTGGCCGACCCCGAACTGCAGCCTCTTGATGACGAATTCGCCGCTCATCTGCCCCGCGCCATCCGCGCTGCGGAACGTGAAGGGAATCGTGACATCACGCGTCACGTCGCGGATCGTGAGCTTGCCGGTCGCCTCGTAGCGATCCGAACCCTTGCTCTCGATCTTCGACGCGGTGAAGCGTGCGGTCGGGAACCTGTCGACGGCGAACAGATCCGCGCCGCGCAGGATTCCGTCACGCTCCTTGTCCTTCGTGTCGACCGATGCCACCTGGACCGTGACGTCGAGACGGCCCGACGCGGGATCGTTCTCCGGCAGCGCGAGCTTCACGTCGAATTTCGAGAAGCGGCCCTCGCTCTGCGCGCCGGCCTGAACGAAATGGAAGGAGAGCGTGCTTTTCGCCGGATCGAGCACGTACGAACCGGCCGCGTGCGCAAGGGGCGCGAGCGCGAGAAGGGCCACGGCGGCGAGGAGCGCGTTGCGTACGTTCATCGAAACAGCCTCATCGAGTCTGGGTAAACGGCAGCATGCGCCGCAGGACGTCGTCCTTCACCACGAAGTGATGCTTCAGCGCGGCGGCGACGTGCAGGACGACGACGGCGGCGAGGGTCCATGCAAGGATCTCATGAGTCTGATTCAAAGTCTCGTACAGCGCTTCGTCGGGCCCCACCAGGTCCGGGAGCTGCACGAGATTGAACCAGCTCACCGGGAAATTGCGTGCCGAGGACATCATCCAGCCGGTCAGCGGCAGCGCGAAGAGCAGCAGGTACATGGCACCGTGAGTGACGTGCGCGAGAAAGCGCTCGTACGGCCGCATCGTGGACGGCAGCTCCGGAACGGGGTTCGCGAGCCGCCAGGCGAGGCGGATCACCGCGAGACCGAGTATCGTGATGCCCACGGACTTGTGACGCGCGAGCATCGCGAGCTTCTGCAGGCCGAGCGGCAGTTCGTCGGCAACGAGCCCGAGAACGAACTGCACGATGATGAGTGCCGCGATGATCCAGTGCAGCGCCTGGGCGACGCTGCCCCAGCGCGTGGAAGTGTTCCGTAGGGGCATGCGCTTAAGCTTATTCGCGTGAGAGCGACTTGCACAATCCGCGCCCTCCTGGGCGGGATCGCCGCGATCTCGCTCCTCACGGCTTGTCCTGCGCCGCCGCGGCAGGAGGCGGGAAAGCTGCCCGGCGCAGCACCGCAGACCTTCGGATTCACCGGTCCCGAGCGCACGTTCCGGATTTCGCCCCCGGAGTCTCTGGTGACCGTGCTCGTCTACCGCGGCGGCCCGCTCGCGGCAGCGGGCCACAACCACGTCGTGGCGTCACACGACGTCAGCGGCACGGTACGCCTTCATCCGGAGCTCGCCCGTTCCGCTTTCGGGCTGGAGCTGCCGGTAGCTTCCCTGATCGTCGACGACCCGGAGATGCGTCGAGAGGCGGGGCCGGAGTTTCCTCCCGAGGTGCCGGATTCCGCGCGCGAGGGGACACGCCGGAACATGCTGAGCGAGGCCGTTCTCGATGCCGGGCGCAGTCCCGTCATCCGTGTGCGATCCGATAGCATCGTGCCGGGATCCGAAGGGCTGACGGCGCGCATCCGGGTCAACCTGCGCGGCCGCGATCACGTGCTCGACGTGCCCGTGAGTCTCGAGCTCTCGGGCGACGAGCTGCGCGCTGCCGGCGAGGTCACCGTGAGTCACGCGCAGCTCGGTCTCACGCCCTTCAGCGTGCTGCTCGGCGCGCTGCGGGTGCGCGACGATCTCACCATCCGTTACCGCATCGTCGCGCGTCCCGTCGATTCACATTCGCCCAGGGTACCTTCCGAGCCCGGAGCGGGAGGGGCGGAGTGAGCAGACGGGAAAGGAGCCCCTCTCCCCGGAGAGGAGAGAGGGACAGTGGACATCTCGTCAGCTCGCGCCGCCGAGCTCGGAGAGCAGCTCGTCGGCTCTGTACACCTTGCGCAGCGCCTCGAGCATGATCGCGGGATGCACGGCGACCGCGCGGTTCTTCTCCGTGTCGAACCAGTACGCACCCGAGATCGAGTGGATGTTGCCGTCGAACATGAGCCCGACGATCGAGCCCTGAGCATCGATCAGCGGGCTGCCCGAGTTGCCGCCCACGATGTCGTTGTTCGTCACGAGATTGAACTTCGTGCTCATGTCGAGGCGGTCCTTCGCGTCGAGCCAGCTCTGCGGGATGCGGAACGGATCCTGACCCGTGGCGCGCTCGAAGAGACGCTCGAGCTTCGTGAAGGGCTCGACGGGCGTGCCGTTCTCGACCCAGCCCTGCACGGTGCCGTAGTTGAGGCGCAGCGTGAAGGTCGCGTCCGGATAGACGCTGGTGCCGAGCAGCGCGAAGCGCGCACGCGCGATGCGCTCGGAAGCGGCATCGACCACGGCCTCGACCTCGTCCTCGTACCGCTTGCGCAGAGCGCGCGCCTCGGGATCGATCTGCCGCGCGAGCACGATCAGCGGATCGTCGGATGCGGCGATCGCAGCCGCGCCGCCTTCCCACAGCTTCATGCGCACCTGCGGATCACCCAGCTTCGAGCCGTCGATCAGACGCTCGGCGAGCGAATCGGGCGAGTCCTGCGCGAGGAGCTGACGCACGATCGGGTGATCGGGTCCCAGCCACTCGCGCATGCGCTCGAGCGAGAAGGACAGGGTGAGCTTCTCGAGCTCCGGATACACCGGCACCGCTGCCTCGAGCTGCTGCTTGAGGCGCGGGAGCGACGCGTCCGTGAACTCGCGCAGTCGCTCGGTGTTGGGCTTCGCACGCTCATCGGCCGCGCGCACGAGCGCGCGTGCATAGCGGAACAGGCGCGAGTTGAAGCCCGCACCACCTTCGATGAAGGTGTACGGCACGCTGATCGCGCGCTCGATCTCCTGCGCCTTCTCGATCTCGCTCCACGGATCGCCGATGCTCTGCGCGAGCGCGGGATCCTTCGCGACCTTCTCACGCAGCGCGGCCTGCTCCTGCGCCTTGCGCGAAAGGAGCTCGTCGTCGTGCAGGGCGTCGAGCAGCCGGCGCCGTACCTTGATGCCGTTCTCGAGAGTCTGCAGCGGTTCCTGCACGATGCGCTGCGCCTCCGGGCTCGACTTGGCGAACTGGATGTAGCGGCCGCGCAGCTCGGAAGCGCGCAGCAGCCACTGCGGCAGATCGATGTCGCGCAGCGTCCGGAGCTGAGCGAGCGTCAGCAGCCGGTCGGTCGAGCCGGGATGACCCGAGACGAAGACGAGCTCGCCGACATCGGGTCCGGAGAAGTCGATGCGCAGGTGGTTCGGCGTCGAGGCGGGCTTTCCGTCCGCGTCGTACGCGCGCAGGAAGGCCATGTCCAGGCACCAGCGCGGGAACTGGAAGTTGTCCGGGTCGCCGCCGAATGCCGCGATGCCCATCTCGGGCGCGAACACCAGACGCACGTCGTCGTAGCGCCTGTACTTGTAGAGGAAGTACTGACCGCCGTCGTAGAGATTGACGGACTCGCACTTGAGCGGCCCGGTGCGCCGGTTCCTGCGGCTCGCCTGCTCGCAGGACTGCTCGAGCTCGGTGAGCGCTCTCTTGCGCGCTTCGTTCGCGGCCTGCTCGTCCATGCCGCGCGTCGCATCCGCGATCTTCTGCGTGACGTCCTCGACCTCGACGAGCACGTCCGCGACCTGCGTGCGGCAGCGGATCTCCCGCTCGCGACCGTTTGCGAGAAAGCCGTCCTCGAGCAGGCTCTTCTCCTTCGAGGAGTTCTCCGCGAGGCAGCTCGCCGCGCAGTGGTGATTGGTGAGGATCAGGCCTTCGGACGAGACGAACGACGCCGTGCAGTTCGCGAGCCGCACGGTGGCGGTGCGCACGCGGTCGAGCCACTCGGGCGTGATCCTCACGCCGTATTGCTGCTGCACCCGATCGCTCGGGAAGTCGTGAAAGGTCCACATGCCCTCGTCCGCCAGCGCAGGGGCGGCGACGAGCAGTGCAGATACGAAAAACCTCGATGCGTGCATCGTTTATCCTTCGGTCCGTACGGACGCGCAGTGCCGATCGGCGCCCATTATGCTGCAAGCCTATATCCCGCTGCTTCTGACCCACGCCACGCTCGCAGTCGTGAGCCCCATCCTGTTCTCGATACGGGCGCTGCGGGCGATACGCGGGCTCGACCCGGCACGCGGCTGGCTGCGCGTCGCGCCTCACGTCGTGGACAGCCTTCTGCTCCTCGCCGGGCTCGCGCTCGCCTTCACGATCCGCCAGTACCCGTTCGTTCACGGCTGGCTGACCGCGAAGCTCCTCGCGCTGATCCTCTATATCGTGCTCGGACACGTCGCCGTGCGTCGGGCGCGCACGAAGCGCGCCAGGATCGCGGCATGGGTCGCGGCGCTCTGCGTCGTCCTCTACATCTACGGCGTGGCGATCACTCACAGCCCGAGGCTCAGCATCGGGGCGGGGTGAGACGAGTCGCAAGCGGCTCGCGACGAAGCGAGGCTCCGCTGCGACGAGCGCTCAGCCCTCGTCGTGCAGCAGCAGCAGCGCGGTGCCTTCCGGCGCCTCGATGAGCGCATTCGCCGTACGGTCGAGCCCTCGCGGCAGCTCGTCCGAGAGCTCGATTCCGAGCTCGCGCAGCTTCGCGATGCGCTCGGGCATCCCGGGATCGCGGAACACCAGCATCGGCCGGTCGAGCGTGCGCGGCCGGTGGAAGGCGAGCTCGAGGTGATCGCTGGTGAGCGGCAGCCGCAGGTAAGGGTCGTCCGTCTCTTCCGTCGCGACGAAACCGAGCGGCTCCCAGAAAGACTTCTGCCTTTCGAAATCCGTGGCCGGAGCGCTGAACTCGGCGAAGTCTCCGCACAGCGAGGGCAGCTCCGGGGGGCGGTCGACGGGCGAGAAGGTGCGCGCTTCGACCACCTTCACGAACTGGCCCGAAGGATCCCGGAAGCCGATCTCGTTGAACACGTCGTCCCCGACGCGGCGTATCTCCAGCTCGATGCCGCTCGCCTCGAGCGCCGGCACATGTTCGGCGATTCCGGCGCGCACGAAGGTGAGCGAAGGCGAAGGGAGACGTGCCTGGTGCAGGCCGATGAAGATCCGTCCGTCGGTGAGCACGCCGTACGGATGCGGCCACATGTCGCCCGTATGCGCCTGCGTGAAACCGAGGCGCTCGTAGAACTCCACCGACGCACGGATGTCGGGCGTCGCGATGGCGATCTCGAGAAAGCGTCCGAGGGGCACGGTTCTGCCGCGGTCCGCCCGCTGCCGGAGGGTCGATCAGCGGGCCTTCAGGTCGAGGCGCCCCGCGCCGCTCCCGCGGGCAGGTAGCCGAGCTCCACCTGAGTCCATCCCTGACAGTGGCGTGCGATGAGATCCGCGAGGAATCGCGCGTGCGACGGGCGCGCATTGAGCGCCGGCACGTACTCGAAGCGCCGTCCGCCCGCCTGCAGGAATCGCGCGCGGTTCTCGATGTCGATCTCCTCGAGGGTCTCGAGGCAGTCCGCCGCGAATCCCGGGCACAGCACGGTCACTTCGTCGATGCCTCGTCGCGGCAGCTCGGTGAGCAGATCGCTCGTGTACGGCTTGAGCCATTCGCCGGGCCCGAACTTCGACTGGAACGAGATGCCCCACTCGGACTCCTCGAGCATCAGCTCGTCCGCGAGCAGCCGCGCGGTCTTCTGGCACTTGCAGAAGTAGGGATCGCCGGCATGGAAGTAGCGCTCGGGGATGCCGTGGAAGGACATCAGCAGATACTTCGTGCGTCCGTGGCTCTGCCAGTGCTCGGTGACGCTCGCGCGGAGCGCCTCGATGTAGCCGGGATCGTCGTGATACTCGGCGATGAAGCGCAGCTCGGGCAGCCAGCGCCAGCGTCGCAGCTCCGAGCTCACCTGATCGTACACGGCACCGGTCGTGGCGCCGCAGTACTGCGGGAAGAGCGGCACCACCAGGATGCGCTGTGCGCCTGCGCGCCGGAGCCTGGCGAGCGCAGTGCCCACGCCCGGGTTCGAGTACAGCATGCCGATCTCGACGGTGAGCGGTGCGAGCATGCGTTGGGCGAGCGTCGAGGTGAGCTCGGCGCGGAGCTGCTCCGAGTACACGAGGAGCGGCGAGCCCTGCGACGTCCAGATCCTGCGGTACTTGCGCGCGACGCGCGCCGGCCGCGTGCGCAGGATGATTCCGTGAAGCAGCGGCAGCCAGAGCGGCCGCGGAAGCTCGACGACGCGCGGATCGGACAGCAGGCCGCGCAGGAAGCGCCTCACGTCGGAAGTCGAGAGCGAGTCCGGGCTTCCCGAGTTGACGAGCAGCACGCCGATGCGCTCGGCGCCGTCGTGGCGGAAATCCGGGGAGCTGATGTAACGCATGAAGAGCGCGGGTTCCCGAAGAGCGATGCGGCGACGATACCTGCCCCCGCCCGCCGCGTCGATACGTGGATCGCCCCGGCGGGTGGCGGGTCGTCCGCGGCGCTTGGCATCATTACATCCGATCCAATCTTCATCGTCCGGCGGGCACACGCCGGATGTCCGTTGCATCGATCGGGAGCACCCACGACGTGAAGGCGGAGAGAATCATCGAGCGACTGCAGCTCGTGCCTCATCCGGAGGGCGGCTGGTACCGCGAACTGTTCCGCTCGGGCACACGCATCGCCGCGCGTCAGGGTGAGCGCTCCGCGATCACGACCATCTACTATCTGCTCGAGCGCGGCCGGTTCAGCCGCTGGCACGTCGTCGATGCGGACGAGATCTGGCACTTCTACGCCGGAGCTCCGCTCGAGCTGCTGGCCTACGATTCCCGGGCGCGAGCGCTGCGGCGAAGCGTTCTCGGAGCGCCGGACACCGGTCACGAGCCGGTCGGTGTCATCGAAGCGGACGTCTGGCAGGCCGCACGGAGCCTCGGCGACTGGTCGCTCGTCGGCTGCACCGTCGCGCCGGGATTCGAGTTCGAGGGCTTCCGCTTCGTCGCCGACCTGCCCGGGCATCGGGATCATTTCCGCGGCGGGCTCGAGCCGTTCGCGACGCTGCTCTGATCCGCTTCCTGTCGTCCGCGTTCGACCGCCATGTCGCAGCCGCTCAAGATCGTGCTCGGAATCCTGGCGATCCTTCCGGCGATCGCGACTGCGGTGCTGCTCAGCAGCGGCCTGCTGCCGGGCGCCGAGGAGATCGAGGCGCAGGGCGCGCGCGTGTTCTTCGAGGCCTGGCGCGAGCACGGCGGACCGGTGAGCATGCTCACCCTCCTCGTCACGACGCTCTTCATCGTGATCGCCTGGCGTTCGCCGCACGTGCCGCCCCGCCGCCGTGTGATGTGGGCGCTGCTGCTCGTCCTGGGCGGCCCCGTGACGCTGCTCGCCTTCTGGTGGCTGTACTGCTGGGAGCAGTCGCCGCCGATTCCCGGCTGGCGCGACTGAACCTTCAGGCGCGACGCATCGCGTAGATCGGCACGAGCGCGAGCGAGGACGCGATGCTGCAGAAGAGCAGCATCGGCACCGCCGTGTCCGTGGACGCCCAGCCCATCGCCTGCACGCACACCGCGGCGGTCGCCATCTGCGCAAAGCCGAGGAGGCTCGATGCCGCACCTGCGAAGCCGGGCACGAGGCCGACGGCGCGTGCGGTGATCGTCGGCAGGGCGAGCCCCTGGCCGAACGACAGCGGAAACATCGGACCGAACAGCCACAGCGGATGCGTGAGACCCGCGAGCGCGAAGCCGAGCGCGAGCAGGGTGCACGCGAGCTGGATCCAGAGGCCGAGCGCCGTGAGCCGCGCGGTGCTGGTCGAGTGCGCGCGCTTCGACACGTACAGATTGCCGAGGAAGTATCCGACCGAGATCAGGATGTAGTAGATGCCGAACTCGCTGGCCGAGCGACCCAGCGCGCCGGTCATGATGTACGGCGCGAGCGAGATGAACACCATGAACAGCGAGAAGATCACCGCGACCTGCAGGCTGTAGCCGAAGAACACGGGATTCGCGAGCACCGAGCGGATTGCCCGTCCGAGATCCGCGAAGCCCGTGCGCGCATGCCGGGCGCGCGTTTCGGGAAGCGCACGCAGGCAGATGACGATGAGCAGCAGCGCCGCGCCGAACAGGATCCAGAAACCGAGCTCCCAGCCCGCGTGATCGGCGATGAATCCGCCGAGGTAGGGCGAGATCGTCGTGCCGATGATGATCACCATGGTGAGCGTCGCGATCCGCCGCGCGAGCTCCGCGCCCTGGAAGAGATCCGCGACCGAAGCGCGCGCCACCGTGAAGGCCGACGCGGTGCCGAGCGCCTGCACCACGCGCCCGAACGCGAGCACGGGGAGCGAAGGCGCCAGTGCGCACATGAGCGAGCCCGCCGCGAGCACCGTGAGCCCGCCGATCATGATCGGCCGCCGTCCGTAACGATCGGAGACGGGGCCGCAGACCAGGAGACCCAGCGCGAAGGCGACGAGATAGGTCGTGAGCATGGTCTGCGCCGCCGCCACGCTGACATCGAAGTCGGCGCGGATGTGTGGCAGCGCGGGCACGAAGAGATTCGTCGCCGCCGGTCCCGTGGCCGTGCACGCGGCGAGCAGCGCGATGACTCCCCGGGACGACGTCGCCTCACGCGTCCCGGCGCTCGCTGTTTCCTGCGAGATGCTCACGGCCCGGCGGTCCTCGGCTCAGACCGCCGGTGCACGAGTGTCCGACCGACCGCCGGCGCGGCGGCGATCGCGCAGCAGCGCCCCATCTTCGAGCTGCATCGGCCCCGTCTCCGCCTGGAGAAGCTTCAGCCCTCGCTCTCCCCGCCGGACGAGTCCTGATCCTCTTCGCCGGTGCGCGCGAGATGCCGTGCGAAGAACGCGAGCGTGCGCTCGCGCGCGAGCGCGGCGCTCTGCGGGTCGTAGCTCGGGCGCTGGTCGCAGTTGAAGCCGTGTCCGGCGGGGTAGATGTGGAAGGTGCCCTCCGGGTGCGCGGCGCGGATCTTCTCGACGTCGCTCAAGGGGATGTGCGTGTCCTGCTCGCCGAAGTGGTACATGACCGGCTTCTTCGGCTTCCTGTCGAGGAACCGCGTGATCTGACCGCCGTAGTAGGCCACCGCGCAGGCGACCGGCAGCTCGCAGGCTGCGAGATAGGCGACCGTTCCGCCCCAGCAGTAGCCGACGATGCCGACCCTGCCGGCGTGCTTGACCACCGCGATGGCGGCCGCGACGTCCTTGAGGTACTGCTCCGGCGTGAGCTGCTTCATGTAGCCGAAGCCCTCGTCGCGCTCCGGCGGCGAATAGCCGAGCTCGATGCCCCTGCGGACGCGATCGAACAGCGACGGTGCGATCGCGACGTAGCCTTCGGCGGCGAAGCCGTCGGTCAGCGCGCGGATGTGCGAGTTGACGCCGAAGATCTCCTGGATGACGACCACTGCGCCGTGCGGCTGACCCGACGGCGCTGCGATGTAGGCGCGAAACTCATGGCCGTCGCGGGCCATGAGAGTCTGAAATTCTCCCATTGCGATTCTCCCGGCGGTGAAGCGACAAAGAATACAGCGCAGCGCCGGTGCTCGCAGCCTGATACGGGAAGTGCAGCGGTCCCGCGGAGGGTTCAGGTCGCCCGCACGACCCGCTGGTCGATCGCGCCGAAGATGCTTTCGCCGCGCGGATCGAGCATCTCGATGCGCACGCGGTCGCCGAACCCGAGGAAACCGGTGCGGGGCGCGCCGTGCTCGAGCGTCTCGAGCATGCGGCGCTCGGCAAGGCACGACGAGCCGCGGCTGCGGTCGTAGTTCGAGACGGTGCCCGAGCCGAGGATCGTTCCGGCGCCGAGGCGGCGCGTCTTCGTCACGTGCGCGATGAGATCGAAGAAGCTGAAGGTCATGTCCGTGCCTGCGTCCGGCCGACCGAGAAGCTCGCCGTTGACGTGGCTCAGGAGCGGCAGGTGCACCTTGCCGTCACGCCAGTGCTCGCCGAGCTCGTCGGGTGTGACGGCCACGGGCGAGAACGCCGTCGCGGGCTTGCTCTGGTAGAAGCCGAAGCCCTTGGCGAGCTCGGACGGAATGAGATTGCGCAGACTCCAGTCGTTGACGAGCACGAGGAGCTTCACGTGCGATGCCGCTTCCGCCGCCGTGGTGCCGAGGGGCACGTCGTCCGTGATGACGGCGACTTCCGCCTCGAGATCGATGCCGTGCTCTTCAGAGACGAAAGGCGCGTCGTCGGTCGGCCCGAGCAGATCGTCCGAGCCGCCCTGGTACACGAGCGGATCCGTCCAGAAGGATTCCGGAAGCTCCGCGCCGCGCGCCTTGCGCACGAGCTCGACGTGATTCACGTAGGCGCTGCCGTCCACCCACTGATAGGCGCGCGGCAGCGGAGCGGCGCACTGGTGAGGATCGAAAGGCCGGGTATCGGGCAGCTTGCCGCGTTCCAGCTCGTTGGCGGCGGCGCGCAGCAGCGGCTCGACGGTGCTCCAGTCGTCGAGCGCACGCTGCAGCGTCGGCGCGATGTGCGGCACGGGAGCGCACGTGCGCAACGCGCGGTCGACCACCACGAGCGTGCCGTCGCGGCCTCCCGCACGCAGGGTGGCGAGCTTCATGGCGATCGCGGCGCGGCGGTTCTGCTGTCCGCCGGCTTCCAGCTGTCGACGTAGCCGTCCCATTCGACGGCGCGGGCCGCATCGCCGATCTCGAGCGCATCGCGCGTGTCGATCATCACCGCGATCTCGTCGGTTCCCGGCTTCGGCTGCTCGAGCATGTTCCGCAGCGCTTTGGGGTGCGGCCCGTGCGTGAACCCGCAGGGATGGAGCGTCAGCATGCCGGGCCGGATGTCGTCGCGCGAGAAGAAGTTTCCCGCGTGATAGAAGATGACCTCGTCGTAATCGTCGTTGCTGTGGAAGAACGGCACCTTGAGCGCGCCCGGATCGGACTCGAAGGGGCGCGGCACGAACGTGCACACGACGAAGCGATCGGCGACGAAGGTCGTGTGCGCCGACGGCGGCAAGTGATAGCGGTGACTCATGAGCGGCCGGATGTCGCGCACGTTGATGCGGCACACCGAGAGATCGCCGTGCCAGCCCACCGCATCGAGCGGATTGAACGGGAAGGTGACCGTCGAGATCTGCCCGCGGCGCTTGACGCGCACGCGCCAGGTCGCGCTGTCGCTCTGCTGCGCGCGGAAGGCATCGTCGATCCGCGGCACGTCGAGCATGGCCGGATCGAAGATCGCGTGATGGCCCACGAGTCCCTTCTCGGGCAGCGTGAAGCTGGAGCTCGTCGCCTCGACGAGCAGCGCGGCGAGAGGCTCGCGCAGCTCGAGCCTCCACATCGTGCCGCGCGGCAGGACCACGTAGTCGCCCTGCTCGATGGCGAGATGCCCGAAGTCGCAGTACAGCTCGCCCGCGCCGCGATGCACGAACACGAGCTCGTCGCCGTCCGCGTTGCGCACGAGGTGGTCCATGTTTCCGTTCGCGCACCAGAAACGGATGCGCACGGAGCCGTTGTAGAGGATCTCGGGCGCGTCCCAGGGCGAGGCCGCCGCGCGATCGAGGCGGTTCAGGTCGAAGGCGTGCGGACGCAGCGGGCCTTCGAAGCTCGTCCAGCCCGTGGGCGGATGGCGGTGGTAGAGGTGCGCGGCCGGGCCGAAGAAGCCTTCCTTGCTGATCTCGCGCTCGTACGTGCCCGGCGGCAGGTCGGCATGCGCCTGACGCGATGCCGTGCCCTCGAGCCGCGGAAAACTGATGTAGCGCTTCATGGCGGTTCCCCGGCGCGGTCGGACAGATAGTTTCAAATGAAACTATAGGGCCGGCCCCGGTCTCTGGCAAGAAAACGCACGGAACCGCGGCCGGTGAAGTGCCGTCCGGCGGAAGACGCAGGGTGTGGCGGACTCGAGCGGTCCGGCCGCGCCTTACATGAAGCCGTTCAGGCGTTCGCCGAGATAGCTGACGAGGCCCGACGTGAGCGCGCTCACGACGAGAATGGCGACCTTGGAGCGGTGCTTCTTCCAGAAGCCCGGCGCGTCCTCGAGCAGCTCGTCGGCGACCTGGTCGAAGGCGCGGCCGAGGCGCTCGGCATGTGCAGGAAAGACGCGCAGCAGCGCGAGCGCGTATGCGACAAACATTCGATGACCCCCGGCAATGGAGCCCCCGTCACGTGCGAACAGGGGGGCGCGACTCGAAACGCGCCGCATCATACACGCTGCCGCGTGCCCGGCAATTTGTTGCAGATTGCGGACAACTCGGCGGGCGCCTAGCGCTCGAGGATCGCGGTGACGCCCATGCCTCCGGCGGCGCAGACGGAGATGAGGCCGCGCTTCGCGCCCGGCGTCGTCGCGAGGAGCTTGGCGAGCGTGGCGATCACGCGCGCGCCCGTCGCGGCGAAGGGGTGGCCGAGCGCGACGCTGCCGCCCTTCACGTTGAGCCTGCTGCGGTCGATGCTCCCGAGCGGACCCGGCAGTCCGAGCACGTCGCGGCAGTACTCCGGCGACTCCCAGGCCTTGAGCGTGCACAGGACCTGAGCGGCGAAGGCCTCGTGGATCTCGTAGTAGTCGAAATCCTGGAGCGTGAGCCCGGTGTCCTTCAGCATCGCGGGCACCGCGTAGGCCGGGGCCATCAGCAGGCCTTCCTTTCCGCTCGCGAAATCCACGGCCCAGACCTTGGCCGCACGGAAGTAGGCGAGCACCGGGAGCTTCCGCCGCTCGGCCCACTCCTCCGAGGCGAGCAGCAGGGCGCTCGCGCCGTCCGTGAGGGGCGTGCTGTTGCCGGCCGTCAGTGTCCCCGAGCCGCTGAAGTCGAAGGCGGGCCGCAGCTTCGCCAGCTTCTCCGGCGTCGTGTCGGGCCGGATGTTGTTGTCCATCTTCAGGCCCTGATACGGGATCACCAGGTCGTCGTAGAAGCCTTCCTTCCACGCGGCGGCCGCGCGCATGTGGCTCTCGTACGCGAGAAGGTCCTGATCCTCGCGGGAGATCTTCCACGTCTTCACCATCTGCTCGGTGCTCTGTCCCATGGACAGACCCGTGCGCGGCTCGACGACGGCCGGCATCACCGGCTTGAAGTGCCGCGGCCGCAGGCCGAGCCACGGCGAGATCCGCTCTCCGAAGGTGCGCCCCCGGTAGCTCCGGAGCAGCAGCCGCTGGTACTCCTTCGGATAGGTGATCGGCGGGTCGCTGATCGAGTCGACGCCGCCCGCGATGCCCGCCTCGATCTGACCGAGCGCGATCTTGTTGGCGATGAGGACGGCCGCCTCGATGCTCGTCGCGCAGGCGCGCTGCAGATCGACGCCCGGCGTCTGCGGATCGAGTCCCGAACCGAGCACACACTCGCGCACGAGGTTGTAGTCGCTCGAGTGCTTGATGACCGCGCCGCCGGCCACGTCGCCGAGCCGCACGCCGTGCAGGCCGAAACGGTCGACCAGCCCGCGGAACGCGGCGGTCAGCATGTCCTGGTTGCCGACGTTCGCATACGCGGTGTGTGCGCGTGCGAACGGAATGCGGATGCCGCCGACGATGGCGACGCGCCTGACGGACGAGCCGACGAGCATGGAGCCTCCTGCCGGAGCTGACAGTCTGGGGCGGACAGTCTACAGGTCCGGAGGCGGGCTTTGACGGGTGGTGCGGCGACGGCGCGTACGGGGGCGCAGGACTTCAGTCGTAGTCGTATGCCTCGCGAGGGAGGCGCTCGGGGCGCTGCGATTCGCGGAAGCCGTAGCCGAGCGTGTCGACCTCGACGACCAGCCCGTCCTCGAAGCGCACGCGGCGCATGAGCTTGTTCGGCCCGAGGTTGTAGATCCAGAACTCGACCGGGATCTCCACGAGGTCGCTGCCGACGAAGAACGGGCGGCCCCGCAGCCAGACGACGGGACGGCGCCACACGGAGCGGCGATCGATCTCCGTCGGCTCGCCGCACTTGGCGAGCACGGCGGAGCGGGTGTCTCCCTTGCTGACGAGCTGCGTGCCGCAGCGGAACGCGTGCGCCGGCAGCGCGAGCGCGAGACCGGAAACGAGCAGCACGGCGGCCCATGCCTTCATGCCATCGACCCTACTCCCGCCGTGCTGAACAGGCAATGAACCGGAACGGTACTCATGATCCGGAGTCGTCGCTCATGAGCGTGCAACGCGCTGCGGGAACCCTGCTGCCCGGCCTGCCGAGGGTACGGTCCTCCGTGCCGGGGGAAGTAAGGCCTCCGCGGCTCGGGCTGCGGCGTATGCTCGCCGCGCTGCTGAGCGGTGCGGCGCTCGCGGCCGCCGGTTACGCCTCCGCCCAGGAGTGGAGCCCGGATGCCCGCGAGCTCGCCCGCCTGGAGCGCGGTGAGATCCTCGTGCAGGCGCTCGAGAGTGAGCGCGGATCGACGGAATTCCGCGCCGCCGTTCGCATCGATGCGCCGGCCGGCCGCGTGTTCGGCGTCATGACCGACTGTGCGGCGGCACTCGAATACGTGCCGCACCTCGATCGCTGTCAGGTGCTCGAGACCGCCGTGGACGGCTCATGGCAACTGATCGAGCACGAGGTCGACTACGGCTGGTACGCGCCCCGCATGCGCTACGTGTTCCGCGCGCGATACGACCCCAACGAGCGCATCCGCATCGAAGGCGTGCGCGGCGATCTGCGCACGAACGAGGGTCTGTGGGAGCTGCGTCCGGCCGGGGATGCTGCGACGGCCACGATCGTCGTCTACCGGGCGCATGCGGCGCCACGGTTGCCGGTACCGGGTCGACTGATGCGAGTCACGCTGCAGCGCGACCTGCCCGAGATGCTGAGGCGGCTGCGCACGCTGTGCGAATCGCAGGCACCGCTGTCGTGACGCATGGGGACGCGCCGCGTCAGCTCGAAAGGAAATCCACCAGCGCGCGCTGCTCTTCGGTCATTCTCTCGCGCGGCGTGACGATCGCACCGCGAAGCGTATGGCGGCACGGCCGCGACTCGTCGTCGCTGTATCCGGCCACGACGCGCACGAGGAGCTGCTGCACGCGCGCGAGGTTCTCATGGAACATGGCCATCGCGGTCTCCGCAGCGACGTGCTGCGCGGGATCGTCCATCCAGCAGTCGTAGTCGGTCACGACGGCGATCGTGCAGTAGCCGAGCTGCGCCTCGCACGCGAGGAAGGCTTCGGGGACGTTCGTCATGCCGACGATGTCGGCGCCCGCCGAGCGCAGGAAGAAGCTCTCCGCGCGCGTGCCGAACCGCGGCCCTTCGACGCACGCGTAGGTCTTTTCCTCGTGCACCATCAGTCCCATCCCGCGTGCCGCTTCCGCGATGAGGCGCGCGGTCGCGCGGCACGTCGGCTGCGCCGTCGAGACGTGGGCGACGAGGCCTCGGCCGAAGAAGGTCGCCGCGCGCACTCCGCGGGTGAAGTCGATGTACTGTGCGGGCAGCGCGAGGTCGCCGGGGCGGATCTCCTCGCGCAGGCTCCCGACGGCCGACACGCCGACGATGGTGCGCACGCCCACGCTCTTGAGCGCCCACACGTTGGCGCGGTAGTTGATCTCGCCCGGAAGCAGCTCGTGATTGACGCCGTGCCGCGCGAGGAATGCCACGCTCCGGCCGCCGAGCGTACCGAGGACAATCGGCGCGGAAGGCGCTCCGAAAGGCGTGTCCACGCTGCGGGTCTCCGTGACCTGCAGCTCGTCCATTCGGTAGAGCCCGGTACCTCCGATGATTCCGATCATGCTGCACCCGTTCGTCGGCCTGCGGAAAACCCGCGGAAACAAGGGCGCGCGAAGCGCGCGCACCGCGGCACCCCATTTGCACGGGCGGCCCGCGTCGCGGCAAGATGCCTCAAAGAGCGTACCTGCAACAAGATCGAGAAGGGGCGATCGAGTGAGCGCAGAGACCTTTCCGTCGCCGAGCCCGCCGGAACGGCGGGACCGTGCGACGCGGATCGGTCATCCGGCCATCGGCGCGGCACGCCCCGCCGCGCGTCCGCGAGCTCCCGAAGCGCATGGGCACAGAGTGAAACGCGGAGCGTACGAGCCATGAACGAGATGAACGGGCGCGGCGACGGCGTACCCGCACGCTTCGAGTCGTTCCGTGACTTCTATCCTTTCTACCTGAAGGAACATTCGAACCGCACGTCGCGGCGCCTGCACGTGCTCGGAACTTCACTCGGCGTCGTGCTGCTCGGCGCGCTGCTGCTCGCTCGCCGCTGGGAGCTGCTGTGGCTGCCGTTCATCTGCGGCTACGGCTTCGCGTGGGTCGGGCATTTCTTCTTCGAGCACAACCGGCCCGCCACCTTCCGATATCCCTTCTACAGTCTGCGCGGCGACTTCACGATGCTGCGCGACGTGCTGACGGGCCGGATTCCCTGGTAACGCCGATGCCACGCTACGCGGTCGATCGCGTCTTCGAACGACGCCTGTCCGCGCTCGTCAACAGCGGCGAGCCCGAGATCCTGCAGGGCGGGCGCAAGGGCGTGGAAAAGGAGTCGCTGCGCGTCACTCCCGACGGGCGGATCGCGCAGACGCCGCACCCGCCCGCGCTCGGCTCAGCGCTCACGAACGAGCACATCACGACGGATTACTCCGAGGCGCTCATGGAGCTCGTCACGCCGACGTTCACGACGAGCTGGGAGCTGCTGCAGTACCTGCTCGATCTCCACCAGTTCGTGTACCGGCACCTCGGCGACGAGCTGCTGTGGGCGACCAGCATGCCGTGTGCCATCGACGACGAGGCGAGCATCCCCATCGCACAGTATGGGTCGTCGAACGTCGGCCTCATGAAGACGGTGTACCGGCGGGGCCTGGGGCTGCGCTACGGCCGCATCATGCAGGCCATCTCCGGCGTGCACTTCAACTACTCGTTTCCCGCGAGGTTCTGGGAGGCGTACGCCGACGTCTGCCGGTCGCGGGACAGGGGTCAGGGTTTCGTCTCCGCGCGCTACTTCGATCTCCTGCGCAACTACCGCAGGTACGGCTGGATCGTGCTGTATCTCTTCGGCGTGTCGCCGGTGGTCGACCGCTCCTTTCTCGCCGGCCGCGACGACGTGACCCTGCAGGACTACGGCACGAGCAGCGCGTACGAGCCTTATGCGACCTCGCTGCGCATGAGCGACATCGGGTACCGCAACCGCAATCAGGCCGGCCTCACGGTTTCGGTGAACAGCCTCGAGGAGTACGTGCGCGACCTCACGCGCGCGATCATGACGCCGCATCCGCCGTACGAGGCGCTCGGCGTGAAGGTGGGCGGCGAGTACCAGCAGCTCAACGCCAACATCCTGCAGATCGAGAACGAGTACTACAGCTTCATCCGTCCGAAGCGCGTGGCGCGCCCGGGCGAGCGGCCCACGAAGGCGCTGCAGCGCGCCGGCGTCGAGTACGTCGAGGTGCGCGCGCTGGACGTGAGCGCCTTCGATCCCGTGGGCGTCAATCAGAACAAGCTGCGCTTCCTCGAGGCTTTCCTCGCATTGTGTCTTTTCAGGGACAGCCCACCCATAGGCGAGAGTGAGCAGGCTCTGCTCGACGAGAACCACCTGCTGGTCGCGCGGCGGGGGCGCGAGCCGGGGCTTCAGCTATGGCGTGACGGCCGCAGCGTCCCGATGGTGGAGTGGGCGCGCGAGCTTCTCGACCAGATGGTGGGGGTGTGCGAGGTGCTGGATGAAGGCGATCCTGCCCGGCCGTACGGGCAGGCGCTCGCGGCACAGGCCGCGAAGCTCGACGATGTGCGCCTGACGCCTTCGGCGCGCCTCATGGCGGAGCTGGAGAGCACCGGTGAGTCCTTCCGCGAGCTCGCCCTGCGCATGTCCGCAACGCACAAGGCCTATTTTCTCGACCTGTACGCCCCGAACCCCGCGCGGCTCGAGGAGCTCGCGGCGGAAGCCGAGGAGTCCCACTTGCGGCAGCGCGCCATCGAGGCGGCGGACACGATGAGCTTCGAGGAGTACGTGGCGCGCTATTTTGCGGACTAGTTCACAGGTCCCGAGCTGCGACGGGCTGCCGGCAGGTTTCCGGCGCACAATGGGGGCTGCCCGAGCTAGAATCGGCGCCCCTGCCGCTCAGGGAAGTTTGGCAACCAGAACAACAAGCCGGACGAGAAGCCATGCTGAACAATCGGGATGCGCTCACTACCTATCCGCGCCCACGCGTCGCCGCGAACGACGACGCCATTGATCCCGCGGCGCAGGCGCAAACGCCGGATCGCACCCGATCCGGAGGCTGGGATCCCTATGAGGTCTGGCGTACGCGCATCAAGGAAGCGGGCGATAGCGCTCGTCGCGAGCCGCGCGGTCCCTGAAGAGCGAGCCGCGCGGAGCACCAGGGAGGGTCCTTGACCGAGTCCGCGTTGCCGGACGTGTGGGACGTCGCGAAGGACGTCCCGCGGCGCGGGCTCCTGCGCCTGCGTTTCCTGCCTGAGCTCGAAGCGGAATTCCTCGCCGCCTATCGCGCGTCCGCCCGGCGCTGGGTGCGGCTCAGCCTGCTCGTCGCGCTGTCGACGGTGCTCGGCTTCGCGGTGATCGACCACTGGGTGCTCGGGGGATCGCGCCGCGGCGGATTCGACTTCGTACGCTTCGCGATCCAGCTCTCGCTCGTGCTCTTCATGCTGGCCCTGACGGCGCGGCGCTTCTATGCGCGCTTCTACCAGCCGGCCATCCAGATCTGCGCGCCGCTCTTCGCGCTGGGCCATGTGTGGATGGCGATGACGACCACGCCCGAGCAGCTGCCGCTCGTCGCCGCGCGGCTGATACTCGTCGCGTTCTTCTTCTACTTCATGCTGGGGATGACGCTGCACGCGGCCCTGCGCAGCAACGCGATCCTGGTGGTCGCGTATGCGACCGCGGCGGCGTTCGGCGCGGTGGCGCCGACCGTGGCCACCTATCAGCTCTTCGTGCTGGGCTGCGCGAATCTGATCGGGGCGGCGGGCTGCTACGCCCTCGAGCATGCGAACCGGGTGGCGTTCCTCGAGCGCCGCCGGCTCGCGGAAGTCGCGATGCACGACGGCCTCACGGGTCTCCTCAACCGCACCGCGCTCGAGGAGAGGTTCCGTCGCCTGTGGCAGAAGGCCGTGCAAGACCGGCTGCCCGTTTCGTTCCTGCTCATCGACATCGATCACTTCAAGGCGTTCAACGATCGTTACGGCCATCAGGCCGGTGACCGCTGTCTGCGCGAGATCGCGCATGCAGTACGAGAAGCCGCTCACCGCGGCCCGCAGGATCTGGTCGCCCGTTACGGCGGCGAGGAACTGATCGTCGTGCTTTTCGGCGCGGATCGCGCGCACGCGGAGAGCGTCTGCCGCGGCGTGATCGATGCGGTGAGCGCGCTGCGGATCTCGCACGAGGCATCTGACGCGCGTGAGCACGTCAGCGTCAGCATAGGTGCCGCGACTCTGGAGCCCGATTCACCCCTGTCGTTCGCGCACGAGGCGCAGGATGTCGGCGTGCAGCTCGCCGACCGCGCGCTCTACCTCGCCAAGGCGCGCGGCCGGAACGGCTGGGTGTACTGGGACGGCACGCACGAGCGCGAGGCAGCGCCGGGCAGAACGGAGGAGCCCTTCAGAGACGCCGTGTGAGCGGCCCGACGCCGCGGCGGCGACGTTTCAGGGATCGCGGAACAGGGCGACTTCGTTGCGGCCGCGCGAGTCCCGGCAGCCCCGGAACATCCCTTCGGCCGTGAACTCCAGCACGGCGTTTCCCCGCGCATCGATCGCAATGATGCCTCCCCGCGCTCCGAGCGCACCGATCCGCTCGTGCAGCACCTCGCGCACCGCCTGCTCGAGCGTGAGTCCGCGCTGCTCGACCGACAGGCAGACGTGATACGCGGCCACGGCGCGGATGAACGCCTCGCCGTGACCGGTCGCGGATACCGCGCACACGCCGTTGCGCGCGTAGGTGCCGGCGCCGATGATCGGCGAATCGCCGACGCGTCCATGGCGCTTGTTCGTCATGCCGCCGGTGGATGTGGCGGCCGCGAGATTGCCGTCGCGATCGAGCGCGACTGCGCCGACGGTGCCGCCCGGCACGGGAATCAGCTCGGAGACGCGACTGCCCGCCCGCACGATGGCGAGCTCCCGCGCGCGCTCTTCCGTCCGGAAGTATTCGTTCGCGACGAGGCTCATGCCGTGTTCGAGAGCGAACTCCTCGGCGCCGCTGCCCACGAGGAGCACGTGGCGCGAGTGCTCCATGACGAGTCGCGCGAGCTCCACCGGGTTCCTGACGTGCCGCACCGAGGCCACGGCGCCGGCGCGCAGCGAGCGACCGTCCATGATCGAGGCGTCGAGCTCCACGGTGCCGCCACGCGTGAGCACCGCGCCGCGGCCGGCGTTGAACTGCGGATCGTCCTCGAGTACGCGCACCGCGGCGGTGACCGCATCGAGGCTCGATCCGCCGCGCTCGAGCACTGCATATCCCGCGTCCAGTGCGCTCTGAAGACCCGCGTGCAGCCGCTGCTGTGCCTCGGGCGAAAGGCGATCGCGCGGCATTGCGCCCGCGCCGCCGTGGATGGCAATCGCGTACATGGGAGCTCCAGACCTTCCGTTCCCGTCAGCGGTCGCGGTAGATCGCGATCTCGCGCCGGCCGGAAGAGTCGCGCGCCGCCCGGAACATGCCGGGACTGTTGAAGTCCATGACGATGCTTCCCTCGCCGTCGAGCGCGATCACGCCGCCGTCACCGCCGAGGCCCTGCAGCTTCACGTGCAGCACCTCGCGCACGGCTTCGTCGAGCGTGAGCCCACGATACGCGACGAGTGAGCAGATGTCATGCGCGACGGCGAGTCGTATGAAGTACTCGCCGTGACCGGTCGCGGATACCGCGCACACGCCGTTGCGCGCGTAGGTGCCGGCGCCGATGATCGGCGAATCGCCGACGCGTCCATGGCGCTTGTTCGTCATGCCGCCGGTGGATGTGGCGGCCGCGAGATTGCCGTCGCGATCGAGCGCGACTGCGCCGACGGTGCCGGTGGCGGAGGTTTTCGCGCCGCCCGCGCGTTCCGACTGCTTCGCTCGCTCGAGCTGCCGTTCCCGTTCGGGTGTGCGGAAGTACTCGTTCGGAACGAGAGTGAGTCCCTGCGCGAGAGCGAACTCCTCGGCGCCGCTGCCGATGAGGAACACGTGCGGCGACTTATCCATCACGAGTCGGGCGAGCTCGATGGGATTCTTCACGTGCCGCACACCGGCCACCGCTCCGGCACGAAGCGAATGGCCGTCCATGATCGAGGCGTCGAGCTCCGCCGCGCCGTCGTGCGTGAGCACCGCACCGCGGCCGGCATTGAACTGCGGATCGTCCTCGAGCACGCGCACCGCGGCGGTGACCGCATCGAGGCTCGATCCGCCGTGCTCGAGCACCGCATATCCTGCGTCCACTGCCGCCTGCAGCGCGGCGCGGATCGAAGCCTCGCGCTCGGGTGTCAGCTCCGCGGGTGCGATGACTCCCGCACCGCCGTGCACGGCGATGGCAATGCGGCGCTCGTCGGAGGCGTGCGCAGACGCTCCGGCCGAGGCCAATGCAAGACACGCAAGCAGCGCCCTCAGGGCGCGGAAGGTGAGCCCGCACGACATCGTGATTTCTCCGCCCGGGCGGCTCCGCGCCGCCGTCGTCTCAGGAAGCCCAGGGATGCTCCGGCGTCCGTTGCGCCTTCCTGGTCGCCGCTGCGTCACGCGACTCGACGCGCACGGTGATCGGCCGGGTCCGGCGCCGCAGCCCCACCGTGAACAGTAGCAGGCAGGCGAGCGCCATGAGGAGCACGGCGGAGATCCGGCCGCCGCCTCCGCTCGATGCAGTCGGTCCGGGCTGGCCGGAGCTCTGTGCGGGGGCGACCGGATTCGCGGCGGGATCGACGACCGTGACGGACACCTGTGCGGAGTTGTTGTTCGCGACGCTGTCGTTCGCCGAGCTCACCGCGATGAGGAGCGAGCTGGTCCCCGGTTCGCGGCCGTTGAGCCGCAGAGAGACGGTGCGCGCGTCACCCGCGCCGAGCTCGCCGAGCGTGCAGTCGACGGCGCCCGCGCCGATCGCACAGACGCTGCCGGACGCGCTCGCCTCCTCGACGTGCAGGCCCGCGGGAACCTCGACCTGCGCCACCACCGAGGTCGATGCGTGGTCACCGGTCGCGTACACCGTGAACGTGAGTCCGAACGTCTCGTTCACGTTCGCCTGGACCGCGGAAACGGACGGCTGCACGCGCACGTCCGGCGGAATGACGTGCGCGAGGCACTGTGCGCCCGCGATGACGGGGCGCATCTGGGCGATGCTGCAGTCGGAGAACACGTCGCTGCCGTTGAGGCGCGGCGCCATCAGGTATGTGCGCGGTGTGCTCTCGCACGCGCCGGGCTCGCCGTCGTGCGGCGCATTGAAGTTGTGCCCGATCTCGTGCGCGGCGATGAGCGCCGCCGAGGTCGTCGAGCGCGTGCCTTCGGACAGGCTCGCCGCGACGTCGCTCTTGCATACGGAACCGAGGTAGGCGATGCCGACCGTCTCGCCGTCCATGTTGCGGCCGGTCATGAGGTGCGTGAGACCGAGCGCGAGATGCTCCGGAGAGTTGCGGCGGAACTTTCGAACCTCTTCAAGCAGCTCCTTGGGATCCGACTTCGTGAACGGATCGTGAGTGCCGCGGAACACCGTGGGCGCGGCGAGCACGATCTCGACGCCGAGCTGCTCGGAGAAGATGCCGTCCACGATGTTCATGCGCGCGATGATCGCCTGCTCCGCGGAACCCATGCCCCGGTCGAAGACGGCCGCGAACTCCGTGTCGGCGACGACTCCCACCGTGAGCCTGCGCGTCGGCGCGGCCTGCGCGGCGGCGATCTGCAGCTCGCCGGTGAGCGCTTCGTACGCCGCCTGTGCCGAGATCTCTTCTTCGGGAGCATCGACGTGAGCCACGGCGCAGGAGCCGACGTCGAGCGGCAGAATCGCGTCTGAAAGTCTGAAGACGACCGGTGCCGACGAATCGGCGTCGATGGGCTGCACCGCGGACGAGGCGATGTCGGAAGCCGCCTCGATCGCATAGACGTCGCTGCCGTCGGACACCATGCCGCGCCAGCGTCCGGCCGCATCGCGCGTGAGACGGACCCAGGAGCCGGGCATCCCTTCGACGGTGCCGCGCAGCGGCTCGACGCCGTTGCGCGCGTTCGGCCAGGCGCGCCGCACCCGCTCGTTTGATTCGAGCAGGAGATCGAAACGCCGGCCGTAGGCCTCGAACGAGACGCGTTCCTTCCGCGCACCGGTCCTCTCCCGGGACAGCGCGATCGATTCGTGGTGCAGAACCGTGAGGTGCCGCGATGCCGAATGAGCGTCGGCGGCGGCGATCAGCCCCGCAAGCACCAGCGCGGCATGAAAACGGATCGGCATTGATATCCCCTCGCGGATCGCGCGCACGGTGATTGTTGAACGTTCGTTTCGTGCGCCTGGCTGTCTGTGTAACCGATGCGCGAGCGTGGGGCGCGTGCGCGAGGTCACATTCCTCGACGCACGGTGGGCCGGTTTGACGGAATATGGCGTTGGCACGGTCGTGTCCGCAAGCTCTGTCGCATTCGCGACTGCAAGCATCGGACCAGAGCGGCACGCACTGCGGGCTCGCGCGAGCCGCGAGGGATCCGGGCGGACGCGTGCGGCGACGAGCCTGCGCGCGGCCATCTGATCCTTCGGGTTGTTCACCGTATCGACCGCGACGAGCTCGCCCGCGCGCAGATAGCACACGCTGAAGCTGCGCGAGGACGGATCTCCACGCAGCACCGTCGCATCGTGATCGCGACAGAGGCCGACGATCACCAGCTTGAGCGAGTACTGATCGGACCAGAACCACGGCACCTTGTCGTGTGGAGTCGTGATGCCGAGCATGTTGAGCGCGGCGGTCGTGCCCTGCTCGAACGCGTTGTCCACCGACTCGAGCCGTACCCGGCCGCCGTAGCGCGGACTCGGCTGGTTCGTACAGTCACCCGCGGCGAAGATCGCGGGATCGGTGGTCCTGCAGTGCTCGTCGACCACGATTCCGTCTTCGCAGCGGAGCCCTGCATCCGCCGCCAGCTCGTCCGCCGGCACGACACCGACGCCGACGAGCACGAGATCGGCCGGATGCTCGCTGCCATCCGCGCAGACGACCGCGCGCACCCGCCGCGACACGGGGTCGGCCGCGATGGCGCTCACGCGCGTCCCGCAGAAGATGCGTACGCCGTGGCGCTCGTGCTCGGCGGCGAAGAAGGCGGAGACCTCGTCACACGTGACGCGGCTCATCACCCGCGGTGCCGTCTCGAGGACCGTCACCTCGAGCCCGAGACCGCGGCACGTCGCCGCGACTTCGAGGCCGATGTAACCGCCACCGACGATGACGATCCGCCGTGCGGTGCCGAGCCCGGCACGCAGCCCGTCGGCATCGGCGAGCTTGCGCAGGACGTGCACACCGGAAAGCTCCGCGCCCGGCACGGCGAGTGGCCGCGGGCGGGCACCCGTCGCGAGGAGCAGCGCGTCGTAGGCGAGCGATGTTCCATCATCGAGGCGGATGCGCTGCGCTTGCCGCTCGATCGCTTCGGCGCGGCGGCCGAAGTGCGTCTCGACGCGCTGCTCGGTGTAGAAGGCGGAGGGCCGGATGAGGAGTCGCGCGGCGTCGAGCTCGCCGGCGAGGTACTTCTTGGAGAGTGGAGGCCGCTGATAGGGCGGGTAAGGTTCTTCGCCCACCAGCGCGATCGAGCCGCCGAAGCCGCGCCGGCGCAGCGTGTCGACCGCCTGCGCGGCCGCCTGTCCGGCTCCGACGATGACGACGCGCTCGATCATCCGCGGCGAGAATAGCACCTGCGCGTCTGCACCAAGTGGGAGCGCAGCCTCTCGAACGCTGCTCTACAATGGTGCGCAGAACGGCAGCGGTGCAGTACAACGGCTGAAAAATCAGGCACTTCCGCTGATTCAGCTCGTGGCACGAAAGCTGCAAAAATGCACCTGCCTGTACGCAACCGACTTTGCCGTACGTAAACCGACTCAAGCTTCAGCCTCGACGGGGAGCCGCACATGAAACTGGTCACTGCGATCATCAAGCCCTTCAAACTGGACGACGTGCGCGCGGCACTGTCCGACATCGGCGTCTCCGGCATGACGGTCACGGAAGTGAAGGGCTTCGGTCGGCAGCGCGGCCACACGGAGCTGTACCGCGGCGCCGAGTACGTCGTGGACTTCGTGCCGAAGACTCGCATCGAGGTCGCGGTCCGCAACGACCTTGTCGATCAAGTCGTCGAGGCCATCCTCAAGTCGGCGAAGACGGGCAAGGTCGGTGACGGAAAGATCTTCATCACCGACATCGAGAAGGTGATCCGTATCCGCACCGGCGAGACGGACGACGCGGCGCTGTAGAACTGCACCGGTCGTCACCGCCCGCGCTGCCGCGAGGCCCGGCCTCGCGCTGCGCGGCGAGAGAGGCTAGAGTGTGCGGTCGATGAATTACGATCGTGCACTCGAAGCCGCCGCCGCGAAGATCGCGCTGGGCCGCGCCCGTCGGCATCTCTTCCTCTGCGTCGGCGGCAAGTGTGCGCAGAGTCAGGGTCAGCTCGAGTCCTGGGAGTTCCTCAAGCGCCGGCTGAAGGAGCTCGGGCTCGTCGATACCGACGACGGCGTGCTGCGCACGAAAGCGGACTGCCTGCGCATCTGCACCGCAGGTCCGATCGCCGTCGTTTACCCCGACGGCGTGTGGTACCGCGACTGCACGCCTGCCAATCTCGAGCGCATCATCCAGGAGCACCTCATCGGCGGTCGGCCGGTGGCCGACCTCGCCTTCGCGCGGGCGCCGCTCACGGCGTAGCGCGCATCGGGTGCGGGTGAGGGCGGCGTAGCAGCCATGGCCACAGCGATACGCGTTCATCGGCACGGCGGTCCGGAGGTCCTCCAGGTGGAGGACGTCGATCCGGGGCCTCCAGGTCCCGGTGAGGTCCAGATCCGCCACACGGCAATCGGCGTCAACTACATCGACGTCTACGACCGCACGGGTCTTTACCCGATGGCTCTGCCGGGCATCCTCGGACGCGAGGCGGCAGGCGTCGTCACGGCGGTCGGACGGCGCGTCACGGGTTTCAAGGCAGGCACGCGTGTGGCCTACGTGCTGCCGCAGCCGGGAGCCTACTGCGAGCTGCGCAACGTTCCCGCCGAACGTCTCGTCAGGATTCCGCGTGCGATCTCGGACGAGCAGGCCGCGGCGCTGATGCTCAAGGGGCTCACCGCCCACTACCTCCTGCGGCGCACGTACCGTGTCTCGCGGGGCGAAACGATCCTCGTGCACGCGGCGGCGGGCGGTGTCGGGCTGCTTCTCTGTCAGTGGGCGAAGGCGCTCGGCGCACGCGTCATCGGAGTGGTGGGCAGCGAGGCGAAAGCGGAGCTCGCGCGCCGCCACGGCTGCCGGCACGTGCTCGTCGCCGGCCGCGACGAGATCGTCGCGAGCGTCCGCAGGCTCACGCGAGGCGAAGGCGTATCGGTCGTCTACGATTCGGTGGGCAAGGACACGTTCTTCGAGTCGCTCGATTGTCTGCGGCCGCTCGGCATGATGGTGACGTACGGCAACGCATCGGGTCCGCCGCCTGCGATCAGCCCTCTCGAGCTGTCGCGGCGCGGGTCGCTCTTCCTCACTCGCCCGACGCTCTTCAGCTACATCGCGCGCCGCGAGGATCTGGATGCAGCCGCGCGCGAGCTGTTCTCGGTCGTGAGGAGCGGCAAGGTGCGCGTGCGCATCGGCCAGCGCTACGCGCTCACCGATGCCGCGGAGGCGCATCGCGACCTCGAAGCGCGGCGCACGACGGGTTCGACGATTCTCCTTCCCTCGGCCTGACGTTCCCCGCTCTCCATTCCGGCCGTTCGGCGGAGAGGGCGCGGAACGGGCAAGGGAATCAGTGCGTGAATTCGTCCTCGTCGTCGTCCGGGCCGGCGGGGTGGTTCATCGCGCTGATCAGCCGCAGTACCAGGTTCGGATCGACCGGCTTCGTGAGATGCGCATCGAAACCGGCCTCACGCGAGCAGCGGCGATCCTCGGGCTGGTCCCAGCCCGTGATCGCGATGAGCACGACGCGGTCGGCCCAGGGCTGCGCGCGTATGCGCTGCGCGACCTGGAAGCCGTTGAACTTCGGCATGCCGATATCCATGAGGATCACGTCGGGACGGAAGTCGTCCGCGATCGCGATCGCCTGTGCGCCGTCGTAAGCGACGCTCGACTCGTGGCCGAGCACGCTCAGCATCGCGGCAAGGCTGTCGGCCGTGTCGTGATTGTCGTCGACGACGAGAACGCGCCTCCGCGCCGATAGCTGGTGCTGATTGCGGTCCTGCGACTCTTCCTGGGAGGGGTCGCCCGGTACGGCCGGCAGAGGACCGCTGAAATGACTTCCTCGAAACATCCTCGAGTCCTCGGGAGCCTGATGTGAAGAACGGGCGCGTCGTCCGCGCGCCTCGCGCCGCACGTGGTAGCAGACATCGATCCCGGCCTCACGCAGCCGGATTGCATGGACGCGAGCATACGCCAGTGCGCCGCCTCTGCGGGCGTCGCCTTGACCTCGGCGTGCGCCCGCGAACCTCATCCGCATGCGGCTCCGCCGCATGCTGCACCGATCAATCCGCCTGCGCTCTGCGCTCGGGCACGCAGCGCCCGGTGAGGCTCGCGATCACCACCGCGAGCTCCTCGGGCTCCACGGGTTTCGCGATGTGGTTCTGGTACCCCGCTTCGAGCGCGCGCAGGCGGTCCTGCGCGGAAGCACAGGCGGTCACCGCGACCGCGGGCGTGCGGCCGCCGAAGTCCGGATCGAGCGCGCGGATCTGCTCGATCAGCGCATAGCCGTCCATTCCGGGCATCCCGAGGTCGGCGACCAGCGCGTCGGGCCGGTGTGCGAAGAGCTGGGTGAGCGCTGCGGCTCCCGATTCGGCGAGACTCACTCGTGCGCCGAACCCTTCGAGAATGCAGCTCATGAGCTCCCGGGCATGCGGATCGTCGTCCACGACGAGCACGTGCAGCCCTGCGAGGAGCGACGGATTGCTCGGACGCACCGTGGGAGCGGTTTCGGTCCTGCCCGGAGCGGTGTGCGCACGCACCGGCAGCCGCACCGTGAACGTGGCGCCCTTGCCCACGCCGGGGCTCGCGGCTTCGACGGTGCCGCCGTGCAGCTCCACGAGATGCCGCACGATCGCGAGCCCGAGGCCGAGCCCGCCGTGGCAGCGGCTGATCGATCCGTCCTCCTGCCTGAAGCGGTCGAACACGTACGGCAGGAACTCGGGTTTGATGCCCTGCCCGTTGTCGCGCACGCTGATCTCCACTTCTCCGTTGCGCTGCGCCAGGCACACTTCGACCTGTCCGCCGGTCGGCGTGAACTTGATCGCGTTCGAAAGCAGATTGCAGACGACCTGCTGCAGGCGGGCGAAGTCGCCGCGGAGCGTGCCGACGCCGGTGTCGAGGAGCGGCACGATCTTGATGCCCTTCGCCTGCGCGGCCGGGCGCATGGTCTCGAGCGCGGCCTCGATGATTCTGCGCGGATTGACGGCCGACAGCTCGAGGGTGATCTTGCCGGTCACGATGCGCGAGACGTCGAGCAGGTCCTCGATGAGCCGCTTCTGCGCCCGCGCGTTGCGCTCGATGGTCTCGAGTGCGCGCGCCTGCGTCGCCTCGTCGAGCCGGCGCGAGCGCAGCAGAGTGATCCAGCCGAAGATGGCGTTGAGCGGCGTGCGCAGCTCGTGGGACATGGTGGCGAGGAACTCGTCCTTGAGGCGCGAGAGCTCCTCGGCCTGGGCGCGCAGCACCTTCTCGCGCTCGAGCAGGGCCTCGCGCTCCCGCTCGGCGCGCATCCGCTCCGCGATCTCCGCCTGCAGCCGCTCGTTGCTGCGCTGGAGCTCCGCGGTACGCTCCGCGACGCGCTGCTCGAGGACCTGATTGGCGTGCGCGAGCGCCGCGCGCATGCGATAGAGATCGACGAAGACGCGCACCTTCGTGCGCAGCACTTCCGGCACCACGGGCGAGAGGATGTAGTCGACCGCGCCGAGCTCGTAGCCGCGCATGGTCTGCATCTCGTCCGCGTAGCCGGTGATGAAGATGATCGGCGTGAGCCGCGCCCGCTTGTGACTCCGGATGAGCTTCGCCGTCTCGAGCCCGTCGATGTCGGGCATGTTGACGTCGAGCAGGATCACGGCGAACTCCTGCTCCAGCACGCGCTTGAGCGCTTCGCTGCCCGAGCGCGCCGTGACGATCTGCGCGTCGAGATCCTCGAGCAGCGTGCGGTAGACGAGGAGCTTCTCCGGCAGGTCGTCGACGATCAGGATGCGGGGCGGTTCCTGCCCGGGAAGATTCGTGGTGATGGCCTGATCCATGAGCGGTATCCGGTGCCTTCAGCGATGCAGCCAGGCGCGCATGACGGCCAGCAGATCGAACGTGTCCACGGGCTTCGACAGGTAGTCCCACGCGCCTGCCGCGAGGCATTTCTCACGATCGCCCTTCATCGCCTTCGCGGTCACGGCGATGATCGGCAGGTCGCGTCGCGCCGGATCCCGGCGGATCTCCTGGATGGTCGCGATGCCGTCCATCTCCGGCATCATGATGTCCATCAGCACGATGTCGATTCCGGGGTCCGTCCGCAGGTGCTCGATCGCGTCCCGGCCGTTGTCGGCGGAGACGATCTTCATGCCCTGCTCGTCGAGCACGGTGGCGAGCGCGAAGATGTTGCGCATGTCGTCGTCGACGATCAGCGCCTTGTGTCCTGCCAGCGTCCGGCCCGGCTCGTGCAGCGCCTCGATCGCATGCCGCTGCGCGTCGGGTAGCGCGGCGACGGCGCGGTGGAGGTGACAGGCCGCGAGATCGAGCAGATGCTCAGGCGAGTGCGCCTCGCGCACCGTCGCGCGTCCGCGCAGTCGCCGGCCGAGCTCCTTGCGCACGGCCGTGTGTCTCCCGAAGAGCAGCACGGGAAGCTGCGCGAGCGCATCGCGCCCGTCGAGAAAGCCGGCAAGAAGCTGAAGATCGAAGCCTGGTGCCAGAGGATCCAGTACGAGGCAGTCGATGGGTTCCTCGCGCAGGATCTCGAGCGCTCGAGGTCCCGTCGCTGCCGGCACGACGTCCACGTCCGCGCCGCGGAGCAGCTCCGCGATCCTGTCCCGCTCCCCGGATTCGTCCATCGCGAGCAGCAGGTGACGCTGCGGGCGGTCGACGAGCTCATGGAGTGCCTCGAGCGTGCGGTCGATTTCGCCGCGTGACTGCGTCGGCTTCGCGGCGAAGCCGAGCGCGCCTGCCTCGAGCGCACGTTCGCGATCGGCGTGCGTCGAGATGACACACACGGGCACGTGGCGCATGAGAAGGTCGTTCTTGAGGCGCGACAGCACGCGCCAGCCGTCCATGTCGGGCAGATCCGGGTCCAGCACGATCGCGTGCGGCTGATAGTCGCGCGTCAGGCAGAGAGCGCCGGCGCCGAGCGGGGTGACGAGCCCCCTGAAGCCGTGCGTGCGCGCAGACTCGAGCAGCTCGCGCGCGAAAGCGGTGTCGTTCTCGACGATGAGGAGCACCCGATCGCCGGGCTGAATGCTCTCGCGGTCGTCCTGCGCTTCGTTGAGGAGCAGAGCGACGGGGCCATCCGGCTCCTGCCGGAGCGCCGGAGCCTCCAGGGACTCGGCCTGCGGGCACGAAGGAGCGCGAACCGCATCGATGCGCGGCAGCTCGGCGACCTGCGGACGCGGGCGCGCGCTGCGCGCCGCGTTGTACGACTCGGGCAGGTAGAGCGTGAACGTGCTGCCTCTGCCCGGTGCGCTCACGAGCCGGATCTCGCCGCCGAGGAGCTTCGAGAGCTCGCGGCTGATCGCGAGCCCGAGGCCCGTTCCGCCGTACTTGCGGCTCGTGCTGCCGTCGGCCTGCTGGAAGGCCTCGAAGATGATCTGCTGCTTGTCGGGCGAAATGCCGATGCCCGTGTCGGTGACCGAGAACGCGATCACCCGTGCGGCGTCCGCGAGCTCCTCGCTCCCGGGGCGGAAATCGTCGGCAGGGGCGATGGTCAGCGAGACCTCGCCGCGATGAGTGAACTTGAACGCGTTCGACAGCAGATTCTTGAGGATCTGCTGCAGGCGCTTCGCGTCCGTGATCACGGACTTCGGCAGGCGCTCGTCGAGCCGTACCTCGAACGCGAGGCTCTTCGCCTCCGCGACGTGCCGGAAGTTGCGCTCCACGTACTGCCGCAGCTCGTCGAGACGTACCTCGCCGATGTCGAGGACGACGGTGCCCGACTCGATCTTGGAGAGATCGAGGATGTCGTTGATGAGCGTCAGCAGGTCGTTGCCGGCGGAGTGGATCGTGCGCGCGAACTCGATCTGCTTCTCGGTGAGATTGCCTTCCGTGTTGCGCAGGAGCTGCTCCGAGAGGATGAGCAGGCTGTTGAGCGGCGTGCGCAGCTCGTGCGACATGTTCGCGAGGAACTCGGACTTGTACTTCGAGGTGAGCGCGAGCTGCTTCGCCTTCTCCTCGAGCGCCTGGCGCGCCTGCTCGACCTCGCGGTTCTTGCGCTCGACCTCCTGGTTCTGATGCGCGAGGAGCCGCGCCTTCTCCTGCAGCTCCTGGTTGGTCTGCTGCAGCTCCTGCGCGAGCGACTGCGACTGCTGCAGGAGGTTCTCCGTGCGCATGTTCGCTTCGATCGTGTTGATGACGATGCCGATGCTCTCGGTGAGCTGGTCGAGGAAGGTCTGGTGCGTGGAGCTGAAGCGCTCGAGAGAGGCGAGCTCCATGACGCCCTTGACCTGGCCCTCGAACACGATCGGAAGCACGAGAATGTTCTGCGGCGTGCCCGAGGCGAGCCCGGTGGAGATGCGCATCGAGCCTTCCGGCACGTGATCGAGCAGGATCTTCCGCTTGTCGACGGCGCACTGCCCGACGAGCCCTTCGCCGAGATCGAGCTCCTTGCCGTGCGTGCCCTGCCCGCCGGAGCCGTAGCTCGCGAGCAGCCGCAGCCGCGGCGATGCACCGGAAGCGTCGAGCACGTAGAACTCCGCATGCTGCGCGCCGACCACGGGCGCGAGCTCGGAGAGGATCATCTGGCCGACCGCAACGAGGTCCTTCTGACCCTGCAGCATGCGGCTGAACTTGGCGAGATTCGTCTTGAGCCAGTCCTGCTCGGTGTTCTTCTGCGTGGTGTCCTTGAGGTTGCGGATCATCTCGTTGATGTTGTCCTTGAGTTCCGCAACCTCGCCCTGCGCCTGCAGGGTGATCGAGCGAGTGAGATCGCCCTTCGTGACGGCCGTCGCCACCTCGGCGATCGCACGCACCTGCGTCGTGAGATTCGCCGCGAGCTGATTGACGTTCTCGGTGAGGTCCTTCCAGGTGCCCGAGACGCCCTGCACGTCGGCCTGTCCGCCGAGCTTGCCCTCGGTGCCCACCTCGCGCGCCACGCGCGTGACTTCCGAGGCGAACGAGCGGAGCTGATCCACCATCGTGTTGATGGTGTTCTTGAGCTCGAGGATCTCGCCCTTGACGTCGACCGTGATCTTCTTGGAGAGATCGCCCGCCGCGACGGCCTTCGTGACCTCGGCGATGTTGCGAACCTGCGCCGTCAGGTTCGAGGCCATGGAATTGACGCTCTCGGTGAGGTCCTTCCACGTTCCGGAGACGCCTTTCACGTCGGCCTGTCCGCCGAGCTTGCCCTCGGTGCCCACCTCGCGCGCCACGCGCGAGACCTCGGCCGAGAAGTTCCCGAGCTGCTCGATCATGCGGTTGATGATCTTCGCCGTGCGCAGGAACTCGCCTTCGAGCGGCCGGCCGTCGACTTCGAGCGACATCGTCTGGGTGAGATCGCCCTGAGCGAAAGCGCCGATCACGCGCGCGACCTCGATCGTGGGATGCACGAGGTCGTCGATGAGCGAGTTGATGTTCTCCACCGAGTCGCGCCAGAAGCCCGCGGCGTTCGCGAGCGAAGCGCGATGGCGCAGCCGGCCCTGCCGGCCGACGACGCGGGAGAGACGCTCGAGCTCGTCGGCGAGACGTACGTTGAGATCGACCACGTCGTTGAACGCGGCCGCGATGCGTCCGGCGATGCCGGTCCAGTCCTCGGGGAGGCGGGCATTGCGGTCGCCGCGCCGCAGAGCCACGAGACCGGCGAGCACGGCGTCGGCTTCGCCGTTCAGCGACTGCCGGATCCGTGCGTCCGCCTCGGCCGGCTTCCTGCGGCGGTTCGCCGGCTTCGTCCCGTCGGCCAGCCGCGCGTGCTTCTCCGCCAGCTCGTTGAACGCTTCCGCGACCTCGGCGGGGAGACCCGGGCCGCCGACGGGAAGGCGCACGGAAGTATCACCGCGATTGAGCGCGGTGAGCGCGCCGAGCACGGCCTGCAGGTCGACCGTGCCCTGAGTGGAGACGTCGGAGAATGCACGCATGATTCCTACCCCACGCGCACCGGCAGGTGTGCCGGACGCCGAAGCGCATACAGCCGGTTACGTGAAGTCGCACCTGGACGGCTCGACGTCACGGTCGTTCTTGAGGTCGACGACTCCGGATACGACCCAACCCCGCGCGTGCCGTGCGCAGCACGCGCCATCGTTCGACCGCCCCGTGGAGTTTCCCGGAAAGAGAGGACGGCGGATCTTCGGTCCGCCTTTGTGAGTATGGCCGTCAACTATACGTTCGGCCCTCGCGGGCGGCAATGCGCGCGCGGGGCGGAACGGCGACGTCCGTCGCCGGCTTGCGCCGCCGGAGCCGACGGCTGCGTCAGGACGCTGTGGCCGAATGCACGATGCGCAGATTCCTGCCGGCGCGCGCGATTCCGAGCACGCCGCTGCGCACGACTTCCTGGAGCTCCGCGCAGTGCGCGAGATCGCGGATGAACGCGTCGATCTCCGCTTCGCTGGCGGTGAGCTCGACGATGAAGCAGTCGAGTGCAGGGTCGAGCACGCGCCCGCCGGCGCGCACGACGAGCCCGCGCACGGCGTCGGTGGCTTCGGGGCGCACTTTGAGCTTCACGAGCGCGAGCTCCCGCTCGAAGTGCTCGCCGAGCGTCATGTCCTCGACGCTCACCACGTCGATCAGCTTGTCGAGCTGGCTGGCGATCTGCTGGATGACCGCATCCGAGCCCGTGGTGACGAGCGTCAGACGGGATACGGTGGGGTCGTCGGTCGGCGCGACGGAAAGGGACTCGATGTTGTAGCCACGGGTGGAGAAGAGCCCGGCGACGCGGTTCAGGGCGCCGGCCTCGTTCTGCAGCAGAATCGCGATGATATGACGCATGGAGCTCGGGTCGGATCTGTGACCGGCGCAGAATAAAGGATCGCCGGGCCGCCGCCCACAGGCGCGGCCGGCCGAGGCGCGCGAGGCGGGTTTTGTCCCGGGACTCTTGCTGTTAGTCTAAGTCGCTTTCCCCGGTTGTTGCGGCCAGATCAGTTCCCGAACATGAGCGATACGGTCATCCAGCCACGCCCGATGGGCCATCCCCTCGCAGGTCAGAAGATGACGGGGGCGCAGATGATCGTACAGGTACTGGCCGACGAGGGCGTATCCGCGATCTTCGGCTACAGCGGAGGAGCCATCCTCCCGACCTACGACGCGGTGTTCCTGTACAACCAGGAGCAGGCCCGCAACGGCGGGAAGCAGATCCCGCTCATCGTTCCCGCCAATGAGCAGGGCGCCGGCTTCATGGCGGCGGGCTATGCCCGCGCCAGCGGACGCGTGGGCGTGTGCCTCGTCACCTCCGGTCCGGGCGCCACGAACACCGTCACGCCCGTGCGTGACTGCATGGCCGACTCGGTGCCCATCGTGGTGATCTGCGGCCAGGTCGCCCGGGCGGCCATCGGCACCGATGCATTCCAGGAGGCGCCGGTTCCCGCGCTGATGGGAGCCGTGGCGAAGCACGTCTTCCTGGTGACCGACCCGACCAAGCTCGAGGCGACGGTCCGCACGGCATTCGAGATCGCCCGCACGGGGCGGCCCGGTCCGGTGGTCGTCGACGTGCCGAAGGATGTGCAGAACTGGGAGGGCACCTTCCTCGGTTCAGGGACACTGCCAATTCCCGGCTACCGCCGCCGCATGCTCGAGCTCGCGAGCCGCGTGGTCGAGACGGAGGACGCGGCACGCTTCTTCGAGATGCTCTCGGAGGCCCGCCGCCCGCTGATCTACGCCGGCGGAGGCGTCATCAACGCGGGCGCGTCCGAAGCGCTCACCGAGTTCGCGCTCACTTTCGGCATCCCGGTCGTGACGACGCTGATGGGCATCGGTTCCTTCGACACGACCCATCCGCTGTCGCTGCGCATGCTGGGCATGCACGGCGCCGCCTTCGCGAACTACGCGGTCGACGACTGCGACTTCCTCATCGCCGTCGGGGCGCGCTTCGACGACCGCGTGGCCGGTGTGCCTTCCAAGTTCGCGAAGAACGCGAAGCGCATCGCGCATCTCGACATCGACCGCGCCGAGGTGAACAAGGTCAAGCGCGTGCAGTGGAGCTACGTGGGTCACCTCGACGACGCGCTGCGCGCCCTGACGGCCTACGGCCGCAGCGCGGGCTTCAAGCCGGACTACTCGACCTGGCACGCGGAGGTCGCCGAGCTCAAGCGCGTGTACGCCATGAACTACGACCGCGCGAGCCCGCTGATCCAGCCGTACTACGTCATCGAGGAGATCAACCGCCACACGCGCGGCGAGGCGATCATCTCGACCGGCGTCGGCCAGCACCAGATGTGGGCCGCGCAGTACTTCGACTTCCGCGGTCCCCGGCAGTGGCTCACCTCCGGCAGCATGGGCACGATGGGCTTCGGTCTGCCCGCCGCCATCGGGGCGCAGATCGCTCACCCGAACCGCCTGGTGGTCGACGTCGACGGCGACGCGAGCATCCGCATGAACATCGGCGAGCTCGAGACCGTGACGACGTACGACCTGCCGGTGAAGGTGGTCGTGCTCAACAACTTCGGCGACGGCATGGTCAAGCAGTGGCAGAAGCTGTTCTTCAAGGGACGGCTGTCGGCCTCCGACAAGTCGCTGCACAAGAAGGACTTCATCAAGGCCGCGCAGGCGGACGGCTTCCCGTACGCCGTGCGGCTCGATCGCAAGGAAGACGTGCCGCGCGTGGTGGAGGAGTTCATCAACTTCTCCGGCCCCGCGTTCCTCGAGGTCATCATCGACCCCGATGCCGGCGTGTACCCGATGGTCGGACCCGGCCAGAGCTACGACGAGATGATCACGGGCGACTTCATCCCGTCGCGCCACAAGGTCGAGATCAAGACCCCGGGGCCGTCGGAGATGTTCTGACGCCGTGCCGCGTCCGCGGCACGGCGGACCGAGGCGTTCTTGCGTTCCGACAACCTGAGGGGCATCGGCGCGATGGTGCTGGCCGTGGCGGCCTTTTCCGCCATGGACGCGCTGCTCAAGGTGCTCTCCACGTACTACTCGCCGATGCAGGTCGCGTCACTGCGCGGCGCGGCCTCTCTCCCTTTCATGCTCCTGCCGATCGCGCTCACGCGCCGCTGGCGCGACCTGCGGCCGGTGCGCTTCCACATGCACCTGCTGCGCGGCGCGCTGACGCTCGTGGTGATCGCCGGCTTCGTGTACTCCGTGCGCACGCTGTCGCTCGCGGATGCGTACGCGATCTTCCTCTCCGCGCCGCTCATCGTCACCGCGCTGTCGGTGCCGATCCTCGGCGAGCGCGTCGGCTGGAGGCGCTGGGTGGCCATCTGCGTGGGGCTCTCCGGCGTGATCGTGATGCTGCGCCCCTCGGCTTCGAGCCTCTTCACGCTGGGCTCGGTGGCGGCGTTCGTCGCGGCGACTGCCTATGCGCTGAACGCCCTCGCACTGCGCGTGCTCACCCGCACCGACACGACGGCGAGCGTCGTCTTCTGGACCGTGACGCTCCTGACGCTCTTCTCGGGCCTCATCGCTCTGCCCGACTGGCGGCCGATCCTCGCGGAGCACTGGAAGTGGATCGCCGCCATCGGGCTCTTCGGAGCCATCGGTCAGCACCTCCTCACTGAAGCCTTCCGCGCCGCGCCGCCGTCCGTCGTCGCGCCGTTCGAGTACACCGCGCTCCTCTGGGGCATGGCCATCGACTGGATCGTCTGGAGCGTGCTGCCGGGGCTGCGCGTGTACATCGGCGGCGGCATCGTGATCGCGAGCGGTCTGTACATCATCTGGCGCGAGCGGCAGCTCCAGCTCGCGCGGCGCGTCGCCGAGGCGGCAGCCGAGGAGCGCCGCCACTCTGCAGCGATCTGAGCAAGTCCTGCCCGAGACGGCAGGCCATGCTCGGGATCGCCGGCCCTCAGCGCTCCGGTCGAATCAGTTCCCGGACGTACGTTTCACTGTGCTGGTGACGGCGTGCGGCATTGCGCTAACGTCGCGTCATGGACGCCACAACGCTCGAGAAATACCTGCACGGGCACATCCCGCTGTCCGCGGCGATGGGGGTGCGCGTGCTGCTCGCGACCCCGGCGCGCGTCGAGCTCGCCGCACCGCTCGCGCCGAACATCAATCATCGCGAAACCGTGTTCGGCGGAAGCGCATCGGCGCTCGCGATTCTCTGCGCCTGGTCGCTCCTTCACGTCCGCATGCTGGGTGCGGGCGTTCGCGCACGCCTCGTGATCCAGCGCAACGAGATGAGCTACGACGAGCCGATCCTCGGCGACTTCACGGCCACCTGCGAGCTGGAGGACGAGTCCGCGTGGGAGCGCTTCCTTCGCATGTTCGAGCGCAGAGGCCGGGCGAGGATCACTCTGCGCGCGCGGCTCGAATGCGGCTCGCGGCGCGTGGCGGGTTTCGAGGGCGACTTCGTCGCGCTGCGCTGACTCGCGCGTTCAGCGTGAAGTCACGGCAGGTCCTGCCGCCGCTCCTGCGGCCGTCCGCCGGGATCAGCTCGCAGCGCACGCCCGTCGCATCGTTCTGCCAGACGACGTGCTGTCCGTGCCCGGCGATCTCGAGCGCATGTCCCACGCAGGCGCGATCGCCTCCCGATTGCCCTGCGCATGGGGACCTCCCGATCGAAGCAGGCGACTCATCTCGGATGCTCGGCGAAGGCAGGAGGTACCGCCGTGAACGGAGTCACGCCTCTTTTCGTGTCTGCGTCTTGCGCCAGGCGACGAGCACTTCCCGCTCGCGCTCCGGCGAGATACCGGCGCGCAGCTTGCCGCGCTCTTCTTCCGGCCGCTCGAGATGCCACGCGAGCGTGTCCCGCACGGTGGTATCGAGCGGTCGTACACGAAGCCCTGCGGACAGCGCACGCGCCACGCTCGTCTCCGCGAACGCGGCGGTGTCGCCGCTCGGCGGCAGCCATACGGGCATGTCGGTCCAGCCGGACACCTTCTGTGCTTCGAGGAAATCGGCAGGCACCCAGGTTGCCGTGGGCGGTGACGCCGGCCGCGCGAGCTCGCGTGCGGCCGCGATGCTCGAGTCGACGAGCCGTCCCATCGTGAACATGCCCGGCGGCGACACCACGTTGTACGTACCCGTCGTGCGCTTCTCGATGAGGTCGAGCGCGAACGCCGCGAGGTCGCGCACGTCGATGATCTGGATGCGATCGCCTGGTGTGCCGGGCGCGAGCATCTCACCGCCGCGCGCGGCGCGCGCCGGCCAGCACGTGAAGCGGTCCGTGCCGTCGTGAGGTCCCACGATGAGCCCGGGCCTCAGCACGGTCACGCGACCCGGCATCGCGGCTTCGGCAGCCCGCTCGCACAGTGCCTTCAGCGGTCCGTACGTCTGGCCGTCGACCTTCTCGATGGATTCGTCTTCGAGACGCGCGAGCGGAGAATCCTCCGTCTTCGGCATGGCGAAATCCGGATAGACGGACAGCGTCGAAACGAAGAGGTACTGCCCGACGTTCGGTGCGAGCAGCCCGGCGGAAAGCCGCACGTGCCGCGGGACGTACCCGGAGTTGTCGATCACGGCATCCCACTTGCGTCCCGCGAGCGCATCGAGCTGCCCGTCGCGATCGCCGCGGAGCTGCTCGACACCGGGAAAGAGTCCCGGGTTGCTGCGACCGCGGTTGAACAATGTCACCGTGTGCCCGCGTGCGAGCGCGAGCTCGGTCATGTGCACGCCGAGGAAGCGCGTGCCGCCGAGGATCAGGATGCGCAGCCGCCCGGCAGCTGCGCAACCCGCGCGATGTGACACGAGTGCGGTGACTCCCGCAGCCGCCGCCGACAGAAAGCGCCGGCGGTTCACAGCGAGGAGTCCCTGGGCTCCTGCGGACGGGGTCCCGGAGGAACGTACTGTGCGAGCCACTGGCGCACCGTCTCGTACCAGAACAGCGAGTTCTGGGGCTTGAGCACCCAGTGATTCTCGTCCGGGAAGTACACCAGCCTGCTCGGCACGCCGCGGGTCTGCAGCGTGTTGAAGAGCTCGATGCCGTGGTTGACGGGCACGCGCATGTCCAGCTGCCCGTGGATCACGAGCGTCGGCGTCTTGAAGTTCCCCGCGAAGGTGTGGGGAGAGTAGCGCGCGAACTCCTCGGGCTTTTCCCAGAAATTGAAGTGCCGCGGCTTCTCGGCGCCGTAGTCCGCCGCGATCTGCGTGTAGCTGTTGTACACGGCCGCATGCGCCACGAGCGTCTTGAACGGATGGTCGCGGCCGAGCAGCACGCTCGCGAGGAAGCCGCCGTAGCTGCCGCCGCCGGCCGCCATGCGCTCGCGGTCGACGTACGGTTGAGACATCAGCCATTCCGCCGCCTTGATCGTGTCCTCGTAGGGCAGCGACACGCGGTCGGGATTGATGGAGTCCGCGAACTCCTGGCCGAAACCGCTCGAGCCGTGGAAGTTGTGCCACGTGACGATGTAGCCCCAGCCCGCGAACACCTGCGCGTTCCAGCGCCACTGCGTCGCGTCGATCACCGCGTTGTGCGGGCCGCCGTGCAGCAGCATGTACACCGGGTACTTCTTCGAGGGATCGAAGCCGGGCGGGTAGATCACCCACATCTGGATGTCCTTGCCGCGCGCGCCCTTGTACGTGACGCTCTCGACGCGGCCCCACTCGACTTCGGCGAGCGCGGCGTCGTTGAACGTCGAGAGCTTCGTCGCCTCGCCCGTGCGCAGATCGAGCCGCACGAGCGTCGGCGGCTCGATGAAGCTCTGACGGATTGCGACCGCTGCGGACCTGCCGATCGCGAGCCCGCTGAAGCTCGGTGACGTCGTGATCGCCTTCGGTGCGGAGCCGCGGATGTCGAACCGGTACACGCGCTGCGTGGCCGCATCGTCGATCGCGCCGACCAGCCCGCGGCTGTCCGGCAGCCAGACGAAGTACGACGCGGAGCGGTCCCAGTCCTCGGTGAGATTGCGAGTGACGCCGCTTCCGCGGTCGTACAGCATCAGACGGACGCGATCGGCGTAGAAGCCCTTGATGCGCTGCTGACCGAACGCGAGGTAGCGGCCGTCGGGGCTGTAGCGCGGCGAACCGTCGTCGGCGGGATTGTCCGACGTGAGCACGCGCGCCGGCTCGCACGCGCACGTGGCGTACAGGATCACGTCGTGGTTCGGATCGACGCCCGTGCGGTCCACGTTCGTCACGAAGGCGATCTCGCGGCCGTCCGGCGCGATGTCGTAGGTGGAGGCGTCGTACTCCTGCTTCGGCAGCGAGTAGCCGGACGCACGCGTGATCGCGGCCGGCTCGCCGCCTTCGATGTCGATCGCGAAGACGTGCGGCACGCGATCATCGAGCAGGTGGTCCCAGTAGGAGATCGGAGCGCGGTCCCAGACCTTCGCGGTCATCCTGGATTCCTTGCGCTCCTTCATGCGCTTGCCCTGGTCCTCCCAGCTCTGGAGATCCGTCCAGATCTCGCTCACGAAGGCGATGCGGCGGCTGTCGGGGAACCACTTCGGCACGCTCGCGCCCGTCGGCACGTTCGTCACGCGCCGCGCCTCGCCGCCGTCGACCGCGATGACGTAGATCTGATTCTGCTCGTCGTTCGTGCGCTTCGAGACGAACGCGATCCACCGGCCGTCGGGGCTGAACACCGGCTGCGTGTCGGGTGCCGCGTCGCTCGTGAGCTGACGCGCGGGTCCGCCGGCCGTCGGAATCAGCCAGAGATCCGTGAGGCCCTTGTTCTCGGCGACGTCGTAGCGCGTGACGGGAACGACGGCGAGCCGCCCGTCGGGAGAGATCGCGGGATCCGCGAGTCGCTGGAGGCTCCACATCTTCTCGGCCGAAAGAGGCGCTTTCGACTGCGCCGCCGCGATTGTCGCGCCGAGACACGTGACGATCAGGAACAGAAGGTGCCGGTGGAAGGGAATGCGAAGCATCGGTGCCTCTTCTCTGAATATGTCTGCGGTCGACGTGCCGCACATGCGCCGGATTGTTGCCGAACGCCCCCGGTGCGGCAATCGCGCGGCGCGGGCCGGCAGGCTTCGGTTCGTCGCACAAAGCCGTCAGTTGGACGCATGCGAGGGCGGCAGGGAGAATCCGTCCGTGGATCTCTTCGCACAGATCGTCGGACCCGAGCACGTTCACACCGATGCGGAGACCCTCCGCAGGTGCTCGAGCGACCTGTTCGTCTGGCCACATGCGCGAACCTGCCGCGCCGTTGTGGCACCCGGCACGCCGGAGGAGGTGGCGCGCGCGGTGCGCGCGGCGGCGGCGATCGGCTGGGGCATCGTGTGCCGCGGCAGCGGAACGTCGTGGAACGGCGGTTGCGTACCGCACGAGGACGAGACGATCGTGCTCGATCTGCGGCGGCTGAATCGCATCCGGGTGCTCGAAACGGCCGATCAGTACGTCACCGTGGAGGCGGGCTGCACGTGGTCCACGCTCCTCGAGGGACTGAAGGCCAGCGGGCTGCGCCCCGTCTTCGAGCCGTTCGGTGCGCGTGCAACCGCGACGCTCGGCGGTCTGCTCTCGATGCAGGCGCCGGACGATTGTGCGGGAGTGCTGGGTATCGAGGCAGTCACCGGTGCCGGCAAGCTCATCTGCACCGGTTCCGCCGCGCGGGCCGCGCACCCTGCGCCGTTCTTCCGTCATTTCGGTCCCGACGTGACCGCGCTGCTGCTCGGTGACGGTGGACGCTTCGCCGTGAAGACGGCGGTGACACTCGCGCTCGAGCCGCTGCCTGCGCACACCGCGCAGGCCGCTTTCGTGTACGCGACCTTCGAAGCGATGATGCGCACCGTCGTCGCGTGCTGCCGGCTGCGCACACCGGCCCGGCTGGTGGGTCTCGATCCGGCGGCGCTGCGCGGCACACATGGCGAGGCTGCCGCGCACGCGCTGCGCGAAGCGCTCGCGCGCGGACGCCGCCGGCGGCTCATCGGCGCGCTGGGCGAGGTGCTGTCGCGTCCGGAGAACGGCGAACCCGCCGTGCAGAGCGACGAGTGGACGCTCCACGTCAGCGCGGAAGCCGTCAGCGAGCGCGCGGCACGCGACGTGATCGAATCTCTGCGCGAGCACTGCCTGCGCGAGGGACGCGAGATCGCCCCGTGCCTGCCGGCGGGAAGGCACGTGCCGGCGCGCGAGCTCATCGGGCCCGATGGCGAGCGATGGGTACCGACGGCCGCAGTCGTTCCGCTCTCGATGGCCGAGACTGCGGCGACACGCGTGCGCCAGCTCTTCGGCGTGCACCGCGCGCGCATGCAGGGGTTCGGCATGTGGGAATCCTGCACGGTCGTGTCACGTCCAGGCGCGGTGATCATCGAACCGTGCATCTACTGGCACGACGAGCTCTCTCCCGTGCATCTCGAGCAGCCCGACGTCGTGCATGCGGGGAAGTCGGGCAGCGCGATTCACTTCCCGGAAGGGCGGGAGCTCGCGATCGAGCTGCGCGCGCGACTCACGGAGCTCTTCACGGAGCTCGGTGCCGTGCATCTCGAGCCGGGGAAGGCACATCCGTTCCGTACTCTGCTCGCGCCGCAGGCCGCGGAGGCGCTCGAGCGGCTGCGTCAGGCCTTCGATCCCGACGACAGGCTCAATCCCGGCAATCTCGAGCGCTGATCAGCCGACGAAGTAGCTCACGACGAACACCGCGAGCATCGCGAACACCAGCGCGATCTTCGCGAGCGTGCCGATCGCGAGCCCGATCCACGTGCCGACGCCGACGCGTGTCGCATCTCCGATCCTGCGCCGCGCGACGAGCTCACCCGCGAGCGCGCCGACGAAAGGCGCGACCAGCATGCCCGCGAAGCCCATGAAGATGCCGACTACCGCGCCGACGGCGGCGCCGAGCAGGGCGAGGCGGCTCGCGCCCACGCGCCGTGCGCCGACGAGACTGCCGATGATGTCGGCGGCGAAAGCGAGCGCGGTCAGCACGCCGAGCAACACGAGCGTGGGCCACCCGATGCGCTGAAAGCCGTCGATCCATGCGGCGAGCAGCATGCCGCCGAATACCGCGGCAGCGCCGGGGATCCCGGGCACCACGGTTCCCACGATGCCGATCAGGATCAGGGCGATCGCGAGCACCCACCAGATGGCTGAATCCATGCGTGCTTCCCGCGCAGTGCCGGCGCTCAGAGCTTCACGAGCGGCTGACCGAAGATCTCGCCGCGCAGCAGCCGGCAGTAGTGCGCAGGCGCCTGCTCGAGCCCCTGCACGATGTCCTCGCGGTTGACGAGCAGTCCATCGCCGTACCACGCGATCGCGACGTGCAGGAACTCCTCGCGACGGCGCTCAAAGTCGGTGCCGCGGACGTGGACCACGCGCAGTCCGTCCGTCCGCGGCGTTTCCGCTGACGGCGCCGCGTAGACGACGCGCGCGCCAGGCGCGAGATGGTGACCGGAGACGAGCGTCTGCAGCGTGTCCGGTCCGCCCGCGTGCAGGAACACGTCGACGCCGCGTGGCGCCAGCTCGCCGAGCCGCCGGCTCGCGTCCTCGCTCTCGAGATCGATGCAATGCGCGAAACCGGCGTTGCGCTGCGCCCAGTCGCGCGCGGATCGCGACGCGGCGAGACCGATGGGACGCGCGCCGGTGATGCGTGCGATCTGTCCTGCCACGGAGCCGATGGCGCCGGCAGCGTCCGATATCAGCACCGTTTCACCCTGCTGCAGATGCGCGGCGTCGAGCAGCGCGAAGTACGCCGTCATGCCGGGCAGGCCCAGGATGCCGACCGCCGTCGAGGCCGGGTTCTGCCCGGGGTGCAGGCGATGGACGCCCGAGCCGTCCGAGGCGCACATCTGCTGCAGGCCGCAGTCGATCTCCACGCAGTCCCCGACGCCGATGACGTCGTGCCGCGATTCGATGACCTCGCACAGTCCGCGCGCGGGAGCGATGCGGCCCGGTGAAGCACGTGTGCGTGCGTGAGGATCGAGCGCGAGCCAGCGGACGCGGCAGACGATGAGACCGTTCGCGAGTGTCGGGACTTCGTTCTCGACGAGCTCGAAGTCCTCGGGACTGACCTTTTCGCCGAGAGGACGTGTGATGCGGACCTGCACGTTGCCCATGAGCGGTTCTCCTGATGCGGCCGCGCACCACCGCACGCGCTAGAAACGCCGCGTCATCTCCAGCCCCGCCCACACCATGGAACGTCGCGCCGGATCGCGGCGCAGCTCAGGCGTGTTGGCACGGATGGTGTAGCTCAGCTCCCAGCCGGGCGACGGGCGCCAGTGCGCGCCCAGGAACGCCTCACCGATCCAGCGCTCGAGCTCCGCGGAATGCAGCACGTGCACGCTGTCGCGCAGCTGACCCTGCGTGAGCGCGTTGAAGGCGCGCAGCCGCATGCGCGCGCCCGCGAAGAAGTACAGCTCCCGGTGATCGTCGGCCGGAAGCGGTGGGACGGTCGGCAGGTACCCGGCCATCTCCGGCGTGAAGGTCTGCCACGGCGAAGCGATGCGGCCCCAGCGCATCGACCATCCGACCGAGGCCTCGGTGAGGTATCCGACGCTGAGCGACGCGGTGCTCTTCACCTGGAGCGTCTCGCCCCCTCCCACGGCGTTGTGCAGGAGGTCGTGGCGCGCCAGCACGTACCGTCCGGTGAGCTCGCCGCCCTTGGATATCTGGTACTCGTAGCCCATCGGGCGCTCGTCGCCCACGAGGCGATGCAGCGCGGCATGAGCCTTCTCGGCGACGTCGAGCCCGAGAGCGCCGATCTCGAGCGTGCTCTGCAGAGCAACCCTGTCCGAGCTTCCGTTCCAGACGGCCGTCGAGCCGAAGTACACGAGGCTTGCAAAGGGGCGGTCGTCGGTCAGGGGAACGGGGCTGCGCAGCGTGCCGGGCGTGATGGAGAGGAGACCGAGCTGAAGCGCGTGCCGCCGGCAGTCTCCATCGCCGAGACCGAACAGCCTGTCGAGGCGCCAGTGGATGCTCTGGGGCAGCGCCCGCCGGCTCTGATTGCGCGGCGTCCAGCTCAGTGCGAACCCGCCCGTGTAGTCCGAATCGTGCGGCGCTCCGGCCAGCAGGTCGTTGTCGACGTGGAAGCTGACGCCCTTGCGCGTGTCCCAGCACTTCGACCCGGCAAAGGATGCGTCGGTGGCGCGTCCGGGCGTACCCGCCGCAGCCTCGGCGAAGGTGCCGAGCCAGACGAGGACGAGAACCGCAGGCCACCACGATTTCATGGGAGACATCGAGCAAGACACGTACCAGGCCGGCCCGGTTCCACATGCAACTCCCGCGCCGGCGGGCGCGAATTCTAGCGGCTCGCGGCTCTGCACGTTCTTGTAGGGGGAGCGGTGCGGCTCTATGCTCGGCGCGCGCGGCCGGCTCGGGCCGCGCCGCATCGCGCGTCAGGGAGCATCGCATGTCAAGACCCTCAACGGTCGGCCGCACAAGGGAAATCGAGCCGCGCGTGCGGCGTGGTTACTTCGAGTGCCGTTACGGGCAGCTTCACGTCCACAACGCCATTCCCCCCGGCGGGGGCTTCGAAGAAGGGACGACGCTGCTCTGTGTGCACGGCAGTCCGGCTTCAGGGGCCGCCTTCGCGCGGCTGATGCCGCTCCTCGGCCGCGACCGTTCGGTCTATGCGCCGGACGTACCGGGCTTCGGCGAGTCCGACCCGCCCGGGGAACGACCGGGCATCGCGGAATACGCCGCCGCGCTCGGCGATTTCCTGGACACGATGCGCTTCCGGCAGATCGACGTGCTGGGCCACCGCGACGGCGCGCTGATCACCATCGAGCTCGCCATCGCGCGTCCGAAGCAGGTGCGGCGCGTCGTGCTCGCTTCGATTCCCGTGCTGACCGACTCGGAGCGCGATCTGCTGCGGCGCTCGCCCTGGCTGCAGCCGCCCGCGGAGGACGGCAGCCATCTCGCCGCGATGTGGCGCTCCGTCGTGGAAGCGCGACCGGTCGGCGCATCGCTCGATGCGCTCACGGCCGGCTTCGCCGAGCGGCTGCGCAACGTGCAGGGGGCTGCGCGGGCGACGGATGCCACACTGCGTTACGCGACCCGTGCCCGGCTCGCCCTCGTGACCCAGCCGGTGCTGGTGCTGCGTCCGAAGGACGAGCTGTGGGACGCGACGCTGCGGGTGCGCGACCTGCTGCCCCAGGCGCGGATCCTCGATCTGCCCGACCACGGTCGCGATCCCTTTGACACCGCCGCCGAGACGCTCCTCAGTCCGCTGAGGGACTTCCTGCGCGGCTGACGCGATCTGTCTCACATTTCGGGCAGGGCGCCGTCCGCGCTCCGCCGCGACGGCTACACTTTGCTCATTTCTAATAAGAACGCGTGGGGAGCGCACGGCATGGACGTGCAGCGCCAGTCCTTTCCCGCTGACGAAGAAGAAGATCTCGAAGCGACGGCCGAGCTGCCCGTGCTGGATGTCGCCGGCCTGCAGGCGCATTCCGAAGAAGACTGCCTGTCGAGCACGGATACCTGGATCGCTCCCGCACCGGTTCCCGCCGGGACCGCCGAAGTAAAGGCGGCACCGCGTCATTCCGAGCTGGAAGAAAGACTCCGCGCGCTGTCCGAGACGCTCTCCGAAGTCGAGCAGCGGCTCGCGTCCAAGGGCGAGCGGCTCATGGAGCTCGAGCGGGAGCTCGAAAACGCCCGTGTGGAACGCCGTGCCGCAGAAGCGCGGGCGGACGCCGCCGAGCGCCAGCTCGCCGTTGCGCGCCAGGAGCTGGAGGACGCGGGCAGACGCATCACCGGCTACGTCGAGCTGCTGCGCTCTCAGGAAGGGCGCCGCGGCATCTTCGACGGAATGCTGCGCGAGCTCGACCGCGAAGTGGGCGAGCGCGACGTTCGTCTGGAGCAGGTCCACGCAGAGCTGCGGCGACGCGAGGCGCGCGTGGCCGAGCTCGAAGAGATGCTCGAAGCACGCGCGAAGCAGATCGCGTCCCTCGAGCGGCAGGTCAACGAGCTCGCCGCCGCGCTGGCTCAGCGCGAGGAACGAATCGCGGCGGCCGAGCGCCGCGCCGGCGAGCTCGAAGCGAGCGTCGCCTCGCTGCAGGCAGGTCTCGAGGGCCGCGCACTCGAGGCGCGCGCCGCCGACGAGCGGCTGCGCGAGCAGGAAGCGCGGGCGCAGGCGGCGGAGAGCTCGCTGCGCGAGCTCGAAAGGCGGATGGCCGAGCAGGCGGACACGGTCCGCGCGCTCGAGAAGGATCTCGAGACGCGCAGCGGCCGCCTGCAGGTGCTCGAGTCGGATCTGCGCATCGCGGAGGAGTCCATCCGGCGCCTGGAGACGGATCTGCGCGCACGCGAGCAGCGGATCGAGGAGCTGACGAAGTCGAACGAGGAGCTGCACTCGGTTCTCGCGGAGGCGCGCGCGGTGCTCGAGCAGCGCGATGCGCTGATCCGCAGGCTCGAGAACGAGGCGGCGCACAGCACGGCTCTCCTCGGGAACATCCAGCAGAGCATCAGGCGTCTCGATCAGTCGGACGCGCCCGCAGCCGAGCCGGCGCCCGAGGGCGCCGCGCGCCTGCTCGTGCGCATCGACGGCCCGTCGGAGGTCGTGCACGTGCTCGGCCGCAGGACCACGATCGGCCGCACGCCCGACAACGATCTGCAGATCGACGCGAAGTTCGTGAGCCGGCATCACGCGGTCGTGCTCGCCGGTCCCGCGCACACGATCATCGAGGATCTCGGGAGCACCAACGGAGTGCTCGTCAACAATCAGCGCATCTCGCGTCAACCGCTCAAGGACGGCGACGTCATCGTGATCGGCAGGGCGCGTTTCCGCTTCGTCGTCAGGCCTGCCGGCGAGCGGCGCTGACGAAGCGGCGAGCTCACTTGTCGTCGTGGATCGCCGCGGTCCAGTGCGCGACGTCCGCGTCGCTCATGGGACCGCCGTGCACGAGCCGCGCGTCCTGCATGCCCCAGCATTCGACGTCGATCAGATACTGGGCGCGCGAGACGATCGTGCCGTAGCACACGCGCTCGGAGGGAGGTGGCGAGTCCAGCTCTGCCTCCAGCCGGTCGAGCAGCTCGCGCATGACCGCGCGCGGGATCCGGTTCCGCTCGCACGGGTAGACGAATCCGAACATCACGAGGTGCTTGAGCAGCACCCGCCAGTGCGGACCGAAGCGGCGCAACAGCCGGGGCCAGTCGAGCCGGTCGCCGCACGCGCGCAGCAGATGCATGATGTCCGCGCCGTCGTAGCGTTCGCGCTCCATGATGAACGCCTTCGACCAGATCATCTCTTCGGCCGGGCACAGCCTGACGGGAAGTCCCAGCACCTCGCCGTCGACCGAATGCTCGAACCACTCCTCGTCCACGCGGGCGATGCCGTTGCCCGAGCTGAAGATCACGTCGATGAAGCTGTCCCCGCAGTGCGCCTTGCCGAGCCAGTGGGGGAACGTGAGCTCCGTGCGGCATCCCGCGCGCTCGAGCACCTTCATCACGGTGTCGTAGTCGCCTGAGCGGATGAAGATGTCGAAGTCCTTGGTGTGCCGCTCGATGCCGGTGTAGCGCGCCAGCGCGTACGCGCCGCCGACGAGGAACTGCACCCCCGACTCGCTGAGGAGTGCTAGGGTTCGGCGATAGAACCCGCGCGCGCTCGGGTCGAGTTCGTCCTGCCGCTGCATACAGACATCCATGAGACCATCCCGGAGTTGCACGTGACGAAGGTCGGACTGGGCATACGGATTGCTCCGCAACGACGCGAGCTTGGCGGTGTGCAGGATTCCTTCACGAGACACGGAGGACGGAAGTGAAGCAAACAGTGCGCCTGGCGGCGGTCGGCGACCTGCACGTCAAGAAGACATCCCAGGGACTTCTGCAGCCGCTGCTCGCGCCGGTCAACGAGATGGCCGACGTGCTGCTGCTGCTCGGCGACCTCACGGACTACGGTCTGCCCGAGGAAGCGCAGATCCTCGCGAAGGAGCTCACCACCGTCGTGCGCATACCGATCGTCGGCGTGCTCGGGAATCACGACTACGAGTCCGGCCAGCACACGGAGGTCTGCCGGATTCTCACCGAGGCCGGCATCAAGCTGCTCGACGGCGAGGCGGTCGAGATTCACGGCGTGGGCTTCGCGGGGGCGAAGGGCTTCGCGGGCGGATTCGGGCGCGGCACGCTCGGCGCGTGGGGCGAGCCCGGCATGAAGCGCTTCGTGCAGGAAGCGCTCGATGAAGCACTGAAGCTCGAATCGGCGCTCGCAAGGCTCCGCACGCCGCGGCGGATCGCGCTGCTGCACTATTCACCGGTGCGAGGCACCGTCGAGGGCGAGCCGCTCGAGATCTATCCCTTCCTGGGGACGAGCCGGATGGAGGAGCCGCTCAACCGCTATCCGGTAGACGCCGTGTTCCACGGGCACGCGCATCACGGGTCGCTCGAGGGACGTACGAGCACGGGCATTCCCGTCTACAACGTGGCGCTGCCGCTCCTGCGCAGCTCGTTTCCGGAGCGGCCGCCGTTCCGGGTCGTGGAAATCCCGCTCGAAGGTTCGTCCCGGGAGGAGCTGCCCCGCAGCGGCACCGAGCTGCCACCCGCGAGCCGCCCGCCCGTTCCCGAGCAGGGAGTCGCGGCACCGAGGCCTTCGTAGCGCCGTCTTTCGAGCTCACGGACCCGAGGAACGGCCGGCGTACCGTCGCGTGCATGCGCGCAGCCGATTCACGTAAGCTTCGCGCGTGAGCAACTCCTACATCGAACGCATTCTCAAGGCGCGCGTCTACGATGTGGCGATCGAGTCGCCTCTCGAGGAGGCGCCGCGCCTGTCGCGCCGGCTCGGCAACCGCGTGCTCTTCAAGCGCGAGGACCTGCAGCCGGCCTTCTCCTTCAAGGTCCGGGGGGCGTACAACAAGATCGCGCACCTTTCGCCCGCCGCCGCGCAGCGCGGAGTGATCTGCGCATCGGCGGGCAACCACGCCCAGGGCGTCGCGCTCGCCGCGCGCCGGCGCGGCATTCCGGCGGTGATCGTCATGCCGCAGACCACGCCGCACATCAAGGTGCAGGCGGTGATCGATTTCGGCGGCGAGGTCGTGCTGCACGGGGACGACTACGACAGCGCCTACGAGCGCTCGCTCGCCATCGCCCGCGAGCGCAACCTGGTGTTCGTGCATCCCTTCGACGATCCCGACGTGATCGCGGGACAGGGCACCGTCGGCATGGAGCTGCTGCGTCAGAGCGGCGGGGAGATCGACGCGATCTTCGTGCCGGTGGGCGGCGGCGGCCTCATCGCGGGGATCGGCGCCTACGTCAAGGCGCTCTATCCGCACGTGAAGATCGTCGGCGTAGAGCCCGAGGACGCCGCGGCGATGCACGAGTCGCTGCGCAGGGGAACGCGCGTCACGCTCGAGCGGGTGGGCATCTTCGCCGACGGCGTCGCGGTCAAACGCGTCGGGGAGGAGACCTTCAGGCTCGCACGCGAGTACGTGGACGAGATCGTGCTCGTGAACACGGACGAGATCTGCTCCGCGATCCAGGACGTGTTCGAGGACACGCGCTCCATCGTCGAGCCGGCGGGCGCGCTGGCTGTGGCGGGCATCGAGAAGCTTGCGCTGCGCCAGGGCTGGCGCGACAAGCGGCTGGTCGCCATCAACAGCGGCGCGAACATGAACTTCGACCGGCTGCGCCACGTCGCCGAGCGCGCGGACGTGGGCGGCGAGCGCGAGGCGCTGCTCGCGGTGGAGATCCCCGAGCGGCCGGGAAGCTTCCTGCGCTTCTGCGAAGTGCTCGGCCGGCGCAACGTCACCGAGTTCAACTACCGCTACGACAGCCCGGAGCGGGCGCGCATCTTCGTCGGACTCGGGCTCTCGCGCGGCGCGGCCGAGAAGGACGCGGTCGTACGGATGCTCCGCGAGGGCGGCTACGAAGTCATGGACATGAGCGACAACGAGATGGCCAAGCTCCACGTGCGCTACATGGTGGGCGGGCGTGCGCACGGCATCCAGAACGAGCTGCTCTTCCGATTCGAGTTCCCGGAACGGCCCGGCGCGCTGCTCAGGTTCCTGCAGGCGGTCGGCACGCGCTGGAACATTAGCCTGTTCCACTACAGGAACCACGGCTCGGACTACGGCCGTGTGCTCGCCGGCATCCAGGTCCCGCCGGCCGAGCGCGGCGAGTTCTTCGAGCACCTGAGGGTCCTCCACTATCCCTACACCGAGGAAACCTCGAACCCCGCCTATCGCCTGTTCCTCGGCGCCTGACCGGAGCGCGACGGTGTCCGTGACGTACCGACCGCGGCGCGAGCCGCGACACGAGGAGCGCACCTTGCGCGGGCTGCGCCACCGGCTCACCTGGTGGGGCGAGCCGTGCGAATCGCCGATCGTGCTGCTGCACGGCTTCCTCGATGCCGGTGCGACGTGGCAGTTCCTGGTCGACTGCCTGCCGGATTCCTGGTCGTTCGTGGCGCCGGATCTGCGCGGCTGCGGCGGCACGGAGCGCGCGCCGGGCGGCTACTGGTTCCCCGACTATCTGGCCGACCTCGAGGCGCTGCTCGATGCGCTGGTGCCGAACGCCCCCGCGCGCCTCATGGGACACAGCATGGGCGGCAACATCGCATCGCTCTACGCCGGAGTGCGTCCGGATCGCGTGGCGTGGCTCGTGAACCTCGAGGGCTTCGGCCTGCCGCGCACCGAGCCCGATCAGGCCGCGGCGCGCTTTGCCGAGTGGCTCGATCAGCTCCGCCAGGGTCCGCGCGTGAGCCGCTACGACAGCGTCGAGCGTTTTGCCGCGGTGCTGCGTACACGAAATCCGCGCCTGACGCTCGAACGCTCGCTCTTCATCGCGCATGCGTGGACGCGCCCGGTCGAGAACGGTGTCGAGCTCGCCGCCGATCCGCTGCACCGGCTGGTGAACCCCGTGCTCTACCGGCGCGAGGAAGCGGAGAGCTGCTGGCGCCGGATCAAGGCTCCGTCGCTGCTGCTCATCGGCGAGCTCTCGGAGCTGCGCGAGAGGCTCGGCGCGGACGGTACCGAAGAGGCGCTGCGCGCCGCTTTCCCGGGCGCCCGTCTGCGCACCGTCCCGGGCGTCGGCCACATGATGCATCACGAGGATCCGCAGGCAGTCGCGGAGCGCATCGTCGAGTTCGTCGCCGAGCAGGGCAACCCGCGCTAGGAAGAATCCGCCGCCGCGGCGCACAGCCGCGCGAAGCAGTAACGGACGCTTCCGAGCTCGGGCGGAGCGACGTACGCCTCGCGCCCGACGACGCGCACCGGCACGGGCTCGTGGAACTGCGGACCGTCGTACACGAACGTGTGGAACTCACCGTTCTCGCCGCACGGATCGACGTCGGGCGGCAGGTCGGCGAGGAAGCGCGCGTCGTACTCGCGGCCGCAGAACTCGTCGCCGAGCCGCCGCGAGTCCGTGCACACGACGAGCGCACGCATGCCGAGGTCGAGCACTTCCAGTGCGACTTCGCGCCGGTCGCGTCCCCACAGCGGCAGATGCGCGTCGAGCCCGGCGTTCCCGCAGACGCGCTCTTCCCACTCGCGATGCGGCTCGAGGTCGATGTCACCGAACACGACGGTGCGATGACCGAGGCCGTGCAGCTCCCGCAGCACCGTGACGAATACCCGTTCGTAGTCCGACCAGCCTGCGCTGGGGCCGACGAGCTCGAGGCCGAGCGCGCGCGCCTGCAACTCGACGATCGAACGCGGCACGCCGTGAGAGCGCGTGCGCGTGCCGCTCTCGTCGAACATCGTGAGGAGCGCGGTCACGCGCAGGCCGCTTCTGCGTGCGTGCCACAGCGCGAGGAGTGAATCCTTGCCGCCGCTCGAGGAGCAGACGGCAGGCGCTTCCGCGTGCAGCGGATTCCCCGCCGAATCGATCATCGGCTCGCCAGCCTGTAGCGCAGCGTGACGCCGAAATTCCGGCCGTCCTGCTCGAAGAAAGCCGACGTGGAGTAGCGGCGGTCGAGCAGATTCGTCACTCGCGCCTGCACGGTCCATGCGCTTCCGAGCGACTGCTCGGCGAGCAGATCGACGGTGAGGAAGCCCCCGAGCCGCACGTCGTTGGACAGCTCGTTGTAGCGCGCACCTTCCCAGCGCGCACGCGCACCGAGCGCACCGTGAGCCCAGGTTCTGCGTACCTCGAGCGCCGCGCTCGTGCGGGCGCGCCGCGGCAGCCGCTTGCCGCGGTCGGCGCCTTCGCTGAGGTTCTCCGCGTCGAGCAGCGTGACGTGACCGCCCACGCGCCAGCCGGCGCCACGCCAGTCGGCCTGCAGCTCGGCGCCGCGGATGCGCGCCTCCGCGACGTTGAGCGAGGTGAAGCTCGTCAGATCGAATGCGATCAGCTCGTCGAAATCCGTCTGGAACGCGTGCACCGACCAGCGCAGACGTCCGCGCGCGCCGTCGACGCCGAGCTCGAGAGACTCTGACTCCTCCGGCGCGAGCGCGGGATTGCCGATGCCGTCGGGGAAATACAGCTCATTGAACGTCGGCATGTGGAACGCGGTGCCCCAGCTCGCCGTGAGCCGGTGCGCGGAGCCGAGACTGCGCGCGATACCGACGTTGCCGACGACGTGACTGCCGAACTGCTCGTTGTCCTCTACGCGCAGTCCGCCGAGCACCGACCAGTGCTCGAACGAAGCGCGCAGCTCGCCGAAGACGCCGGTAGCGCCGCGTGAGGTGCGCGCGTACTGCGTCGTGCTGTCGATGCGGTCGTCCTGATAGTCCACGCCTGCGATCAGCCGCAGGCGCGATGCGACGCTTCCCTCGATCTGCACGCTCGCCGTGTCGCGCTTCGTGTCGAAGCGGCTCTGGAAGCTGCCGTCGATGAAATTCTCCTGCTCGTCCACGCTGTGTCCGACGGCCGCGCGCAGCCGCCACGCGGATCCGAGCGCGGCGCCGACGTGAAGCGACGCGGCGCGCTCGCCGATCTCGGTCATGTTGGTGAAGGTGCCGTCGTACTCGGTCCGGCCGTCGACGGCGAGCGCTCGCAGCTCGGCGGTCACGGACTCGCCGAGCCGCACGCCCGCGTTCAGCGTGCCCGTGCGGCTGCGGAATCCGTCGTCGTCGGGCTCGAAGGTGTAGCAGCCGCCGGGCGGCTCGAGCGAGCCGGAGCAGGAGTTGAAGCCGTTCGTGTCGAGGCTCTCGGCGCCGAGGCGCAGCCATCCGCGCGCGCCGCGTCCGCCGATGTGTGCCGCGACGTGACGCGTGTCGTGACTGCCGCCGCTCAGGCTCGCGCCGACGTCGAAGCCCGGCGCGCCCGCATCGCGCGTGAAGACCTGGATGACGCCGCCCACGGCGTCGGAGCCGTACAGCACGGAACGCGGACCGCGCACGATCTCGACGCGCTCGATCTGCTCCATCGGAATGTGCTCGAACGGCGGCAGGCCGAGCGTCGCCGATCCGATGCGCAGACCGTCGACGAGGAGCAGCGTGTGATCGCTCTCCGCGCCGCGCATGAAGACGGTCGTCGCCTTGCCGAGACCGCCCGCGTTGTCGATGTCGATGCCGGCCACGCTCGCAAGCAGCTCCTGAAGCGAGGAGGCCTGAGATGATTCGATGTCAGCGCGCGTGAGCACCGTGGCGGACCAGAGCGTCTCGTCGATTCTTTCAGGAATGCGCGATGCGGTCACGAGGACGTCGGGCTCTTCGGCGCCGGACGCCTGGTTCCAGATCGCGCACAGACAGACGGAAAGCGCGCCGCAGATGCGGCCACGCGGGCTCGAGTGGATGGACATCAACTGGCTCCTTTGCGCACACACCCGTGCTCGGTGGGTCGCGAAGGAGGCACCGGGAGCGGCGCGGAAGGAGCGCCAGCCGCCAGCCGTCGCCCTCCGCGACGCCATCGGTCGTGTACGAGGCCGGTCTCCGGGCTCACGAGCTGGAAGGTATGCGTTCCTTCCGACGAGTCGCCTTCCCACGCTTGCGCGCAGTGGCTTCGGGTTGACTCGCTTGGGCTCGTTTACCGTTGCGGGGGCAGCGTCGGATTCGCACCGACTTCCCGTTTTACCCGCCCGGCTGGAATGGCCGGGTGAGCACCTCGCACGCGGCAAGGTTGCGCTGGACGCGGCGGCGCCGTCAAGCCGGAGGCTGAGCCTGCGCGGGAACGAACGGCTCGTGAGCGGCGCGCGTCGTGCGATATTGCGGCAGTCCGTCACCGGGGCGGTCCCATGCGACGGCGTGAGCGCCGGAAGCACGGCGGCACGACTCGCAATGGCAGAACGCAGCGGGCGAGATGGGTGCGCCGCACTCGTAGCGCACCGCTCCGCAGAGGCATCGGCCGGTCAGTCGCTGCCCGGGCATTGGTGTCGCTCCAGACCGCTGGGACGGGCGTACGGGTCGGCGCGGCTCACTTCACCCGCACGATCGGACGCGAGAGCTGTGTAGAATCCGCGGCTTCGTGCCGGAGAGCGGCACCTTGAGGGCGATCCGCTGCATGCTTTCGCATCCGATGCATCCTCGAGCCCGTTCCGGCGAGAACGGCCGCTCCGTCCCCGCTCACGGGGCCCGCTTCTTCAGCGTCGTGCGTGAGCATCGACCGGCGCGCGGAGTCTGACCGCCGATGCGAGCGCTCCAGACGCGCATGGGATGGTTCCACGACAGACATCCGCTTGTCATCACGTACAAGTGGGCCCGGCGGATCGCGATCGCGATCATCGGATTCACCGTGCTCATCACCGGCGTGCTCATGCTCGTGCTGCCGGGTCCGGCGTTCATCGTCATACCGGCAGGTCTCGGCATCCTCTCGCTCGAGTTCGCGTGGGCGCGGCACTGGCTGCACAAGGTGAAGGAGCAGGGGGAGGTCGCGATCCGCTCCATCTGGCGCCGCGGCCGCAACGGAGGCAAGGGCGCCGGGTGAATGGAAAGCGCGAGGTACGTTTCGCGCCCCGCACTCGCTGGCGCTCGACCCACCTGCGAGAATAGCGCGATGCGAAGCCGTGCACCGAACCCAGGCGCGTCGCGTGTGACGACAACCGCCCCGGAGGGGCTCCCGGTCCATCTGACTGCCTTGCCGTTCGCCGTCTGTCTTCTGGGTCTCGTGTTCGCTCCGACGTTCGAGCTGCGCGATCTCCTGCAGCGGGTCGCCGTCGCTTACGGCGCCGTGCTCCTCGCGGCGTTCGGCGCCGTGCACTGGGGCCTTGCCCTTGCGGGGCGCATCGCCTGGACGGCGCCGCGGCTGGCGGGTGCCTTCATGCCCGCGGTGTTCGGCGCGGCGGCCGCCGTGCTCGGCGGACAGCGTGGTCTGGCGGTGCTCGTCGCCGGCTTCGGCCTGTTCTGGCTCTACGAGCACCGCATCGTCGGGGCGGAGCTCCCCGCGGATTACCTGCGGCTGCGCCGCCATTCGAGCGCCGCGGTGTGCGCGCTTCTCGCGCTGGTCACCATCGCGTCCGACTCCGCCGGACTCGCATGAGCTCGCGGCATCCCGAAAGCGGCATGGAAGACATCGCGACCGCACCCTGGCTACGGCGTCTGATCGTCGTCGTGCTGCTCGCGGGCGTCGTCCTGCTGAGCTTCCAGGTGCTGCAGCCGTTCATCGTGTCGCTCGTATGGGCCGGCATCCTCGCGTACGTCACGTGGCCGCTGTACGTGCGCCTCGAGCGCGCGCTGGGCGGGCGGCGTACGTTCGCGGCTCTGCTCATGACCTCTCTGCTCACCGCGGCCGTCATCATCCCGACGGTGTGGCTGATCGCGGTGCTGCGCGTCGAGCTCATCAACGCCTATCGCGAGGTGGCTGCGCTGCTCGCGCGCGGACCGCAGATTCCCGAACAGCTTCTCCGGCTGCCGTGGATCGGCGAGTGGCTCACCGAGATGACCGCGCGCATGGCGGAGGACCCGCGCGCGCTCGGAGAGGAGCTGCGGCAGCTCATCGACCGTTCATTCGGAGAGGTGGCGCGTATCGTCGGCGGCGTGGGCCGCAACGCGGTCAAGGTGGTCATCACGGTGATCAGCCTCTTCTTCATGTACCGCGACGGACGCGCGATCACTTCGCAGGTCGCGCGCGTGCTCGAGCAGCTTCTCGGTGCGCGCGTCCACAACTATCTCGACGCGATCGGACAGACGGTGAAGGCGGTGGTCCACGGCCTCGTGCTCGCGGCGCTCGCGCAGGGAACGCTCGCGGGCATCGGCTACTGGGCAGTGGGACTCGAGGCGCCGGTGTTCCTCGGCGCACTGACCACGCTCAGCGCGCTGATTCCGTTCGCCGTGCCGTTCGTGTGGGGCAGCATCGGTGTCTGGCTGATCGTGACGGGCAAGACCGGCGCGGGCGTGGCGTTGCTCCTCTGGGGGGCTACTGCCGTGAGCTGGATCGACAACATCATCCGGCCGCTAGTGATCAGCAACGCGACACGCATTCCCTTCCTGCTCGTGATGTTCGGCGTGCTCGGCGGACTGGGCGCCTTCGGTCTCGTGGGGCTCTTCGTCGGACCGGTGATCCTCGCCGTGCTGGTCGCGATCTGGCGCGAGTGGCTGCTCGAGACGCGAGCGCGGGCTTAGCAGTAACACCTTCCCCTTGCGCTGCAGGAAACGGTGCAGCCTGCAGGCGACAGTTGGTCAGGGAACGTGACTTGCTTGTACTGTGCCGTGGTCGATCCCCGTCGGCGAACCGACGGCCGGTGATGACCACCGGCGGTCGTCGACGGGACGCGACGACGCCGCGAGCGGGATCAAGGCCCCATGGCTCCGACCTGTTCGCGGTCGGGAAGCATGATGGAAGCGCCGAATCCCACAGACGAACAGCGACGGCTCGATTCGATCAGACGCACCGGGCTTCTCGACACACCGCCCGAGAGTGCGTTCGACGAGCTCGTCGCGCTCGCGGCTGAAGCCTGCGACGCGCCGGTCGCGCTGCTCGGGCTGCTGGATGCCGAGCGCGAGTGGTTCAAGGCCGTGCGCGGCATCGCGGTGGCGGAGCTGCCGCGCGAGCACGCGCTCGGCTCGCGCGCAGTCGCCGAGAACCGCCTCGTCGTCGTGCGCGACGCGGCGGCCGATCCGCAGCTCGCCAGGCATCCGCTCGTCGCTTCCGCGGCAGGACTGCGCTTTCTCGCCGCGGCGCCGGTACGGAGTCACGACGGCTGCGTTCTCGGCGCCCTGTGTGTCGCGGACCGCATTCCCCGCACGCTTTCCGAAAGGCAGCGCGGTGCGCTTGCGCGCATCGCGCGACTCGCTTCCGAGCAGATCGAGGCACGCCGCACGATTGCGGCGCTGCGCGGCGAGCTCGCGCAGCGCGAGCGCGAGAGACACGCGATCGCGGAAAGCGAAGCCGACTTCCGCCTCCTCGCGCAGACGCTGCCGCACATGGTGTGGGTGTGCCGCAGTGACGGAACGCTGGACTATCTCAACCCGCAGGGACTCGAGTTCTTCGGACAGCGCCTCTCCGATCTTCGTCCCCGCTTCCGCAGCGGCGACATCCTGCATCCCGAGGATCGCGAGCGCGCATGCTCGGCCTGGCGCGAGGCGCTCGCCACCGGCCAGCCGCTCTCGGTCGAGGCGCGACTCGTCGCGGCGGACGGCTCGAGCCGCTGGCATCTGCATCGCGCGCAGCCGGTGCTCGACGCCGACGACGGCATCGTCAAGTGGATCGGCACGTCGACCGACGTGCACGACGTCAAGCAGGCGAACGAGCGCAACGCGTTCCTCCTTGCGCTTTCCGCCGAGGTCGCGCGCATCAGCAATCCTCAGGAGCTGGTGTGCACGGCGATGGAGCGCCTGCGCGAGCGGCTGCACGCGGATCGCGTGACGCTCGCCGAGATCGACGAAGGACAGGACGAGGCGATCCTGCTCCTGCAGACGGCAGGTGAGGAGACCCGCATCGAGATCACGAGCCTCGGGCTCGCGCCGTTCCACGATCTCGCGGCCGAGTCGCGCCAGGGTCTGACGACGGTGCTGTGCGATACGCGCACCGACAGCCGTTCCGCGCATCTCTACGACCAGTGGTACGGTCCGAACCGGGTGCGGGCCATCGTCTCCGCGCCGCTGCTGCGCGGTGGAAAGCTGGTGGCGCTGCTTTCCGTCATCGACTCGAAGCCGCGCGAGTGGACGCGCTCCGAGGTCGAGCTCGTGAAGCGCGTTGCGGACATCGTCTGGCCGGCGCTCGAGAAGGCGCGCGCGGACCGCGAGCTCGCGGTGAGCGAGGAGCGCCTGCGGCTCACGCAGGCCGTGGCGCAGATCGGCACCTGGGAGTGGGATCCGGACACGCGCACGGCGGTGTACTCGCCCGAGAGCTGCGCGCTGTTCGGTTTCGAGCAGGGCACGCCGGCATCCTGGGACGAGTGGCTGGAGCGGATCGATGCGCAGGACCGCGGCGAGGTCGAAGCCGCGATGCAGGCGTGCGCCGAGCGCGGCTCGCTCGAGCTCGAATACCGCTACTGGCATCCGACGCGCGGGCTGCGCTGGATCTACTGCAAGGCCGGCATGGTGAGCTACGCGGGCCAGCGGCGCATGGTCGGCATCAGCCTCGACGTGACGGAGCGGCGTCAGGCTGAAGAGGCGCTCAAGGAGATCAACCAGCGCAAGGACGAGTTCCTCGCCATGCTCGCCCATGAGCTGCGCAATCCGCTCGCGCCGATCCGCAACGCCGCGCAGATCCTGCGTGTCCACGCGGCGGGCAAACCCGAGCTCGAATGGGCGCGCGCGGTGATCGACCGTCAGACGCGCCACCTAGTGCGGCTGGTCGACGATCTGCTCGACGTCTCGCGCATCGTGCGCGGTCAGATCGTGCTGCAGAAGGCGCCCATCGAGCTGCGCGACATCGTGCGACACGCGGTCGAGACGAGCCGGCCGCTCATCCGCGCGCGGCGTCACCGCTTCAAGGTGGCGCTGCCCGCGGGCTCGGTGCGGCTCGAAGGCGATCTCACGCGGCTCGCGCAGGTGGTCGCGAACCTCCTCAACAACGCGGCGAAGTACACCGAGGAAGGCGGCCAGATCTGGCTCGATGCGCGCGTCGAAGGCGGCATGGTCGTCATCAGCGTGCGCGACACGGGATTCGGCATTCCGCCGGCGCTCCTGCCGCGCATCTTCGATCTCTTCACACAGGCGGAGCGGACCCTCGACCGCTCGCAGGGCGGGCTCGGCATCGGACTCACGCTCGTGCGGCGCCTGGTCGAGATGCACGGCGGAACGGTCGAGGCGCGAAGCGAAGGCGTCGGCAAGGGATCCGAGTTCATCGTGAGGCTGCCGCTCCTGCCGTTGCCCGAGCTCGTCGACGGCTCGCGGCTGGAGCTGCAGGCGCCGCCGTCCGGGACGGGGCAGGAGCGCGGACTGCGGATCCTGGTCGTCGATGACAACGTCGATGCGGCGGAGAGCATCGCGATGCTGCTCTCGATGCAGGGTCACGAGACGCAGAGCGTGCACTCCGCGCGTGCCGCGCTCGAGGCCGTGCCGTCGTTCCTGCCCGACGTCGTGCTGCTCGACATCGGTCTGCCCGAGATGGACGGCTACGAGGTGGCGCGGCGTCTGCGCTCGCAGCATTCCAATGCCATCGAGCGCATGAGGCTGGTCGCGGTGACCGGCTACGGGCAGCCCGAGGACCGCGAGCGCGCGAAGGAGGCGGGCTTCGACCGGCACCTCGTCAAGCCCGTCGAGCCGGACGCTCTGAACGAGTTCCTGCGTTCACTGCGCGACGGCGCCTGATAAGCTCGCGCACCCCGAACACGAACCTTAATCGACGTTCTTCGATGACCGAATCCGATCCAGCGGGCGGAACGGCACCGCCGCGTCCACCGCCTCTGGCCGCTCTGCGCCACCGGCACTTCACGATCTACGCCTTCGCGCGCCTGTGCGCCACGCTCGCCTGGCAGATGCTCGCCGTGGCGGTGGGCTGGCAGGTGTACGAGATCACGCGCAACCCGCTGCACCTCGGCTACGTCGGGCTCGCGCAGTTCCTGCCGTTCGTGCTGCTCGTGCTGCCCGCGGGACAGCTCGCCGACCGCATCGACCGGCGGCTCGTGCTCGTGGGCGCGTACGCGGTGGACGCCGTCGCGGCGGCGCTGCTCCTGTGGTTCAGCGTGAGCGGCATGCGCGAGGTGTGGCCCGTATTCGCCGCGATGGTGCTCTTCGGGGCAGGCCGCGCGTTCTGGATGCCGACGGGTCAGGCGATGACGCCGAATCTCGTGCCGCCCGAGGCCTTCCCGAGCGCGGTGGCGATCAACTCGACGCTGTTCGAGATCGCGGTGGTGGCGGGTCCCGCGCTCGGCGGTTTCGTCCTCTACCTGACCGGTCCGTCGGTCGTGTACGGCACCGCGTTCGCGCTGCTCGTGCTGGTCGTGCTGCTGATGATCACCGTGCGGCCCGCGCGCGCGCAACGCGGCAGCGGCAGCTCGCGCCTGAGCGATGCGCTCGAGGGTCTGCGCTTCGTCATGCGCCGGCGCACGGTGCTCGGCGCCATCTCGCTCGATCTCTTCGCCGTGCTGTTCGGGGGCGTCACGGCGGTGCTGCCCATCTACGCGAGCGACGTGCTGCACGTGGGACCGGCCGGCCTCGGTGCCCTGCGCACCGCGCCCGCGGTCGGCGCTGCCCTCATGGCCGCCGTGCTCGCCGTCTTCCCGATCACGCGGCACGTCGGCCGGTGGATGTTCGGCGGCGTCGCCGTGTACGGCGTCGCCACGATCGTGTTCGGAGTCTCCGGGATCTTCTGGCTGTCGCTGCTCGCGCTGTTCGCGGTCGGAGCCGGCGACATGGTCAGCGTCTACGTGCGGCATCTCCTGGTGCAGCTCGAAACGCCGGACTCGATCCGCGGGCGGGTGAGCGCGGTCAGCGCGATGTTCATCGGCGCGTCGAACGAGCTCGGTGAGTTCGAGTCGGGCGTCGCGGCGCGCTGGCTCGGGCTCGTCCCGTCGGTCGTGCTGGGCGGTCTGGCGACGCTCGGCGTCGTCGCGGCCTACATGCGCCGCTTCCCGGAGCTGCGCACGATGGACCGCTTCCCGAAGGGGGACGGTCACGCGAGCGGGTGACAGGCCGCGGTCGGCGAGCCGCCGCCGGAGGCGGGCCGTTTACAGTCGGTACTGTACACGCGTACAGTACTTTCATGGCGGGCACGATCAGGGGGCGCGGTGCCGCCTCGAACCCTCCCGGCCGGTTCGACCGCACGGTCACCGAGTCGGTGGACGACGGCTGGTACCGGGAGGAGACGGCTCAGAGCGTCGCCACGACGCTCGAGCCCGATCGCGCGCGAACGATCATCACGACCAACGATTCTCCCGACGTTCCCTTCGACTGCTCGATCAATCCCTATCGCGGCTGCGAGCACGGCTGCATCTACTGCTACGCGCGCCCGAGCCACTCGTACATGGGGCTGTCGCCGGGCCTCGACTTCGAGTCGCGTCTCTTCTACAAGCCCGACGCCGCGCTTCTCCTCGAGCAGGAGCTCGCGCGTCCCGGTTACGTCTGCAAGCCGATCATGCTCGGCGCGAACACGGACGCGTATCAGCCGATCGAGCGCGAGCTGCGGATCACGCGCTCGATCCTCGAGGTGCTCGCGCGCTGCCGGCATCCGGTGAGCGTCGTCACGAAGAGCGCGCTGATCGTGCGCGACGTCGATCTGCTCGCGGATCTCGCGCGCGACCGGCTGGCACTGGTCATGATCAGCCTGACGACGCTCGACCCGGAGACGAAACGCACGCTCGAGCCGCGTGCGGCTGCACCGCAGGCGCGGCTGCGTGCGATCCGCGCGCTGACGGAAGCGGGTGTGCCGGTCGGCGTGATGGTCGCGCCGCTGATCCCCGGCATCAACGATCACGAGCTCGAGAAGCTGCTCGAAGCGGCCGTGGACGCCGGTGCGTGCTGCGCGGCTTATGTCGTGCTGCGGCTGCCGTACGAAGTCGCGCCTCTCTTCCGCGAGTGGCTCGACAATCATCATCCGCAGCGCGCGCGGCACGTCATGGCGCTCATCCGCAGTCTCCGGGGCGGCCGTGACAACGACCCGCGCTTCGGCACGCGGATGCGGGGCGTCGGGCCGATCGCGGAGGTACTTCACCGGCGCTTCGAGCTCGCCTGCCGGCGGCTCGGAATCGCCGGCACGCGCCGCATGGATCTCGACACGACGCGCTTCAGGCCGCCCGAACGTCCCGGCGCCCAGTTGGAACTCACCTTCTAGCGGTCCGTTGGAACCTCAGCGGGGCGCTCACCACCCCGGGACCCTGCCTGTGGAACCCGGGCGCGACAGTCCCGGTCATACGCGCATGAGGTCCGGCGGTGGCATACTCGGTCCACGCGACCCTGCAGTTGCCCACCCCCCGTAGCTGCACGATACGGACACACCCATGAAAGCCATCCGAGTCGGGTCCAGAAGCTCCCTGATGCTCGTTCTCGTGATCACTGCCGGTTGCATGCAGGCGCGGGTCGAAGAATCGCGCGAGATGCATACGCAGATCGGTAAGGACGAAGCCGTGGTGATCCTTGCGAAGCCGCAGCTCGAAGGCGCCGGTGCCGAGGACGGCTTCATGGACTGTGTCGGCGCGAATCTCGCCGCCGGCAAGAACGGAATCAAGGTCCACAGCAACGACGAGTTCGTGGACAAGATGTTCCCGTGGTTCGAGCCGGGCACGGCTCCTGCTAAGCCGGAAGCAGTGGCCTCGCTGCTGTCGCGGCCGGGGGTGAGCGAGCGGATCGCATCCACCGGCGTGCGTTATGTCGTCTGGCTCGACGGTGCGACTCTGAAGACGGACGGCGGCGGCAGCATCGCGTGCGGTGCGGCTCCGGGCGCCGCCGGTTGCATCGGATTCGGCTGGTGGGAAAAGGAATCGGATTACGAAGCGACGATCTGGGATCTCAAACAGGCCAAGTCGGCGGGAACGGTCGGCACCAACGTCACCGGCACGTCGGCGATCATCGGCGCGGTAGTGCCGCTGCCTTTCGTCGCGCGCGTGCAGAGCGCTGCGTGCAGCCGCATGGCGGATCAGCTCCGCAGCTTCTTCCGCGGCGGCGATGCGCCGGTACCGGCCTCGCAGCAGGCCTCCACCGAATGAGGTGAACCAGTCATGCGTATCCAGCCTGCGATTCTCACGGCACTGGCCGTCGCCCTGCTGGCAGTCGCTGGATGCGCCAGCACCCCCTCGGCGCCGTCCACGCCGAGTCCGCCGACGCCTTCCGGCTCGCCCGACTCGGGCAGTGCAGAAGGGGGCGGGAGCGAAACGACTTCGAGCTCGAGCGGCGGCAGCAGCCCGTCGACTCCGGGAAGCTCGTCATCCGAGGGTGGCTCGCCCGCTTCGGACGGTACTGCATCGACACCGGCGGGCGGCACCTCCACTTCGGATGGCGCGTCCGCCCCGGGAACGCCGTCGACGACTGGCACTTCGACGGGCGCCGGAAGCGCGGCGCCGAGGCTGCCCACTGGCGAGGCAGGAACTTCTGCGGGCAGCGCCGTGCCCTACGGTACGCCCGAACAGGACGCATCCGGCCAGGCCGGATCGTCCGGACAGGCTGGTCCCTCCGGACAGGCGGCGTCGCCGGGATCACAGACGGCGGGCGGCTCGGCGCAGCCGGGAGTCCCTCGGACTTCCGATCAGCGGCGCGCCGCGATCGACCGGCGCCTCGAAGAGTCGCTCGATGCGCTCGACGCGGAGATCCGCAGGGAGCAGGAGCGAGTCGCGCGTGAACGCGACGCGCGAGCCGCGGCGGGCGGAACGGCACAGGAGGGCGAAGACGGCGAAGGCCAGGAGGGGCCGGGATCGGCCGGGACCGAGGTTCCGGCGACTGCTGGTACGAACGGACAGGAGCAGCAGGCTGCCCGACCGGGCGATCTGCGCTCCGACCGCCGTCAGACGACCGGGGGCGTGAGCGCCGGAGCGGGCGGAGAGTCCGGCTCGGCAGCTCAGGAGATCCCGGACGGCAGCGACGACGACGTCATCGCCAGGAGGCTCCGTCGCGCCGCCGAGCAGGAGACCGATCCGGAGCTCAAGGAAAAGCTCTGGAAGGAGTACATCGAGTACAAGAAGAACGTGCAGGGCAAGTAGACCGTCAGCAGATGCCCGGCGGCCGCGCGGCCGGCGGGATCGGGAGACGAAAGGCGGACAACATGATTCGGCGGGTACTCACCGGACTTCTCGGCGCGGCCGCTCTCGCTGCCCTGAGCGGCTGCATGACCAACGAAATCAAGCCGCTGGCGAAGGTCAACCCGATCCAGGCGCAGACGCAGATCCCCGAGGAGGAGCTGCTCGACGTCGCCGTGCGGGTGTTCGATCCCGGAATTCCCGCCGAGATCGCCAACGACGAGGAAGAGCTCGCGAAGCGCCGCGTCTTCCCGGAGATCCGCCAGGCGGAATCGCGCTACATCGCGACGATGCTCCGCAGCACGCTCGAGTCATCGGGCCAGTGGGGCGCCGTCCGTGTGGTGCCCGACAGCGTCGAGTTCGTGGACGTGATCGTCGACGGCAAGATCGTCGAGTCCACGGGCGCGCGGCTCGAGCTGCTGGTGACGGTGAAGGATTCGACGGGACGCGTCTGGTTCGCGGACCGCAAGTACGAGAGCCCCGCCGACATCGGCTCGTACAAGACCGATGCCGCGCTCAGAGCGCGCGATCCCTTCCAGAACGTCTATTCGCAGATCGCGAACGACATGGTCGTGGCGCGTGAGCAGCTCGCCTCCGCGGACCGGCGCGAGATCCGCCGCGTGACCGAGCTGCGCTTCGCGAGCGATCTCGCGCCGGCGGCCATGGAGGGATATCTCACGACCGGCGATCGCGGAATCCTCAAGGTGGCGCGGCTGCCCGCGGAGAACGACCCGATCGCGACGCGCATCCAGCGTCTGCGCGAGCGCGACGCGGGTGTCATCGACACCGTCGACGGCTACTACGCGAACTTCGCGGAGCAGATGCGCGATTCGTACGGCAACTGGCGGCGCTCGAGCTTCGAGGAGATCGAGAAGGAGCAGCGGCTGCGGCAGCAGGCGCGCACGCGCACGATCCTCGGAGCCGCGGCGGTGGTCGCCAGCGTGTTCGTGCCGGGGCAGTGCAATTACTACGACTACAACTGCCGGCGTATCGAGAACGCCGCGCGTACGGCCGGCGCCATCGGTGGTACGGCCGCCGTGCTGTCGGGCCTGAAGAAGTTCGCCGATGCCAAGGTGCACGCCCAGACGGTCAAGGAGCTTTCCGAGAGCTTCGAGGCCGAGGTCGCGCCGCAGGTCGTCGACGTGGAGGGACGCACGCTGAGGCTCACGGGCACGGCGGAAGAACAGTACCGCGAATGGCGCAGGCTCCTGCACCAGCTCCATCTGGAAGAGACAGGCGGTGTGGCGGTCGTTCCGGCTCCGCTCGACGGGGCAACCGCGCCTGCGGAGGCCGATGCAGCAGTCGGGACCGGCAACGATGCGGCCACGGCGCCGGCGACGGCGTCCGGATCCGCCGCTTCTGAACCGTCCTCCTGAAGTTGCGCATGCTGAGCGTTGCAACGAATGGACGCGTCCTCTGTGGCCGCTACACCCTGCTCGAGAAGCTGGGCGCCGGCGGTCAGGCCGAAGTGTGGCGCGCTCACGATGGAACCCGCGGTGTAGACATCGCGCTGAAGGTGCTCGATCTGGGGCACGCGCGCAGCGAGGCGGCGTGGCAGGCCCTGGAGCGTGAGCACGCGATCACGAGCCGGCTCGATCATCCGGCGATCCTCAAGGTCTACCCGCCGGAACGCGACGGCGACATCGCCGTCCTGCCCATGGAGCTCGCCCTGGGCGGCGATCTGCGTCGTCTGCGCGGTGCCAGCTATCTCGACATCGTTCCGGTGCTCATCGAGATCGCCGAGGCGCTCGAGCACGCGCACGAGCGGGGCGTCGTGCATCGCGATCTCAAGCCCTCGAACGTCCTGTTCGACTCGCGCGGCCGGGTGCGCGTCGCCGATTTCGGTGCCGCCGGCACCACCGCGCTCGGTGCGAGCATCGATCCGGCCAAGGGTACTCTCTCACCGTTCACGGCGAGCCCCGAGCAGCTGCGCGGCGAGCCTCCGGCACTGACGGACGACATCTACGGGCTCGGCGCGCTCGCCTACGAGCTGCTCTCCGGCTATCCGCCGCACTATCCGCGCTTCGAGCTCAAGCGCGTGCTCGAGGAGCCGGTCGCGCCGCTCAAGCCCGCGCAGCAGATTCCGCCGCTGCTCGAATCGCTCGTCATGCGCATGCTCGACAAGCAGGCGCACAAGCGGCCGCAGTCCATGCGCGAGGTGATCGACGAGCTCGACGCGGCGCTCAACGACACGCTCACCTTCGAATTCGACCCGGTCGTCGCGTCGCTCGGTGGCGCTTCCGCGGCCGTGCAGTCGCCGCCGACGCTGCATCCCGAGCCGCGCACCGAAACGTTCACGGTGGCACCGGCCATCGAGGAAGCGGCACCTGTCGCACGGCGTGCTCCCGCGCCGCCGCCGTCTCCGACGGCTGCCGCCATGGCGGCAGTCTCGGCGAAGTCCGCAGCCGCGCGGCAGCCCGTCATCACCGACACGCCGGTTGCCGACGCGCGCCCGCGTGCTCCCGAAGTATCACCGCCGTCTGTCCAGGTGCCGAAGAAAGAACAGGCGCCGAAGAAAGAGGGGCGTGCGGAGCCGACGATCACTGCGACTCCCACGGTCCCGAGGAGCACGGAGAAGCAGCCGGTTCACGACTGGCGTGACATCAAGATCGAACGCGTGCCCGGCCTTCTCAAGGCGGAACGGGTGCGCACGCGCAACCGGCGCTGGCTCGCGCTCGCCGTGCTCGTCGCAGTGGCCGTCGCCGTGTTCGTGTGGCTGCCGCAGTTCGCGCCCCGCGATCTCGTCGCGCGGATTCCCTCGACCCTGTCCACGCTGACACCCACGCCGCCCGGTTCGCCGGCGCGCAGTGAAGGACCCGAGCGGATCGTCGGGCAGGCCGAGCAGCCCGAGGCGGCGGTAGCGCAGCCGCCGGTTGCCGGGTCGGCGAACGTGCAGCCGCCGTCTGCCGAAGGGGCGGCTGCGGACGGTGAGTCGCCGCCCGACTTCGAGGAGCTTCGCACGAAGTTCGAAGAGCGTCTGGCGGCGCTGGACAAGCGTGCCGCCGGGCGGTGGGGCGGGCGCGAGTTCGGTGACGCGCGCATCCGCGCCGCGGAAGCCGTGGGCGCTTTCGACGCGGGCAATCCAGCTCTCGCGAGCGAACGGATGAATCAGGCGCTGGCGCTGCTCGACAAGGTGGAGTCGCGCGCGAACCAGGCGCTGGTCGCTCAGATCACCGCGGGCGAGCGCGCGCTCGACGCGGGCCAGTCCGCCGCTGCGGTTCAGGCCTTCGAGCTCGCGCTGCGCATCGATCCGCGCAGCACGCGCGCTCAGCGCGGATTGCGCCGCGCGCGCAATCTCGATCAGGTGCTGCCGCTCCTCGCGAGCGCGCAGAACGCGGAGAGTCAGAAGGACTTCGCGCGCGCCATTCAGGACTACAGCAAGGCACTGGAGCTCGATCCGGACAACGCTCGCGCGAAGGAAGGCCTCGCACGCGCCAACTCCGCGTTCGGCGACGACGCGTATGCGAGCGCGGTCGGCGCGGGATTCGCAGCGCTCGGCGCGGGCAGGCTCGAGGAAGCGCAGGCGGCATTCGAGAAGGCGCGCCGCATCCGTCCGAACGGGCGAGAGGCGGCGGACGGGCTCGCGCGTGTCGGCGCCGCGCTGCGCTCGAGGGGATTCGCCGCGAGCCGCCAGCGCGCGCTCGCGCTCGAGGCGGAAGAGCGCTGGGCCGAGGCCGTCAAGGAATACGAGGCCGTGCTGAAGGTCGATCCCACGCTCACCTTCGCGCAGCAGGGACGCGCGCGTGCAGCGGCGCGCGCGGAGCTCGATGCGCGTCTGCAGCAGCTCATCGACCGGCCCGAGCAGCTCGCCGCACCGGAAGTGCGCGAGGAAGCGCTGGCGCTCATCGAGCGCGCGCGGCAGCAGGAGCCTTTCGGCCCCGTTCTGCGCTCACAGGTCACGCGTCTCGAGATACTGCTGCCGGAGTTCGACAAGCCCGTTCGGGTCGCGCTCGTCTCCGACAACGTCACGCACGTCTCGATTCAGCGGGTGGGTTCCTTCGGCACGTTCGCGCGCCGCGAGATCGAGCTCAAGCCCGGCAAGTACACTGTTGTAGGCACGCGCGTCGGTTATCGCGACGTCCGCCGCGACATCACGATCGCTCCCGGGCAGGACATCCAGACGATAAGCGTCAGCTGCGTGGAGCCGATCTGACGAACGAGCCCACATGAACGATGCGGCGATAACGAGGCCGAACACCTACGCGCAGATCCGCATCCGGGAGCCGGCAGGCGAACGCACATTCGGCGCCGAGCTGACGATCGGCGGCGAAGGCGCGCAGGTGGTCGTTCCCGGAGCGCCTGCCGGCGAGGCAGTGACCGTCGTACGGCGCGACGGCGTGTGGACGATCGAGCCGGCGCCCGGCGCCGCCGTGCGCGTGAACGGACGTCCGCTCACCGAGCGTGAGGCTCTGCGCCGCGGCGACGTCCTCTCCGTCGGAGAGGCGCAGGTCGTGGTGAACACACTGACGCGGACGCTCCTGCGTCTCGACGTCGTGCACCTGGTGGGAAACGCCACCATCCCGCCGGTCGGTGCGGTCGTTGCGCTGCCTTCCGATCGCGAAGACGACGATCTCGAGATCCGCATCGCGCCGATCGCGCCGGGCGCGGCGGCGGCTCCCGAAGCGCCCGAGATGCCCTCCGTGCCGCTCGTTGCGCGCACGGGAGCGGTCGCGTATCGCCGCTGGATCGCGCTCGGATCGGCGGTGCTGCTGCTCCTCGCGGCCCTGCTCCTCATGTCGTCGCTCGAGCCCGTCGCTCTCGATCTCGATCCTGCGGATGCGCGCGTGAGCACGCCGGGAACGCTGGTGTCGCTCCGGCTCGGCGAACGGGTGTTCGTCCTGCCCGGTGAGCACGAGCTGCGGGCCGAGCGCGAGGGTTATCGGCCCGCGACGACGCGCGTGCAGGTCGTCCCGGGTGGCGAGACGACCGCGCGCCTGCGTCTCGCGAAGCTGCCCGGAATACTCGAGGTCGATACCGGAGGCATCGAAGCGACGGCGTCGGTCGACGGCGTCGAGATCGGCCGGGTGCCGGGAGAGATCGAGGTCGCCGCCGGCACGCACACGATCACGCTGAGCGCGCCGCGTCATCTGGATTTCGCGACGCGAATCGAGATCGAGGGCGGCGGTGCGCGACAGCGCCTCGAAGCGAAGCTGCAGCCGGACTGGGGCACGGTGCGGATCACCGCGGAGCCGCCGAACGCGCGTGTCAGCATCGACGGGGAGGAGCGCGGCACGGTGCCTGCCGTTCTGGAGGTCGAGTCCGGGGTGCGCCGCGTTGAGCTCAGCGCCCCGGGACACAAGACCTGGGTGAGCAGCATCGTCGTCAAGGCGGGGGAGACGCTCGAGATCGGTCCCGTGACGCTCGGCCAGCCCGACGCGCGCGTCACGGTGCGCTCGACGCCCGCCGGCGCGGATGTCGCCGTCGCGGGAGCCTATCGCGGACGCACGCCACTCACGCTGGAGCTGCCGTCGGGAATGTCGCACGACATCGTCGTCACGCTGGCCGGCCATCAGAGCTGGCACCGCACCGTGCGTGCCGAGCCGGGTGCCCGTACGACGCTCGATGCACGCCTCGAGCCCGTGCTCGCGAAGGTCATCATCGAAGGCGCACCCGAGGACGCGCAGCTCTTCGTCGATGGCGCGCCGCGCGGCCGCACACCCACCACGCTCGAGCTCACGACCGCCGAGCATCGCATCGAGATACGCAAGGAAGGGTATCTGCCCTTCGAGACTCGAGTGACCCCCGCGGAGGGTCTCGAGCGCAGGGTTTCCTACAAGCTCACGTCCTCGGACCGCGCGCAGGCGCTGCTCGAATCGGCTCCCGTGATCCATACGAAGGGCGGTTACGCGCTGCGGCTCGTTCCGCCGGGAACGTTCATGATGGGCAGCGAGCGGCGCGAGCAGGGCCGGCGGCCGAACGAGGTGCATCGGCAGGTGACGCTGAAGCGGCCGTTCTACATCGGCGTCACGGAAGTGACGAACGCGCAGTTCCGCGCGTTCCGCCCCGGGCACATGTCGGGTTACGTCGGCAAGAACACGCTCGATCTCGACGCGCAGCCGGTCGTGCGGGTGAGCTGGGACGATGCCGCCGCCTACTGCAACTGGCTGTCGGAGCAGGAAGGACTGCCGCCCGCCTACGAGCTCGTCAACGGCAGGTACGTGCTGAAGCGCCCCGTCACCACCGGCTACCGGCTGCCCACCGAGGCCGAATGGGAGTACGCGGCTCGTTACGTCGCGCCCGGCCGGCTGCGGCGCTTCTCCTGGGGAGACGAGCTGCCCGTAGTCGCCCAGGCCGGGAATCTCGGCGGCGCGGAAGCGGCGATGTTCCTCGACGCGGCGCTCGACGGTTACAGCGACGAGTACGTGGTGACCGCGCCGGTCGGCAAGTTCCCGGCGAATCCCCTGGGACTGCACGACATGGGAGGCAACGTCTCCGAGTGGGTGAACGACTACTATCTCTCCTTCGTCGACGACAAGCCGGCTACGGATCCGCTCGGGCCCGAGGAGGGCACTCGGCACGTCGTGCGCGGTCCTAACTGGCGTACGGCCAACGTGGCCGACCTGCGGCTCGCCGCCCGCGACGGCGCGGACGCCGCGGATTACACCATCGGATTCCGTGTGGCCCGCTACGCGGAGTAGCGCGAGGAGGACACCGTGCAACGCACCTGGCGGATGATCTGGGCGATGACCCTGCTGTCCCTGCTGGCCATCGGTACGACGCTGGTCACGCTGCGCGCAGTCGCGCAGACGGACGAGCAGATCACCGACGATCCCACGGTCGCACCCGACCCGCAGGAATCGGCGGACAACAACGTCAGTTTTCCGATCGACATCTAGACCACGCGGGATCCGGTCGGCGCCCGGCGGCCGCGCTTTCCGCGCGGCCGGCAGGTGCGAGGAACCCTTCAGGAACGTGCATGGCAACGACCCAACCGGTACGCGCGGAAAGCGCTGAACACCCCGGCCGCACCCGGCTGCTGCCGACTCGCTCGAGCGAGTTCGTCTACAGCGTGTTCGCGCTCATCGTCTCGATCATCGTCGTGCACGCGGTCTACGTGCTGCACGTGCGGCCGCAGGCGCAGGCGATCATGCAGCAGCAGCGCGCGGCGATGCTCGAGGATCCGAACTACGTCGCCGAGCGCTCGCTGTACGTGGTCCTCAAGGACTACGAGCAGGAAGCGGAGATCATCCTCATGCTGTGGGCGCTCGCGATCCTCGCCTTCCGCGCCCGCGAGCAGCGCCTCGAGCGGCGTGTGCTCGATGCGGATCCCCTGAAGCTCCCCGAGGGCATGAAGATCCTGCCCGAGGACACGCGCGAGTACGCGCGCCTCATCGAGGCCCTGCCGCCGCGCGAGCGCGAGTGCCTGGTGCCGCGCGCGCTGCTCGCCGCGCTGGCCCGCTTCGGCGCGACGCGCAACGTGCAGGACGTCTCGGCCGTGGCGCACGGCGTGTGTCAGTCGGAAGCCGACCGTCTCGATTCGGAGCTGTCGATGCTGCGCTACATCGCGTGGGCGATCCCGGCCATCGGCTTCATCGGAACCGTGCGCGGCATCGGCGATGCGCTCTCGCAGGCCCACAAGGCGGTCGGCGGCGACATTTCCGGAGTCACGGAAGGACTGGGCGTGGCGTTCAACTCGACGCTGGTCGCCCTGCTGCTCTCCATTCTGCTCATGTTCATGCTGCAGGCGCTGCAGCGGACACAGGAGCGGCTGGTGCTCGACGCGGAGACGTATCTCGACCAGCGGGTCATCCGGAACATGCAGGCGCGATGAAACCGTACGCCATCGAGCTCGACGACCGTGCGCTCGCGCTCGCTCGCGACGGGCAGGTGCTCTCCTGCGAGCCGAGCGCGGTGTTCGACGGCAGCGCCGGTCAGCCGGCGGGCGAAGCGGCCTGGCATGCGCTGCGTCTGCTTCCTACGGCGACATCGACGCGCCACGTCACGGAGGCTGCGACGCGCGCAGCGCCTTCGCAGAACGCGCTTGCGCTGATGGCCGCCGAGCTGCGGCGGCGTCTCGCTGCACATCCGCCGGCGGAAGGCGAACGCGTCTGGGTCGCCGTGCCGGCCCGCGTCGATGCGCAGGGACTCGGTGCGCTGCTCGCCCTGCTGCGCGAGCTGCCGCTGCCGGTCGACGGTTTCGTCGATGCGGCAGCGGCGACCGTCGCCGCGCTCGGACTCGACCGGACCGCGCTCGTGCTCGAGCTCGGGCTGCATCACGTGGGCGTCACCGCGGTGGACACGGACTCGCGCGCACGGCGGCGAAGCGCGATGACGAGCGAGAAGGGCGGGCTGATCGAGCTCTACGAGAGCTGGCTCGAGCTCGTGAGCGCTGCGATGGTCCGCCGCACCCGTTTCGATCCGCTCCACGACGCGACCACGGAGCAGCAGCTCTTCGATGCGATGCCGGAGCTTACGCGCGAGGCCGCGCACGAAGGCAGCACGGTCGCGTCGGTGACGACCGGCGGCACGCGGTTCGAGACGCCGCTCACCCGCGACCAGTTCACGGAAGCGGCTCAGCCCGTCTATCGCGAGGTGGTGCGCCTCCTGCACGAGCTGCGTCCCGCAGGCGCCGCGGTTGCGATCGTCGTGCCCGGGATCGTCGGCAATCTTCCCGGCCTGCGCGAGACCTTCGAGGGCTTCACCGGCTGTGAGCTCGTCGCGATTCCCGACGGTTTCGCCGCCGCTGCGGTTTCGCTGCTCGATCTGCCGCAGCCGCAGGAAGAGGGCGTCGCGCATCTGCTGCGACGCCTGCCCGCGCGTGCGCAGCCTCTGCTCCTCGAGCGCGTGGTGCGTACCGGTCTCGGCGGTCGGCGCACGTCCGCGCCGCCGCCGTCGCACGTGCTGTTCGACGGACGCGCCTATTCGCTCGCGGAGGCGCTCGTCGTCGGACGCGCTCCGGCCGCGTCTCATGCGATCACGCTCCCCGAAGGGCTCGCGGGCGTGTCGCGGCGGCACTGCACGTTCACACGCGACGGAGACGAGCTGGTCCTCATCGATCACAGCAGCTTCGGCACCTTCGTGAACGGAGAGCGTGTGGCCGGGCGAGTGCGCGTGCACGCGGGCGACCGGGTGCGTCTCGGCGAGCCGGGTGTCGAGCTGGCGCTGATTGCGGTAGGGGAGGCGGTGACGGGCAGCAGCCATGGCGAGGCGCAGGCGTAACGTCGAGGCCTTCGGCCTCTCGTTTCTCGACTGCATGTGCTGCGGCTTCGGGGCCGTGATCCTGTTCTACACCGTCATCAGCGCGCAGAGCGGCCTCGAGCGCATGCGCCACACGGAAGACCTTACCGCGGAGGTGAACCGCCTCGAGGAGGAGGTGATCACCGGCACGCGCAATCTCGTCGTATTGCGCAATACCCTCGAGAAGACCGAGAGCGAAACGGCGCGGGCCGCGCAGCGCACGACGCAGATCGTCGAGGAGCTGCGCCGGCGCCGCGAGCAGATGTCGATCTTCGACAACGACAGCCTCGCGCGCCGCCAGAACATCGAGAAGCTCAAGGCCGACATCAGGTCGCTCGAGGAGAGCACGCGGAGACTGAAGGCGGAATCTCTCGACCGCGCGCCGCCCGGGCAGCAGGTGCGCGCGTTCCGCAGCACGGGCGGCGACAGGCGCTACATCACCGGCCTGCGCATGCGCGGCCAGCGCATCCTGATCCTGGTCGACCGCTCCGCGAGCATGCTCCACGAGGACCTCGTGAGCATCATCCGGCTGCGCAACTCGTCCGAGCTCGAGAAGCGCGCGGCCTCGAAGTGGCGCCGCGCGATCGACACGGTGAGCTGGCTGGTGACGCAGTTCCCGGCGGGCAGTCAGTACCAGATCTACGCCTTCAACACTCAGGCGAGCCCGCTCCTGCCCGACTCCGCAGGCAAATGGCACGACTCGGGCGATGCGAAGACTCTGGCGGCCAACGTCGAGGCGCTGCGGGCGCTCACGCCCGCCGACGGCACGAGTCTGCTGAACGCCTTCACCGCCATCAGGTCACTCAATCCGCTGCCTGACCAGATCATCCTCATCACCGACGGGCTGCCGACGCAGGGCAAGTCGCCGGGGATCCGCAGGTACATCGACGCGAACGGGCGGGCACGGCTCTTCGACGACGCCATCGGCGCGCTGCCCGACAAGGTTCCGGTCGACATCGTGCTGCTGCCGATGAAGGGTGATCTGCCCGCGGCGCACCGCTTCTGGCGGCTCGCCCGCCTGACCGGCGGCGTGCTCCTCATGCCTTCGAAGGACTGGCCGTGAAGCGTCGCAACCGTGACGTCGAGAGCTTCAGCCTGTCCTTCCTGGACTGCATCTGCTGCGGCTTCGGGGCGATCATCCTGCTCCTGGTGCTGTCGGAGTTCGGCCGGCCGCTCGTGCTGGAGAAGAGCCGCGAGGATCTCGAGGGGCAGGTGCTCGCGCTCAGGCAGCAGCTCGAGATCATCCGCGGCGAGACCGACCAGCTCAACCGCGAGCTCAAGGAACGCATCGAGACGCTCGAGCGCGAGCGGCTGAGACTCGCGAAGCTCTCGGGGGAACTCACCAGCATCGAGGGCGCGTTCAAGACCACGAAGCAGGAGGCCACCGTCGCGAACATCGTCGAGTCGGAGCTGGTCGCGGCCTATCAGACGCTCACCGCCGAGATGGAGCGGCTCCTCAAGCAGCGTCCCTCCCGTCCGCCCACGGAGGCGATCGGCGGCATTCCGGTGGACAGCGAGTACATCATCTTCATCATCGACACGTCCGCGAGCATGACCCGCAATCACTGGGATGCCGCGATCAGAGTCGTGCAGGAGATTCTGGACATCTACCCGCGCGTGAAGGGCCTGCAGGTGATGGACGACGAGGGCAAGCTCATGATCTCCACCACGCGCGGCCGCTGGATCAACGACTCGCCGGCGCAGCGGGAGAACATCGTGAACAGCATGCGGCGCTGGCGCGCCTTCAGCAATTCCAGCCCCGTGGAGGGCATCATCGAGGCGATCCGTACCTACTGGTCGCCGGACAAGAAGATCAGCCTGTACGTGATCGGCGACGAGTTCACGGGCGATTCGATCCAGCAGGCGCTCGATGCCGTCGCCGCCGTGAACAAGAGGGGCAAGGACGGCCGCCGCATGGTCCGGATCCACGCAGTCGGTTTTCCGGAAGGTCCGGGCATGCCGGCGTTTACAAACATCCGCTTTTCGGCGCTAATGCGCCTGATGTGCGAGCAGAACGACGGCACCTTCGTCGCCCTCACCCACTAGCGGGACACACGTGCGAGCCACATCCATGAGTCATCCATGCGCATCACGGATCCGGCGCCACGGTGCAGCCGGGCGGGTACACGGGTTCCTGGCGGCCGTACTCGCACTCAGCGCGCTCACGGCCTGCGGCGGCGTGCAGATCAAGCCCGAGCCGAAGCTGCCCGACCCGGTCATCCAGAAGATGCCGGCCCGGATCGGCCTCGTGGTCCCGCCGGAAATGCGCAACTACGTGCACAAGGAGACGCGCTGGGGCGTCAACTGGCAGGTCGATCTCGGTCCCGGCCACACGGCTCTCGTGAAGCGTTTCTTCGGGTCGCTGTTCGACGAGGTCGTCGAATTCACCGAGCTCGAGGAGGCTCGCGGAGCGAGCGGTCTCAAGGCGGTGTTCGAGCCGCGCATCGAGCAGTATTCCTTCGTCACGGCCCGCGAGACGGGCGGACGCTACTACGCCGTCACGATCCGCTACCGCATCAATCTGTACACGCCCGACACGGCACTCGCGGACAGCTATACGCTCACCGGATACGGGAACGCGCTCGCGAAGGGGCTTTCGAGCGGCAAGCCGCTGCAGCAGGCGACGCTCGCCGCGATGCGCGATGCCGCCGCGAAGTTCCTCGTGCAGTTTCCCGAGCAGCCCGCCGGAAAGCTCCTCGCCGCGAATGAGCCCGTGGTCGCCGAACCGAAGACCGCGTCCGTCGACGAGATCACCGGCATAGAGGCCGTGCCGATCAACGAGCCGCAGGCCCAGCGCATGCCGCCCGCACCGCCGTCGACGCCGGTGCCGTCGCCTTCCGTTCCGACGACGCCGGGCACCGAGAAACCGCCTCCCGGAACGTCCGGCGAAGCCAATCCCTGATGGGGCCTTCGCAGCCTTCCGGGATCAGGAATCCTTCCGGACGGCCAGCCGTTCCCGGAACACGACGTTCGGCGTATCGACCGGCTCTCCGTTCTCGAATCGCGGGCTGTAGCGCGCCTTGCGCACGGCCGTGATGACACTGCGCTTGAGCTGATCGGGCGCATCGCTCGCCGTCTCGACGATGTTGGCCGTGCGGCCGTCGCGCGTCACGGTGAACTGCACCTCGACGAAACGCTCCTCGGCATCCTCCGGCGAGAGCCGGGTGCGCGCCAGAGAAGACGCTGGCGGGCGATAGGCGAGGAGGCGCGGCGATTCGAGCAGCTCGGTTGAGTCGCTCTTATCGAGCGCCTGCCAGGCTTCGCGATAGGTCTCGATCGCCTTCGAGGTCGATCCGCTGCTCAAGTACCAGTCGCCGAGCTCCACCAGCGTCTCGCCGATCTTCCTGTAGTCGAGCGGCTCGGAACCGCGGAGCGCTTCGAGCGCCAGCTTCAGTGCCCGCTCGCCGTCCTGATTGAGCCGGCCGGGACCGCTGCCGTCGAGCACCGAAGGTCCGAGATACGCATCGGCGGCGCTCGCGATCGGAGGGCCGGCGACTTCTTCTTCCGTGCCGTTCAGGAACTCCAGCCGGTAGGTCCGGGCGATTCCGCGCAGCGCGTCGACGCCGAGCGGCGATCCGCGACCGCCGACGCGCTCGGCGATCATCAGCGCGCGCGCATGAAGGCCGCGCGCAGTGGTGTACCGGCCGACGAACTCGAACCAGCGCGCGTAGCGATCGAGCGGCTCGAGCATCCGGACGTCGTCGCGGCCGTACGCGCTCTCGGCGACGCGGAACGCGTACTGGTGCTCACGCTCGGCGTCGGCGAGCTGGTCGAGCGCCACGTAGCTCGCGATCAGCGGATCGATGATCTCGAGCTGCTCGACGTTGAAGAGACCGTCGAGATTGCGGCTGAGATCGATGGCGCGCTTGAGCGCGATGCTGGCCTCCTGGTACTGCCCCGCCGCGAAGTACGTGGCCCCGAGCCCGTGCAGAGGACGCAGGAATGCGCGGTCGGTGCTGCTCGCCGTCGCCTCGAGAATCTCCAGGCTCCGCAGATAGTGCTGCTCGGCCGCCGCGTAGTCTCCCAGGCGATAGTACGTGGTGCCCAGATTCGTGAGCGGTGTGGCGAGCGCGCGGTCGTTGGGGCCGTACTGCTCCTCCGTCAGCCGCACGAGCTCCTGGGCGACGGGCAGCGCCTCGCGGTACTGGCGTGCGTCGAAGAGTCTGCGGAACTCGCGATAGACCTCGATCCGTTCCGCGTCCGTCACCGCGAGAGCGGGCTGCGCAGCGACGAGACCGGCAATCAGCAGCAGCGAGAATGAGCGCATCGAAACTCTCCTCACGAACGCGCCGGCCCTCCCCCCGTGCAGCATTCGCTGCCCAACGCGAATCATTCGCGGCGATCCTAACGCTTCCGAGCGGCGCAAGGCGAGAGCGGTCGGCACGGAGCGCGACGCAGGCTCGTCGTGCACCTGTCGACCACGTGCGCGACGGCCGCTTGTCGCTCGTCGACGCGGGTCGCTAAGCTTGCGTCCGAGAACACGAACGACATCGCACGGGTATCCGCGGTTCCCGGCACGATTCATGGGCGATCCCGCACCGAAAGTGGCCCTGCTCGCGGGGGCCAGCGGCCTCGTCGGCAGCCATCTCCTGACGGCGCTGCTCGAGGCGCCCGATTTCACGCGCGTGTACGCAGTCACGCGCCGGCCGCTCAACCGCGAGCATCCGCGCCTCGCGAACCGTATCGTCCAGTTCGACCGCCTCGAGGCGCAGCTTGCAGGCCTTTCCTGTGACGTCGCCTTCTGCTGTCTGGGTACGACGATCCGGGACGCAGGTTCACAGCAGGCGTTCCGCCGGGTCGACGTCGATTACGTGGTGGCTTTCGCGCGTGCAGCGAAGGCGGGAGGAGCGCGGCGCTTCGTCGTGGTCTCTTCGGTCGGTGCCGATCCGCAGTCGAGCAGTTTCTACCTGCGCGTGAAGGGAGAAGCCGAGCAGGCGCTCGGGACGCTCGGATTTCCCTCGCTCGACATCTTCCAGCCCGGCCTTCTCATCGGTGCACGTCCGCGGGTTCGAGCGGTCGAAGCGATCCTTGGCCTCGTGATGCCCGTCGTGAATCCGCTGCTCATCGGCCCGTACGCCCGGTACCGCGCCGTTTCGGCGCGCACGCTCGCCGCCGCGATGCTGGGCGCGGCGCGTTCGGGCCGCCGCGGCGTCTATCGCTACACGTACGAGGGCATCCGCGCGCTGGAGCAGTCGAAGCCGTTGCGCACCGCCGCGCCTGCTCCGGTGGACCCGAACCGGCGCAGCAGCACACCGCAGTGACGGCCGTGCGAATGCGCCGGAGTCAGGGCAGGCCGCGGCGCGCGAAACGGGGAGCGGACTGCGGCTCGGACCGCGACTGGCGGCGCGATCCGCGCAGCTTCACGAGCGCTGCACCGAGGAGCACCGCGAGGGGGCCGGCGAGATGCGCCGCACGCTCCGCCTGCCACGCCTGCGCGATCTCGATTCCGGCGGCGCCCGCGAGCAGGAACGGCGTGATCCGGCGCAGCGGTACGCCGGCCTCGACCGCGAGCCAGACGAGTCCGCCATAGAGATACGCGGTTTCCAGAAGGCCGAGCTCGTCGCCCGTTCCGCGGCTCGCGATGCGCAGCGTTTCGATCCCCGCGAAGCGCGGCGCTTCCGCAGCGAAGTCGAGCGGTGTGATTCCGTGGATCAGCAGGCCGATGGCGACGAGCCAGGCCGCGGCGGGAAGCGCACGCCGCTCGTTGCTGTTCACGAACCACCAGATCACGGGCAGGGCGATCACCAGCGCCGCGCATTCCGCGAGCTCGAGGTACTGGCCGCGGAAGCCGATCCGCGAGAGCAGCGAGAACGCAGCGAATCCCCCGAATACCGGCCAGAAACTGTCCGGCCGGAGCAGGGTACGCAGCGCCGCACCCAACATGAGGTAGCCCGAGAAATACGCCGCAAGCGCGGCGAGAGAGCCCGGGTGCTCGAGCAGCAGCGCGGGATCCTGGAAGAAGCGCACGAAGCGCGACGTCGGCATGAACGGCGCCGCGTGGAAGCTCACCCACGCGATCACGAGCAGCAGGGCGACGAGATCCGGACGCTGACCTCGTAGCTGCGGCAGAGCGGGCCGCAGGCCGAGGCCGTCGAACGCGATGACCGCGAGCGCGGCGAGTCCGGCGCTCGCCGTGTTGACGACGAGGTCGGCGAGCGAAGGAACGCGGTCGCGCGTTGCGAACTGCGCGAACTCGATCGTGCAGGACAGCGCCGCGCCGCAGGCGATCACGAACAGGATCCGCCGCAGCGCGCCCCAGCGCCGCGGCGTGAGGTACGTGAGCAGCGCGCCGAACGGCAGGTAGAAGAGGAGGTTCGCGATGACGTCGTTGCGCACGGGCCGCCGCCAGGCCATCCCGTGCAGCCACTCACCGCGCCCGGCCGCGCGCAGCCGCTCGAGGTCGAACTCGAACGGGTAGAGCGAGGCATACACCATGAACAGCACGGTGAAGAGCAGGAGCCACGCGGCCGTCCTGCGCAGCGCCCGCTCCGATGCGGCTGCGGCGCTCTGGGTCATGAGCCCAGCATGCCATATCGGCCCCGGAGGAGCCCGTCATGACAGACGGGCAGCGCCTTGCGCAGAATGGAGCCCCGCGTGGCGCGCCGTGAGGTGTTCCGCGCAGTCTGCAGAGGTCGGAGTGTGGTCATGCGTCCGCGGATCCTGGTGCCGCTCCTCGTGGCGATCCTCGCGGCGGGATGCGCCGGGGCCCCTCGCGCGCCGGAGCCGGGCCGCGCGGTGCCGCCGATCGGGCGCGAAGCGGGAGCGGCACTGGTCGGCGTCGCGGCCCAGTTCATCGGCACGCCGTACCGTTACGGAGGCGCGACGCCGCAGGGCTTCGACTGCAGTGGGCTGGTGTACTACGTGCACAGCCGGATCGGGCTCACTGTGCCGCGCACGGCCGATCAGCAGAGCCGCGCGGCGCGCGCCGTGAAGCTCTCGGCGCTCGAGCCCGGCGATCTGGTGTTCTTCAGGCTCGACTCGCGCAAAGTGGACCACGTGGGCATCTACGCGGGGCGCGGGCGTTTCATCCATGCGCCGAGCACGGGAAAGGTCGTCTCCTACGCGTACCTGGACGATCCGTACTACCGGAAACGCCTCGTCGGCGCCGGACGCTTCTGGGAAGCTCCCGGGCATGCCCGGCGGTGAACGGAACTGCCCAGCTTATGTTTCATCGGCTTGGAGCCGTTCGCGGACGTTCATCAACCCCTTAATGAACGATTGAGAGTCGCCGCACATTTGTTCTCTTGACTCCATTCGGCGACGGTTTGACACTTTCCGGCGTGAAAAGGGCAAACCCGTCGAAAGACGGGGACGCAAAGCCACCGGTCTAACGGACGAGGTCCTATGACGGCGGGGCTGCCACGGGCGCGTCTTCCGCGATCCAAGCACTCCCCTCCCTGACAGGCACTTCCGAGGACCGTGGCGCAGTGTCCGGGGAAGTGTCATGAAGTCACAGGCGCACATCGCGTCGAGCGATCCGCTCGACTCAGGGAACGAGCGAGAGGCAACGCAGGCCTCCGGTCCGGGCCCTTTCGTCATCAATCTCTGCTCTTCGAACACGCCGATGGCGCTCGAGCAGCCGCGCGCACCGGAGCTCAAGCGCTTCACATTCTTCGTCAGCCGCAGGCTCGAGGACGGCCGCGAGCGCTTCCGCCTGCACATGGGTTACTTCGATACGCTCGAGGAAGCCGAGGAGTGGCTGTCCGTCGTGCGCGAGGTATATCCCGGCGCGTGGGCGGGCGAAGCGCCGGGCAAGCGTCTGCGTGAACGCGCGGCTGCATCGGCAGCTGCGAGAACCACTTCTGCGGCTGGGCCTGCTGCGCGCACCGAGGCCGCAACGCGTGCGGCGCCTGCTCCCTCTGCGCAGCAAGCGCCTGCACAGCAGCCGGCGCCCGTGACGACACATGCAAGAGCTGCCGCGACGCCGCGGCCTGCGGCGAGCCCCGCACCGGCTTCGATTCCGACGCTGTCCCCGAAACCGGCGCCGGCAGCGGCTGCAGTGAACCGTGCGCCCGCAGCCGCGAAAGCGCCGGCGGCACAGAAGCCTGCCGCATCGCCTGCACCTGCAGCTCCGGCCCGTCCGGCCGCGTCCGCGAAACCGGTGACACAGCAGTCGAACGTGCGCGAGGTGCTCGCGTCGCTGGACGATCCGGTCGACACGCGCGAGATGCCTTCACCGCCGCCGGTGAACGTGCCCGTCGCACGGCCCGCACCGGCTCCCGCACAGCGCGCTGCCGCGACGAGCGCCGGCATGCAGCCGATGCGCGCGAAGCCTGCGCCGGAGCCCGAGGACTCGACGCTCACCGACACGCAGGTGCTCCGGATCCTGGAGGACCGCCGTGCCGACGGCTCGCCGGGGGGCGGTCGCAACGACGAGCACTCGACGATCACGCTGCTGCGCCCGGACGACACGGGCACGCGCCGCGCGCTCAAGGAGGCCGTGCAGCGGCGCGCGCCGGTTTCCTTCGCCGTGCAGCTCATGTGGTCGGTGCAGCCCATCGATCTCGCGAAAGTGCCGCCGCTCGCGATCTTCAGCGCGTACACGCTATACACGGTCGAAGGCAGCCGCGAGGGACGCCGCTGGTACGGGCTGCGTCTCGGCTTCTTCAGCGACGCGATCTCCGCCAAGCAGGTCGCGTACTACGTCCGCTCCGAGTTCGCATCCGTCGCGGTGGTGCCCGTCAGTCCTCAGGAGCGCGAGCGCGCCACGCAGGAGACGAGTGCCGCGGTGCTCATGCAGGCCCGCAAGCCGCAGGAGCCGCAGGTCGAGGAGTTCAAGCTCATCGACGACGAGCCGCCGCGCGCGGCGCCCGCGGAGCTTCCCTCCGCGCCGGCGGAACCTGAGAAGGCGCAGGAACCCGCAGCACGGAGCGCGTCGAATACGCCTGCCTCGCGCGCTACCGGCACGCGGCGTGCCGGCAGAGGCGGCGATGGCCGCGTCAATGCCCGGAAGCGCCGTCCGCCGCAGACGCTCGAGGAGACGCTCGAGATTCTCGGCGCGCACGAGCTCGAGATCGACGACGGCCGCGACACGGTGAGCGAAACGGGCGTGCGCCACCTCAAGGTCGAAGTGCGCAGGAACACGCCGTTCTCGCGCCTCCTCGACCGGCTCACCGAGCGCATCAGCAGGTCCTGACGCCTCCGCGCCGGCGTCAGGACTTGCCGAAAAGCTTCTCCAGCTCCGCGCGTGCCCGTTCCACTTCTTCGGTGTTCGGCGGGACGTACGCGTTCGGTCGCGGCTTGAAGAAATCGCAGAAGTTCGCGCGCGTCTTGTCCCGCACCTCTTCCGCCGTCGGTTCCCGGCACTGCTTGGCGACGCGCGGATCGTAGTCCACGCACATCCTGCAGACGTGCAGCTCGGCGCGGCACGACGGGCATTCGTCGAGGCGGCGCAGCGGCAGGCTCAGCGCGGCGAGCGACGCGCCGCATTTCCAGCAAACGAGAGAGTTGTCGGACATCCGGAGCTCCCGCGAGTGTCTGCGACCGCGATTATGCGCCGAAGCGCTCGCACCTGCGGCCGCGGATCACGATGAGTGAAAGTGCGGGCGCCTCAGTCGCGGGCGCGCTCGGCCAGGAAGGCGTCGAGCACGCGGCCGGTGTGCGAGCGCGCCTTGCGGCGTGCGATGTCCGCGGGCGCACCCTGCGCCACGATGCGTCCGCCGCCGTTGCCTGCCTCCGGACCCATGTCGATGATCCAGTCGGCCTCGGCCATCACGTCGAGATTGTGCTCGACGATGACTGCCGTGTTGCCGGCGTCGACCAGACGGTGCAGCACGAGGATCAGCTTCTCCACGTCCGCCATGTGCAGGCCCACCGTCGGCTCGTCGAGCACGTAGAGCGTGTGCTTGCGACGCGGCTCGCCCGGTCTCCTGCCGCCGTCGTTCTGCCCATCGGGCAGCGGAACGCCGGTGAGCGGCGCCTTCGCCAGCTCGGTGACGAGCTTGATGCGCTGGGCCTCGCCGCCCGAGAGCGTCGGGCTCGGCTGACCGAGCGTGAGATAGCCGAGGCCGACGTCCTGCAGGAGCTTGAGCGCGTGATGCACGCGTGAATGCGCGGCGAAGAACTCGACGGCTTCGTCCACGCTCATCGCGAGGACGTCGCCGATGTTCTTCTCCCGCCACGTGACGGCGAGCGTCTCCGAGTTGAAGCGCCGGCCGCCGCAGACGTCGCACACGACCTTCACGTCGGGCAGGAAGTTCATGGCGACCGTCTTCACGCCCTGTCCCTCGCACGCCTCGCAGCGGCCTCCGCTCGTGTTGAAGGAGAAGCGGCTCGCCGTGTAGCCGCGGATGCGCGCCTCGGTGGTGCCCGCGAAGATGCGGCGGATGTCGTCCCAGAAGCCCACGTACGTCGCCGGGCAGGAGCGCGGTGTCTTGCCGATCGGCGTCTGGTCCACTTCCAGCACGCGGTCGATGTGCTCGAGCCCGCGCACGGCGCGGCAGCCGACGAGCTCGCCGCGCGCGTTCCTGCCGCGGCGCTTCGCAGCGCCGTTGCGACCATTGCCCTTGCCGTTGCGCGCGGCACCGTTCGCGTCGCCGACCAGCCGGCGCAGATTCGTGTACAGCACGTCGCGCGCGATGGTGGACTTGCCCGAGCCCGACACGCCGGTGATCACCACGAGCCGCCCGAGCGGAATCTCGACGTCGATGCCCTGCACGTTGTGGAGCTCCACGCGCTCGAGCCTGAGGCGCGGCGTTTCGCCGTCCACGGGTCGATGTGGCCGGCGCGGATGCCTGAGCGGCTCGCGCAGGAAGCGGCCCGTCGTCGACCTCGGGTTGCGGATCAGCTCCTTCACCGTGCCGCTGCCGACGATCTCGCCGCCGCGCGCGCCTGCACCGGGGCCGAGATCGAGCACGTGATCGGCACGGCGGATCGTGTCCTCGTCGTGCTCGACGACGACGAGCGTGTTGCGGTGAGCGGCGAGCTCGCCGAGCGCGTCGAGCAGGATGCCGTTGTCGCGCGGATGCAGCCCGATCGTCGGCTCGTCGAGCACGTAGCAGACGCCGCGCAGATTGGAGCCGAGCTGAGCGGCGAGCCGGATGCGCTGTGCCTCGCCGCCCGAGAGCGTGGGCGCCGAGCGGTCGAGCGTGAGATAGCCGAGACCGACGCGCTCGAGGAACTGGAGCCGCGCACGGATCTCCGCGAGCAGGTCACGCGCGATCTCCTTCTCGCGCGCATCGAGCCTGAGCCGGGCGAAGAAGCGTGCAGCCCGCTCGACCGGCTCGCTGACGAGCTCGGCGATGGAGCGGTCGCGGAAGCGGACGTTGAGCGCGATGGGGTTGAGCCGCTGGCCGTTGCACGCGCTGCAGACCGGCGGATCGTGGTCGTACCACTCGTTCCACCAGATCTCTTCGCCGGTCTGCTCCTCGTCGAAGCCGCGGATCTCGAGGCCCGTGCCGTAGCAGCTCTCGCACCAGCCGTGCTTCGAGTTGAACGAGAACAGGCGCGGATCGGGCTCGGCGAAGCTCGTGCCGCACGAGGGACACGCGCGCCGCGTCGAGAACACCGTCGTGCGGCCGTCGGGACCGAGCACGTGCACGATGCCCTTGCCGTAGTCGAGCGCGCGCGCGAGCGTCTCGTGGAGCTGCACGTCGTGCTTCGGCTCCACGGGCACGTCACCGACGGGAAGCTCGATCGTGTGCTCCCTGAAGCGGCTCAGGCGCGGCCAGCGCGCGGTGGGGAGGTAGGTGCCGTCGACGCGCAGCTCCCTGAATCCCTTCTTCGCCGCCCACTTCGCGAGGTCCGTGTAGAAGCCCTTGCGCGCGACGACGAGCGGCGCGAGCAGCGTGATGCGCTTGCCGCGATACGCGCGCAGCAGACGCGCGGCGATCGACGCGGCGCTCTGCGGCTCGATGGGCACCTGGCAGTCCGGGCAGTACTGCGTGCCGAGCTTCACGTAGAGCAGGCGCAGGAAGTGATAGATCTCGGTGAGCGTGGCCACCGTGCTCTTGCGGCCGCCGCGGCTCGTGCGCTGCTCGATGGCGACGGTGGGCGGAATGCCGAAGATCGCATCCACCTCCGGGCGCGCGGCAGGTTGCACGAACTGACGCGCGTAGGCATTGAGCGACTCGAGATAGCGGCGCTGCCCTTCGTTGAACAGGATGTCGAACGCGAGTGTCGACTTGCCCGAGCCCGAAACGCCCGTCACGACCGTGAAGCGCTCGCGCGGGATCTCCACGTCGATGTTCTTGAGATTGTGCTCGCGCGCGTTGTGGATCACGATCGACCGTCGCGCACGGCCGTTGCCGCGCGAGTAGGTCGCCTGCGATTCCGCGACTTCCGCCACGGAAGAAACGAATGCGCGGGAGCCGGACGGGAGCGGCGCCGTGAGCGCGCGTTCGTATTCCTCGAGCGCACGCCCGGTGTGAGATGCGGGATTCGCGCGCACTTCGGCAGGCGTGCCCGTGCAGACGATCTCGCCGCCGCGGTCGCCGCCTTCGGGGCCGAGGTCGATGATCCAGTCGGCCGCGCGGATGACGTCCAGGTTGTGCTCGATGACGATCAGCGAGTGCCCGACCGCGAGCAGCTTGCGGAAGGCCTTGAGGAGCTTCGCGACGTCCTCGAAGTGCAGACCCGTCGTCGGCTCGTCGAAGAGGAACAGTTTCCCGCGGTGAGTGATCTCGGACGCGCCGGCCGCTGCCGCCGCGAGATGACCGGCGAGCTTCAGACGCTGCGCCTCGCCGCCCGAGAGCGTCGGCACCGGCTGACCGAGCTTCACGTACTCGAGACCGACGTCGGCGAGCGGCGTGAGACGCGCGACGACCTCGCGCGCGTCGGCGAAGAAGGCGAGCGCCTCGGTCACCGTCATGTCGAGCACGTCGGCGATGCTCGCGCGGCGACCGTTCGCGCCTTCGCGCTTGATGTCGAGCACCTCGTCGCGGTAGCGCCGTCCGTTGCAGTCGGGGCAGCGCAGGTACACGTCCGAGAGGAACTGCATCTCGACGTGCTCGAAGCCGTTGCCCGCGCACGTGGGGCAGCGGCCGTTGCCCGAGTTGAAGCTGAACGTGCCCGCCGTGTACTTGCGGTCCTGCGCGGCGGGCTCCGCGGCGAAGAGCTCGCGGATGGCGTCGAACGCGCCGACGTAGCTCGCCGGATTGGAGCGCGTGGTGCGGCCGATCGGCGTCTGGTCGACGAGGATCACCTCGTCGATGCGGTCCGCGCCGATGAGCTCCTCGAACGCGCCGGGCGTCTCGGTCGGCTTGCCCTTCGCCTTGAGCAGCGCCGGATACAGCACGTCCTCGATCAGTGTCGACTTGCCCGAGCCCGACACGCCCGTGACGCATACGAGCCGCTTGAGCGGGAAGCGCACGTCGATGTTCTTGAGATTGTGCTGGCGCGCGCCGCGCAGCTCGATCCAGCGGTTCGCCCGGGCTTCCGCGACGACTTCTCCCTTCGGCTCTTCGACGCTTCGTGCGGAAACGGCGGAGGTCGCCGAAGTCGGGTTGTGCGCGGCGGGCGCGGCGACGATCCTGCGGCCGCTCAGGTATTCGCCGGTCAGCGAGCGTCTGTCCTTGCGGATGTCCTGCGGACTGCCGAAGAACACGACTTCGCCGCCGCGCTCACCGGCGCCGGGACCCATGTCCAGGATGCGGTCGGCCTCGAGCATGATCTGCGGATCGTGCTCGACGACGATGAGCGAATTGCCGGCATCGCGCAGCCGCTTCATCACCGAGATGACGCGCTGCATGTCGCGCGGGTGAAGGCCGATCGAGGGCTCGTCGAGCACGAACAGCGTGTTGACGAGCGACGTGCCGAGCGCGGTGGTGAGATTGATCCGCTGCACCTCGCCGCCCGAGAGCGTGCGCGACTGTCGGTCGAGCGTGAGATAGCCGAGACCCACGTCGCACAGATAACCGAAGCGCGCACGGATTTCGCCGAGCAGGAGGTCGGTCGCCTCGTCGAGCGGGCGCGGCAGCTCGAGGCGGCGGAAGAACTCGCTCGCGCGCTCGATCGGCAGCAGCATCACGTCGTGGATGCAGAGACCCGGGAGAGAGCGCAGCGTGTCCTCGCTCCACTGCACGCCGTTCGGCCTGAAGCGCTGCGCGGGATCGAGCACGGAGTCCGCCAGCTCGCGGCTTCCGATGCGCCAGAGCAGCGCCTCGGTCTTGAGACGCGCGCCGCCGCATGCAGTGCACGGCGTGTACGCGCGATAGCGCGAGAGCAGCACTCGCACGTGCATCTTGTAGGCGCGGCTCTCGAGCCAGTCGAAGAAGCGGCGCACGCCGTACCAGACGCCCTTGCTCCAGTCGCCTTCGCCTTCGATCACCCAGTGCCGCTGCTCGGGCGTGAGCTGACGCCACGGCACGTCGAGCGGAATGCCGCGCTTCTTCGCGAACTTCTCCAGATCGTCCTGGCATTCCCTGTAGGACTCGGTCTGCCAGGGACGGATGGCGCCGCCGCGCAGCGTCCTCGTGTCGTCCGGCACCACCAGGCCGTAGTCGATGCCGATGGTGCGGCCGAAACCGCGGCACGTGTCGCAGGCGCCGACGGGCGAGTTGAAGGAAAACAGACTCGGATTGGGCTCGCGGTAGGCGAGGTCACAGTCGGCGCAGTGCAGCTCGCTCGAGTAGCGCCATACCGCGAGCGTGCGCGGCGGATCGGAGTCGTCCACCACTCGGACGCTCACGCGTCCGCGGCCCACGCGCAGTGCCGTCTCGATCGATTCCAGCACGCGCCCGCGCTCGGCGTTACCGATGCGGAAGCGATCCTGCACGACATCGAGCAGCCTCGTCGCGGGTGCTTCCGGCTTCTTCGCCCGGCGCGTCCGCGCGCGCGGCGAGCCGGACGACACCGCGGACGCTTCCGGATTCGCATCGTTCCGGGGAGGCTCGGCTTCGAGAACGCGCGTGTAGCCCTGCTTCGCGAGCAGGTCGCGCACTTCCGCCTCGTCGAAGTTCTTCGGTACGGAGACGGGAAAGCACAGCAGGAGGCGCGGATCGCCGGCGGCCTGCGCCCGAGCGGCAATGTCGGCGAAGATGCTCTCCGGAGTGTCGCGGCGGACCGGCTTGCCGCAGCAGCGGCAGAAGAGGGTGGCGGTGCGCGCGAAGAGGAGCTTCAGGTGATCGTTGAGCTCCGTCATCGTGCCGACGGTGGAGCGCGAGGTGCGCACCGGATTCGTCTGATCGATGGCGATCGCCGGCGGAATGCCCTCGATGCGGTCCACCTGCGGCTTGTCCATGCGGTCGAGGAACTGCCGCGCATAGGGCGAGAAGGTCTCGACGTAGCGCCGCTGGCCTTCCGCGTACAGCGTGTCGAACACGAGCGACGACTTTCCCGAGCCGGAAACGCCCGTGACGACGACGAGCTCGTTGAGCGGAATCTCGAGATCGAGGTTCTTCAGATTGTTCTGGCGTGCGCCACGCACGACGATGGCGTCACGGGAGGCGTCGGTCATCCTGCACCGTCGAAGAGTTCGCGAGGGTGGCGGCCGCGAGTCGCGGCGCGTCGAGCGAAGCGGGATTCTAGCCGACCGGCGAGCACCGGCGCAGCGCGCATTCCATACAGGTCCACTGCGCCTTCGGTACTGTACGGCGAGCTATACCGAAGCCGGTAGACTTCCGATGCGGCGATCCGTCGCGTGAACAGGGGGGATGCCCGCAGTGCCACTCATCACGAACGACGCGGTCGTGCTCGGACTCCTCGCCGCCACGCTCGGCGTGGTGTTCTGGACGTCGGGCAGCGCGCATCCCTTCTGGCGCGCCTTCTATCGCTACGTGCCCGCGCTGCTGCTCTGCTACTTCATCCCGTCGCTCTACAACACCTTCGGGCTCATCGACGGCGGGCAGTCGCGGCTCTACTTCGTCGCGAGCCGCTACCTCCTGCCCGCGACGCTCGTGCTGCTCACGCTGGCGATCGACATCCCCTCGATCCTGAGGCTGGGGCCGAAGGCGATCACGCTGTTCCTCACGGGCACTGTGAGCGTCATCCTCGGAGGGCCGATCGCTCTCCTCGTCGTCGGCAGCGTCAGCCCCGGGACCATCGGGCCGGAGACCTGGCGCGGCTTCACCGCGGTGGCGGGCTCGTGGATCGGCGGCGGCGCGAATCAGGCCGCGATGAAGGACGTGTTCGAGATCCCCGCCGATCTCTTCGGGGCGATGGTCGCGGTCGACGTGCTGATGGCCAATGTCTGGATGGCGGTGCTGCTCTACCTCGCCTCCCGCGCGCCGGAGCTCGATCGGCGCCGGGGCGCGGACACCACCGCACTGACGGCGCTGCAGGAGAAGGTCGCGACGTTCGAGCGCGAGAACGCCCGCAATCCGGCGCTCGGCGATCTCATGAAGATCGTCGGTCTCGGCTTCGGGCTCACGGGGCTCTCGCATCTCCTCGGTAACCCGCTCGCGGCATGGATCGAGGCGACCGCACCGGGGCTCGCGATCTATTCGCTCACCTCCGATTTCTTCTGGCTCGTCGTGCTGGCGACCACTTTCGGTCTGCTCGCCTCGTTCACACCGGCGCGCCGGCTCGAAGGCGCCGGCGCATCGAAGGTGGGCTCGGTGATGCTGTACGTGCTCGTCGCCACGATCGGCATGCAGATGGACATCCGGGCCGTCTTCAGCAGTCCGGGGCTCTTTGCCGTGGGTGGCGTGTGGATGGCGTTCCATGCCGCGTGCATGCTGATCGTCCTGCGACTGCTGCGCGCGCCGCTCTTCTACCTGGGTGTCGGCAGCATGGCGAACATCGGCGGCGCGGCGTCCGCGCCGGTGGTCGCAGGCGCCTTTCATCCGGCGCTCGCGCCGGTCGGCGTGCTGCTCGCCGTGCTGGGCTATGCGCTCGGCACCTACGGTGGCTGGCTGAGCGGCCAGCTCATGCGGCTGGTCAGTCAGTGACGGGCAGCAGAGTCGCAGTCGGTGCGAGCGCCCGTCCGTCGGCGAGCACGTGCGGCGGGCGCAAGCGGCACGACCGCCAGGGCCCATTGCGGCCGACCCTTACGCCATACGCGCAGTGCTCGGCTATGCTCGCGGGTCGCGAATCTCGGCGGACGCGCCGTTCGCCGGGCGCCATTCGAAGACCATCGAGAGCTGCGGGCCGCTTCCGTGGCCGGCCGAGCGGGGGAGTACGACATGCGAGCGATCGCCTCGAAGTTGCTGTGTACGGGTCTCGTTGCAGGAATCGCGGGATGCGCTGGTGAGACGCCTCCGGCGCCAGCCCCGTTCGAGCCGGTCGCCGACGTCAAGCAGGTGATGCAGGCCATCACGATTCCCGCGTCCGATGCGGTCTGGGGAGTCGCGACGAAGGAGCCGGCATCGGACGAGGAGTGGCTCGCCATCAAGAACAACGCGCTGGCGCTCGCCGAGTCGGGCAATCTCCTGCTCATGAACGGCCGCACGATCGCCGGCCGCGCGGTCGGCGAGGAAGAGGAGTGGCGTGGATACGCGAAGGAGCTGATCCGCACCGCGGTCCTCGCCGCCGAGGCCGCGGAGGCGCGCGACCTCGAGCGCATCCTCGACGCGGGCGACGAGATCTACAACGTCTGCGAATCCTGCCACCAGAAATACATGCCGCAGCCCCAGCCGCCGGAGGGCACGGCCGAGCAGGCGCAGTAGCGGTTCAGTCCAGGGCCGCGCATCCGCCGCCGCAGCAGGCAGGGCCGGCCTCGCACATCGGCGCCGCTCCGGAACCGAGGCTCGAGGCGCTGATCACGTTTCCTCCGGTGATCAGCTTCTCCACGGGTGCGGACGCGGGCGTATCGCCCAACGGGAGGCCTGCGCGCTCGCAGAGCTCACCCCAGCTCGTGATGCGCTCGGACATCTTGTGCCGGACTTCGACGGTTCTGCCGTTGGCCTTGCAGTAGTAGTCGTAAGCGGGCATGGGAAACGGTACGTCTGCGTCGGACTTTCCGGAAATTCTCGGCCGCTGCCGCGGCCGTCGTCCAGCCCCTGCGGGTGCGGGCACGGGCGGGTAGGATGGCGGGCATCACCGCCAGGATCGCAAAGGAGTCTGCCATGCCGGCGAACGTGATCCCGAACGTGCTGGAGATGATCGGCCGTACGCCGCTCCTGAAGGTGACCCGGCTCGACACCGGACCCTGCGAGCTGTTCCTCAAGCTCGAGAACCAGAACCCGGCAGGCTCGATCAAGGACCGGATCGGCCTGTCGATGATCGAAGCCGCGGAGCGGGAAGGGAAGCTGCCGCCGGGCGGAACACTCATCGAGGCGACCGCCGGCAACACCGGGCTCGGGCTCGCGCTGGTCGCCTCGCAGAAGGGCTACCGGCTCCTCCTCGTCATCCCCGACAAGATGAGCCAGGAGAAGATCTTCCACCTGCGGGCCATGGGCGCCGAGGTCATTCTCACGCGCTCGGACGTCGGGTCGGATCATCCCGAGTTCTACATCAACCTGGCGCGGAGCCTCGTCGCCGAGACGCCGAACTCCTTCTACGTGAACCAGTTCGGAAACGAAGCGAATCCGCGCGCCCACGAGCGCACGACGGCGCCCGAGATCTGGGAGCAGATGGAGCACCGGCTGGATGCGGTCGTCTGCGGTGCGGGCACCGGCGGCACGCTCACCGGTCTCTCGCGCTTCTTCGCGCGCACGGCGCCGAACGTCGAGATGGTGCTCGCGGATCCCGAGGGCTCGCTGCTCGCCGAGTACGTCCGGACCGGCAGGATCACCTCGAAGCCCAAACCCTGGCTGGTGGAAGGCATCGGCGGAAACTTCGTGCCGCCGGTCGCGGACTTCTCGCGCGTCGGCAAGGCGTACTCCATTCCCGATGCGGAAGCCTTCCGTACCTGCCGCGAGCTGCTGGCGAAGGAAGGCATCATCGCCGGCACGTCGACGGGCACGCTGCTCGCCGCGGCGCTGCGCTACTGCCGCGAGCAGAGCGAGCCGAAGCGCGTGGTCACCTTCGTCTGCGACAGCGGCAACAAGTACCTCTCGAAGGTGTACAACGACTACTGGATGATCGATCAGGGCTTCCTCGAGCGCGAGACGTACGGGGACCTGCGCGATCTCATCGCGCGCCGCCATCGCGAGCACGCGGCCGTCACCGTGCAGTCGACGGAGACCGTGCTCGCCGCGTACCGCCGCATGAAGCTCTACGACGTCTCGCAGCTTCCCGTCATGGAGAACGGGCGCATCGTGGGCATCGTGGACGAGGAGGACATCCTGCTCGAGGTCTTCGACAATCCCCAGCACTTCCACGAGCCGGTGAGCGAGGCGATGGAGAGTCATCTCGTGACGGTGCCGCCCAACGCGCCCGTGTCGCGCCTCATGGAGATCTTCAATCGCGGCATGGTCGCCATCGTGATGGACGGCGACGAGTTCCTCGGGCTCATCACACGCATCGATCTGCTGAACTGGCTGCGCCGCCGGATGGAGCAGTGAAGGAGAATCAATGGCCGACGATTCGCAGAAGTACCGCATCGCGACGCGCGTCATCCACGGCGGGCAGCGGCCCGATCCGCTCACGGGTGCCGTCATGCCGCCGATCTACGCCACTTCGACGTACGCGCAGTCGGCGCCCGGCGAGCACAAGGGCTACGAGTACTCGCGTACGCACAATCCGACGCGCGACGCGCTGCAGGCTTCTCTGGCCGATCTCGAAGGCGGGCGCGCCGCTTTCGCGTTCGCCTCGGGAATGGCCGCGGCCGCGACCGTTCTCGAGCTCCTCGATGCGGGCTCGCACGTGGTCGCCATGCACGATCTCTACGGCGGCAGCTATCGGCTCTTCGAGATGGTGCGCCGGCGCAGCGCGGGCCTTTCGTTCACCTTCGTCGATCTCACGGATCCGCAGGCGCTCGAGCGCAGCATCCGTCCCGAGACGCGCATGGTGTGGATCGAGACGCCGACGAATCCGCTGCTCAAGATCGTCGATCTCGATGCGATCGCGGACATCGCGCGCCGGCGCGGTCTGCTCACGGTGTGCGACAACACGTTCGCCTCGCCGTGGATCCAGCGGCCGCTCGAGCACGGCATCGACATCGTCACGCACTCGACGACGAAATATCTGAACGGACATTCGGACTCGATCGGCGGCGCGGTGATCGTGCGCGACGACGCCGGGCTCGCCGAGCGGCTCGCGTATCTGCAGAACGCACTGGGTGCGGTGCCCGGACCGTTCGATTCCTTCCTCACTCTGCGCGGCATCAAGACGCTCGCTCTGCGCATGGAGCGTCACTGCACCAATGCCATGGCGATCGCCCGGTTCCTCGAGAGTCATCCGCGCGTCGCACGCGTGCACTATCCGGGACTCGAGAGTCATCCGCAGCACGCGCTCGCACGCCGCCAGATGAACGAGCGCTACGGCGGCATCATCAGCGTCGAGCTTCGCGGCGGGCTCGAGGCGGCACGCCGCTTACTGTCACGCTGCCGCTTGTTCACGCTCGCCGAGAGTCTCGGCGGCGTGGAGAGCCTCATCGAGCATCCCGCGCTCATGACTCACGCATCTCTGCCGGCCGAGATACGCGAATCGCTCGGCATCGGCGACGGTCTGGTGCGGCTGTCGGTCGGAGTCGAGGACGTGGACGATCTGATCGACGAGCTGCGCGCGGCGCTGGAGTAGCCGGATCTGTGAAGGGCTTCACATCGATCGAAGTGCCGTGTGCGCGATCGTTCACGGCGTTCGGTCGCGCACTTGTCTCCGCACCGCGACACTGGTCGCGCGGCATGGAATAGCGTTACCTTCGCATTCGACACCAGCACGGAGGGGTCCTCATCATGGCACTTTGGAAAGACAGCAATCCCGCGCCTGCGCCGCAGCCGGCTCCCGAGGCGGCACGCGAGATGTTCAAGAAAGAACCCGAGAAGACGTCGAACGTGGCGCCTCTCAATCCCGAGCCCGCGCGCCGCACGCAGACGCGCGTCGACATGAAGGAATCCCTCATTTCTTCGGGACTTACCATCGAGGGCAAGATCGAGGGCTCCGGTCACGTGCGTATCGCCGGCCGCTTCAAGGGCGACGTGCACGTCGACGGCAATCTGACGCTCGAGGCAGGTGCGGTCCTGACGGGTCAGGTGCACGCCGACGTCGTCATCGTGAGCGGCGAGCTCCACGGTAACATCCAGAACGCCAAGCGAGTCGAGCTGCTCGAGGGCGGCGTGATCGCCGGCGACGTGAAGGCCGGTTCGCTCACCGTTGCCGCGGGCTCGCGCATGCGCGGTCAGGTCGAGTTCGGCTGGGACGAACGCAGCACGAAGGCCGAGAAGGGGTTCGGTAACGCCTCATGAGTCTCGTGCGTCCGGCGGCGCCAGGGAAGACACGCAGCTGCCCGCACTGCAAGGCGACGATCCTCGAAAGCGCCAGCGTCTGCCCAGCCTGCAACGGTCATCTGCGCTTCGATCCCAACGCGGCGCAGCGCAAGGCTGCGACCGTGTCGGCGCTGCGGGTCGAAGGTTCGTTCCGGCACCCGGCCCGTGAGGAGCCGTGGGAGTACACGGTCCTGATCACGGTGCGCAATGATCGCGGTGAGGAGGTCACGCGCCACGTCGTCGGCGTCGGGGCGCTCCAGCCGGGAGAGAAGCGCACCTTCACGCTGTCCGTGGAGCTGCAGCCACCGCCGGGCTCGAAGGCGCTGAAGCCGGATCCGAAGGCACCCGCCCCGCCGGCTACGAAACCGTCCGGCCTGCCGGATCCGAGGACCTTCAGGCAGGACCCCGGCTTCCTCAGGAAACGATGAGAACGCTTGCTCGTGCCCGTGCGGACACGCCCGGGCACGAGCCGCGTGTTCTCCGCGCGTTCGCCGGACACCGTACGGCTTTCATCTTCCACCACACGAGATCCTCGCATCGGCGCGTGATCCGGGCGCTCCGTCTCATCGGCCCGGCGTCCGGGCACGGCCCATGCCTATAATTCTGCGCGGCTTCTCGCGGTGAGGCCGGGCGCGCCGCGCCCATCCACAGGTCCCTTCATGGGTGGAAGGACGATTCCTGATGAGCTCGAAGTGGGTTTCCGCCGTTCTCGCTGCATTGAGCCTGGGAGGTGGCATGCCGTACACCATCGCGGCCGAGGTTCCGCTCATCCCCCGTGAGGCCCTGTTCGGCAATCCGGTGAGAACGCAGGCGCGGCTCAGCCCGGACGGCCGTTACATCTCTTTCCTCGCGCCGAAGGACGGCGTGCTCAACGTCTGGCTCGCGCCGTACGGCAAGCTCGACGAGGCCAGGCCCATCACCGACGACCGCATGCGCGGCATCCGCCAGCACTTCTGGGCGCCCGGCGGGCGTCACGTGCTGTACCTGCAGGATCAGGCGGGCGACGAGAACTGGCACGTCTACAGCGTCGACGTGGAGAGCGGCAGGCAGATCGACCTCACGCCGCTCAAGGGCGTTCAGGCGCAGGTCGTCGGCCTGTCGCACAGGCGTCCGGAGTTCGTGCTCGTCGGTCTCAACGACCGCACGCCCGAATGGCACGACCTCTACGAGATCGACATCCGCAGCGGCGAGCGCAAGCTCGTGCAGAAGAACGACCAGGGCTTCGCGGGATTCCTCGAGGACCTCGATCTCAGGCCGCGCATCGCGGTGAAGACGCTCGCCGAGGGCGGCGAGCTCTACCGCCTCACCGACAAGGGCTGGGAACGTTTCCTGACGTACGGCCAGGAGGACAGTCTCACGACCGGGCCGATCGTCATCGAGGGCGACGGAAACAGGGCGCTGCTCGTGAGCTCGGTGGGTCGCGACAAGGCCGCGCTGGTGCGCCTCGATCTCGCGACGGGTGAGCAGAGCGTCGTGGCCGAAGGCGACAAGGCCGACATCTCGAACGTGTGGATCGAGCCGAAGTCGCGCGCTCCGCAGGCGTACGAGGTGAATTATCTGGTGCCGGAAGTCACGCCGATCGTCCCGGAGGTCGCGAAGGACATCGAGCGCCTGCGCTCCGCGCTGGGACCGCAGTTCCAGGTGGCGAGCCGCACGCTCGACGACCGCAAGTGGGTCGTCGTGGTCGACGATCCGGTGAAGGTGCTCTCGACCTACGTGTACGACCGCGACACGGGCTCGGTGACCAAGCTCTTCGATCAGCGGCCGCAGCTCGCGAACGCGCCGCTGCAGCCCATGTGGCCGGTGGAGATCCGCGCGCGCGACGGGCTGACGCTCGTGTCGTATCTCACACTGCCCCCGGGCTCCGACAGCAACAACGACGGTATCCCTGACGAGCCCGTGCCGATGGTGCTCAACGTGCACGGCGGACCGTGGGCGCGCGACGCCTACGGGTTCGACCCGGAGCACCAGTGGCTCGCGAACCGCGGCTATGCGGTGCTGTCGGTGAACTATCGCGGCTCGACGGGTTTCGGCAAGAAATTCGTGAACGCCGGCGACCGCGAGTGGGCGGGGAAGATGCACCAGGACCTGCTCGATGCGGTCGAGTGGGCCGTGCGTCAGAAGATCGCGCTCGAGAACAGGATCGCCATTTACGGCGGCTCGTATGGAGGCTACGCGACACTGGTCGGCCTCACGTTCACACCGGATCGCTTCGCGTGCGGTGTGGACATCGTCGGACCGTCGAACCTGATGACGCTCCTTGGATCAATTCCGCCGTACTGGAAGGCGTTCTACGAGGAGTTCGCGCGCCGCGTGGGTGATCCGCGCACGGAGGAAGGGCAGAAGCTCCTCAAGGAGCGTTCGCCGCTCACGTACGTGGAGCGCATCAGCCGTCCGCTCCTCATCGCGCAGGGCGCGAACGATCCGCGCGTGAAGCAGGCGGAGTCGGATCAGATCGTCGCCGCCATGAAGGAGAAGAACCTGCCCGTCACCTACGTGCTGTATCCGGACGAAGGCCACGGCTTCGCGCGGCCGCAGAACCGGATCTCCTTCTATGCGATCGCGGAAGGCTTCCTCGCGAAGTGCCTCGGCGGCCGTTTCGAGCCGATCGGCAACGACTTCGACGGCTCGAGCCTGAAGGTGCTCGAGGGCGCGGAGCACGTGCCCGGGCTCGCCGAGGCCGCGAAGGCGCGCGAGGTGTCACCGGCCGCGCGCTCGCAGTAAGGACAGGCCGGTCCGGTCGCCGCGAGTCGCAGGGACGGCGGTGACGTAATCCGGAGAGCGGCGGCGCTCTCACTGGCGCCGCCGCGTCCGAGCCCGCAGTTTCCGGAGCAGTGATCCGGAGCGGCCGCGCTCGAGCTTCAAGCAGATTTCCGCGTCAAACTTGCGCGGGTCTGATTTAATGCGCCCGCCATGGAACCCGCCCGCGATCTCTTCAGCTACAGGAAGTACTGGGCCGAATGCTTCGGCACGGCTCCGTTCCTGCCCATGTCCCGCGCCGAGATGGACGCGCTCGGCTGGGACAGCTGCGACGTCATCATCGTCACGGGCGACGCCTATGTGGATCACCCGAGCTTCGGCATGGCCATCATCGGCCGCGTGCTCGAAGCGCAGGGCTTCCGTGTCGGAATCATCGCGCAGCCGGACTGGCACAGCGCGGATCCGTTCACCGTGCTCGGCCGCCCGAACCTGTTCTTCGGCATCACGGCCGGGAACATGGATTCGATGGTCAACCGCTACACGGCGGACAGGCGCCTGCGCAGCGACGATGCCTACACGCCCGGCGGCGTCGGCGGCAGGCGTCCCGACCGTTCGGTGATCGTCTACGCGCAGCGCGTGCGCGAGGCGTACAAGGACGTGCCGATCGTCATCGGCGGCATCGAGGCGTCTCTGCGGCGGATCGCTCACTTCGACTACTGGTCGGAGAAGGTGCGCCGCTCGATCCTGCTCGATTCGAAGGCGGATCTCCTCGTCTACGGCAACGGCGAGCGGCAGATCTGCGAGATTGCGCACCGGCTCGCCGCCGGCGAGAGCATCCGCGACATCACGGACATCCGCGGCACGGCGTTCGTGCGCAAGGGCATCCCGCAAGGGTGGATCGAGATCGACTCCACGCAGATCGACACGCCGGGGCCGATCGACCCTCCCGTGGATCCCTATGCGATGGAGCCGCAGCGTCCGCAAGGTGCAGGCCCGGGTGCGTGTGCGGCGAACGCGGGCAGCGGTGCGTCGCCGGGCACACCGCGGGAAGTGGTCGTGCAGTTCCGTCCTCGAGTGAGGAAAGAGGACCGCGCACGCAGCGTCATCCGCATGCCCTCGTACGAGCAGGTCGCCTCCGACCCGGTGCTCTACGCGCACGCTTCGCGCATCCTGCATCTCGAATCGAACCCGGGGAACGCCCGTGCGCTCGTGCAGCGTCACGGCGACGTCGACGTGTGGCTCAATCCGCCGCCCATCCCGCTCACGACGAAGGAGCTGGATGCGATCTACGAGCTGCCGTACCAGCGCCGGCCGCATCCGAGCTACGGCGACGCGCTGATCCCCGCGTACAAGATGATCCGCTTCTCCATCGCGATCCAGCGCGGGTGCTTCGGCGGCTGCACCTTCTGCTCCATCACCGAGCACGAAGGGCGCATCATCCAGAGCCGCTCGGAGGATTCCGTCATCCGCGAGATCGAGACGATCCGCGACACGGTGCCCGGCTTCACCGGTGTCATCTCCGATCTGGGCGGACCGACGGCGAACATGTACCGCCTCGCGTGCAGGAGCCGGGAGATCGAGAGCGCGTGCCGCAAACCGTCGTGCGTCTATCCGTCGATCTGCCCGAATCTCAACACCGATCACACGCCGCTCATCCGGCTCTATCGCCGCGCACGCCAGGTGCCTGGCATCAGGAAGGTCCTGATTGCGTCCGGCGTGCGATACGACCTCGCGATCGAATCGCCGGAGTACGTGAAGGAGCTCGTGCAGCATCACGTCGGCGGGTATCTCAAGATCGCGCCGGAGGCGATCTCCGAAGGGCCGCTGTCGAAGATGATGAAGCCCGGCATCGGCACGTACTACCGGTTCAAGGAGCTCTTCGACCGATACTCGAAGGAGGCGGGCAAGGAGCAGTACCTCATCCCGTACTTCATCGCCGCGCATCCCGGCACGACCGACGAGGACATGCTGGAGCTCGCGCTGTGGCTGAAGAGGAACGGCTTCCGTGCGGATCAGGTGCAGGCGTTCCTGCCTTCGCCCATGTCGACGGCCACGGCGATGTGGTACTCGGGCAAGAATCCGCTGCGGCGAGTCACGCGCACGAGCGAAGACGTCATCGTGCCGAAGGGCCTCAAGGTACGCCGACTGCACAAGGCCTTCCTGCGCTACCACGATCCCAACAACTGGCCGATGCTGCGCGAGGCGCTGCGGCGCATGGGCCGCGCCGATCTCATCGGCAGCGGGAAGCATCAGCTCGTGCCGGCTTACCAGCCGCCTGGCACGGGCCTCGCGTACGAGGGTCGGCGCACCGCGCACGGAGCTGCGAAACAGCCGTTCCGGACGCAGCACACCGGTCTGCCGCGCACGCCGCGGTCGGTTCCCTCCCGCCGCCGTTCGCGGTCCTAGCGCTTCCTCCGCGAGCCGCTGCGCGGCTCCGCACCTCGAGCCGCGCGAAAGCGGGCCGTCCGACGTCCGCGCGGCGCGAACGTTGCCGAGCCGTCGCGGGCAGGTTAGGGTTCCCTCGTGCGCAACCTCACGATGGCAGCCCTGCTGTGCTGGCTCGCGCTCGCGGCCGTGGCCGCGACGGCGCCTGAAGGGGCATCCGATACATCGTCCGGCCGGACGGAAGAACCGGGTGCGTTCGCGGTGGTGCTCGGCATCCAGGGCGCGATCGGGCCCGCAACCAGCCGCTACATCGAGAAGGGCATCGCGCAGGCCGAGGAGCGCGGCGCGCGCCTCGTGATCCTGCAGATGGACACGCCGGGCGGGCTCGACAGCGCCATGCGGGACATCATCCGCGCCATCCTCGCGTCGCGCGTGCCCGTCGTCAGCTACGTCGCGCCTTCCGGTGCGCGCGCCGCGAGCGCGGGCACCTACATCATGTATGCGAGCCACGTCGCGGCCATGGCGCCTGCGACCAATCTCGGGGCTGCGACTCCGGTCGCGATCGGCGGCGAGCCGCCGCGTGAGCCCGAGCGGCCGGGGACGAAGCCGGACGAAGCTCCGGCAGATGACGCGTCCGAAGCAGAGAAACCCGGTTCCGGAGATTCCGCAGCACGCCGCAAGCCTGCCGACGAGCCGATGGAGCCTGGGAGCGCGACCGAGCGCAAGGCCGTCAATGACGCCGTCGCCTATATCCGCGGGCTCGCCGAGCTCCGCGGCCGCAACGTCGAATGGGCGGAGCAGGCGGTGCGCGCTGCGGCGAGTCTCTCGGCGAAAGAGGCGCTCGCCATGAACGTCATCGACGTGATCGCGCGCGATCTGCCGGACCTGCTCGCGCAGATCGACGGCCGCGAGGTGCAGGTGAGCGGCGGTCCCGTCACGCTCGCCACGCGGCACCTCACGATCGAGCGCATGGAGCCCGACTGGCGCACACAGCTCCTTTCCGTCATCACCAATCCGACGATCGCGTACGGGCTGCTGCTCATCGGGCTGTACGGGCTGCTGCTCGAGGGATACAACCCCGGCGCCATCGTGCCGGGCGTCGTGGGCGCCATCTCGCTGCTGCTCGCGCTGTTCGCCTTCCAGATTCTCTCGGTCAACTACGCAGGTCTGGCACTGCTCGGACTCGGTATCGCGATGATCATCGCCGAATTCTTCGTGCCGAGCTTCGGTGCGCTCGGACTCGGCGGCCTCGTCGCGTTCGTCGTCGGATCGATCATCCTGCTCGACACCGACGTGCCCGGCTTCGACGTCGCCGTGCCGCTCATCGCGGGTGTCGCAACCGTCGGCGGGCTCGCGTTGATCGGTCTCGTCTGGCTCGTGACGCACACCATCCGCCGGCCGGCGCCGGCGGGCATGCTCACCATGGTCGGTGATACCGCGGAGGTCTTCGAGGACTTCACCGAGACGGGCCGCGTGCGCTACGGCGGCGAGCTGTGGAACGCGCACACGAGCGTGCCGCTGCGCGCAGGTCAGCCCGTGCGCATCGTCAAGGTCGAGGGCCTCTGGCTCTGGGTAGAGCCGTTGCAGGGGAGAGGAGAGCCTCAACAATGACAACGTTCACCATAGTCGTCATCGTCCTCATCGCCATGCTGCTCTTCAGCGCCATCAAGGTGCTGAACGAGTACGAGCGCGGCGTCATGTTCACCCTCGGCCGCTTCACGGGCGTGAAGGGGCCCGGACTCGTCATCGTGATTCCGGGCATCCAGCAGATGCGCAAGGTGGACCTGCGCGTCATCGTGCTCGACGTGCCGAAGCAGGACGTGATCTCGCGCGACAACGTCTCGGTCAAGGTGAACGCGGTCGTCTACTTCCGCATCATCGATCCCGCCAAGGCCGTCATCCAGGTGGCGAATCCCTACGAGGCGACCAGCCAGCTCGCGCAGACGACGCTGCGCTCCGTACTCGGCCAGCACGAGATGGACGAGATGCTGTCGCAGCGTGACAAGCTGAACGCCGACATCCAGCGCATCCTCGATCAGGCGACGGATCAGTGGGGCGTCAAGGTCTCGAACGTCGAGATCAAGCACGTCGATCTCGACGAGACCATGATCCGGGCGATGGCGAAGCAGGCCGAGGCCGAGCGTACGCGGCGCGCCAAGATCATTCACGCCGAAGGCGAGCGACAGGCGGCGGAGACGCTGGTGGAAGCCGCGGCCTCCCTCGCGCGTGAGCCGGGAGCGCTGCAGCTGCGTTACCTGCAGACGCTGGCGGACATCTCCAACGAGAAGAGCTCCACGATCATCTTCCCGCTGCCGCTCGATCTCCTCGGGCCGCTGCTGGATCACGTGCGCCGCTGACGCGGAGCCCTGCAGTTACGATGGGCACGCGCGATCGCCGCATCGCCGCCATCGCGGCGCTCCTGCTCGCACTCGGCACCGTGCTCGGTGCGCTGGGGGCGCATGCGCTCGAGACACGACTCGCTCCCGACCGGCTCGAGATCTACGAGACGGCCGTGCGCTATCACTTCTTTCACGCGCTGGGCCTGCTCGCGATCGGGCTCACCGGCAACGCGGGCGGCGGTGGGGCGACGCGGGCGGCGGTCGTGCTGCTGCTCGTCGGGATCGCGCTCTTCTGCGGCAGTCTCTATCTCCTTGCCTTCGGCGCGCCGCGCATGCTCGGCATGGTCGCGCCATTCGGCGGGGCGTCGCTGATCGTGGGCTGGGTCCTGTTCGCGATCGGAATCTGGCGGGCACGTACGTCTCACGGATGATCGCAGCCATGCGCACCGTGCTCGGCGACGGCGAAGTCACGATCCGTTCACTCGAGCCCGCGGATGCGCAGCCCCTGTACGAAGCGGTGCGCGAGTCGATCCCGGCGCTCGCGCGCTGGTTGCCGTGGGCGCACGACGGCTATGCGCGTCACGAGACGGAAGAGTGGATCGCGAGCTGCGTCGCCGACTGGGCGAGCGGTGCGTCGTTTCCCTTCGTCATCGTCGATGCGAGCACGGGAGCGATACTCGGCGGAACCGGCGTGAGCCGCATCGACCGGGAACATCGGTGCGCGAACCTGGGCTACTGGGTGCGGAGCGCATGGACGGGTCGCGGCGTGGCGACGCGCGCCGTGCGTCTCGTCGCGGATTTCGCGTTCCACGATCTCAAGCTCACGCGAATCGAGATCATCGCCGACGTCGACAATGCGGCGAGTCGCCGGGTCGCCGAGAAGGCGGGCGCCCGCTTCGAATGCATCGCGCGCAATCGAGTGGTGACGCGGGGACGCGTGCGCGACGCGGCAGTGTACTCGCTGGTTCCCGCCGATCTGGAGCCCGCCGGCGCCGGGTGAAGGCGCTCAGTCGGCGAAGGTGTCGCAGGCTTCGAGCGATCCCGTCTCGAGCCCGCGGCGGAACCAGCTCGCGCGCTGCTCGGCAGTGCCGTGCGTGAAGGATTCGGGCACGACGTAGCCCTGCGCGCGCTTCTGCAGGAGGTCGTCTCCCACGGCCGAAGCGGCACGCAGCCCTTCCTCGATGTCGCCTTCCTCGAGATAGGCCTCGCGCTCGTGCGCATGGTGCGCCCACAGGCCCGCGAAGCAGTCGGCCTGCAGCTCCATGCGCACCTGGAGCTGGTTGGCTTCGACCTGGCTCGCGCGCTGCTGTGCCGCGCGCACCTGCGATGCGATGCCCATCAGGTTCTGCACGTGATGTCCGACCTCGTGCGCCAGCACGTAGGCCTGCGCGAAGTCGCCCGGCGCATCGAGCTGCGCGGCGAGCTGCTCGTAGAAGGAGAGGTCGATGTAGATGCGCTGATCGCCCGGGCAGTAGAACGGACCGACCGCAGCGCTCGCCGAGCCGCAGGCCGAGCTCGCGTAATCCGTGAAGAGCACGAGCTGTGCCGGCGTGTACTGCGCGCCGTGCTCCCGGAAGATGGCGTCCCAGACGTCCTCGGTCTCGCCGAGCACCGCCGACATGAACTGACCCTGCTCGTCCTGCGGTACACCGGTGGTCGCCGGCGGCGATGCACCGGTCGGAACGCTCTCGACGAGTCCCAGCATCAGGCGCGGGTCTATGCCGAGACAGTAGGACAGCACCAGCGCGGCGAGCGCGCCGCCGATGCCGATCTTTGCGCCGCCCATGCGGCGTCCCCGGTAGTCCGCGACGTTCGTGCTGCGGCGGCTCCGCTGCCAGCGCATGGATGGGTTCTCCCCGTTCGTTGCCGTCGGGAGAACAACGCCGGCTGCGCGGCCCTGTTCCCGCCCGCGCCACCGGGGTCAGGCACGCTAGGATACCGGCTGACCGCGTTGGCCTCGATGCCGGACAATTCACCGCTTCAGCTCGACAGGTTTCTCAGCGCTCACCGCAAACATGCGCCCGTCCGGCTTACCGATCGATGAAGCCCTGCCGGCGCTGCGCGCGGCACTCGCCGCGCAGCGCGCCGCCGTGCTGCAGGCGCCACCCGGCGCCGGCAAGAGCACGGTGGTGCCGCTCGCGCTCCTCGAGGAGCCGTGGATGCAGGGGAAGCGCATGGTGATGCTCGAACCTCGCCGGCTCGCGGCGCGTGCCGTCGCGCGGCGGATGGCGCAGACGCTCGGAGAAGAAGTGGGCCGGACGGTGGGTTATCGCATGCGCCTCGATACGCGCGTGTCGCGGGAGACGCGCATCGAGGTGGTCACCGAGGGTGTGCTGACGCGCATGCTGCAGAGTGATCCCGCGCTCGAAGGCATCGCCCTCGTGATCTTCGACGAGTTCCACGAGCGGAGTCTCCAGGCCGATCTCGGCCTCGCGCTGACGCTCGATGCGCGCGAAGTGCTCGCGCCCGAGCTGCGGCTGCTCGTCATGTCCGCGACGCTCGACGGCGAGCCGATCGCACGGCTGATCGGCGACGCGGCGATCGTCACCGCGCCGGGACGCATGTTTCCCGTCGAGTCGCGTTTCGTCGGAAGGGGGCTGCCGCCGCTTCCGGGAAGCGGCACCGAGGAGACGCCCGAGAGAATCGTCGCGCGCACGGTGCAGCGAGCGCTGCGCGAAGCGGAAGGCGACGTGCTCGTGTTCCTGCCCGGCGCAGGCGAGATCCGGCGTGTGCAGTCGCTGCTCGAGTCCGCGCAGCTCGGCGCGGACGTGCGCATTCTGCCGCTCTTCGGCGATCTCGACGCGGCCGCCCAGGATGCCGCGATCGCACCGAGCGCTCCGGGCACGCGCAAGATCGTGCTGGCGACGAACATCGCCGAGACGAGCCTCACCATCGAAGGCGTGCGCATCGTCGTCGATTCCGGTCTCGTGCGCCGTTCGGTGCTCGATCCTTCCACCGGGATGAGCCGGCTGGAGACGCAGCGCATCTCGCGCGCATCGGCCGAGCAGCGCCAGGGACGCGCCGGGCGCACGGCTCCGGGTGTGTGCTATCGCGTCTGGAGTGAAGGAGCGCATCGCAGCCTCGCGCCGTTCACGCCGCCCGAGATCCTCGATGCGGATCTCGCGCCGCTCGCTCTCGAGCTCGCGAGCTGGGGCTCGGACGATCCCGCCGCGCTGCGCTGGCTCGATCCTCCACCTGCCGCGATGGTCGCGAGCGCGCGCGATCTGCTGCGGCGGCTCGGCGCACTGGATGCTTCCGGTCGAATCACCGCGCACGGGTGCGAGATGGCGCGTCTCGGCGTTCACCCGCGCCTCGCGCACATGCTGCTGCGCGCACGCGATCTGGGGCAGGTCCGGCTGGCGGCGCAGCTCGCCGCGCTCCTCTCCGACCGGGATCTGCTGCGGGGCGGCTCAGCGCCGCGCGATGCCGACATCCGCACGCGGCTTGCGCTCCTGCGCGGGGAGAGTGGTGCCGATCGCGTCGACCGCGGAGCGCTTCACCGCGCACGACGTCTCGCGCGCGAGCTCGAGCAACAGATCGCCTCGCGCGGGGGTGCGTCCTCGGAAGGAACCGCGCACCGGGCAGACGAGCCCGTGGGTCTGCTGCTCGCTTTCGCATATCCCGACCGCGTCGCGCGGCGAAGGCCCGGCGCAGATGCGCGGTATCAGCTCGCGAACGGCCGCGGCGCGCATTTCGCCGAGGCGCAGAGTCTTGCGAGGCAGGAATTCATCGTGGCGCTCGATCTCGACGATCGCGAGCGGGATGCACGGATCCTGCTCGCGGCGCCGCTCGATCGCGAGGACCTCGAGGAGCACTTCGCGGCGGAGCTCGAACGCGCGGAAACGGTGGAATGGAGCTCGCGCGAGCAGGCCGTGATCGCGCGCCGCACGGTGCGCTTCGGTGCGCTCGTCCTCGACGAGAAGCCGCTGCCGCAGGTGCCGGCAGAAGCGGCGACGGCCGCGATGCTCGAAGGTGTGCGCGAGCTCGGTATCGAGGCGCTGCCGTGGACCCGCGAGGCGCGCGATCTGCAGGCGCGCATGGAGTTCGTTCGGGGACTCGCGCTGCCGGAGCTCGCCGACTGGCCGGCGGTGGACGATGCATCGCTCACAGCGTCGCTCGATCGGTGGCTCGCGCCGTGGCTCGAAGGCGTCACGCGTCGCGAGCATCTCGCGCGCGTTCCGCTCGTCGATGCGCTGCGCGCGCTGCTCACGTGGGAGCAGCAGTGCCGTCTCGATGAGCTCGCGCCGAGTCATCTGCAGGTTCCGAGCGGCTCGCGCATCCGCATCGACTATCTCGACGAGAACGCGCCGGCGGTCGCAGTGCGTCTGCAGGAGGTGTTCGGTCTGCACGAAAGCCCGCGCATCGGCGGCGGACGCGTGCCGGTGACCTTCAAGCTGCTGTCACCCGCGCAGCGGCCGGTGCAGATCACACGCGATCTGGCGAGCTTCTGGCGCAGCGGCTACGCCGATGTGCGCAAGGATCTGCGCGGCCGCTACCCGAAGCACTACTGGCCCGAGGATCCTTTCGAGGCCGAGGCGACGCGCCGCGTGCGCCCGCGGTGAGCGCTCAGTGGCGGATGACGATCTTGCCGAAGTGGCTGCCGTTTTCCATGTATTCGTACGCGGCGGGCGCGTCTTCGAAGTCGAACACACGATCCACCACGGGCTTCACGCGGTGCTGCTCGATGAAGGCATTCATCGCCTCGAAGTCCGCGCGCGAACCGACGTAGAGACCCGAAACCGTCACGTTCGCGCGCATGAGCGTGCCGGGTGGAATCGCGCCGGCGAAGCCGCCGAGCCCGCCGATGAGCGCGATGTGTCCGCCGTGCGCGATCGCTTCCAGTGACTGCGGCAGCGAGTCCTTGCCGCCGACCTCGAGGACGTGGTGCACGCCGGTGCCGCCGGTGAGCTCGCGCACCTTCGCACCCCACTGCGGCGTGGTGCGGTAGTTGAGCGTGCCCACTGCGCCCAGCGCCCGTGCGCGCTCGAGCTTCGCGTCGCTCGAGCTCGTGATGATCGGCCGCGCACCTGCCGCCACCGCGAGCTGCAGACCGAGAATCGAGACGCCGCCCGTTCCCTCCAGCAGCACGTAGTCATCCGCCTGCAGCCGGCCGCGCGTGAAGAGGCCGTTCCAGGCCGTGACACCCGCGCAGGGCAGCGTCGCCGCTTCCTCGTACGAGAGGTGAGCGGGGATGTGCACCAGGCCTTCCTCGCTCAGCGTGACGTACTGCGAGAGCATGCCGTCGAGCTCGCCGCCGAGCGCCGTCGCCGCGGCCATCGGCGGCATGCGGCCCTCGATCCAGCCCTGGAAGAAGATCGCCGCGACACGGTCGCCGACCTTGAAGCGCGTGACGCCGGGTCCGACTTCGGCGACTTCGCCGGCGCCGTCAGAAAGCGGCACGAGAGACTCGCGATTGCCGATCGGATACTGGCCGCGGGCGACCATGATGTCTCGCCGGTTGAGCGAGGAGGCGCGCACTCTCACCAGCACTTCGCGTGGACCGGGCCTGCGGACCGGTGCGTCCACGAGCCTGAGCGTGAGGCCCGGGCCGTCTTCCTTCACCAGGCGGTACTGCTTCTGTGTCGTAGGCGTCGCGGCGGATGCCACACCTGCGGCGAGAACGAGCGTGAGAATCGAGACGCCGAGAGCGCCGAGAGTCGTTCGAGACCGTGCCGACGAGTGGTGCGACATGGATGGCTCCCCGGTGAAAGATCGTTTGCCGATCGCCGCGTCGATGTGATTGTGGTTGGACTCGATCGGCCGCTCCCCCTGAACGGAATCGCACGGGCCGCGAGCGCACGCTCGTGGCCCGTGCGCATTCCGGATTCTACTTGTTGACGAGACCTTCGGCCTGCCGGGCCTGCTCGACGGCAGGACGCGCGGCGACGCGGTCGAAGTACTGCTTGAGGCCCGACCAGCGCGCAAGGTCGAGACCGGCCGCACCCGACCACGAGAGGATGGTGAACAGATAGGCGTCCGCCACCGTGAACTGATCGCCCATCAGGTACTGCTTCGAGCCGAGCTGCTTCTCGAGCCAGTCGAGGCGCAGGACGAGGCGGTCGCGGGCGATTCCCTTGTAGGCATCCGGCGTCGCCGGGTTGAAGAACGGGCTGAAGCCCTTGTGGAGCTCGGTGCTGATGAAGGCGAGCCACTCCACGAGCCGGTAACGCTCCCTCGAGCCCGCCGGCGGCGCGAGCTTCCGGTCAGGCTTCTGATCGCCGATGTACTGGAGGATCGCGATGTTCTCGGTGAGCAGCTCGCCGTCGTCGAGCTGGAGCGCAGGGACGTAGCCCTTGGAATTGATGGTCGTGAAGTCCTTGCCGTCGGCTGTCTTCTTCGAGCGCAGATCGACCTGCACGCCCTCGAAGTCGATGCCCGCCTCGCGCAGTGAGATGTGGGAGGCGAGCGAGCACGCACCGGGGGTGTAATAGAGCTTCATGTTCTCCTCCTGGCAAAGGGGAGCGGGATCGTAGCCCCGCGGCCGCGCAGTTCAAGTGCCGGTCGTACGGATGCGGCCGGCACGTGGCGCGCGGGGCAGGCTCCGGTTGCTACAATCCGCAGGAAACGGGCCTGTAGCACAGCGGTTAGTGCAGGGGACTCATAATCCCTTGGTCGTAGGTTCGAATCCTACCGGGCCCACGCCTTCCCGCGATTCGCTCGCCGAGAGCGCGCAGCGGACGGATGCCGATCTCTGCAGGCGGGCTCATCGTCTCGATCCCCTGGGCCTTTCGCTCGCGAGCACGACGATGTAGCGCACGGGTTTTCGCGTGCGGTTGTGGAAGGCCGTCGGCGCCTCGAGCCGCATGGCGAGGCAGTCGTCCTCGGAGAGCCGGTACGTGACGTTGCCGAGCGTCACCTCGAGGCTGCCCTCCTGGACCCAGATCTGCTGGTGAATGGCGGGATCGTGCGCTGCGGTCTCGTAGGCGACGCGCGCGCCGGCCGGCAGCACGACTTCGACGATCTGAATGGGCGAGGGGAAACCGGCCGGAGAGATGTTGCGCCGGACGTAACCCGACTGCGGATCGCGCCACGGCGTGCGGTCCTCGCGCCGCGAGACCGGACTCGGCGGCGCAGCAGGATGGTCGAACAGCGCCGCGATCGGAACGCCGAGCCCGGTGGCGATCCGTTCCAGCACGACGGCCGTGGGACTGCTCTCGCCCCGTTCGATGAGCGAGAGCATCGAGCGGCTGACGCCGCACTTCGCCGCGAGCGCGTCGAGGCTCATTCCCAGCTCCGCGCGCAGCGCCCGCACGCGAGCCGCGATGCGCGAGTTGATGTCCGGCATCCGCCGCTCCGCCGGCTTTTCCTTCATATTGGACATTGCATCCAGAATGCTGGAGAGACCGGCCCCGAGACAATCGGGGGCTTCGTCCGCTCGCAACGCCCCGATCCGATACACTCTCGTGAGGGAACGGCGGGAACGCCCGAGGAGGGACTCATGGCAGGCCGGGACCGCACGGTTCGCGACTACATTCGCCCAGGCACTGAAGAGCTCACGCGGCTGCGCGAGGACTTCAACTTCAACGACGCCAATCGGGACGGAAAGATCACGTTCGGCGAGTTCGTGAGGCTGATGAGCGCGCTCGAGGCGGGTCTCACCGCGGAGGAGTGCCGCATCGGCTTCGACGAGATCGACACCGACAACGACGGCGCGATCGATTTCGAAGAGTTCGCCGCGTGGTGGAGGGAAGCCTGAGCGGCACCGGAGCGGGGCGATGACGCAGGAAAGTCTGCGCGAGCTCCTCGCGCGAGTTCACGAGCGGCTCCGCGATGCGCGCAGCATCGATCCGCAGTCGCGCGACATGCTGGTCACCCTGATGGGTGACATCGAGCGTGCGCTGGGCGGAGCGGCGCCGCGCCGGGAAGAATCACACGCGCCGCGGCTGGAAGAGCTCGCCGTGCAATTCGAGGCCGAGCATCCCACGCTCGCTCGTGCGCTGCGTCAGCTCATGGACGCGCTCGCCAAGGCCGGCATCTGACCACCGGAAGGCCTCGAGCGCTCACCTGCCCGACGGGGCGGTAGTGCCGGTCTCCGCGTCGCCTTCCGAGGGAGCTATCCCGTCGCCCGTTTCGTGCCAGTCCGGGAGCCGCATTCGCTGTCGCGCCAGCCACTCGTCGGCCTCGAAGCGCCGAAGGACGTGAACGGCGTGCGACGCCTCGAGCACGTCGGTGACGCGCCCGGCGTCCTCCTCGCGGATCCTCGTGCAGAGCAGCCACGATCCATGGGAAGCAGCCGCGTGGGCGGCCGACTCATGGGATGCGCCGGGCTGATCGACGATCCGGCCGTCCGGCCCCGCGAGACCCATCTCCCGCAGGCGCGCAAGGGCCTGCTCCGCGTCGGTGCGCGAATCGAAGAGGACCGAAAGAAACTGCGTTGCCATGGTTCGACCCCGGCGAGGTGCAACGCTGCAGAGAACTACCTAACTCCCCGGGGCCGCTTCTTGTTCCAGCCGAGGTTCTCGGGCGCGGCTCGTGGCGGCGGCCGGCGGCTTTCAGGCGCGGACCGGCAAGTGCACGCAGACGCAGAAAGGCCCGGCGCTCTTTCGAACGCCGGGCCTTCTGCTGCCTCGATCTTATGACGCGGTCTGCCCGACTCAGTCGTCCATCAGGAAGCTGCGGAGCTGCTCGCTGCGGCTCGGATGACGGAGCTTGCGCAGCGCCTTGGCTTCGATCTGACGGATGCGCTCGCGCGTGACGTCGAACTGCTTGCCGACCTCCTCGAGGGTGTGGTCGGTGTTCATGTCGATGCCGAAACGCATGCGCAGCACCTTCGCCTCGCGCGGCGTGAGCTGAGCCAGCACCGCGTGCGTCGTCTCGCGCAGGGACTCCATCGTCGCCTGTTCGATGGGCGAGGCCACCGAGGTGTCCTCGATGAAATCCCCAAGATGCGAATCCTCGTCGTCGCCGATGGGCGTCTCCATCGAGATCGGCTCCTTGGCGATCTTGAGGACCTTGCGCACCTTGTCCTCGGGCATGTCCATCCGCTGCGCCAGCTCTTCCGGCGTGGGCTCGCGGCCCATCTCCTGCAGCATCTGGCGGGAGATGCGGTTGAGCTTGTTGATCGTCTCGATCATGTGCACCGGGATGCGGATGGTGCGCGCCTGATCGGCGATCGAGCGCGTGATGGCCTGACGGATCCACCACGTCGCGTAGGTCGAGAACTTGTAGCCGCGGCGGTATTCGAACTTGTCCACCGCCTTCATCAGGCCGATGTTGCCCTCCTGGATGAGGTCCAGGAACTGCAGACCGCGGTTGGTGTACTTCTTCGCGATGGAGATCACCAGGCGCAGGTTCGCCTCGACCATCTCCTTCTTCGCGCGGCGTGCCTTCGCCTCGCCGATCGACACCTCGCGGTTGATCTCCTTGATGTCGGCGATCGAGAGATGCAGCTGCTCCTCGATCTGCGCGAGCTTGCGCTGACGGCGCTCGATCTCGTCCTTGAACTTCGCGAGCGCGGCCGAGTACTTCTTGCCCGCCTTGATGTGCTTGGCCAGCCAGCGCGGATTCGTCTCGTTCTTCGGGAACGTGGCGATGAAGTCCTTGCGCGGCATGCCGGCGTCGCGCACCGCGAAGATCATGATCTCCTTCTCGAGCTGGCGGATCTCGTTGACGTGGTTGCGCAGGTTCTGGATCAGCGTGTCGAACATGCGCGGTGCGAGCTTGAGCTCCATGAACTCGCCCGCCAGCTTCTTGCGCAGCTTCTGCGTCTTGGGATCACGCGGCCCGTGCTTGGCGATCGACGCCAGCACCTGCTGGTGGAGCTTCGCGATCGACGCGAAGCGGCGCGCCGCCTCCTCGGGATCCGGTCCCGAATCGACGACTTCCTCGGCATCTTCGCTCTCGTCGACCTCTTCCTCTTCCTCCTCGCTCTCCGCCTCCGCGAGCTCCACCTTGGTGGGGTTCTGCGGCTGCGCGATCACGTCGGGGGCGTTCGGATCGATGAAGCCGACGATGATGTCGACGAGCCTCGCCTGCCCGCTCTTCACCGGCTCGTAGGCCTTGAGCAGGTGCTCGTACGTGGCAGGGTACATCGACAGCGCCGTGCGCACCGCGTCGAGGCCTTCCTCGATGCGCTTGGCGATGCGGATCTCGCCCTCGCGCGTGAGCAGCTCCACCGTGCCCATCTCGCGCATGTACATGCGCACCGGGTCGGTGGTGCGGCCGAGCTCGGAATCGAGCGCGGCGAGCGCAGCGGCCGCCTCCTCGATGGCCTCTTCGTCGGCCGGAGCCGACGGCTCGGTGGCGAGAAGCGACTCGGTATCCGGTGCCTTTTCGTACACCGGAATACCCATGTCGTTGATGGTGTTGACGATATCCTCGATCTGCTCGGGATCGACGATCTCCGAAGGCAGATGGTCGTTGACCTGCGCGTAGGTCAGGTAACCCTGCTCCTTGCCGCGGGCGATGAGAAGTTTGAGTTGTGACTGACGGTCTTCAGACATGGCCGGGACGCGACGATCGAAGCCGAGCGCTTTCTTCTCTACCGTCCTCTCCCCAGCATTCTTCGCGCCACCCTTCGCTTCCGCTGCGGGCTTCGTTTCCGCCTCGTTGACCACGGCCGGCTGCACGCTCTCCTCGGCGCGCTGCGCGCCCGCCGGGACCTTCTTTGCAACGACCGGCGTACGGGAGCGCGTCTTCTCGCGCGCCGCGCCGGATCGGGCGGCGGCGGACTTCGAGGGGCGCGCTTTCGCGGGTACGCGTTTCCTGACTGCGGCTGCGGAAGTCTTTTGCTTGCGTGTCATGACGAGCTGGGGGCGGACGGATTAGTTCCCCTATGTGGTTGTCCGAGAGGCCAACTCAAGGGGCGCCAAAGCAAAGCGCGCAATTTTATTTCACGAGTGCAGAACTTCCAAATTTCAAGGGCGGCCCGAGCTCGGGCGCGGGCCGCTCAGTTTTGTCATAAGTCCTTGAAGCTCGAGCTTTTCCTCGGCTGTCAGGCCCAGCGCCCGATCCTTCTCGAGCAGCCGGTCGATGCGCTGCTTGCCGGCTTCCTCGAGCAGACGATCGAGCGCGGTATCGAGTTCCTTCGCACCTGCGGCCGCATCCGGCACCAGATTCTCCTCGGCGGCCAGCCTGGCGAGCTTTTCACCTTCCGGGCGGTCGCGCCAGCGCTCGAGCACCTGCGCGGTCGTCCGGGCCGGCCGTTCACGGAGCTCGTTGATCAGTCCATTCAGAAACTGCGCCCCGGGCGTCTCCAGTCTCAGGAGGGCTTCCACTTTTTCCGGTTGCAGGCGGCCGGCGAGCTCGGGGAAGTGCACGAGGAGCTTCACGGCCTGGCGCACCAGTCCCCCCCGGCCCGCGCTCGTCCGGCGCCGGGCGGGAAGCGGGGGCCGTGGCGGTGCGCTCGTCGGGGCTTCAGCAGGGCGACCCGATCCTCCCCACAGCTCCTGCAGCCGCTGGGGCGACAGGCGGATGGTTTCGGCGATGCGGGCGAGCAGGAGCTCCCGATAGACGCCCTCGGGCACTCTCGCGACGAGCGGGCGGGCGGCCTCCGCGAAGCGCGCACGGCCGTCCGCGTGCGACAGATCCGCCTGCTCGGCGAGGGCACGCACGAGGTACTCGGAAAGCGGCAGCGCAGCCTCGAGCCGGCGCTCGAACGCCTCGCGACCTTCCTCGCCCACGAGCGAGTCCGGGTCGTGGCCCTCCGGAAGGAACAGAAAGCGGATTTCACGCCCCTCGCGCGCCTCGGGAAGCGCGTGCTGGAGCGCCCGCCACGCGGCGGTGCGTCCCGCACGATCGCCGTCGAATGCGAACACGACCTCGCTCACCAGCCGGAAGATGCGCTTGAAGTGCTCCGGCGTCGTGGCCGTTCCCAGTGTCGCCACCGCATACGGGATCCCGAACTGATGCAGGCGCACCGTATCCATGTACCCCTCGACGACGAGCAGCCGGCGCAGCGGCGCACGCGACTGTCGCACCTCGTAGAGGCCGTACAGCTCCCGACCCTTGTGGAAAAGCGTCGTCTCGGGTGAGTTGAGGTATTTCGGCTCGCCCTGGTCGAGCACGCGTCCGCCGAAGGCGATGACGCGGCCGCGCGCATCGCGGATCGGGAACATGATGCGATCGCGGAAGCGGTCGTAGTGACGCTCGCCGTCGCGCGGCGCTCCGCGTTCACGCTCGACGATGAGCCCGAGCTCGGCGAGCTGCCGCCGCGACTGATCGCTCGTGCCGAAGCGCTTCAGCACCTCGTTCCAGGAGTCAGGCGCGTAGCCGATCTGGAACCGCTCGATGATCTGCCGGGTGAGGCCGCGTCGTGCGAGGTACTGCCGCGCGCGCTCGTCGCGCGCGAGACAGTCCACATAGAAGCCCGCAACGCGACCCATGAGCTCGTAGAGACTCTCCTCGGGGCGGCGCGCTTCGCCGTCGCTGCCGCCTTCGCGCGGAACTTCGAGACCGAGCCTCGCAGCGAGCTCCTCGACCGCCTCCGGGAAGGACATGCGGTCGTGCTCCATGAGAAAGCCGAGCACCGTGCCGTGCGCGCCGCAGCCGAAGCAGTGATAGAACTGCTTCTCCGGGCTCACCCAGAACGACGGCGTCTTCTCGCTGTGGAAGGGGCAGCACGCCTTGTACTCGCGCCCGGCTTTCTTCAGCTGCACGCGCGCGCCGATGACCTCCACGATGTCGCTGCGTGCGATCAGCTCGTCGATGAAGGTCTGGGGAATGCGTCCCATGCGCACTTCAGCGCCACAGGATCAGGCCGGCGACGAGAAACACGAGAAAGACGGCCGCGACGATACCGGAAAGCGCGAGCCGGGCGCGCTTGCGGCGGAAGGGGCCGAGCTCCTCCGACGCGATGTAGCAGCGCTCGTTCCGGCTGCGCAGCACGCCGGCGTGGACCAGCGACTCCGCGGTGTCCTGCTCGTCGTCGCTGAGGCGAACGAGAGGGATCGCGTGCTCGGCATCGACGGCGCCCCGTGCGCGGAGCTTCGCGATCAGCCGGCGTTCGCGCTCGAGCCGCCGCGCGACGGTGATGCACGAGAGCACGATGAGGATGAGCAGCGCCGCCGTGACGAAACCGCGACCGAAGGGCATGGGCGAAGTCTACCGTCTCGGCATCCGGGGGCTACAGTGCAGGCGGCGCCCGCGGGAGTGCCGGCCGGGCGCCCCGGGATAAGGGTCTCGAGTGCGGGGAGACTCAGCCCGACAGACGGGCCTTGACCCGGGCGCTCACGGCGCCCATGTCCGCGCGGCCCTGCGCCTTGCTCTTCACGACGCCCATCACCTTGCCCATGTCCTTGACGGACGTGGCACCGGTGGCGGCGATCGCCTCGGTGATCAGGGCGTCGATCTCGGCATCGGAGAGCTGCTCGGGGAGGTAGGACTGCAGCACCGCGACTTCGGCGGACTCCTTCGCGACGAGATCCTCGCGACCGCCCGACTGGAACTGCGCGATCGACTCGCGGCGCTGCTTCACCATCTTCTCGAGGACGGCGACCACCTGACTGTCGTCGAGCTGGGTCCGCTCGTCCACCTCGCGCTGCTTGATCGCGGCGAGGATCATGCGGAGCGTCGCGAGGCGCTCCTTGTCGCCGCTCCGCATGGCGTTCTTCATGTCTTCCGTGATGCGCTCTTTGAGCGTCATGCTCGCCTCACCGCCCTTCGAAGATGGAAGCCGGAATTCGGCAGGAGAGAACCTTCGCCGTGCTCAGCGGCCCGGGCGAATCATGTTCTCGCGCGCGAGGCGCTTCAGATGCCGCTTGATCGCGGCAGCCCTCTTGCGTTTCCGTTCCTGAGTGGGCTTCTCGTAGAATTCGCGCCGACGCAGCTCGGTGAGAATTCCCGCTTTCTCACAGGCGCGCTTGAATCGGCGCAGGGCGGCATCGAAATACTCGTTCTCGCGTACACGAACGCTCGGCATCGAAACCTCAAGTTCCTGATCTGGCTTGAATTTTGTCCGGCCCCTATGGGGACGGGGGCCGCGATTCTAAATGAGCCCCGTGCCAAAAGGCAAAGTTAACCCCTGTTTTCAGCCGTTTCATGCGCATCCTGGCCATCGAATCCTCCTGCGATGAGAGCGCCGCCGCCGTCCTCGACCGGACACGGGGGCTCCTCGCCCATGAGCTCTTCAGCCAGGTGGATCTGCACCGGATCTACGGGGGCGTGGTGCCGGAGCTCGCATCCCGGGACCATGTCCGGAGGCTCCTGCCGCTCGTCAGAAGCGCGCTCGAGAAGGCGAACACGCGTCCCGAGGACCTGCACGGGGTCGCCTACACGGCTGGACCCGGCCTGATCGGCGCGCTGCTGACCGGCGCGGCGCTCGCCCGGAGTCTCGCCTACGCGTGGGGCGTGCCTGCCATCGGGGTCCACCACCTGGAAGGCCATCTGCTGGCACCTCTCCTCGAGCCCGATCCCCCGCCGTTTCCACACGTGGCGCTGCTCGTGTCGGGCGGCCACACGATGCTGATCGAAGTGCAGGGCATCGGCCGCTACGAGCTGCTCGGGGAAACGCGGGACGACGCCGCCGGCGAGGCTTTCGACAAGACGGCGAAGCTCCTGGGCCTCCCGTATCCGGGCGGACCGCAGCTCGCCGCGCTTGCGGAACGCGGGCGGGCGGGCGCTTTCGAGTTCCCGCGACCGATGCTCGACCGGCCCGGGCTCGAATTCAGCTTCTCGGGACTCAAGACCGCGGTGGCGCAGGCCGTACGCGGCCGCGAGCTCACCGACGCGCTGAAGGCCGACGTCGCGTACGCCGTGCAGGAAGCCATCGTCGAGACACTGACGGTGAAGGCGCTGCGCGCGCTCGAACAGACGGGGCTCGACGTTCTCGTCGTCTCCGGCGGTGTGAGCGCCAATCGCACGCTGCGCGGGCGGCTCACGGACGCCGTCTCCGCATACGGCGGGCGCGTCTACTATCCGCGCATCGAGTTCTGCACCGACAACGCCGCGATGATCGCCGTCGCGGGACTTGCCAGGCTCGCGGCGGGCCAGCACGATCCGCTCGCGATCCGTGCGCTCGCCCGCTGGCCGCTCGAATCGCTCACTCCCATCGCGGCCTGAATTCCATTTCCTTCATTTCTTCGCAGACATGACCATTCCCAGCTCCGGCGATCGCATCTTTCTTCGTGGCCTCACCGTCGAGTGCATCATCGGCTTCATCGAGTGGGAGCGGCGGGTCAAGCAGACCGTCGTCATCGATCTCGAGCTGCCCGTCGACTGCCGCCGCGCGGCCCGCACCGACAGCGTCGCCGACACGCTCGATTACAAGAAGGTCGCGAAGCGCATGATCGCGTTCGTCGAGTCTTCCGAGTTCCATCTGGTCGAGACGCTGGCGCACCGCGCGGCGATGCTGCTCCTCAGGGAGTTCGACATCGAATGGGTGCGCATCAGCATCAACAAGCCGGGTGCCATACGCGGTTCGCGCGACGTGGGCGTGACGATCGAGCGGACGCGCGCCGATCTCGAGCAGGAGAGCGCCTGATGCCCGACGTCTACGTCGCGGCCGGAAGCAACGTCGAGCCGGAGCGTCATCTCGCGCTCGCGACGGAAGAGCTCGAACGGGCATTCCCCGGCGTGCGGTTCTCTCGCTGGTACCGCAACGCCGCCGTCGGTTTCGAGGGCGAGGATTTCATCAACTTCGTGGCGGGTTTCACGACCGAGCTGCCCGCGCGCGAAGTGCGCGCGCGGCTGCAGCAGATCGAGGCGCTGTGCGGGCGGCCGCCCGGCGCGCCACGGTGGGCGCCTCGCACCATGGATCTCGACATCCTGCTCTACGGCGATCAGGTGAGCGACGAGCCCGGCCTCAGGCTCCCGCGGCCCGATCTCCTGAAGCGCGCGTACATGCTCGGCCCGCTCGCGGAGCTGGCGCCCGAGGTCCGGCATCCGACCGAAGGGCTGACGATCGGCGAGCTCTGGGAGCGCTTCGATCGCGCCGCCCACCCGCTCATACCGGTGCCGGCCGCTACCAGGCGACGCTCCGACCGCCGTCGACCGCCAGGATCTGACCGGTGACGTACGGCGCGTCGGCGGCGAAGAAGAGCGCGGTGCGTGCGATGTCCTGCGGCGAGCCCGGACGCTTGAGCAGCGTGCGATCGATGATATGGGCCTGCACCTCGGGCTGGAGACCGTCCTCGGGCCACAGGACGGGACCGGGCGCGATGCCGTTGACGCGCACCTCGGGCGCAAGCTCGCGCGCGAGCGACTTCGTCAGCATGACGAGGCCTGCCTTCGCCGCGCAGTACACCGGATAGCGGCGCAGAGGGCGGAACGCGTGGATATCCACCAGGTTGATCACGAGTCCTCGCGCGGCGCGCAGCGCGGCGGCGGCCGCCTGCGAGAGAAACAGCGGTACCTTGAGATTCGTGCCGACGAGCTCGTCCCAGTGCGCTTCGGTGATCTCGCCGAGCGTGGTGGGATAGAACGTCGAGGCGTTGTTCACGAGCACGTCGAGGCGTCCGAAGGCCTCGCGTGCGGCGTCGACGACCCTCGCATGAGTCCGCACATCGAGCAGATCCGCCTGCACGCAGCACACCGAGCCGCTGCGCGCACGTTCGAGTTCGCTCTGCAGTGCCTTCGCGTCGGCTTCGGAGCTGCGGTAGTGCAGCACGATGTTCGCGCCCGCACCATGGAGGGTGCGCGCGATCTCGGCGCCGATGCGGCGCGCGCCGCCCGTGATGAGCACGGTCTTGCCGGCGAGGGGCTGTCGTGTCGGTTCGGACATGCCCTCCGATTATGACCGCATCGCACGAGCTCTCAATCCTTCCACCCCTCACGCCCGAGGAAGCCGCGCATTCGGCGGCGCTCGCGGCGCTGATCCGCTCGCGCATCGCCGATGCCGGCGGGTGGATCGATTTCGAGACCTTCATGGATCTCGCGCTGTACGCGCCAGGTCTCGGCTACTACAGCGCGGGCAGCGTCAAGCTCGGTCCCGGCGGCGATTTCGTGACCGCCCCCGAGGTGTCAGATCTCTTCAGCCGCTGCGTCGCGCGCCAGTGCGCCGAGCTCCTTGCGCGCACCGGCGGCGAGATCCTCGAGTTCGGCGCGGGAACCGGCCGCATGGCGGCCGTCATTCTGGACGAGCTCGCATCGCTCGACGTTTTCCCCGAGCGCTACTCGATCCTCGAGGTGAGCGCCGATCTGCGCGCACGCCAGGAGGAGCGGATCGCGCAGCTTCCTCGGCATCTGCGCGAGCGCGTGAGGTGGCTCGACCGGCTGCCAGACGCGCCGATCACCGGCTTGATGCTCGCGAACGAAGTGCTCGACGCGCTGCCCGTGCGGCGCTTCGTGCTGCGTGATGGCGGGATCCGCGAGCTTGGCGTCGCGCTCGCAGAGGACGGCTCCTTCGTCGAGCGGGAGTCCGATGCGAGCGAGACGTTGCGTGCCGAATGCGAGTCGCTCTTCACGCAGCTGCCCGAGCCGCTGCCGGATGGCTACCGCTCGGAGCTGTGTCTCAGGACGGGACCGTGGGTCGCGACCGTTGCGGAGCGGCTCGGGCACGGTGCACTGCTGCTCTTCGACTACGGCCTGCCGCGCGCGCACTACTACCATCCGCAGCGCACGACCGGCACACTGCGCTGCCATTTCCGGCAGCGCGTGCACGACGATCCGCTCGCGAACGTCGGCGTGCAGGACATCACGGCCTGGGTGGACTTCACACGCGTCGCCGAAGCCGCGCTCGAGAGCGGACTCGACGTCGCCGGATTTGCGACTCAGGCGGCATTCCTGCTCGCGACGGGGATCGATACTCTCGCGGCCGCCCGGAGCACGGATCTTCGTGAGCAGGTGAAGGTGGCCGGCGAGGCACGCCGGCTGCTGCTGCCCGGCGAGATGGGCGAAGCCTTCAAGGTGATGGCGCTCGTGAGAGGGCTCGACGAGCCGCTCGGCGGCTTCGCCCTGCAGGATCTGCGCGACTCACTCTAGAGCAACACGGAATCTTCTCGATGCAGACCATGATCGAGTGGTGGCAGGCGGTCCTGCTCGCGACGGTTCAGGGACTGAGCGAGTTCCTGCCCATCTCGAGCTCGGGACATCTCGTGCTCCTGCCGCGGCTTTTCGGCTGGACGGATCAGGGACTCGCGTTCGACGTCGCCGTGCACGTCGGCACGCTGCTCGGTGTGCTCGTGTACTTCCGGCGCGACCTGCTGCCGCTCGCGCGCGGCGGAATCGCCTTCGTGAGCGGCGATCGCGAGGATCCTCACGGACGGCTCGCGTTCAACCTGATCGTCGGCACCATTCCGGTCGGCGTCGTGGGTCTGCTGTTCAACGACGTCATCGAGGAGAAGCTGCGCAGCCCGCTCGTCGTCGCATTCCAGCTCGCCGTGTTCGGCATCGTGCTGTGGCTGGCGGATCGCCTGTCGGCGCGCTCACGCAGCGAGAGCTCACTTTCGGTCGGGCAGGCGCTCCTCATCGGCTGCGCGCAGGCGCTCGCGCTCGTGCCCGGCACGTCGCGCTCGGGTATCACGATGAGCGCGGCGCTCGCGCTCGGTCTCACCCGTGAGGCGGCGGCGCGCTTCGCCTTCCTGCTCGCGATTCCCGGCATCGCCATGGCCGGCGCGTACGAGGGCTACCGGTTCTTCACTTCCGAAGGCACGGTGGCCGTTCGCGAGATGCTGATCGGCGTGGCGGTTTCCGCAGTCGTCGGCTACGCCTGCATCCACTATTTCCTGAAGTTCATCGCGCGGATCGGGTTCGCGCCTTTCGCGATCTACCGCCTCCTGCTCGCAGGCGTCATCGTCGCGCTGTTCTACTGAACGGACGCGACGCTCAGGGGTGCTCGTTCTTCGTCCCGGCACGCAGTGCCGCGATCGCGGCGAGCCGCTTCTCGCGCAGCTTCGCGCCGATCGCAGGGCCCGCGAGCCCCTGCCTTTCGTTCTCGGTGAGCGACGTGCTCGCGGCCACGGAGTGCACGCGCCGGAGGTACTCGGCCTGAGGGTAGGGACGATCCTCGAGTCCCGCGCGGCCGCGGGCGTCAGCCTCGCATGCGAGCAGCAGGTCGGCGAAGCGCTCGGGACGGCGGAAAGCGTCCGTCGTCTCGAGCAGCTCGAGCAGCGTCCCCGGGCGCAGCTCGAGCGCGCGATGCACCTTCGTGTGATGACGGGCCGCGAGCAGCGCAAGATCGCGATGCTCGCCGGGAATCCGCAGACGGCTCGCGAGCGCCTCGATCGGCGCGACGCCCGCCTCCTCGTGTCCATGGTGGCTCGGCCAGTGCTCGCGCGGCGTGAGCGCCTTGCCGAGATCGTGCGCGAGCACGGCGAAGCGCACGGCCGTCGATTCGCTCAGTCTCGCCGCGCACCGCAGCGCGAGCATCGTGTGCACGCCCGTGTCGATCTCCGGATGCCAGCGCTCGGGTTGCGGCACGCCGAAAAGGGCGTCGACCTCGGGAAAGACGATCGCGAGCGCACCGCAGTCGCGCAGCACCTCGAAATAGACATCCGGCCGGCTCTGAGCGAGCGCCCGCTCGGTTTCCTGCCAGACCCGCTCGGGAACGAGCGCATCGAGCTCGCCGGATGCCGCCATCCTGCGCATGAGCTCGCGTGTTTCGTCGGCAACGGTGAAGCCCAGGTCGGCGAAGCGGGCCGCGAACCGCGCCACGCGCAGCACGCGCACGGGATCCTCGACGAAAGCCTCCGAAACGTGACGCAGGACGCGGTTCTCGAGGTCGCGGCGGCCGCCGTAAGGATCGATGATCTCGCCCGTGGAACTCTCGGCCATCGCATTGATCGTGAGATCACGGCGTCTGAGATCCTCCTCGAGCGTGACGTCCGGCGAGAAATGCGTGACGAAGCCGCGGTAGCCGGGCGCGACCTTGCGCTCGAGGCGCGCGAGCGCGTACTCCTCGTGCGTTTCGGGATGCAGGAACACGGGGAACTCGCGCCCGACGGGCACGAAGCCCTGCCGTTCGAGCTCGGCGGGCTCGGCTCCGACCACGACCCAGTCGCGCTCGCGCACGGGCAGTCCGAGCAGGCGGTCACGGACGGCGCCGCCGACCAAGTAGACTTCCATGCACTCATGTTAACCGAGCCCGGGTCGAATCCCCGCAGATCCTTCTCTCACGGCCGCTTCGCTCCACGTGCACTGCTGCTCGCCGTGGTAATCGCGGCACTGAGCGGCTGCGGAACGACGTATCTCCTGCAGGCGGCGCGCGGGCAGTGGCAGGTGATGCAGCAGCGCCGGCCGATCGAGGAAGTGATCGCCGATCCGAGCACCCCGCGCGATCTGCGGTTCAGACTCCTCGAGCTCGGTGCTGCACGCGAGTTCGCCTCGCGTGAGCTCGGCCTGCCCGACAACGGCAGCTACCGGAGCTACGCGGATCTCGGCCGGCCGTACGTCGTCTGGAACGTCGTCGCGACGCCGGAGTTCTCGATTCACCCGCTGCGCTGGTGCTTCCCGATCGCGGGCTGCGTGTCCTACCGCGGCTATTTCAGCGAGCAGCGTGCGCGCGCCTTTGCCGAGCGCCTGCGCGCCGAAGGCCACGACGTGCTCGTCGCCGGCGTCCCGGCGTACTCGACGCTCGGCCGCTTCGCGGATCCCGTGCTCAACACGATGCTCGGCTACGGCGACAGTGAGCTCGCGGCGATCGTATTCCACGAGCTCGCGCACCAGGTCGTGTACGTGCCGGGTGACACCGAATTCAACGAGGCTTTCGCCGTGGCGGTGGAGCAGGCGGGCCTCGAGCGCTGGCTCGCGGTGCGCCGGCGCGAGGCTCAGCTCGAGCGTCTGCGCGAGCGGCGGGCACGGCAGCTCGAGTATGTCTCACTGTTCGTGCGCAGGCGCGCCGAGCTCGGCCGGCTGTACGCGACGAAGCTGCCGCCGGAGAAGATGCGCGAGCGCAAGCGGGAGATCTTCGCGGCGCTCGAGGCGGACATCCGTGCGCTCGAGGCGCGCCACGGCGTGAGCTCACCGTACGGTGCCTGGGTCGAGGCGGGGCTCAACAACGCGCACCTCGCATCGGTCGCCACGTATTACGAGTGCGTGCCGGGGTTCGAGCGGCTGCTCGCGGAGCACGGCGGCGATCTGCGCCGCTTCTACGACGCCGCGCGCGCGCTCGCGGCGCTCCCGCGTGCCGTGCGGCGCGAGCGGCTGTGCGGGCCGTCGCCCTCGCCCCGGATGCCTGAGGTCACGGAAGCGGGCACGCCGGTGAGGTCGCCTACGCGTTCTGCTGGAAGCGGTTGAAGCGCCGCGCGTTCATCGATCCGCCGCCGAGATACGTCGGCAGCACCGCTTCCATGTGCGTCGGCTCGATGCCGAGCGCGGCGAGCCCGTTCTCCCGGCAGACGCTGTCGACGGTGAGCGAGCGGAAGTTGTCGAGCGAGAACGGCTTGCCCGGCAGCAGGCCGAGGAAGGCCGCCTGCAGCTTTCCGAGGAAATCCGGCAGCCGCAGGATGTAGCAGGGCAGGCCTGCCACCTCGGCGGTCTGGCGCACGATCTCCTCGAGCGTGAGGACGTGCGGACCGCAGAGATCGTACTTCATGCCGATCGAGGCGCGGTTGCGCAGCGCGCGCACGAACGCTTCCGCCACGTCGTTCACGTACACCGGCGCGAAGCGCGCATCGGCGCGCGCGAGCGGCAGGAAGCCGCCCGAGAGGCGCAGCAGGCGCGCGAAGCGGTTCGTCAGCGAATCGCCCGGTCCGAAGATGACCGACGGGCGGAAGATCGTGTAATCGATCGACGCGGCCGCGGCGCACACGATTGCCTCGGCCTCACCCTTGGTACGCAGGTAGCGGCTCGGCGCCTCGGGCCCCGCACCGAGCGCGCTCATGTGGAGCAGGCGCCGCACGCGCGCCGTGCGCGCGGCTTCCACGACCTTGCGCACGAGCTCGACGTGCGCGTCCTGGAAGCCGGCGCCGCGGCGTCCGCTGTCGTTCAGCACGCCCACGAGATTGATCACGACGTCCATGCCCGTGAAGAGCTGGCTCAGGACGCGCGGCTCGTGGACGTTCGCCACGATCAGCTCCACGGTGGGCAGTACCCGCAGGTGATTGCCCCGCGAGAGGAGCCGCGTCGGCACGCGTACCCGGTGTCCCTGAGACGCAAGACGCGTCACCAGCTCCGTGCCCACGAAGCCGGTGCCGCCCAGCACACAGATCTGCAGGCGCGACTTCAGCATGGCCTCCGATGACTCACGAACGAGGAATGTGTCGCCGGACGCTCACCGAGCCGACAGCGGCAGCAGCAGCACCGCGTTGCCGCGGCGGATCTCGAGCACGAGCGCTCTCGCGCCGCTCGCGCGCTCGCGGAGCTGCGCGACGTTGGCGACTCGGCCGCGATTGGCGCCGATGATCACGTCGTTGTTCCGCAGTCCGGATTGTGCAGCCGGGCTGCCCGGCTCGATGCTTTTCACGAGCACGCCGCCGTCGTCCGGCGCATCGACGAGCGCCGCGCCGCGCAGCCCGCGATGGATGCCTTCGTCGGTCTCCGTCGGTGCAGGCGGTGCAGCGGTCGGCGCGGATGCCGTCTGCACGACGGCGGTTTCGCCGATCACGGCCGTGACGCGCATGGGCTTGCCGTCACGCAGCAGCCCGACCTCGACCTTCTCGCCGACCCGCACCAGGCCGATGGCGTTGCGCAGCTCGGAGTTGGACTTCACCGGCTGGCCGTTGACCGAGGTGATCACGTCACCGGTCCGGATGCCGGCCTTCGCCGCGGGTGATCCCTCGATGACCGAGGATACGAGCGCGCCGCGGGCGTCACGGAGCCCCAGCGACTGAGCGATGTCCGGCGTGATCGTATAGATGTTCACGCCGAGCAGGCCGCGCTTGACCGAGCCGAACTTGATGAGCTGGTCCATGACCGCGCGGGCCATGTTCACGGGGATGGCGAAGCCGATGCCGATGTTGCCGCCCGTGCGCGAGAGGATCGCCGTGTTGATGCCGATCAGCTCGCCGCGGAGGTTCACGAGCGCGCCGCCCGAGTTGCCGGGATTGATCGAAGCATCGGTCTGGATGAAGTCCTCGTAGGCATCGGGCGAGATGCCGGAGCGCGACAGGCCGCTGATGATCCCGGAAGTCACCGTGTGCTGCAGGCCGAAGGGATTGCCGATCGCCACGACGAAGTCGCCCACCTCGATCTTCGAGGAGTCGCCGAAAGTGATCTGAGTGAGGTTCTCCGGCTTCACTTTCAGCACGGCGACGTCGGACGGCACGTCCGTGCCCACGACCTCGGCGACGAGATCGCGGCCGTCCTGCAGGGTCACGGTGATCTCGCTCGCGTTCTCGATGACGTGCGCGTTGGTGAGCACGTAGCCGTTCTTCGCATCGACGATGACCCCGGAGCCTGCACTCTGGAACGGACGCTCGCGCGGATTGAGTCCGGGCGGACCGTCGAAGAAGCGGCGGAAGAAGGGATCGTCGAGGAGCGGATTCTGCGCGTCGCGCGAGCGGATCGTGCCGCGGGTCGCGATGTTCACCACCGCGGGCGAGACGCGCTTGATCATCGGCGCGAGCGAAGGCACAGGGGTCCCGTCGACGCTGGCCGGCAGCTGCGCCGGGACCGGGGTGGCAGCGCCGAGGATGAGCAGCGCCGCGAGGAGCGGAAGTTGGCGAGTCATTGGTCGGTACCGATCGTGAGTTTCCCGATTCTAAACGTCCGTTCCGCTCGGGAATCGGGGATGTGAGGCTACTGCCGGGCTTTGCAAGTTCCGCGGGAAGCCGGCGGGTGCTGTGAGCTTTCTGTGCATAAGCTGTGTGCCGCCTGGGCACAATATATTGAGGTGGCCGGATTCCCACGGCGATGTAGGACGACGCCGCAATCGAAGGGCTCCGTCGCGGCCGAAATCTCCGTAAGCCAATGAATTTAAAGGAAAATTCTGGAAGGCCCGCGGCGCGTCGTAAGCCTTGACGCCCCTGCTGCGGCTCATTAGGCTCGGTTCCCCGACACAAGATCTTGTGTCTCGCGCAGCGAGGGGATCGGGGTCGGGAGAGATCGTCAGGGGGGAGCAGGCCGTCTGACGGCGGCCTCGGAAGCCGACCACGCGGACATCATCGAACATGTCCGTCTCGGCCTGGTCCATCCCCAGTGATCTCGAAGATGAGACTACAACACCGGGGCGCCGCGAACTCATGAACACCGTCGTGAAGCTCGAACCCAAGGACGTCGAGAGCATTCCGTTCCAGGAAGCCTCTCTCGACATCTGGGCCAAGAAGTACCGTCTGACCGCCAAGGATGGAACGCCCATCGACCAGACGATGGACGACACCTACAAGCGCGTCGCGCGCGCTCTCGCCGACGTCGAGCGCGAGGAGGTGCGCGAGCACTGGTATGAGCGCTTCCTGTGGGCGCTGCGCCGTGGCGCGATTCCGGCGGGCCGCATCATCTCGAACGCCGGCGCGCGTGAGCACAAGCCGGCCACTTCGACGATCAACTGCACCGTCTCGGGCACGATCCACGACTCGATGGACGACATCCTGCAGAAGGTCCACGAGGCCGGGCTCACGCTCAAGGCGGGATGCGGCATCGGCTACGAGTTCTCCACGCTGCGGCCGCGCGGTGCGTACGTTTCCGGCGCGGGCGCCTACACCTCCGGCCCGCTGTCCTTCATGGACATCTACGACAAGATGTGCTTCACGGTCTCCTCCGCGGGCGGACGCCGCGGCGCGCAGATGGGCACGTTCGACGTCGGGCATCCGGACGTCATGGAGTTCATCCGCGCCAAGCGCGAGAACGGCCGGCTGCGCCAGTTCAATCTGTCGCTGCTCATCACCGACGAGTTCATGCAGGCGGTGCGCGAGAACCGCGAGTGGAAGCTCGCGTTCCCCATCAGCCTGAAGGAGATGGAAGCCGAGCGGATCGATCTGAACGATCCCGCGAAGGTCATCTGGCGCGAGTGGCCGGTGCAGGACGGCTACGTCGTCAACGAGGAAGGCCTCGTCGCCTGCAAGGTGTACAGGACGCTGCCGGCCCGTCGCATGTGGGACGTCATCATGACGTCCACGTACGACTTCGCCGAGCCCGGCTTCATCCTCATCGACCGCGTCAACGAGATGAACAACAACTGGTGGTGCGAGAACATCCGCGCCACCAATCCGTGCGGCGAGCAGCCGCTGCCGCCGTACGGCTCGTGCCTGCTCGGCTCGGTGAACCTCACGCGCTTCGTGCGCAATCCCTTCACCGAGTTCGCCGAGTTCGACTGGGACGAGTACCGCGAGGTCGTGCGCGTGTTCACGCGCATGCTCGACAACGTGGTGGAGATCAACGGCCTGCCGCTCGCTCCGCAGCGCGACGAGATCCTGCGCAAGCGCCGCCACGGCATGGGCTTCCTCGGTCTCGGCAGCACGTTCGCGCTCCTCGGCATGAAGTACGGCTCGCCCGAGTCGGTGAAGTTCACCGAGGACGTCGCGCGCGAGATGGCGATCGCCGGCTGGGAGGTCGCGCTGGAGCTCGCCCGGGAGAAGGGTCCGGCGCCGATCATGAACGAGGAGTTCACGGTCACGAAAGAGATGCTGCGCAAGCGTCCCGAGATGGCGCGCGACGGCTGGAAGCCCGGCGACAGGGTTCCGGGCCGCATCCTGCACGCGAAGTACAGCCGCTACATGCAGCGCCTCGCCGAGGTCGCGCCGCGGCTCGTCGAGCAGCTCGCCGAGATCGGCGCGCGCTTCACGCACCACACCTCCATCGCGCCGACGGGCACCATCTCGCTCTCGCTCGCGAACAACGCCTCGAACGGCATCGAGCCCACGTTCGCGCATCACTATTTCCGCAACGTGATCCGCGAGGGTCGCAAGACGAAGGAGAAGGTGGACGTGTTCTCCTTCGAGCTGCTCGCTTATCGCGAGCTCGTGAATCCGAAGGCGATGCCCGGATCGAAGAATCCGGGCGAGCAGCTGCCCGAGTGCTTCACGACGGCCGACGACATCACGCCCAGGGAGCACGTGGACATCCAGGCCGCGGCGCAGAAGTGGGTCGACTCGTCGATCTCGAAGACGGCGAACGTGCCGACCGACTACAAGTACGAGGATTTCAAGGACATCTACCTCTACGCGCACGAGAAGGGGCTGAAGGGCTGCACGACCTTCCGCTTCAACCCCGAGGCCTTCCAGGGCGTGCTCGTGAAGGAGGAGGACCTCAAGAACACGAAGTACGTGTTCACGCTGGAGGACGGTACCGAAATCGAAGTGCGGGGCGACGAGGAGATCGAGTACGACGGCGAGATCCACACCGCCGCCAATCTCTACGACGCGCTGAAGGAAGGCTACTACGGGAAGTTCTAGCGCCTCTCGAGCGCCGCTCCCACGAGGAATTCAGGCAATGAGCGCCATCAAGATCGACAAGAAGATCGTCAAATACCGCGTCCGGAAGCCGGACGAGAAGCCGGCGGAAGCGAAGACCGCGGACGCGCAGGGTGAGGTCGCGAAGGACAAGAACGGCCGCACCGCCAAGATCATCCGCATGACGGAGGAGATCCAGCGCCCCGAGGTGCTGGTCGGCTCCACCTACAAGATCAAGACGCCGGTGTCCGATCACGCGATGTACGTCACGATCAACGACATCGTGCTGAACGAAGGCACCGACCAGGAGCAGCGCCGGCCGTTCGAGATCTTCATCAACTCGAAGAACCTCGACCACTTCCAGTGGATCGTCGCGCTCACGCGCGTCATCTCCGCGGTGTTCAGGAAGGGAGGCGACGTCACCTTCCTGGTCGACGAGCTGAAGGCCGTCTTCGACCCGCGCGGCGGCTACTGGCAGCCGGGCGGAAAGTTCATGCCTTCCATCATCGCCGAGCTCGGGCACGTCATCGAGCGGCACCTGCAGAGCATCGGCCTCATGAAGAAGCCCGAGCTCGATGAGCACCAGCGCAAGCTCGTGGAGCAGAAGCGCGCCGAGTTCGAGGCGCGCATGAAGCAGACCGACGCCTTCGCCAACACGCACTTTCCGGAAGGCGCTCAGCTCTGCGGCAAGTGCAACACCGCGGCCGTCGTCATGATGGACGGCTGCATGACGTGCCTCAACTGCGGCGATTCGAAGTGCGGTTGAGGGCGGCGACAGGCGCCTGTGCGTTGCGCCGCTGTCCGAGACCCCAAAAGCTGAGACTTGGACCCCAAAAGGTGAGACTTCGGACCCCATAAAGTGGAACTAGATGCCCCTTTGAAATCAAAGGGTTACGAAGGTGCAGACCCCATAAGTTGAGACTTCAGCTCTCGAATGAGGGCTGAAGCACCATTGAGGGGCTGCGGAAGTTGCTCTCAGGGAAGAAGTAATTCGAAGGCCCGCCCCCAACGGGGCGGGCCTTTGTCGCTATGGGAGTCGGTGACACCGCAAGTCGGTCAGAGCTCGCACCCAGCGCTCCCTCAACGAGCTTGAGCTCAAGGACCAGTCAGTCTTCAAGCAATAGCGTCCGTGATGAGACGCAGTGTCAAGTCTGGGTCGGCCTGTAGCACGTCCATGTCAGCGCCAAGCGGCGTCAGCGGCGTCTAGGAGGGTCTACATCCACCATCAGCTCGAAACTGATCGAGCTGGCTCCCATCGCCTTCATGCACTGAAGGAAGAACACGAATGAAAAGGTCCCGCGGGACATCTTGTTTGCAAGGGACCGCTCCGTCTCATGGACGCCTATGGCCTGGAGGCGCTTCGCCAAGACCGCATAGGTCAGGCCGCGACGCACAATTTCCGCCTTGAGAATCCGGCGTGCTTCGTTCTCCCAGTTAACAAAAGTGTGCAGCCGGTCCACATCTGCAGCGTATCACCAAGACGCCTTTCACAAGATAGACATCCCGCGGCGAGCGATACTCATCCCATAAATGGGATTCTTCGCGAGAGCTGCGAAAAGTGGTGCCTACACGGGCTCGGACTTCAGTCGAACGGAGGTACCACAATGCTCTCGCCACCAGACGGCAAGTTTCCTGCTGTTCCAAGTGTCCGGGTGGATCGCCCGTGCGACACACGCGGTGCCGTACTCGAGATCGCTTTTCCAGAGGGGGGCGGGCTGCGTGCGCGCGCCGTCGTCTCGCGTTCCAAGGCTCGGGAAACGGGAAAGCACCCGAGCTGGAAGGTGGGGCGAATGCTGCAGTGGGAGTCGCCGGCAGAACGTGACGCGTTCCAGCTCCTCGACGCAGATCCTCGGGTCCGGGCGTACTGCGAGCAGCCGGTAGCGATTCGCTACAAGCTCAACGGCGAGGTCCATACCCACATTCCGGACATACTGGTCGAGACGGCGGGCGCTCGCGAGCTCTGGGAAGTCAAGTACGCGTCTGATGCCGCCGACCCTTTCGTCCGCGCGCGAACCAGTCTGCTCGAACGTTCGCTTCCACGCTGGGGGTTCACCTATCGTTTGGTGCTGGCAGAAGAACTCGCGCGCCAGCCGCGGCTTTCAAACGTCCGCACACTGCTCAAGTACGGCCGCAATCCCGTCAGTGATCTCGAGCGAGAGCGCCTGCGGCGCCTGCTCCTCATCGCACCGTCCATCCGCTGGGATGCAGCGCTGAATGGCGCGCTCGGCCCTCGGGGTGCCGCCATCGTATGCCGCCTGACGCTTGAAGGCGTCCTGTCGCTCGATCTCGAGCAGCCCCTGGGTCCCGACAGTCAGTTCTGCCTGAGCAACTCGCGCGCAGGAGATTGAGATGGGCGTGTTCGCGTTTCAGAAGGAAACGGTTTTCACGCTCGACGGCAGAACGTACAAGCTCCTGCGGAAGGTCGAGCCCGACATCTGGCAAGCAGAAGAGCTTCGCACAGGTCGAATCCACGAGTTCAGTGACGAGGGTCTGCGTGACCTCTACGCCAAGGGAAAGTTGAAGGCATCGATTGCGGGGACATCTCCACAGTCATCCTCCCGAAAGCCACCTATCAACGTGAGCCCTGAAGAGTGGGAGCGAGCGAAGGTTCGCCGGGCCTACGTCCACGCCATTCTCGATCTCCCGAACACGCGCGCCGTAATCATGCCGGTGATCCGGGAAACCTGGCTCAAGCTCCTCAAGCCGCCGAAACGACCAAGTGCTTCCTCGGTGATCCGGTGGAAGGAGAACTACCTGCGCGCTGGCAAAGATATCCATGCGCTCATTGAACGGCACCACCAGAAAGGCAACACCAAGTCACGCTATCCGCAAGAAGTTGAGCGTCTCACCCTGCAGGCGATCGAGACGGTTTACCTCACGGAAGAACGCAAGCCGCTTGAAGCGGCGCTGGATGAGGCAAAAGCGCTGGTCGACAAAGAGAACGAGCTGCGCCCGAAGGGCATGCAGCTCCCTCGCCCAACGCGCAGGCTGCTGAAGCGACTCGTCGATACGATTCCCGCCTTCGAACGGTACGCAGCTCGCTACGGTAGGGATGCGGCGATAAATCGCTTCCGCGCGGTACTTCGGCGTCGCTTCAAAGGACTGCCGTTGGAGGTCGCGGAAATTGACCACACGCCGTGTGACGTGCTCGTCCTCGACGATCGCACGTTCCTACCCCTTGGGCGTCCCTGGCTGACCGTGTGCCTCGATGTTGGCACGCGGTGCGTGCTCGGCATCTACATCAGCTTTGAACCGCCAAGCTACTTTACGGTCGCTCGATGCTTGAAGCACGCCATCCTCCCAAAAAACATCCAGGCGGAGTACCCACAGATCCAAAACAAGTGGGAGGCGCACGGCGTCATGTCGACGCTGCTCGTTGACAACGGGCGTGAGTTCCACAGTCAAAGTCTTGAGAACGCTGCCTACTCGCTCGGGATTGAGCTCCAGTACGCGCCACGCAAAAAGCCGTGGTTTAAGCCACATGTTGAACGCTTTCTCGGGACCTGTAACCGTGAGGTCGCGCATGGGCTTCCGGGTACCACGTTCTCAAACATCCTCGAAAAAGACGAGTACGACCCGGTAAAGCAGGCCGTCTTACGGTTCAGCGCGTTCCGCGAAATCCTCTTCACGTGGGTGTGCGATGTGTATCACCAGCGATCTCATCGAGGGCTCGGCAAGCTGTCACCTGCGCAGGTCTGGAAAGAGTCGATCACGCCGGACCAGATTCTCCTGCCGGATGATCCCGCGCGCCTGGATGCAATCCTTGGCCGCAGTGAGCGGCGGCGGTTGAGTCACAAGGGGATCGAACTCGATGGGTTGTTTTACAACTCCCCGGAGCTGCTGAAGCTGCGTCGCCGACTCGGAAGTACGCTCGATGTCGAGGTCCGCGTCGACGACGCAGATCTTGGTCGGATCATCGTGTTGGCGCCGGATACCGGTGAGCCCATCACGGTTGAATCCCTCGACAAGGACTACGCCCAGGGGCTTTCGCGATACCAGCACAAAGTCTGCAAGCGGTACGCGGCCCGCGAGTTCAATTGTTCCGGGCCGGAGGCGTGGCTTCGGGCGAAAGCGCGCATCGCTCAGATCATCGAGTCGGAGTACAGCCTCAAGAAGCGCACAACACGAAAGAGGGTCGCGCGCTACTTGGGCGAATCGGCGCTGCCGTCCCAATCTTCTTCGACCACAGGGCCCGCCGTTACGGCCGCGCTTCAGGCACCACCGGAATCCGGTGCGCCTGCGCAGTCGGCCGAAGCACGACTGATCGAAGAGCGTCCGCTGATTGCGGACACGACGAGCACGCCGGCAAGGGTGTTCAAGCCCAGTTACCGAGTGCGCAACTCACAGCGGTTTACAGATGGATCTGAGGAGTAGGGCGGAAATGTCCGACGCTCGGGCCATAATCGAAAACACGCTCGTGCCACACACCGCCTTCAGGGAGGCCAGTATGCGCCTGAAGCAGTGCTACGAGTACGCCGAGGGCGCGGCGGAGCCCATCTGTATGGCAGTGCTGGGTGAGTCGCGTACTGGAAAGAGCCGCGCGCTGGAAGAGTGCTTCGTAGAGCATCCCCCGCGCCGCGATGAAGACGGTCTCACAGTCCCGATCCTGTACGTCAAGACGCCGTCGAAACCGACTGTGAAGGGTCTGGCGGCACTGATGCTGCAAGCGATTGGTGATCCCCGGTGGCACGCAGGCTCCGAGATTGAGAAGACAAATCGTCTTCGTACGTTGATGTGCAACGCGAACACCAAGATGGTGATGATCGATGAGTTTCAGCACTTCTATGACAAGGCATCACACAAGGTGATGCACCACGTTGCGGACTGGCTGAAGATCCTGGTGGATGACGCGAAGGTAGCGCTCGTCGTCGCCGGCTTGCCCGACTGCCGTGCCGTGTTGGACCAGAACGAACAGTTGGCCGGAAGGTTCTTGGCGCCAGTGACCATGCACCGGTTTGACTGGAAGCGGGAGGAGCATCGAGCGGAGTTCATGGGCATCTTGGCGGCATTTCACGAGGCGATGAGCGAGCACTTCGATGTGCCCGAGCTCCACACCCCGGAGCTTGCGTTCCGCTTCTACTGTGGAACCGGTGGTCTCATGGGGTACCTGACAAAGCTCCTGAGGCAGGCTGTATGGAATGCGCTGGATGAGGAGCGGCGCACCGTGACACTCGAGGACTTTGCGCGGGCACATCAGCAGGCGGTCTGGCGACCGGAAGGCAGCGGATCCGAGCTGCGCCCGTTCAGTCGGGACTTCATCCTGAGTCCAACAGAAGAGCTCCTGGCGATGGTGAGGGCGCTTGGGACGCCAGCGCTCGAGACGCGTGAGCGAACAACCCGGGGCGGCGGAGGCCGCTCGCGTCGGCGAGAGACGTTTCAGCAGGTAGTGTCGAGGTGAGGACGTCGTGTTGCTTCTGGTTCGTACGCCCGCACCCAAGGCGACCGAAAGCCTCCTCGGGTATGTACTCCGTGTGTCCGAAAGTAACGGCTACTCGACTCCAACGCATCTCTTCGCACTTGCTGGGCTGGGGAGGGGGCAGGATCAGATTCCAGGGTTCCCTTACGAGAAACTTGCGAAGATCGTGGGGCGCGCGCCAGAGGAGCTTCACGCAATCGCCTACCGGGTAGGTTCCGGTCGTCGCG
>Ga0207874_1000069_pt1 | contig 156317 bp, 128 predicted proteins | sample HigsolmetaAR201D_FD_184833 | JGI IMG/M metagenome (GOLD analysis project Ga0207874, IMG submission 184833) | Ionic liquid and high solid enriched microbial communities from the Joint BioEnergy Institute, USA - AR20-1-D (SPAdes) (version 2) ... | reverse complement strand
CGATCTCAATGCCGCATACAACATTTTGAGACTGGGACTACAGTCTCAGGGGCTACGGCTCCAAGAAGCCCTCAGCCTTTCGGCGGGGGAGTAGTCACAGTGCGATTTTATCGAAATTTTCACTGTTTCATCACCTGAAATGTTCCATGGGACCTCTAAGAATACGGTACAATACCTACAGGTGTTGTTGGAATTGACGCCTATCTAAAGCGCCTAAGGCATGACACGTTGTATCAGTCGGGAGTGAACAATGAACGCCGAATCAAAGCCGATCCAGCTATCACCAACCGCAAAATTCATAACCGTAGCGATCATCGTATTTTTGTTTATTCTTTTGCTCACCTCTGTTACTCACATCCTCACACCTTTTATTGCCGCGATCATCACCGCTTATTTGTTTAACCCGCTCATCACATTTATGAACCGTAAGACGAATGTGAGCCGAGCGGTGTGGATCATTGTCTTGTACGTGTTGGTTGGTGTACTCATCTACGGCTTGGTGCGGTTCCTCGGCCCCATTATTGTCGGTCAATTTCGCGATTTACGAGACCGCCTGCTTCCAAATATTAGTGTTGAACTGCGAAAGTGGTCCTCCTATCAAAGCTTCGATTTTGGCCCTTTTGTGGTGGATATTAACGCGATCCAACAACCAATTGTGGATTTCTTGCGCAATATAAGCCTCAGCTTACCGGAGAAAGTTCCGCATCTGGTGTTTAGCGCCTTTGAATCGATGATTTTATTTGTGACCTATTTGATGGTCGCCTTTTATTTGTTATTGCAGGCCGAGCAGATTATTGCAAAAGGGTATGAGCTTGTGCCAGCCCCATACCGCGGCGAGATCCGCTGGCTCGGTCAGCGCATCGATCGAATCTTGGGTGGCTACATTCGCGGCACGCTGATGCTGATCCCCATCATGTCGATCCTGACGTACATTGCATTGACGATTTTGGGTGTGCGCTACGCATTGGTGATCGCGATCGTGAGCGGCTTCCTTGAGATCATTCCCGTGATCGGCCCGTGGTCGGCGGCAAGTATCGGTATGACGGTGGCGCTGTTCCAGGCGACTGCGCCGTTCGGTTGGCCGAACTGGGTGTTGGCGATTGTGGTCGGCTTGACGTACTTCGTGCTGCGTATGTTCGAGGATAATTTCATTATCCCGCAGGTGGTGGGTCACGCTGTACACTTGCACCCAGTGTTGGTGTTGTTTGCGGTGCTTGCAGGTGGCGCGCTGGGCGGCGCGTTCGGCTTGCTCGTCGGTATCCCGACCGCTGCGATTGTGCAACTGTTGTTGCGCTACTTGTACCGCAAGTTGGTTGATCTGCCCGACCTGCCGAGCGACGACGATTCGCATACTGGCAAACGAGGGAAACAACACGAGGCTGCGGCTGCTGAGGTCCCTCCACCGAACCCTCCACGAGTCACGTTACCTCAGCCGGCGACCGATGAGCCGCATGCCGCTGGCTAGTTGTTTAGATACAGGCAATGCGCAGCCCGCCGAAGATATCGGCGGGCTGTGTCGTTTGAAGTGAAGAGGTGTTATTCGGAAAGAGCGACGCCGATATTGTGGAAACCGGCATCCACGTAGATCGTCTCGCCGGTGACGGCGCTCGCCAAATCGCTGCACAGCCAGAGCGCGGTCTTGCCCACGTCCTCGATGGTGATGTTGCGGCGCAGCGGCGCGACACTGGCGAACTGCTTCAGCAGCGAGCGGAACCCGCCGATGCCGCTGGCCGCCAAGGTGCGCACCGGCCCCGCGCTGATCGCGTTGACGCGGATGTTGCGCGGGCCAAGGTCGGCGGCGAGGTAGCGCACGCTCGCCTCGAGCGCGGCTTTGGCGACACCCATCACATTGTAGTTCTGGGCCACTTGCTGCGAGCCGTGGTAGGTGAGCGTCAGGATCGATGCGCCTGGGTTGAGCAGGTCTTGGGCCGCTTTGACCACCGCGGTGAGCGAGTAGGCGCTCACTTCGAGGGCCAGCAAGAAGCCCGCTCGGGTGGTCTTGAGGTATGGCCCGTTGAGCTCGTCGCGGTTGGCGAACGCAATGCCATGAACAATGAAATCGAGCGAGCCGTACACTTCGCGCGCTTTATTCATCAGAGCCTCGATCTGCTCGTCGCTCTGCACATCGCAGGGTTCGATCAGCTTGGCGTTGAGGCTCTCGGCGAGCGGGCGTACGCGGCGCTCAAGTGCTTCGCCTAGGTACGTGAAGCCAATGTCTGCACCCTCACTATGCAGCGCCTGTGCGATACCCCAGGCAATCGAGTGATCGTTAGCTACGCCAAGGATCAAGCCCTTCTTACCATCTAATAAGCCCATGGGTCGCTTCCTCCTTACGTGTTGCGTGTGTAATATGCTACGAGCGTCGCTACGCTCAGCGAAGACTACGATCATACGGGTGAATGGGCGCTATAATACAATGGAAGATGCATTGTCACAAATAAGCAGGATTCGTGGATGGTTGCTCTATTGACGCGCGCACTGTTGTGTTGGTTGTGCGTTTTTGAGTTGGTGGCGCGCTGGCGCGGCTGGCGGGGGTTGGCCTGGTCGCGCGGAAGTGTGGGGACGATTTGGCTGTTGCTGTTCGGTAGTGCCGCTGGGATACGTTCGCGTGGCTTCGTGATAGCAGGCTGCTTGCTGATCACACTGCCGTTGGCCGTGGTGCTGCAACTGTTCGGGGCCAGCCTGCGCAACCGCGCGATCGACCCTCGGCGACGCCTCCAGCCCGGCGAGCACGACGAGTATCGCGTGGAGGCGCTGCAACTCACCATGCCCGATGGCTTTGTGCCGGGCTTGCTCCTCATCCCGCACGCTCCCACCGACGCTGCGGTGTGCGTTCTGCACGGCGCTGGCGACCACAAAGCGGCCTACACGTGGTGGTTGGCCGATACACTGCTCGCGCAAGGCCTGGCGGTCCTGCTGATCGACTTGGACGGCCACGGCGAGAATCCTCGCACGCAACGATACCCCGATACTATCGACGATGTGACGGTGGCTGTGGAGTGGCTGCGCAGGCACTATGCGCGCGTGGGTGTGCTGGGCATCAGTTTGGGTGGCTGCATCTCCGCACGCGCCGCCGCTGATGGCACCCCGATCGACGCCCTCGTGGTACTTGAAGCGCCGCCGCTGCTGCACTTCACCAAGGCCGATATGAGCCGCGAAGCGCTGGCCCTGGCGCAGTGGCCACTGCTCGATCTGTTCTGCGATTGCACCGTCGAGCATCTTGTGCAGGCGTGGTCTACAACCCCAACTCGCACCGCGATCAGCACTTGGGATCTGATCGCCAAGCTCGATCTGCTGGGCAGCCTGCCGAAGATCGCGACGCCGTTGCTGCTGGTGTACGGCGGGCGCGATGCGATCGTCAAGCCCGCGCAGGCCGAGCAGGTGCGCCAAGCAGCGCCTGCACACGCAGCGTTTCACATGATCCCATCAGCGAGCCATCTCACGATGATTCTGGATCGGGGCGCGCTTCAATTGGTGGCGAATTGGTTGCGGGAGCAGTTGATCACCAGCACCTAGCGCCCAATGGCAGCACTAGGTGCTGTGAGATGTCTAGCGAGCGATCGAGGTCGACTGATCGAGGATTTCGTCGATAAAACCGTACTCTTTTGCTTCAGCAGGGGTCATGAAGCGGTCGCGGCTGAAGTCGCGTTCGAGTTCTTCGACGGTGCGGCCTGTTGAGCGGGCGAGAATCTCGTTGCCGACGCGCTGGATACGCAGCAACTCCTGCACGATACGCTCGAGGTCGGGCGCGTAGCCCTCGGCGCCGCCACCGGCTGGGTGAAAGTGAATGGTCGAGTGCGGCAGGGCAAAACGTTTGCCTTTGGCGCCACCAGCGAGCAGAATCGTCGCCATGCTCCCGGCTCGCCCAATACAAATGGTATTGACATCGGGCGCAATCAGTTGCATCGTATCGTAGATCGCTAGCCCATCGCGCACGCTGCCGCCAGGGCTATTGATATAGAACCAGATATCGCGCTCGGGATCGGTGTGCTGCAGGAAGAGCAGTTGAGCGACGATCGACGACGCTACATCGCTATCGATCGGTGTGCCGAGCAACACCACACGCTCTTGCAGCATTCGCGAGAAGAGATCCCAGGAGCGTTCACCACGAGGCGTGCGCTCGACGATCGTTGGGATTGGAACGGAGGGCATGGCCCATTCTCCTTCGTGTACAAGTTCGTCGCAGATAGTATAGCATACTCAGTGCAACCTGGCTGTGTGGAGGATTGCAACGATGCGCATGAGCTTCAACGAACTGCTGGAGTACATCTCGAATGGCCGTCCCAACGCACCTGTTGAACAACTCAGCCTCTGGATGCAGGAGACACCACGCTTTGCCGAGTTTGTCTTTGAATACCGCGATAAAATCCGCAAAAAGCTGCGTGGTGTGCGCGATATCGAAGCACAGGGCGATCTGCTCGCTGAATTATATGCGGCCTATGTCATCTTGCAGGAGCCGCGTTTGGCGCTCGCCTACGAGAAGTACGGCGTGGGCAAGGCCCGCAGCCCCGATTTCGTGGTGACGTTTCGCGGTCGATTGCACTTCAACCTCGAAGTGACGCGCCTGCGCTACCCCGATAGCGGCGCCAACGACCGCATGCTGATGCTCAGCCGCTTGGGCGATACGGTGATCGGCAAACTCGGCCAGACCATGCCCGGTATGCTCAATCTCCTCCTCGTTGCCCCCGATGATCAGCAGATCGATGGCGAAGCCCTCGATGAAGCAATGCGCCTACTGCGCCGCCGCGCCGAGCAGCAGGGCACCCCATTCCTCGCTCGCAAAGGCTTCAGCAATATCGCCGATTTCTCCAAACATTACCATCAGTTGAGCGGTATTCTCCTGTGGAGTCCGCAGCCCAACGCCATCCACACAGTGTGGCCTAACGTACACGCAAAGCACAAAATCCCACATGATCTTTGGAAAATATTACAAAAGAGTTCGCAAACCAACGGTACTACAAGCTGATAGTTCTTATGGAGCATGTTGAGCGGTTATAAGGTCTGAATGAAACAAATCGCTCCATCATCTATACTAAGATAGATAACAGGGCTGATCCACGATGTTCTCACCCCTAGATGCCAATCAGCCTTTTCTCCTTTGCTGTTATCGTGGATCTGCCCTGTATTGTTTTATTCAGCAGTTAGTTCTATCGAGGAGCAAGAGATGGGGCTATCAGCGGTTGTGCAGCCAAATAAGGTGCGTTTGCCGTGGTCGTTGCGAGGGAAAGTAGAAGTTGGCCCATTACAGTTGGTCGGTGAAAATGGTATTGGCTTGCCCTACATTCAGGGCCGTATTCGTAATCGTTCTGGCCGCATGTTGAGTGTTCGTATGGTTGTGCATGTCTACAACGAGCAACGACAACTGCTCTTCACTGGTACGCCCGGTATCCTCGATACGATGGAGCTCGATCCTCAGCAACAGCGCACGTTTCGGGTGAGCCTACGAGATGCAGCAACGCCTCGGCAACCCGATCACAAGCGAATGTGGGTGACGCGATCGCGCATCGAGATTGTGATTGACATATAGCGAATATGAGAGCCTCAGGGAGAACGAGGGCCACGCGCCCTCGTTTTGTTGTGCACGCACCAGATCGCGTTGCGTGGTAGAATACCCGACATTTCAAGGGTCTGCTGTGAAGGGTATCTATGACAACACAAATAAAGCGCCGCATCATCGCCGTCGGTGATTTGGTGTGGGATATGGTGGTGCAGCCCGACCAGGTTTTGTTACCGGGAGGCGATACCACAGGGCGGATCGCTCTTGTTCCTGGTGGGTCGGCGGCGAATGTTGCCGCTTGGATGGCGCGAGCAGGCAGCGCTGTTGGCTTTGTTGGCAAAGTGGGCGACGATACGCTCGGCGAGCGCTTGCTCGATGATCTGCAGCGTGAGGGCGTGGAGCTCTACGCCAGCCGCTCCACCGAACGCGATACAGGCGTCATCCTCGTGCTGATCGATCAGCAAGGCCAACGAAGTATGGTGACGAATCAGGGCGCCGATTTCGACCTGCGGCCCGACGACCTCCCCGAAGATGCCCTCTCCAATACGTCGCACGTGCATATCACCGCCTGGTCGCTGTTCACCGATCCGCCCCGCCAAGCGGCGATTCGGGCCGCCCAAATCGCCAAGGCCGCGGGTGCTACCGTTTCGTTCGATCCCGGTAGCTATCAGATGATTCAGGAGATGGGTGATGCAGCGTTTCGTCAGATTACCGAAGGTCTGCCGGTCGATATCTTTTTCCCCAACCGCGATGAGGGGCGTGTGCTCACCGGCGAGCAGGAGCCTGCTGCGATCGCCCAAGCGCTGCGGCAGCGTTACCCTAGCGCGCTGATTGTGTTGAAACTGGATCGTGATGGGTGCTATGTGCTCGCGGATGACCACGCGCAAAGCTACCCCACCGAAGATCGGCCCACGGTCGATGCGACAGGCGGCGGCGATGCCTTCGATGCGGCGTTCCTGGCCCACTACCTGCGCCATAACGATCTGGCGACAGCGGCGCAGTTCGCCAATCGCATTGCAGGCTGGGTGATCTCGCGCTTTGGCGCACGTCCACCCGTCGATGCCGAACTCGAAGCGCTGCTCCGCACTGTGTAGCGCTCGGAGAGATCGCAGCGCGAGACATGGCGGTTTGAGCTGAGGTGCAGCCCGCCGAGCGATTCCCTGTCGTTCGGAGGCGGGCAGGGCGCGTATTGTGCTCCGTAGGGGGTTTTTTGATGGTATAATGGCCGCGAGCCCCAGCAACAGCGGAGTACATTCATACTATCAATGTTGCTGTGTCGGCCTAGTCACAGCAACAAGGGCCACACGTGCCTTCAAGCTAGGCTACGATCGTTTGGTCTACAATGGGCGCACACTGTTGCGCTGAACTCGTTTGATAGTGGAGAGCCATTGTGCTGGCGGAATTTCGTCGTCGTTGGGTATTGCTTCTTCTTGTTGCGGTATTCGTACTGATCGCTGACCAGATCAGCAAAGCTGCTATTTTGTCGCTGCTTGGCCCCGAGGAGCATTCAAGCATCCCGTTAGTTGGCAATTGGCTACGATTCACCTTTGTCAAAAATACGGGCATCGCATTCGGCCTCTTTCAAGGGATTCCACATTTCTTCACCATCACTTCCCTCCTGATCAGCTTTGGCGCACTCTACTTCTATCGCTTCCACCTGCCGGAGGGGAGCCGCTTAATTCAGGTGAGCGTTGGGCTGATCTTCGGTGGTGCAATCGGCAACATCATCGATCGCATTCGCTACAGCTATGTGGTCGATTTTGTGCATGTCACGTGGTTCCCTGGCATCTTCAACCTGGCCGATAGCGCGATCAGCATTGGCGTGGTGATGTTCTCGGGTTATCTGCTTTTGTATGGCGATAAGCCGCAGAAGCCCACCCCTCCTCCCGATGATGCTTTGCTTAACGATCTCCTCGCCCAAGATACCGGACGGCGTGCGGATAGCGATATTGCAGGTTAAAGCGGCGCAGATGTGTGCAGCGCACAACACATACTAGGAGTTGGCGTGGAAGGGGACCTTATTCGGTTACAGGTGGATGCCGAGCACGAAGGACAACGACTCGATAAATACGTGTCCGATATGGTGCTCGATCTTTCCCGAACCTACGCTCGCCAACTGATCGAGGATGGCCATATCCAACTGAACGACCGCGATGCGCGACCCAGCACGGCGGTACGGGTTGATGATGTGGTGTTGGTGCGTCGCCCGATTGCGCAGCCCACCGACCTGGTCGCCGAGCCGATCCCCCTCAATATTGTGTATGAAGATGCCGACGTTGTAGTGGTCGATAAACCGGCTGGGATGGTCGTGCACCCCGCGCCCGGCCACTTGAGCGGCACCCTGGTCAACGCCCTCCTCGCCCGTTACCCCGAGATGAGCGTCAGTGGCGATCTGCGCCCCGGCATCGTGCATCGGCTCGACCGCGACACGTCGGGCCTACTGGTGAGCGCCCGCAACGATGCGGCCCTGCATCACATCCAGGCCCAGCAGCAGGCGCGCACTATGCTGAAGGTCTATTTGGCGGTGGTGGAGGGCCGAATGAAGGAGCCGGAGGGCGTGATCGATGCGCCGATCGCGCGGCACCCCACCGACCGCACGCGCATGGCGATCGTGGCGAACGGACGTTACGCCCGCACACACTGGCGCGTGCTCGAAGAGCTCGGCGATTACACGCTGATCGAGGCGCGCCTTGAAACCGGACGCACCCACCAGATCCGTGTGCACTTCTCGTATAAAAGCCGCCCGTTGCTTGGCGACCCGCTGTACGGCCCGAAGAAGCCGCGCGCAACGTTTGGGCTGACGCGGCAGTTCCTCCACGCCCATCGATTAGGCTTCAACTTGCCCTCGACAGGCGAATGGCTTGAATGTACATCACCGCTTCCCGCTGATCTGGAACAAGCGCTGGAGAAACTGCGTGCCGTGGCGCGCAGCCGCCAGTGACCGATCGACGGATTTGCGTTTATAGGTCATATTCACAAGGGAAAAGGTGACAAACGACATAAAGCATATGCTACAATATCTATGCTCGTGCCCCTTGTTGGGTGATATGTTTTCGTGATTATTACACCGAATCGCTGACCATAGACGGTCATATACCTAAGGAACGACGAAGGAGTTCTTATGCGCTCAAAGATTACGATCATCGGCGCGGGCTTTGTCGGCTCGACCGCCGCGCACTGGATCGCCGCGAAGGAGCTTGGCGATATCGTGCTGCTCGATATTGTGGAAGGTGTTCCGCAGGGCAAAGGTCTCGACTTGCTCCAATCGGGGCCGATCGAGGGCTTCGATGTCAACATTGTGGGCACGAACAACTACGAGGACACCGCTAACTCGGATGTGATCGTGGTGACTTCGGGTGCGCCCCGCAAGCCAGGTATGTCCCGCGAGGACCTGATCAAGATCAACGCCAACATCACGCGCGATTGTGTCACCAAGGCTGCGGCTGTTTCGCCGAACGCGGTGATCATCATCGTCAACAACCCGCTCGACACCATGGCCTACTTGGCCAAGCAGGTTAGTGGCTTCCCCAGCAACCGCGTGATCGGCCAGGCTGGCGTGCTCGATACCGCCCGCTACCGCACTTTCATCGCCCAGGAAGTTGGCGTCTCGGTCGAGGACGTGCAGGCGATGTTGATGGGTGGCCACGGCGACGAGATGGTGCCGCTGCCGCGCTTCACCACCATCGGCGGTATCCCGGTCACCGAGTTCATCGCCCCAGAGCGCCTGGAGGCGATCGTCGACCGCGCACGCAAGGGTGGCGGCGAGATCGTCAGCCTGCTCAAGACTGGTAGCGCCTACTACGCGCCGAGCGCCGCCACCGTGCAGATGGTCGAGGCGATTCTGCGCGATAAGAAGCGCGTGCTGCCCTGCGCCTGCTACCTGGATGGCCAGTACGGTCTGAACGACATCTACTTCGGCGTGCCCTGTATCCTGGGCGCCAATGGTGTTGAGAAGATCCTGGAACTGCCGTTGAACGACGAGGAAATGGCGCTGGTGAAGAAGAGCGCCGATGCGGTGCGCTCCTCGATCGAGACGCTGAAGACGCTCTAATGCGGTTGTCAGCCGCCCGTCGTCTGTGGCAACGGGCGGCTGCACCTTATTGGCACGTTGATGAAGCAACCGAGGCTGTGGCGAAGTTCATACATGACCCATATACTGCGACCTGCTGGCTTCTATTCAGCGGATGTAGCCCAACATCGTCGCACTCGGTTGATATGAAGATCAAACTGTATAACGGCTCGTTGCCACGCATGGCTCGAGCCTTCTTTTGTTCAATAAATGTTACGCTACTGGCTACGTTTTGGGACCACATATCATATACAATGATGGATGGACAAAGTGCCTGATTGGAAGCGAAACGATAACACTCGATACCATCGAATCGCACCGTTACAGTGCACTGAATGCCAGTTCAGCTTAACCATAAATACCTCGCTAGATAGCGATGGCATAGGGCAAAACCAAAGTGACCCTGACCGAGTTCAGGGACTACGAACGCATTGAGGGGGAGTCTGTGGAGGCAACAACAACATCACCAATCTCAACCTCCTACGACCGCTGGCAGATGCTTGGTGGTGATCGCTTCTACACAATGGCACGCTGGGTAACCCTACTCCTCTTACTCGGCATGGCCAACTTGATCACCGAGATACCGATCTGGCCTCCATCAGTGACGATGCCGCCATTTCTGCTACTGCTCTGGGGTTTTGCATTCTTCAATATCCTTACGACCTTAGCGCTGTTTATACCGTTCCTTGGTGGCATACTGCGCATCGCCTTCTTTATCGATGTGCTGTTCGTCACGCTGCTCACGCTGTTTGCCAGGAACACCTACGATCTCTTTTACCCGCTCTACCTATTGCCGCTGATTGGCTTCTCCGTGCGCTCGCGCCCGATCGGTGCCCTGCTCTTCGGCCTGTTCGTCGCAGCCGCTTATATTGGCTCCTATTTGTTCGCACGAGTCGGCCCCGATAATGGCCGCCCACCGCGCGAACTGCTCGAATTTGTGGCGCTCGCCCTGCGCAGTCTGATCCTCATCATCGTGCCGGTGCTGACAAGCGGTTTGTCCGAGCGCTGGGGTATCACCAACCGCCGCAGTGTGGTGCTCGCCGAGAAGCAGACCGAGCAGGCTATGCACGAAGCGCGCCTCACGCGCGACCAGATGCGCTCGCTCTACGAGGTCGCCTACACGCTCTCGACGACGATGAACTACCAGAATGTGCTCAACGTCGCACTGGTCGAGAGCCGAAAACTCGTGCCCTACACCAGCGGCGTGGCTCTGCTCTCAACTGGTGAACCCGATGAGTTGTATGTGGCGGCGGGACAGGGCATTAGCCCCAGCGAGCACGAGATGCGCATCAAGATCGGCGGAGGCCAGATCGCCCAGGTGCTGCGCTCGTCGGACGCCTGCATCATGTCCGATATCAGCCAGGAGACCGAGTTGCTGGTGCTGCCATCGTTTGCGCGCTGCCGCTCGGCCTGTTTAGTGCCGTTACGGGCCGGTCTGCGTACCTTCGGTCTGATGCTGGTCGCTAGCGATCACCCCAATGCTTTCAATCAAGAGCAGTTGGCCATGCTGACCGCGTTGGCGAACTACGCCATTCTCGCGCTGCAAAACGCCCAACTCGTCCACGATCTGCGCGAGGAGCGCACTAAACTGCTCTCCAAAGAAGAAGAAGTGCGCCGCCAACTTGCGCGCGACCTGCACGACGGCCCGGCCCAAGCGCTCGCCGCCATCACCATGAACGTCGAGTTCATCAAGCGGCTGCTGGAGCGCGATCCGGCCCGCGTGCTGCCCGAGCTAGAACGGCTCGGCGCGTTGGCCAAGCATACCACCCACGAAGTTCGCACCATGCTGTTCGAGCTGCGTCCCTTGGTGCTGGAGACCCAAGGGCTGCAAACCACGCTTGAACAGTATTTGGAGCGCTTTCAGGGCAATGGCACCGAGATCATCCTCGAAGCCTCCGATATTACCGCGAGCCTCGACACGAAGTCCGAGGGCACGCTGTTCAACATCATTCAGGAAGCGATCAACAACGCGCTCAAGTATGCCAAGGCCCAGCACATTTGGGTGCGGCTGAAGCAGAGCATCGATGCGCTCGAAGTGACTGTGCAGGACGACGGGCGCGGGTTCGACCTCAAGCGCGTGCTCGCCTCCTACGAGCAGCGCGGCTCGTTTGGTCTGCTGAATATCGAGGAACGGGCCAAACTGATCGGCGGAATCTCGGAGTTGCAATCGGCCCCCGGCGAAGGCACCACCGTGCGCGTCGTTGTCCCCCTCAACCAGACATAACAAACCACAAGGGCTGCCACAACGGCAGCCCTGTTCTTCTTCTCTCTTCTCTTGTCGTAACCCGCCGAGCCTACTCCAGATAATCGCGCAGATGCAAACCGACATCTGGCGCGCGCAAGTGCCGCAACGCCTCCGCCTCGATCTGTCGGGCGCGCTCGCGAGTCATCCCCAGCACCTTGCCGACCTCCTCAAGCGTGCGGCGCTGCCCATCGGCCAAGCCGTAGCGCAGGTCGATGATGCGGCGTTCGCGCTCGTTCAGGTGATCGAGGGCGCGGGCGAGATCATGGCGCAACAACTGCTGCGACGCGAAGTCGGACGGTGTTGGCAGCTCGTCGTCCTGCAGGAAATCGCCGAGCGTATGCTCGCCGTCCTCGCCAACGGGTGTTTCGAGCGAGATCGGGCGGCGCGCCGCTTCGAGGACGCGCTCGATCCGCTCGATCGGCTGGCCGAGTGCCGTTGCGATCTCCTCGGCGGTGGGTTGGCGCTCCAACGCTTGCGCCAAGCGCTCGGAAGTGCGCTTAACCTGCCCCACCGACTCGCTCATATGCACGGGCAGGCGGATGGTGCGGCCCTGCTCGGCGATAGCTCGCGTCACAGCTTGGCGTATCCACCAGGTGGCATACGTTGAAAAGCGATTACCCTTGTGATAGTCGAACTTCTCAACGGCGCGCATCAGGCCGATATTGCCCTCTTGGATGAGATCGAGCAGCGAGAGGCCACGACCAACGTACTTTTTGGCGATGCTGACGACCAAACGCAGGTTCGCCTGGATCAAGTGGCGGCGAGCGTCGTGCCCACTGATGATATCCTTCTTCAGCGCCTGACGCTGTTGTGGGCTGAGCTCTTCGGAGGAAGCCAAGCGAAGCATGGCCAAATTGCCTCGTTCCATACGTTCAGCAAGCTCGACTTCCTCAGCGGCACTCAACAAAGAAACGCGCCCTATTTCTTGGAGGTAGTGTTGGACAGAGTCAAGCGATGGTTCTGGAGCAAGCGTCTCTTCAAGCGCGTCGGCTGCCAGATCATCGGCCTCTGCGACTACTTCGATCATTGGCTCATCGTATTCATCGCGCCGCTCGTCCAGTTGCCAAGCCTGTTGTCCATGGAACATACGATTCATAACACCTCCAAAAAGACATAGCGCGGCTCCTCCCAAGCGGGAGGAGCCGCGCCCTCAAATGGGTTCTGAGACAATCGCGCTCAACTGAACGGGGTCGAGCTCTTCGCAATTATGCTGTCGTCAGAGGGTGCGACATAATTTAAAGCTTTCTGCGCAGAAAGCTCCTTGGCCATTATACACCTGGCGATACGTCATGTCAACTACTTTTTGACTTCTTGACGCCATGAAACGCCTGAGTTTCATGCCTTTGGCGATGGTTATAACACTCGCCAAATGTGAACGCAGGTGCACCCTTCGTTTCCCGTTGGCGGCCCTTCCGCTGTGCGCTTTTTCGGGCAAGTTCAATGCCACGATCACCAAAATACGGCGTAAAACAAAAAGGATACCGCAAAACTGCGATATCCTCTGCTGATTGGTCGGGGCGGAGGGATTCGAACCCCCGACCCCAGCGTCCCAAACGCTGTGCGCTACCAGACTGCGCCACGCCCCGACAACCTCGTATTGACTTGGCGAATCATACGAGAAAGTGGTCATTTTGTCAAGTCGGAACGGTTAACCGAAGCGGCCCGTCACGTAATCCTCGGTGCGTTTGTCCTGGGGCGCCACAAACAGTTGATTGCCCGCGCCGAACTCGATGCACTTGCCGTTCAGGAAGAAGGCCGCGTAATCGGCGACGCGTGCTGCTTGCTGGATGCTGTGCGGCACGATCACGATGGTGTACTTCTCTTTGAGCGAGACCAGCATCTCTTCGATGCGCACGGTTGAGATCGGGTCGAGCGCGGCGGTTGGCGCATCGAGCAGGAGCACTTCGGGCTCGGCGGCGAGCGCCCGGGCGATGCTCAGGCGTTGCTGCTGCCCGCCCGAGAGGTTCAGCGCGGAGGTGTTGAGGCGGTCGCGCACTTCGGTCCAGAGTGTGGCCGCTTCGAGCGAGCGCTCCACCACCTCATCGAGGCGCTTGCGATCGCGCACACCCATGAGTTTCAGGCTGTAGACGACGTTATCGTAGATTGACATGGGCAACGCCACGGGTTGAGCGAACACCATGCCGATCCGGCGGCGCAGCGTGGGCAGATCGACGGAGGGCGCAAAGATGCTCTGGCCGTCCATCAGGATATCGCCAGTGTGGTGCTCGTGGGGCGCAAGCTCGGCCATGCGGTTGATCGAGCGCAGCAGGCCGCTTTTGCCACCCGCAGCAGGCCCGAAGATGGCCAGCACCGCGTTGCGTGGGATCGAGAGCGTCACGTCGTCGAGGATACGATCCTGACCGTAGGAGAGCGAATAATTTCGAATTTCGATTTTGACGTCCATAATCTGCTTTGTCTGTGGGCGGGCGCTTTGGCGGAAGAGTCGCCCGCCCAAACGGTGTTATTTGCCGCGTTTGGCGATCACTCGGTTGACGAGCATGTTGGCCCCAATGTTGATCAGCAGGATGGTGATGATCAACACCGCGCCGGTGGCATAGGCTTTTTCCAGCGAGATGCCCTCGACGGCCAAGATGTAGAAGTGGACCGCCATCGTGCGCACTGGCGAGAACGGCGAGACGGGCAGGTTCAGTGCGGTTCCCGCGGTGAAGATCACGGCGGCGGTCTCGCTCACGGCGCGACCAAACGAGAGAATGACGCCGGTGACGATACCCGGCAGGGCGCTCGGTAGCACAGCAGTCGTGACCATCTCCCAGCGGGTGGCGCCGAGGCTGTAGCTCACATCGCGGTACGCCTGCGGCACGGTCATGATCGCTTCTTCGGCGGTGCGGATAATGGTGGGCAGCACCATCAGCGCGAGCGTGAGGCCGCCTGCCAGGATCGACCAGCCCATCTGTAGGTAGTTGACGAAGAAGATAAACCCGAACAAGCCGAAGATGATCGACGGCACGCCAGCTAGCGATTCGGTGCCGAAGCGGATAGCGCGGGTGAGGCGGCTTGTGTGGGTGTATTCGGTGAGATAGATGGCGCTGCCGATGCCGAGCGGCGTGGCGATCAGCAAGGCGACGAGGCCCAACGCCACGGTGCCGAGGATGGTGGGCAGAATGCCACCCTCGCGTCCAAGGTCCTCGGGGGTGCCCGTGAGGAATTCCCACGTGACCGAGGGCAATCCACGCACCATGATAATGCCGACGATCAGGGTCAGCAGCACCATGGTGAGCATAGCGGCGGTCCAGATCGAGGCGAAGGCGAAGCGCTGCTTCTGTTGTGCGTTCATGTGCCCCTCCGGCTAAAGGCTGGCCGACGCACAAAAGCAGTTGCGATCCCGTTCAGTAGCATAATCAGCACGAAAAGAACGACTCCTGTGGCGAACAGCGCATCGCGGTGCGCTCCGGTGGCGTAGGCGAGTTCCAAACCGATGTTGCTGGTGAGCGTGGTGGCGGGTTGCAGCGGCGAGTAGGGGATGATCAGCGCGTTGCCGATCATCATAATCACCGCCATCGTTTCGCCGAGCGCCCGACCCATGCCCAGGATCACGCTTGCGACGATGCCCGAGCGTGCGGTCGGGATAATGATGCCCGAGATGACCTGCCAGTGTGTCTCGCCGAGCGCGAGCGCGCCATCGCGTAATGAGCGTGGCACAGCGCGAATGGCATCTTCAGAGATGGCGATAATGCTTGGCAGGATCATAATGCCAAGGATGATCGCGCCGGTCAGCACGCTGAGGCCCGGGCCGCCGAACGTCGAGCGGAGCAGCGGCGCTAGGATGGTCAGGCCGATGAAGCCGTAGATGACCGATGGGATGCCCGCCAAGAGCTGAATGGCGGGGCGCATAAACTGCGCGAGGCGCGGTGGCGCGAGTTCGACCATAAAGACGGCGACGGCGATGCCCAAAGGCACGCCGATCACCAACGAGCCGACGGTGAGCCACAACGAGCCGACGATCATCGGCAGGAGCCCGAATTGGGGCGGGTCCGCTGTGGGGTTCCACGTCGTGCCGCTGAGGAAATTCCACAGGCCCACTTCAAGGATCAGCGGAAGGCCAGATTGAAAGACAAAATAGGTGATTAACGCTAGTGCAAGCAGCGCACCTAACGCTGCTACCAGCAGCATGATGCTGATGGCTCGCTCTTTCATCGCGTAGTCACTCCTTTAACCAAACCGAGGCGGGTGAGCTCTGCTTGGCCCGCCGGGCCGAGTGTGTATTCAAGGAATTGGGTAGCGAGCGCGCTCATGGGCCGATTCTTCTGCCAGACGAACAGGAAGGGCCGCACAAAGGTGTAGTTGCCTGCTTCGACCTCTGCTACCGAGGGCTCGACACCGTTGATAGCGACTGCTTTGACGGTCGAATCAACAATGCCCAGGGAGATATAGCCAATGGCGTTGGGGTCTTCGGCAACGATCTGGCGGATGGCGCCGTTGGAGCCTTGGCGGAGGGCGGCTGGCGTGATCGGCACGCCCTGCATCACCAGTTCCTCGAACGCGCCAAAGGTGCCCGAACCAGCTTCGCGCACCACCAGCACGATCGGTTTATCGGCCCCGCCAAACGCTGCCCACGAGGTGACTTCCCCAGAGAAGATCGCCTGCACTTGTGCTTGCTCGAGGTTCACCAGCGGGTTCGACGGGTGGACGATCACGGCCAGCGCATCGCGGGCGACCACGACCTGTTCGAGTAGCTCGGCTTCTGCGGCATCGAGATTACGCGATGACATGGCGATTTCGGCCACGCCGTCGATAGCGGCGCGAACACCTGCGGTCGAGCCGAGACTTTGGACGTTCAGCGTCACACCCTCGTGTTCTTGCTGATAAATCTCAGCAAGATGCTCGATGAAAGGGGCTACCGACGTTGAACCAGTAATATTGAGGACGTTTTCGTTATTCGTTGAGCCACAAGCGTTGAGAAGGAGGGCGAATGCCAACCAACACACACAGATCCAACGTTTTGATGCTCGTTGGCGCGCGGCAAGGGGTGCGCTGGTGCGCTGGTGAGGCCGGAAGCGCTTTGGTATTAAAATCATATATTATGGCTTGATTAATACTCTTGCGTTTGCTTAATATGCGGGCGTATTATACCATGTCCCTGATACGATTAAACCGGGGAACAAGTGTCAATTGCGCGAGTGAATCGCCCTCGAGCGATGTGTAACGCGTGCTTGCCTATGGAAGGCCAGAACGTGGAGTTGAGCGACATGGATGAGCAAGTGAACGGGACTGCCCAGCAACCAGCTTCAGACTCGCGAGTTGGGGTGGCAGTACGCGAAGCAAGCGCTGCCTCAACAATGCCTATAAAAATGCAGATTGAGGATTTTTCGCTGTACTATGGCACATTTCGAGCTGTAAAAAATGTAACCTTGCCGCTTCGTGAACGTCACGTGACGGCGATCATTGGTCCTTCCGGCTGCGGGAAATCGACGCTCTTGCGCTCGATCAACCGCATGAACGACCTGATCCCAGGCGTAAGTGTGACGGGTGCGATGCGGCTGAACGGCAAGAATATCTACGATCCCGATGTCGATGTGCCACAGTTGCGCCGCCGCATCGGTATGGTGTTTCAGCGCCCGAACCCGTTCCCAAAGTCGATAGCTGAGAACGTCGCGTACGGCTTGCGCCACGACCGCCTTCCGCGCCAAAAGGTGGCCGAGCGTGTGGAGTTGAGTCTGCGTCGGGCGGCGTTGTGGGACGAAGTGAAGGATAAACTGCACGAGTCCGCGTTATCGCTCTCGGGCGGGCAGCAGCAGCGTTTGTGCATCGCGCGGGCTTTGGCGGTCGAGCCGGAGGTGTTGTTGCTAGACGAGCCCACCTCGGCGCTCGATCCGATCGCGACGCATCACGTCGAGGAGTTGATGATCGAGTTGAGCGAGCACTACACGATCGCTGTGGTGACGCACAATATGCAACAGGCGGCGCGGGCCTCGGATTCGACCGCGTTTATGCTGATGGATACGGATCGGGCCGGGCAGTTGATCGAGTTTGGCCCGACGCGCCAGATCTTCACGAATCCGAAGGATAAGCGTACCGAAGACTATATTACCGGGCGGTTTGGCTAATAGGACATCTCGGCACCACCGATGCTCGTGGGTTTAGGAAGTTGGTGGTTGCTGTATAGGTTAGGAGGGGGCTATGCGGCTGCGGGATCGCTATTTAAAGGAGCTTGATGGTCTCCACAAAGATCTGATAGCGTTGGGCGAATTGGTTATCGTCGCGATCGAGAAGGCGGTCGCTGCGCTGGTGGCGCAAGATGTCGAGAAGGCGAAAGAGGTGTTGGCCGAAGATCGCCTGATCGATGAGCGCCAAGTGGCGATCGAGGAGCAAGCACTGGTTGTATTGGCGACGCAGCAGCCGATCGCGGGTGATCTTCGGCGTTTGGTTGCGGTGATTAGCATCGCAAGCGAGCTTGAGCGCATCGGTGATTATGCGAAGGGTGTGGCGAAGATCACGATTCGCAACACCAACCTGTCGGCGGTGACATCGCTGGTGAACCTGCCGCAGATGGCGCAGGGCGCGGTGGCCATGTTGCGCGATGTGCTCGATGCGTTCGTCAAGGGCGATTCGTCGGTGGGTCAGCGCCTGATCAATGCCGACGATATAGTCGATGAGTTGCGCCGCAAGATCCGTGCGGATCTCACGGCGGCGATGCAGCGCGATTCCTCGATTGTGCCGCAGGCGATCGACCTGCTGTTTATGGCGCACAACCTTGAGCGTATCGCCGATCGCACCACCAATATCGCCGAGCGGATCGTGTTTATGGTCAGTGGTGAGGTGATTGAGCTGAATCCGTAGCCGAATAGTCTTGCTGGGTACGTTGTTCCTATCCCGAAGAATGCCTCTGTTATGCCAACAGAGGCATTTTTGTATGGCCTGAGATGCTGTGTCGTGGTTCCTTGGAGGCTTTCTGGAAAGTATTCAACATCTAGGCGGCTCCTGAGAGAAACGTACTGCGCATTTTGAAGTGTCTCCTTTGCGAGAAGGTGGGATGCGCTATACGCGGGAATGCGCGTAGCAGCGCCTCGACATCATAAGAGAAGAACATAAACTGTGCCAATCGGATTAGTATCACGTTTTGTGTGTATTACTTGTAAGGATCAAACACTCATGAAAGACGAGAGTATGGATACAAACTGTGAGAAATTGAACGAAGTATCGATAATGAAATGTTGTGATTGTAAACTATTACGCGGATCGGTAAGTATATAATATATGATATATATGCGTATTTGAGAGAAATGATGAAAAAAGAGTTGCACTTTGATGTAAAATGTATTATACTAATAACGAACCCTCATGCATGATTGATCTCTTGAAGGATATTTGTCATATCGTTAAGTGATCTTAAACTGCACTACATCCTCCTTTTTTATTCTAAACTATCGCCCATAATTTTATTCGGCTGAGTATTTTTTTTTGTGTATATAAAAACTTATTGCTATGAATAAAAGTTAAAGAAATGTATATGGCGCCTTTCCCCTCTATGTACGTTGTGGCGCCTATGGGGAGATGGGCTTTTTGTTGTTCTACATCGGATAGGTACGGAGCATTTTTAATGCATTCCGTCTGATATTTGCTTGTTATTCAATGTTTTCAATGTGCTTATTTGTATGTCCTGCTCTTTTCCTTCTTTGATACGTCAAAAGAAATACGTTAGTGTCGATTGTACGTGAGTGAATGGTAGTATGGCATACTGATGTTGATATCTACATACCCTGAGTACATACAATCATCGTTTCCCTACGATCCGACCCAGTTTGTCGAACGCGAACACGAGCTACGAATGATCGCAGATCGGGTGCGCCCGGTCCAACTGGGTGAGATCTCGGTTGAGGTGATGGTGCATTTCTGGGGTGTGTGGGGCATCGGCAAAACGTGGCTCATACAGCATGTGCAGCATCTCTATGCCTACTCCCCAGCGCAGCAACTTCCCTCGCTTGGGCTGCGCGCCACGTTCACGATGCTGTGCTCCTTTTCTCAGTCGGTCCCGCTAGAGACGTATATACGTGATTTGGCCGAGCAGGTGCTTGCTCAACTTGGCCAAGTGGTGCCCGCTGAAGTACACGCGGCTCTCCTGCATGTGCGCGATTCGGGCGAGGCGTCTCGCTTGCTCGATGCTTTGTTAGCGATCTCCTCCCAATTTGTGCCTGTGATCCTGCTCGATCAAGTGGAACAGGCCGAGCATAACGTTTGGAGGCGACTGGAGCAAGACCTGATCGAGCCGCTGATCCGTCGCGAGGCGGCGGTGGTGGTTTCGGCCAGTCGATATGCTGCCCCGCGCTGGCGTTCGTTCGAGTTGCGCCGCCGAACGATGGCCACTCCCATCAGCAGATTGCAGCCTTTTAGTCGCGATGTGGTGCTCCAGCAGTTTGAGCAGCGCGGCTATCGCACAGTGTTCGATGTGTTATACCCCTACTGTGCGGGCAATCCGCAGCTGATCGACGCTTTGGTGCGCCATGTGTGTGCGTGGCAGCACGACCAAGCGGCTCTCGATCAGGATCTCGGCAATTACCAAGCGGCGATGCTGCAAATCCTGCGCCTCGCCGAGACAGAGTTGCTCGAGCATGTGTCGCCTCAGTTAAGGCCGATCGTGTATGCGATCGCGCCGTTGCGCTTTTACCGTATCGAAGCGCTGCGCTTTATGCTCACCGAGCAGCAGATGGTGGCGGAGGAGCAGCCCGATGGCTTTTATCTCTCGATGATGCGCGATCTTAGTGAGATGACCGATCTGATCTGGTGGGATCGCCGGAGTAGGGCGTATATGATCAGCGAGGTGGCGCGCCAAGTGATCAATCGTCGGCAGCTGTTGGAGGATCAGCATGCGTTTGCCGCTTCGCACCGCCAAGCCTCGCAGATGTATTGGGGCTGGATGCGCCAATTCGTGCGAACCGGTGAGGAATACGCCCTCGAGATCCTATTTCACCTGGCATGCCTGTATCAAGTTGATCGCGATGAACAGTATCTCTACGCGGAGATCAAGAAAGTGTTGGATTTCGTGAGGCAGCACTTTTCTATTCAGCATGTGCTTTTGTTTCAGAATTTGGTAAACGTCGATACTGAATTGGCCGATCTCTTTCCCAAAGACGTGTTAGCAGACCTCTTTCGGCAGATCGAGCAGATGTTGGAGCAAAAAATGACCGGCGCTGTTTCGTCGAATTAAGCGAGATATACGGCATAGACGTCTCTTGGCAGTTAGCGGAAGCTAGGAACGACGATGGGTTGGGTAGAACTGCCATATCCCTCTCATTCGGCGGCGAGTCGTTGCAGTTGTGCTGTACCCAAGTTAATCGCCAGGAGGTATTGGTATGACCGAGTTGTCGACCGATTTGTTGTATCAGGAAGAGCCATTTGCTCCACGAACACCTCGAATCATTGGGCGTGAACACATTTTGACCGATATCCGCACTGCGATCCACGACGAGAAAGAGCAATCGTATGCTTTCTATGTGATTGCGCCGGGTGGATTGGGGAAAACGCGTCTGTTGGAAGAAGTGGCAGTGATCCAGCGGGAGATGTCGGATCGGCCTTTTCGTTGGAGCGGTGTCATCGATCTGTACCACGCCAGTAACCATAGCATCAGCGGTTTGCGCCAGTCGATCATCGATGGTTTGGACCCGGGCAACCTCTACTTTCACGAGTACCGTGCGTTGCGGCGCGAGTTCGAGCAGAAACGTGCCGATGGTGTCGCAACTGCGATGCTCCAGAAGTTGCGCACACAGCTCGATGATGTGTTTATGTGGAATTACGAGACGCTCGCGAGCCAACAGCGGATCGTGCTGAGCTTCGACACGCTGGAGTTGTTGCAGTACGAGAGCGACGCGCTTCAGGAACTGTGCGAGGTTCAGGATGTCGAATTGGTGATTAAAAATTGGCTGCTCGGGCTGATTAAGCAGTTGCCAAACACGGTCACGCTGCTGGCGGGCCGTCCGCGCCCCAAGATGGAGCAAGAGTTGGTCGATTCACTGACTGGTGCTGGCTTGGTTTGCTATATTGCCCATCTGCAAGCTCTCAACCTGCAAGAGACACAACACTTCCTCCAATCGATGCGCTACCAACGCGCGGAACTTGATCGGATGATGACGAAGGGATTGGAACAGCAGTTGTTCCATCTCTCGCGCGGCCAACCGATTTATTTGACGTTGTTGATCGATCTGCTGTTGTACGGTGGCGGTATGGGCGCGATCTTCCCCGCGCCAAACGATACGATGAGCGAGCGCGGCGAGGACGAGGTGGCCTGGCGTTTGATCGAGCGCTTGATGACATTGCCCGGTTTGGTGGGCCAAATTGTTTATTATTTGTTGTACGCCCGCAAAGGGTTGGATGCTGATCTGTTGCGTTATCTACTGGGCGATCGGTGGTCAGAGAGCGATATTCAAGATAATTTGTTGTATGTGCGCAATTTCGCGTTTGTGAAGTATCGTCGCGATACGCGTCAACTGTTTTTGCACGATGAAGTGTACGATTTGTTTGATCGCTATTTTCGTTATGATGCCCGAACTGGTCAGGAATATGCTCCGTTTGCCCGCTACTATCGCCGACGGCTGGCTGAGGCGAATTCCTCTCGCGAACGCTATGATTTGATGCTGACGCTGCTGTATTACGAATTGCAGGTGAATACAGCGGCGGGCTATCGCCAATTGTTTGTGCGCTGGGAGGAGGAGGCGATCAAGGGGCATGAGACGGGCTTGGATATGCGGCTGCGCGATGAGTTGTTGCGCTTCCTGCAGCGCTACACCGATTCCGAATCGCGAACCTACGACCTGCGGGTCGCCGAGCAGATCGACCGAGATGCGATCGACCGTGAGTGCGCAGTGCGTTGGGTGCGGCGCTACATTTCGCGGGGCGAGCCGCACAAGGCGTGCCGAATCGCCGCGAAGATTCGCGCCAGTCAGCATCCTGCATTTGTATGGGAGCGCATCGACGATCGGCTGTATAAGGCGGGTTTGTTGGTGGCGTGGGGCGAGGCGATGCTCTACATGGGTGTCAACGAGCAGGAGACGTTGTCGCTGTTGCAGGAGGCCTACGAACTGTTGCAGGATCAGCAATCGCTGCGTGAGGATCAGCAGTGGATGCGGGCGCGGCTGCTAGGTCGGCTTCACAACAATGTCGGCTACCTGCATTGGGAGCGCGGTCGCCACAGCGAGGCGTTGAAGCATTATCAGCGGGCGCTGCCGCATTTTAAGGCCGCCGATATTCCCGATGAGCGCGCCGATACGCTCAACAATATGGCATTCACTCTGGCGCTGTTGGGTATGAACGACGAGGCGCAGGAGCAGGCGAAACGGGCTTTGCGCATTCGTCAGAAGCTCGATCGGCGCTATTTTGTGGCGCTCAGCCATAACACCTGCGGTTACATTTATACCTTGCAGAACCATTCTACGTGGGGCGAGCGAGAGTGTCGTGTGGCCCTGCGGATGTTCGAGGAGCTCCAAGACCCACGCGGGATCGGCTTGGCATGCAATGCGCTGGGCTTCACGCTGCGCAAGCGCGGCGAATTGTGGAAAATGGGCGAGTTGCTGTTTCCCTTCAACGAGGTCGAGAACTATTTCGATCAGGCGGCGGGGTATCTGAGGCGAGCTGTGGTGGTGTTCTCGCAGCAGGTTGATGAACCCGTGCGCTTGTGGGAGGCGTACAACGAGCTTGGGAGCCTGTACTGCGATTGGGGATGGCTGGCTCAGTATCAGGGAGATAACCAGACTGCGTTGGATCATTACACACGTTCGGCGGAGTTCCAGAAGCAGGCGCGCACTATCGCCGAGGATCACGATCTCGCGTTTCAACTGGTTGATACCTACGATGATCTCGCTCAAGTGTATCACGATCGGTATTGCTTGCTCACCAAAATGGGGCGTCACGATGAGGCAACCTCGTGCTATGCGTTAGCCGATAGTTGTTTGGATCGGGTCGTGAGTATGGTGCCGCCGGAGTTCGGTTTGGTGCCTGGTCAGGGGTGGCTGAATGCGCCGGAATCCGGCAATGCCTACTGGGTAGCGATGGGCAAGGTCTACTTACAACGTGGGATTTGGGCATTCAGTCACATCGATCTGGAGCGTTTAGTGGGCATGGAGCGCGAGGAATATCTGCAGCGCGGCATTTGGGAGTTTTCTCTCGCGATCGCGTTCTTCTTGCGCTACTGGCCGCATTCGCAAGAGATCGGCACGACCCTTCGCGCATTATCGAGTAGATTGGAGGAGGCTGATGTAGACGCAGAATTTGCCAGAGCAACGATTCAAAAGGCTGCCGGCACATACCATCTCGATCTCGATCGTCTGTTTAAGATGGTCGACAACATTCTTGGTATTTAGCGCTACGCTGGCGATCGTTCGCTTTGGCGCTTGAAACGAGGAACATGCTCACAGTCACCGTTGTGTTGGCGCAATGTTGGACAAGTTGGGGGTCAATTGTTTGATGTGAGGGATGTATGCTTCCGATCATACCTATCCTAATAACTGCGCAATCAATCGCTACAACCATTGTTGTCCTAACCGAGACGAACTGTGCATGCCCCGACTCTGGTTTACGAGTACGCCCGAACACATCTCCCATTAAGAAGGATCGCCTCTATACTCTACCTGAGTTGTACACCAGGAACTTAAACGATGATCTGATGATGGCGTTTAATCCACGTGCACAATCGGGCGTGGCGATTTTAAATCAAGATGCTCTGAGTGTGCTGCGTTCCTTCCATCAGCCAGGTTCTTTGACGGAGGTTGCTCGCCGTTACAATCATCAGCCTGAGATCGATGCGTTTTTGACGCGATTAGCCGATGCCTCATTGATCGAGCCGGTCGATGCGCCCCGCCGCCCTCATCTGCCCGAGGCGAGCACGCTGACCGCCTGGATGCACGTCACAAACGATTGTAACCTGCGCTGCCCGTACTGCTTTGTTCACAAGACTCCCGAACCAATGGAACGTGAGCAGGGCATTAAGGCCATCGAGGCGGTGTTCCGCTCGGCGGTGGCGCAGCGCTTCGAGCGTGTAAAGATCAAATACGCTGGCGGTGAGGCGACATTGAACTTCCCATTGGTGCTGGAGCTTCACAACCACGCGCAGAAGTTGGCCGAGAAACACAATCGTGAGCTGGATGGTGTGGTGTTGAGCAACGGCGTAGCGCTCACCAAGCATATGATCGCTGCGATGCGCGACAACGGCATCCGCCTAATGATCTCGCTCGATGGCGTTGGTGCCTACCACGATGCGCAACGACCGTTCGTCAATGGCCACGGCTCGTTCATGCACGTGGATCGCGCGCTCGACCGCATTGCTGCTGGCGGGCTGACTCCCTCCATCTCGATCACTGTCTCGAACCGCAACCTGGAAGGTTTACCCGAGACGGTGAGTTACGTGCTCAAGCGCAAGCTTCCCTTCACGCTCAATTTCTACCGCGAGAATGACTGCGCCTCCTCGTTCAATGATCTGACCTATGACGATGATCGCATTATCGAGGCGATGCGCAAGACGTTCGATGTGATCGCTCAGGACCTGCCGCCCTACAGCTTGTTGGGCAGTTTGATCGACCTGACGCGCCTCAACACGCCTCACGAGCGCACATGTGGCGTCGGCGATTCGTATATGGTGATCGATCAGCGCGGCGGCATCTCGAAGTGTCATATGGAGATGGAGCGCCGTATCACGGATATTAGCGCGCCGGACCCGCTCAAGCTGATTCGCGAGGATCAGATCGGTCTGCGCAACCCATCGGTGGAGGAGAAGGAAGGTTGCCGCGATTGTACGTGGCGCTACATGTGCACGGGCGGTTGTCCGGCGCTGACCTTCCGCGTAACCGGTCGCTACGATGTGAAGTCGCCTAATTGCCGTATCTACCAGACCCTGTTCCCCGAGGCGTTGCGCTTGGAGGCGCTGCGCCTGCTGAAGTACAGCGAGATGGAGCAGACCTTATCGGCTTAGGCGTTGTTCTGCGATAGGTCTAACTGGCCTAGATACTGCGGCCTGCTATCAATGGCGATGGCAGGCCGCAGTATTTTTATCCGCGCCGCGAAAAATCGGCAGTCCAGTAGTGCTTATTGTTGCTCGGGTCATCGGGGTTAAAGCAATATCCCACACCTACTTCGCGCTGTTCCTCACTGAGCAGGTTACGGCGGTGCCACCCGTCGGGAGGCTCGTCCATCCACAATTCGATCACTCGCGCAGGATCAACGGTGCCAGCCGCGATGTTTTCGCTGGGCCATTCCCAAGGAGGATCCGCCCTCGCTAGGCGCTCGGCGAGTGTGCGTCCATCGCTGGAGGTATGCGAGATCAGGCTGTGCGTGGCGATATCGCAGCTATGCGCACGCGCTGCTTCACTGAGCTCGGGACTGTGCGTATAGGGCGGTAAGCCGTGAGCACTACGCAATTCGTTAATGACTGCCACCAACGCCATTTCAAGCTGCTCGGTCGTGGCATCAGCGGGTAGGGCTGTGGGGCGCTCGGTGAGCGGCGTCGCAGTCATCACAGGCGTGAAGCCTGTCTCTGGTGTGGCGGTCGGTGCGATGCTCGGTGATGGTTGGGGTGTTGGTGCGGTTGTTGGTGTTGCGGGAGGCTGGGTTGGTGGTGCTGTGGTCGGAGCGGTCGTGGCTGGCGGGGCGGTCGGCAATGGAGTGTGAGTGTTGGTTGGTGGGGCGGAGGTCGATGGCGTTGCGTTGGTTTGACATGCACTCAACAAGACACACAGGATAGACACGGTGATACGGCCTACGGACACAGAGGAGATCGAGATTCCCGATCTCCTCTGGCGAGCCCACTGCGATGCATGGGTGGGCGTTTGCATGGCGTATTCCCCCTATAATGGCGAAGCGAAATCCTGCGTCCAATAATGGAAATATGGTTGTGTGCCGCTGAAGTAGTAGCCGATCCCAATATGTACGTAGTTACAATTGAGAATGTTCGCGCGGTGTCCAGCACTGTTCATCCAAGCTGCCATCACGCTTTGGGCGCTGGACTGACCCGCTGCAACATTTTCCGCTGCTCGTGAATAGACGTAACCCGTCGCTTTGATACGTTCCCCAAATGTTGAGCCATTCGAGCCGATGTGAGAGACACGACCGGTGCGGCCCATATCTTCGCTATGAAGCTGTGCTGCTGTGGTCAGTTGTGGGTTGAGTTGCAGAGGGCCACATCCTGCCTCAAGACGATGTTGATTCACGATGGCGAGCACTTCGGAGACCATGTTCGGCGTGCCATCTTGTACCAAGGGTAAGAACGTAACAAAAGTTGCATCTAACTCAGGAGCCATGGACCGTGTAGCAACGGCGCTCGGAGCTACGGAAAGGAGGATGATGGCGAGAATGCATCCGAAAAGCTTAGAGCTGTTCATAAAGTGGACTCCATATCCTAGGAAAGTGAGTAAGTTAGTTATACAGCAAACTACATAAGCTTGTCCTCCGCGTATAGACAGTACAATGGTCCTGCCTCATACTAGGCTCTCTCTTATGGAATACCTTATTTTAGCAAAAAAAGATGAACATCGTGAGAACAATTTAGGCACGAAAAGACATTGTGTTGATGATAGCGTTAGGGTTTTGGAAGAATCATGAATGTAGAAACGCCATTCTCGCAACGGTCCTTGAGAAAAGGTCTTAGATAGCTGTATAAGGCACATTCTCCTCGTATTCCTCTACTGATTTTACGACTGCCTCTGCCAAGCAGGTCGAATCCTCGTTTGATCCCCTCAAGTAGCCCTATTCTCTCATCGAATATGTATTACTCATCGTTCGATGTTTTACCGAATGGTTTATTTACGGGGTATGCCCCTGGTATAAGATGACTGATGGTTGTTGATAGCGATTGTAAAGCGATATTCAAACGCACGTTGTTTTGTTTTCTCAGGATTTGATTGTAAACATAAAACCATAGAATTTGGAATTCATAGTGTAAAATATAATCTATTTTTAGGAATGGTAGGTATATTGTCCTAAGGCTATACGATGAAATAATTTTCATACAGCGTCCACTGCTGACATGGGAGGATATTTTGAAATGCTATATACATAATGTGCAGTGAGCGTCTGAGAATGTTGAGAGGTTTTTGAAATAATCGTTTATCTATATCTATGATCGGCAAGACAACATTATTCCGTCAACTAGTCACTGTAACATTCCATAATGTAGAAATATGCCTATGGTGTTCAAATCGGTTATGTAGAATGTTTGGAGGCAGAGTGGAATAATTTCTTGTCTTATAATTTGCATAAAAATGTATACTGCGGTATGATATGTAACGTGAGTTAGTTTGCAGTTAAGGGAGTAAGCCATGCCAAGGGTCCGAAAACTTTCACCTGATGAAGTACATGCGATTGAGTATAAAGGAAAAGGCGTACGAAAGCTCATCGAAGAACAGTATGATATGTTTCTTGCGGAGTACAATGTAGGCGATTATGGCGAGGCCGAACTGGAGCCAGATGAAAAACGCCTTACGGTGCGCAATAGGCTAAAAGCTGCTGCAAGTCGGCGTGGACTCTCATTACAATTTAATCGCACCAGTGGTAATATGATTCGCTTCAAAGTACAACCTGGTAACGGCAAACATGCAGTAACTTCCTCGGATGGGCAACCCGTAAAACGTCGAGGTGGTGGACGCCCTCGTAAAGTGCAGGCATAACTCTTATCTCCCAACAGCTGGTAATACACAAACAGGATCGCTCCCGAACGATGCGATCCTGTTTTTCTATATTCTTTTTTGCGATGTGCCCTTGAATAAAAGTTAAAGAGGCGTTTATCCGTTTACTGCTCGTTTCTTCTATGCGAACACGGAATCGGTTGTATCTTATGTATATTTGAATAAGTGGAGATACTTTTGCGGATAAGACATAGTGATCGCTATCGATGCATCAATCCACCATAAAACGAGAACATGCCGAGGACGAGCTGGGAAGAGAGCGGCAGGCTACGGTTGATACTCCTCTTTTGTTTCACGCGCTAACACGTACTGCATGGGTGCCGCTTGGCGCACCAACCCTTTCAACTCCATAATCGCCAATGTCGATGAAACAACCGTGATCGGCAACTCGCTTTGGCGAAGAATCTCATCCACGTGTTGCGGCTCGTACGAGATAACATTCAGCAGGCTCGCCTCGGTTGGGTCCTCGGGTATGGCAGCCTGCACCTCCTGCTGGATCGCCAGCTCCGATAGGTTGAGCGCATTGAGGATATCTTGCGCGCAGGTCACAAGCCCCGCGCCGTTGCGGATGAGTTGATTTGTGCCCACACTCTGCGCGCTGAAGATCGGCCCGGGCACCGCGAACACATCGCGCCCCTGCTCCAGCGCGTAGTCCACGGTGATCAGCGCGCCGCTCTGCCTGCCCGCCTCGATCACCAACGTAGCCAGCGCCAATCCGCTAATGATGCGGTTGCGCACCGGGAACAACTGCGCCAAGGGCTTCGTGCCGATCGGAAACTCCGAGACCAGCGCACCGTGCCCCGCCATAATGCGCTCCGCCAGCGCGCGGTTTCGCTCGGGGTACACTTGATCTGCGCCGGTGGCCAATACCGCGATGGTGCGTCCGCCCGCCTCCAGCGCCGCTTTGTGCGCGATGGAATCGATGCCCAATGCCAAGCCGCTAACAATGGTGACGCCCGCTGCCGCCAAGTCGTGCACGATGCGTCGCGTCGCCTCTTTGCCGTAGGTGGTGGGTTGGCGCGTGCCCACAACCGCCACGCTCCATTCGTCGACGGCGCTGAGTTGGCCGTTCACATACAGCAGCGGCGGTGGATACGGTATTTGCGCCAGCAACGCTGGATATTCGGGTGTGCCGCGCAGCACCACTTTTAGCCCAGCCCGCTCGACCTTCTGATACTCGGCTTCGAGATTCAAGGTGCGTTGCGCCTCCATAAACACTTTGGAGACTCTGACATCCAAGCCCGCCTGTTGCATCTGCTTGGGTGTGGCGTGCCAAGCCGCCTCAACCGAGCCGCACTGTTCGATCAAGCTATCGAGCCGCGTTGGCCCGATCCCGTTCACAAGGCTAAAGCCGATATAGTAGTGAATTGTGTCCATGGCTTCCTGGCGTATTGTCGATTGCCAGTAACGGTGCGTTTGACTGCACTGAGGATATGTTGCACAGTCAAACGCACTTGTGAGTATAACAACCGTATGTTACCAGGAAGAAGTGGGGTTTTATGCGCCTAACTGCTCGGCACGCGCTTGCGCAAACCCTGCCTCAAGCCGTGCAATCAGCGTGGCTCGCTCGGCTTCGGGCAGGAGCGCCGCATTGGCCGCGTTCAGCACCAATCGTTCGAACAACTCGGCATCCCAGCCGAAGGCGCGCGCCGCCACCAGGTATTCGTTGGTGAGGCTGGTGTTGAACATCGGCGGATCATCGGAGTTGAGCGTGACGTACAAGCCAGCATCGATCATGCGCGGCAACGGATGCTCACTCACACTCGGCGACACACCCAAGCACACGTTGCTGCTCGGGCAGACCTCCAGCGGGATTTGGTGCGCCCGCAGTTCATCCACTAGTTTCGGGTCCTCCAGGCATCGCACGCCATGGCCGATGCGCTGAGCATCGAGGCTGCGCAGCGCGCCCCAAATGCTGGCGGCTCCATCCGTCTCGCCCGCGTGCGGCACGCGCGGCACGCCCGCCTCTCGTGCTCGTGCGAAGGCCGCCTTGAATTTCTCGGGCGGGTTGCCGATCTCGGGGCCACCCAAGCCCAACGCCACCACACCATCGCCCAACGAATCGATCACCCAATCGGCCACCATCAACCCATCGTCAGCATCGATCTGACGGGGGATATCCATCACGAAGTTGCACTGCACGCCCAACTCCGCAGCGGCCCAGGCTCGCGCCCGGTTGAGCGCCGCAAGCTGATCGCGGTACGAAATGCCTTTACTGGCGTAATGCGTGAACGGCGTGTAGGTGATCTCGGTGTAGTAAATGCTCTGCGCGGCTTGGCCCACCAAAAACTCGCGTGTCACCAACTCAATATCATCAACTGTGCGCAAACACGATGAAATAGCCAGGTAAATATCGACAAAATGCGCAAAATCGGTGAAACGATACCAATCGCGCACCTCTTTCAGTGTGCGAACGGGCAACGCGACCTGATACCGTTCCGCCAAGCGCAATAACGTTTCGGGTTGGATCGATCCTTCTAAGTGGACATGGAGTTCGACTTTGGGCATAGCCCACAAATAGTGTTCAAGCGACATGAAGATTCCTTATCGTTAGCAGGTCACGGTTTAGATTTGAGTGGTAAAAATTGGCGCAACGCAAGCCAAGGATTCTGTGGCTCCGGCGAGCGTTTGCGCAACCAGTAGAAGATCAGTAAGGCGGTGGCCGCACCACACGCATCGATCACCACATCTCGCAGCGCAGGGTTTCGCCCCGGCACAAACGATTGGTGCCATTCATCGCTGATAGCGTAGAGCAGCGTTATCACCCAAGCCCACGACCAACCACGCTCCCGCCAATACAGGGCTTGCCAGATCAGCACTGAGAGAAATGCAAACACGCTGAAGTGCGCGCCTTTCTTCACAAGAAAATCAAGCCAGTCGTTCGACGCGCGGGGCAAGGTGGGTTGAGCCGAAAAAGCAAAGATCACGCCCATCCACAAAATCACCGCCAACCAACGTGCCCACGTCCTTGTGTACCATGGCTGTGCTTCAGAATGTTTCGACATACCTCTCCTGTATTTAGCGTTGCATAGTGTTCGATAAATTGGTGAACATTGAAATTGTGGCCTTTGGCGTATAAAAGCCAAAAGCCACAACATTGTTTCCTCAGTAATATTCCCTCTGCGATCCTAGTTGGTGCGCCGCCATTCGAAGATGTTCCACGTGATCGGTGCGAGAGGATCAGGCTCCACACCCTCTATCTGCGCTCGAACCAAGGAGAGACTGAGGCGCTGGAACAATGGCAACACGGGCACTTCCTGCGTCCAGTTTTGCTGATGCGTTAAATAGGCGGCTTGGCGCTCCTCGGGATCAAGCGATGTGACGGCGATACGGATGGCGCGGTTCGCATCGCGGAAGCACCAACCAGCGAAATTATCGCCGGAGAAGCCGTTCAACTCGCTCGGCACTGCGGTGCAACTCCACAGTGGCAGGCCACCCGGGTCTGCGCTCGCGATCCAAGCGAACAGCACCATCTCGAACTGGCGTTGGAAGAGCGGCCCATCCGCCGCGAACAACTCGTTGGCGGGCAGCGATACCACGTCGATCTCGATGCCCAATGCCTGCATATCGGTTCGGAACATCTCCGCCGCAGTCTGCAACACCGGATACCCGGGGTTATCGATGGTCATTAACTGGAAGGTGAGCGTAATGCCATCCGGCGACATACGAATCCCTTCCTCGTTGCGCGTATAGCCCGCTTCATCGAGCATCGTATTCGCCACCTCGGGATCGTAGGGGTAGCGCATCAGTTGATCGAGCGGGGCAGCCTCGCGTTGGCCGGGCAACACCCAACTCTCGAGCACAGGCGAATGCCCGTTGAACAGCGTATCGACCATCGCTTGTCGATTGGTGCCATGGGCGATCGCGCGGCGCAAGCGGTAATCCTTGAGCGTCGGGATATCGAGGTTAAAATCGATATGCGCCCAGATCGGGTTGGGTTGGTAGATGGTCTTGGCCGTGTTCGGATCGATCGCATCGAACTGGCTGAACTGGTCCATAGGCACTCGATCCGTGACGAGCACGTCGACCTGGCCTTTGATGACGTTATCGCGCAACTGTTCGAGCGTATCGAAATAGATTTCGAGGCGACTATTGACAGGCTCTTTCCCGAAGTAATGTGGGTTGCGCACCATGATGATCTCACGGGGCGAACGCTGCTCGATCATATACGGCCCGTATCCGACCGGAGAATGGGCGAACGAACTTGTCGCCACCTCGTCGGCAGCCACATCTTTGAGCAGATGACGCGGTAACGGCGTCCAATAGTTCAGGAAGAACGTCGGCTCGATCATATCTGGGTACAGAATCGCCTTGGTGGTATGATCGTCGACCTTCTCGTAGCTTTGCGTGCGGCTCAACTTCGAGCGGGCCTCCTCGCCGGGCGGCGCCTGCTTGGCCAACTCATATGCGAACACCGAATCGTCGGCGGTGACGGGCGTACCGTCTGACCAACGCAATTCGGGATTCCAGCGGAAGGTGATCGCCAACTGATCGACCTGCGTGATCACGTCGGTCTGCGTCGTGGTGATGATGCCAGTTGGGTCAAGGAACACGTCGGCCTTGAGGATCTCAACATCACCATTCTCAAGTGAGGGAATGCGCTCGAGGACGCCTGTATTGGTGTAGCCATAATTCAGGCTAAGGATCGGCGAAGGGAAGAGCAACTCGGTGATCGGCCCTGCGATACGGGCCGAACTAGCACTATCGGCATAGGGGTACAGGCTGCGCGGCTCGTCGAGCAGACCGATGATCCACGTATCATCGCGCACCGCTTTCGCCGCCTCAAGAGCCTCGGCCATCGCGACACTTTGCGCGGTCGCCTCAAGCTCGGGTGAGGTCGTCGGCGCCAAAGGCGATGCCACCACGTCGGTTGGCCGCTCGACACCACCCTCGATCTCACAGGCCGAGAGCAGCAGCGATACACAGATCAGCGCGCTCAGCATGTGGAATAGTCGCTTAAAAGGTGTTAGGTACTGCATTGCATTCATCTAGAGCACTCGCAACTGACTGTATGCCGTTTGCAATCTGCTATGAAGGGATGAGAATCCCATAGTCTGCATAAATAGTACTCGCACCTCCCCGTTGCAATGAGATGCGTTGCCCCATTGCGATTAATGGGGCGAGTCTACCGCGCTTTGCATAATTTGTCCATTTTAGCGCGGCGATGTTAGCTCGTACGGTGTCGTGCGGCGCGCAGCGCAATGCGCCCTGCCATCGCTCCCGCGCCGATGCCGTTGTCGATATTGACCACCGCCAAGCCCGGCGCGCACGTCTGCAACATGCTCGTGAGCGCACCCACACCACCACCACCGAACCCATACCCAACCGAGGTTGGCAAACCGATCACGGGCACATCGACCAAGCCTGCTACTACCGATGGTAGCGCGCCATCCATCCCCGCCGCCACAATAATAGCATCGACGGGAGCCTCCAACATCGCCCGCAACGGCTCGAACAAGCGGTGCAGCCCGGCCACACCCACATCGTAGGTGCGGTGCACCACGCAGCCCATCTCGTAGCAGAGCGCCGCAGCCTCCTCGGCCACCGGGATATCGCTGGTGCCCGCCGCCAGGATGCCAACCTGACCGCCATGCTGCGTGGGGACACAGTCGGGGCGGTGCAGTGCGATGGTTCGGCCATCGGCGTAGCGCTGCCACACCACATCATCGCCCGCAAACGCCGCCTCGAGCGCTGGCACCATCTCCTGAGGCACGCGACTGAGTAGCGCACGCCCAAGCTCGCCGAGCAGCTTCCGAGCGATCGCAATCGTCTGCTCGGCAGTCTTCCGCTCCGCTAACACCACCTCGGGAATACCCGTGCGCGTGCTGCGCCCCAAATCGAGATGCGCAAACGTCGTGAGTTGATCTATTGCATCAGGCATCGCGTGATTCCTCCTTTTGATGATACCAAATTCGCCTCAGGCACTCGCTCTGCGCCAAGAGCAGCACCGAACGTTTCGTTCTCAACCACTCCCAAAAAAACATGGTATCGGCCTTCTGTGTGCCGTAGAAGGACGATACCACAAAAAGAAGCGAGTGCCGCCGTAGGCGCAACAATGTTATCGATAATCACGGCCAACCGAACTCTGTAGCACGTTCTAGTGCCTTACAGAAGTGCCTCGACGCACCAAAATGAGTTTACAGTCCTATTGGTACATAGGACCTTCGACCATGCTAGGGATATTCAGCTGTAAACAAAATGTCATCCTACCAATGACGTTCTGTGGTAATGTCATTGGTAGAGCGTTACGATGCTGTAAAGTAATCATACGCAACACGTTACCGGTTGTTGTATGGTGAGAAGATACCCTTTACACTCTGGTCAATGAAAGGTCATTTAAACCGTTCTTTAATCTTCTACGATGAACAGTGGTACTATACCATGATAGGACTATCGGTGTGTTGTCATGTTTAGAAACGCGACAGTATAATTCGGGTTAGGCTTTTGCTTACATTGTAGCCATGACTTCATTGACCGAGCAAATCTACAAAGCCAGGGCAAGCAAGATCTCCCATGTATAAGGGAGGGAAAGGCTCCTTATGTTACAACATATGCTCGGCGGCACGTCCCTTACCTCTCTGAATTCCACAGAAGCGCAGAATTCTGCCGCAGAATTCGCTGAAGCGCAGAGAGCACAATTTGAGGAAATCTTCACCAAGCTCGCACATGCTTTATCGGTGCTTAGCAGCGCGCCGGACCTGATGATGTCTAAATCTGCCGCCAACCCGCATCCAAGCACCATGCACGTTTGGTTGCGACCCAACGCTCGTCAGGCCGAAGAAGCTATGCACCAATTGCGCGATATGCGGCTGGCTCCATCGCACACGCTGACAGAGCTTTCGCAATGCCTGACCATTCTGGTGTTGGCCGCCGATATGCTTTCCGAAGGTCAGCTCTCGGATGTCGATGCTAACGAATGCTACGAACTATTGCGCCGCAACGCAGATCGAGCCGTTTCGGGGTTGTACGAACTCCACAACCAACTCAATCTCAGCGAGTAACCTACTTGGTGTGCTCATCCACGCGGAGACGTAACACAGCGGAGTGTTACTGTTTTACTGTGCCATAAAATCGCTCAATTCGTGAGCGATTCGCGCCGCTGCATTCGGATCTGCCAATAACACCGCGCCCAATTGCACGGCCCGCGCCCCCAGCGACAACACCGCTCGCGCATCACTCACCGAAGCGATCCCACCGCAAGCGATCACGGGAATCGGTACCGCCGCCACCAGCGCCGCAATGCGCCGCAGCGTCAGCGGCAACAGTGCCGGGCCGCATAGCATCCCCTCGACAGGCGTACCCTGCGTGTCCACACCCATCGCCAGAGGCCCAGCGCAAGCCGTAATCGCGTCGGCTCCAGCATCGGCCACGGCGCGCCCAAGCTCGGCCAAGCCCTGATCGAGCGCGGGCAGCTTCACCAACAGCGGCAACAGCGTGGTGGCGCGCACCGCACGCACGATCGCCGCGGCGCGCTCCGCCTGTGCGCTCACGTTCAGCTCCAAGCCTGCGATCCCCTCGACGCCTTCGAGCGCCCCGGCGATATCCGCAAATTCGGCGGGCGTTTGAGCCACGACGCTCAGGATCACAGGTGTTGACCACGTGGCCCACTGCGGCGCGTGTCGCTCTAGCACATAGTCCAAACCTGGGTTGGGCCACGGCCCCACCGCCAAGACGCCCGCGCTCGTCTCGATCAGCCGAGGTGCTGGCACCGCCCGCCGTCGGAGCGCGCTCGTGCTGGTAGTCACGATAGCGCCGAGCGACCCGAACTCCACCAGCCGCGTAAATTCCACACCATAGCCAAAACAACCCGCCGCAGTCATCACCGGACTACGCAACTGTAAACCATATGCACTGTTTGGCGCGAGTTCAATCATCGAAATTCTCAATAAGAAGTAAAAAAGTGTTGTGAACCATTGATTCATCCATCAATGGCATTCAACCATCCAAGTATGTTCCAAAATATAATATAGGATGTCAAGATCGCTATCAATTTGATAATTTTCTGCAAAGTTTCTAATTGCGAGAGTATACCATAGCCAATCGTTAAAAGAAATGTAAAGCATACATATCAGTTTGATACTTGATACGTACATCACTCGTATTATTTTGAGGATAGAATGCTTGACTCGGCTTCTGGAACCTGCTACTTTTATTCTGGAATAATGATTTGTCTGCATTATGCAGTCGCAATTCCTGCTCTATCCAATCAATCCAAGGCCTAATGTTTGGCCAAAACCAGATCTTGTAGGAGGTCGGGTGATGTTGAATCTCCGAAAACTAACGATTGACTTCTTTATCGAGGAGCTGCAAAAAGCTTATCGACGAACATACAGCGATATGGAGCCAGGAATTGCGAATGTCATCGCCTGGTCTGGTCGGCTCGCCCTCGAGAATATTGCAAACTCCGATGCGCTCTACCATAACATGGAGCATACCATCATGGTGACGCTCGTCGGGCAAGCCATCCTCGAAGGCAAACACCTCTGCGAGGGCGGCGTTACCCCAGAGGATTGGATGCACGTCACTATTGCGCTCCTGTGCCACGACATCGGCTACGTGCGCGGCGTCTGCCAGCAAGATACCGAATTTTTTGTTGCGACTGGCATCGGCGATGAGGTGCATCAACTCCAGCCTGGCGGCACCGATGCCGCGCTCACTCCCTTCCACGTCAATCGTAGCAAGCTGTTCGTCCGAGAGCGCTTTAGCAACCTGCTGTTCGACAATATCATCATCGATACCGAGCGCCTCGCCAACTACATCGAGATGACGCGCTTCCCCGTGCCGGATATCGAATCGTACCGCAACACCAGCAGTTTCGGTGGGCTGGTGCGCGCCTCCGACTTCATCGGCCAATTGGGCGACCCCGGCTATCTGCGCAAAGGCGCCGCACTCTTCTACGAATTTGAGGAGATCGGCCTGAACGCCAAGTATGGCTACGCACGGCCCGGCGATCTGCGCGAATCCTTTACGAGCTTCTACTGGAACGAGATCAGCCCATACATTCAAGATGCACTCCGCTACCTGCGCCAAACACAAGATGGCCAGGAATGGATAGCGCGTCTGTATGCCCTTATCTTCGCTACCGAGCACCAGACGGCCAGCTAATCAAGCCCGTTGTGCTTTTGCACAGCAGTATATTGGGAAAAAGAGAGGCAACCGCGATCGAGGCGCCCGTCGCTGCGGGCAAACAACGTCGTGCACAACGTGTGCGCGCTCAGACAGGTGTGGCGCTGCGCGCCAAAACGCGCGCCGCTCTACTCGCGGCCCCTTAATGCCGCTCGCTGCCCACGATGCCCGCATCGCTGCACGAAGCACGCCGTTGCTCTGGACGAGGCGATCCGGCGTTTCAACAAAACCCAGTCCCCCGAAAATAACGGTATCGATGGGCTGCGCGTCATCGCCCATCGATACCACAACGCTGCCGAAGGCAAAGACAGCGTGTTCATCAGGAACATTCAGCTCGATTGAGCGTCTCCCTCACGGGTCAACACAATCAGCAGTGTCAAACCGATTAGGCTGAACGCAACCACCGCACTCGCTAATGGCAGGATCGAATAGCTGCCACCGATCCCCACCAGCGGCGCGATCAGCGCCCCGACCGAGAACTGCAACAGCCCCAATAAGCCCGCTGCGCTTCCCGCTGTATCGGTGGTGCTCAAGGCCAACGCCGTCGCATTCGGGATGACGAAGCCCAAGCTTGCCACCAACAGGAACATACTCGGCAGAATGCCGATCAGCCCCACATCGAGCGTGCCGAACAACAGCATCAACACGCCGGATACCGCCAATTGCACCAACCCGGTCAGCAATAGCCACCGCGCGGCGTACCGCTTCAGCAAACGAGCGTTCAACTGTGCCACCAGCACGATCCCCAACGCGTTCGCGCCGAAGATCAGCCCAGTCATCTGTTCCGAGATCTGAAACGTCTCTTGCAGAATGAACGGCGCGCTCGAAATGTAGGTGATTCCGCTTGCGAAGACGAATGCGCTCGATAACGCATAGCCCATAAACCGCCGATTCTTGAACAGCCGAGCGAACGAGCGCACGAGCGTCCCCAAGTCTCCGGGTTGCCGCTGGCTGGCGGGCAACGTCTCGCTGATGCTGAACGCGGCGACCAATAACAACAGACCCAACACCATCAGCGTGCCAAAGATGCCGCGCCACGAAGTGAACGCTAAAAGTTGGCTGCCGATGACGGGCGCGACGATCGGCGCTAAACTACTCACCATCACCAACAGTGAAAAAAAGCGCGCTCGCGTGATGCCGTGGTACAAATCGCTGGCAATCGCCGTGGCCATCACCATCGCCGCAGCCCCTGAGACGCCTTGGAGCAGCCGTAGCACCGCCAACACCTCTGTGGAAGTGGCCAAGCTACAAGCAAACGACGTCAGTACAAACAAGATCAAACCAATCCATAGCGGTCTGCGTCGTCCCCAAGCATCGCTGCTCGGCCCGGCAATGATCTGCCCCAATGCCATCCCAAAAATGCCTGCGCTCAAGGTGAGTTGTGCTTGCGACATACTCGCGCCCAACTCGCGGCTCAACGCTGGCAGTGCGGGCAAATACATATCGGTCGAAAGCGGGCCAATGCCGCTTAACAAGCCTAGCACTACAATGTGCAGCGGACGAATCCGCTCTGCATCTGATGATAAGGTACTCGCTGGTAGATCGGTCTCCTCACTCGCCACGGACGATGTTTTGGATGTTGGCTGCGAGGATAGAAGCGACTTAGACATGCCATCCTCCAACACTTCAATAGTTCAATAAAACCGAACTATTGAAGTATAACAGCGTATGGTACAATGTCAAGTATGAGAATGCTGATCCATCCATCGCGCGAGGATTTATCCTTGCCACACATTTTGCACGCCTTGGGCGACCCAGTGCGCCTCGATGTTGTGGCACAATTGGCGCATACCAGCGATGCGATCCGTTGCGGCGATATTCACATCGTTTCGCGGGTGCCAAAATCGACAGGCTCTCACCAGCTCAAAGTGCTGCGGGAAGCTGGTTTGATCCGTATGGTGCCGCGTGGGCGGAGCATCTTCCTGTCGCTCCGTCGCGATGATCTCGAAGCGCGTTTTCCTGGCCTGCTCGATACTATCCTCAACAATTACCGAACCACATTCGCCCACGATGAAATAACCGATTCCTCGCCTCGTTCGGTAGAGCTTGAATGCTCTGATTTCGCGGGTGTCGATGGGACGCTGTAGCGAACTGCCCTGTCGCAGCTAGAAGCCATTTCTCGTAAGGGCCTCGCGATCTCACGCTGCGCAACGACAACGAGAGGAGGGCATATGGACAACGAGCGATGTAACGAATGTGGCGCGCCGCACCTTCACGGCATGAATTGCTGGGAGATGCTCGGCGGCCTGCTCGCTTGGGAGGCGCACGATCCGGCGCTGCTCGCCGAGCACTTTCTTTCGGTGGCAAGCTACAACATTCAGCATCCAGCGCAGTTCGTCGATACCGCGATCATTCAATTGCAGAACGGCTTCATCGGTTATCTCGATGGCAGCATTTCGCTCGACCACATCCGCGAGGAGACGCGCCGCATCTTCAACGGTCCGGTGCGCGTTCTGAAGCCCGCCGCCGAGCAACAGCCGGTTCTGCGGCCTTGGGGCATGACCATCGCCGATGTCTACGTGCCCGATCAACCGGAGGGCGCCGCCGATCGCGTGCGTATCTGGGCCGCCACTATCCGTCGCGAACTCAAAGCGGAGATGCACCGCTAAGGCTCGCCGAATCGTTAGTGACGAGTCCACACTTCACAAACAGAACGGCCTTCTGCGCATCGCAGAAGGCCGTTGCCATAAACTAGGGAGTTGGCTGTTACGTTGCCGTCGCCGCTAACTCCATCAACTTCTCGACCTGATAGCCCGAATTGTTCGCCGCAACCAACAGTTCCTCCAGCGTCGCTTGGCACTCCGCCTGCGCCGCCCGGGCCTGCTCCTCGCTCAACTCGGGATCGGCGTCGAGCAGCACCGTCGCCATCAGCAACAGCCACCACAGCATCCGCTCGAACGCCTGCTGATTGAACCACAGCACGCCTTGGAAGCGGTTCACGCCCAACAACTGCTGCATCTCGCTATCACCCAGCAGAGTCGTTAGCAACTGCCCGCTGGTATCCTGCCCCAAGAACCAGTGCTGTTGGCTGGTCAGCCGCTTGATGATCACCACGGCGCGTTGGGCCGCCTCGTCGTCGAGGCCCACCTCACGCAGCGCGCTCGCCAACAGGCGTCCCAGCAGCCACTCGTCGATGCGGCTGCGGCTCTGTTCGTCGTAGTCGGTGGGGGTGTCGAGCTGGCCGAGCGCGTGCACCAGCGCCCATGCGAAGATGCGCGACCACAGCGTTAGGTCGTCGGTGAGCCCCGCGCCCAACGAGAGCGTTGCCGTCGTCGTGCCCTTGTCGGCTGCTGCTTCGACAGCCTCGGCAGTATCGGCTCCAACTTCGGCCTCGGCAGCCTCAACCGCTTCTGCCTCAGCTTCGACAGTTTCTACCGCACCAACCTCCGCCGTAGCAGTTTCGGCGGCGGGGACCGCGAAGCGTGCGGGCAAGCGCAGCACCGCCTCAAGCGCTCGGCGCGTATCGAGTGCCACGGCCTGCTCGTCGCCTGTGCTGCCAGCGAACTGCTTGATGTCGCGCAGCAGCCCGACCAGTTGCTGCTCGATCTCGTCGAGCAACTCCGTGTCGAGCGTCGCGTCATTGGTTAGCAAGCGCGCCGCATACAGCCGCCGAAACGTTTTGGCGTTGACCACCGCCTTGAACGGCTGGTGGATGGGCTGGAGGAACAGTTCGCGCAGGGCCTCCTCGATGCTCGGCACGCCTCGCCCGCCCAAGTAGGCGGCGAGTTCCGCGTACTGCCCCCACTCATTGTCCTGCACCTCGCGGATATCGAGGAAAACGTGGCACTTGTAAGCGCCCAACTCCACGTACATGCCTTGATCGTACAGCTCTTTGCTATTGCGAATGTACTCAAGGCCGCTGGTGTGATCGCGCAGGATACAGAAACAGGAGCTATCGGCGTGTAGGCCCAGGCCCGCGCCCAGCACCCGCTGAGTCAACACCCGCTCATCGCCCTGCCCGGTGCGCGCCGAGTACGCCGCCGAAACTCGCACCCAGCCGCGCGTATCGGCGTACTTGTTGTGGTACACCACCAACGCGCGCTCGGAGCCAAAGCCGTTCGAGTAGGCGAACACGTTCTCGTCCACGCTCCCATCGGGCTTGTAGAAGTCGTAGAGCAGGAACTCCGAGACTTCTGCGAACAGATAGCGGCGGTGCAGCAGCGGGAAGATCTCGCGCTCGTGGCGCTCGACCAAGTAGGTGTCGATCTGCTCATCCCAATAGGCCCGCTGATACTCCATCCCGTAGCGCTCGGTGAAGCCCTCGATCTGGCCATGGCCGAACATCGGCAGGCCCGGCATGGTCGCCATCAGCGTGGCCACGCCAAAATACTTGTCGCCCTTGCCGAACTGATCGACCGCCGTGCGCTCGTCGGGGTTGTTCATAAAGTTGACGTAACGCTTCAGGATTTCGGGATCGAACTCCAGCGTATTCTTCATCAGGTAGCGGTATTTGGCATTGTCCTCATCGCGCAGTAGCACCATAAACGCGCTGTTGTACACACGGTGCATGCCCAGCGTCCGCACGAAGTAGCCCTCCATCATCCAGAAGGCCTCCGCCAGCAGCAGCGTATCGGGCACCTCGACGGCGCAGCGATCCACCACTTCGCGCCAGAACTCCTCGGGCATCGCTGCGTCGAACTGCGCCTTGGTCATCCCAAACTCGGCCCGCGAGGGAATATCGCCGCCGGTGCCCGGCTCGGGGTACCACAAGCGCTGGAAGTGCCGCTTCGCCAGCGTCATCGCCGCATCGAAGCGGATGATCGGGAACTGGCGCGCCACGTGTAGGATCGTCTGGATGACTGCCTCGCGCACCTCTGGGTTCAGGTAATTGAGCTGCGCCGTATCGTTCCAGGGGAAGCTCGTGCCGTCGTTGCCGTGGTAGATGTACTTCGTCTCCCCGGTCCGATGATCGACGCGCTTGAACACCACTGCGGCGTCGCTGCGGTCGAAGTAGTGATCTTCGAGATAGATGCCCACTCGTTCATCGGACGAGAGGTTGACGCCGTTGAAGGTGTACGACGGGAACGGGCTGTAATCCAGCGAGATGAACCAATCGGGGTGTTCCACCACCCAGCGGCCATCGATGCCCACGTGGTTCGGCACCATGTCGCTCGCCAGGCGAATGCCCCGTTGCCAGGCCCGTTCGCGCAGGTTGTTGCAGGCCGCCTCTCCGCCTAGTTTCTCGGCGATCTGATAATCGTAGAGCGAGTAGGCCGAGGCTACCGCATCGGCGTTGCCCATGATCTGTTTGATGCGCTGCGATGCTCTGCTGCGCTCCCACAAGCCGATCAGCCACAGGCCGCTGATGCCACGGCTCGCCATCAGATCCAACTCCTCGTCGGGGATCTGGTCGAGCGTGTTGATCGGGCGCTTGTACTGCTTCGAGAGTTGATCGAGCCAGACGTAGGCGTTCTTGGCGATCATCACTAAGCGCGGCATCCAGTGGCGGTCGGGCGTGAAGCGCTCCGGCTCTCCCGCCAGCGCGGCCTCCTCGAAGCTCGGCAACTCCACCGGCCCAGGCCCAAAAAAGACGGGCTTCTCTTCCTCTTTGATCAGATCCAAGCTGGAGAAGAGCCGATAGACGTAGCGGCCCAACAGCCTGCCCCAGCGCTTCTGCACAAAGCGAAGCTGTTCTTCGAGCGAGTGCGGCGCGGCGCGGGCCGGCGCTTGCAGGATGTCGATCAGGTTCAGGCTGGAGCCGCCTTGGCCATCACTAACGCCGATGCCATCGCTGCCGATGCCCAATCCTATCAACTCGCCGCTGGCTGGTCGCATGCCGAAGAAGACATACAGGTTGTTCATGATCGCCGAGTAGGCCGTGCTCTGATCGAGCAGACTATCATCGAACAGATCTTGGTACGGCGCGCAGGCTGGGTTTCGGTTCGTCAACCACAGCATCAGCATCTCTTCCAGCAGAACCTGGCGGTTCGGCAGCCCGTTGGTTTCGCCCGCCAAGTACTCCTCGCGTGTCTGCTCGCCGCGATACACCAGGAGCGGAGGGAACTGATCGATAAAGTTGAGAAAAGTGGTATCGAGCGCCGCTGCTCCCACCGAACTTTTCAACCATTCGAGCGCATCGTGCAACACACTGGGCTGTTGCTCACGATAGAGCTGAAAAATATAGTGCGTGATCTCGTGAATGAGGCCGAGCGCGTTGATCTGACTGGCGCGCACAGCCTGTTCGGGGAATTGTGCCAGATTACGCCGCTGATTCATCCGCTGAGCGAATACCCGCGCAGCATGAAAATTAGCGAACACAACATTACCGCTGATCGAAAACAGCGAATCATCAAATTGATAACGGTCGCGTGCGGCGCGTGACACGTGAAATTCCATGCCGGTTGGTTTGACACTACCGAGATGCGGGATCATAGCTTTCCTTTCCTCTCGGATAACCTCAGTGGCGATGAAAACAGAGCGAGGGTAATCCAGCAGGTGCTGTATGAGGCTACATGCTAGAGCATACTGTCGATTTGGTCAATTGTATCGTAAATATCAGATATGTTCGTCAAGATGGCGCCACGCTGCGCCCGTAGCTCGCGCTTGTGTGGTATGCTGCGCACACCACGTGCATTCGCCTGCTGCCCACGCAAGCCGAACCTCTGGCTGTTGATGGCGGCCAACTGTATGAGGATGCCATGAACTCGTTCGTTACAGATGCACTGCGCGGTAAAACGTGTCTCGTCACTGGCGGCTCGCGCACACTCGGCGCTGTAATCGTGCAGCGCCTCGCTCAGCACGGCGCGACCGTGATCGTGAACTACCAACGCGCTCGTGCCGAGGCCGAAGCGCTCTGCGCGGCGATCCGCGATGCTGGCGGCCAAGCCCACGCCCTGCAAGCTGATATCAGCGATCCCCAACAGATCGAACAACTCGTCGTACGCAGCACCGAGCTTGTCGGCTCACTTGATCTGTTAGTGCATAACGTCGGCCCCTACGTCGATAAGCCCTTTCTCGACCTGACGCTGGACGAGTTCGACCTGGTGATGAACGCGAATGTGCGCTCGAGTTTCCTGCTCAGCCAGCAGGTCGGGCGTCAGATGAAGGCGCGTGGCAGTGGTCAGATTATCAATATCGCTGCCACCGATGCGTTCCACCGCAGCCACTCCGTGTACGGTCTTGCGAAGAGCGCACTCATCCACCTCACCGAGGCGCTGGCCCTTGAGCTTGCGCCAAACGTGCGGATCAACGCGATAGCGCCCGATCTGATCGCCGAGAACGAAGATATGGACAGCGATTTTGCGTCGAGCGCGGTGGCTGCCACTCCCGCCGGGCGTTTGGTCAGCCGTCACGAGATCGCCGACCTCGTGTGCTTGCTCTGTACGCCAACCTTCGCTATGGCCAGTGGTCGAACCTTCGTCTTGGATGGTGGGCGCAGCATCCCGCGCATTCACGGCTAACTCTTCACCATTCGCCACAGCCGACACGCGCCAGCCGATGGTTTGTGCATCGGCTGGCCATCCTGCTCACCACCAAGCCCCTCCTTAACGACTTCCTGCCCTTCCCTAAATCTCAGAGTTTTGGTGCCACAAATAAAAACTTTTGCTCGCCTGAATGTATATCTTGGTGAAACATATTTTAAGGCTTCCCATTGCCTTAAACGGCACTTTGAAGGTATACTGAGTTGCTTGGATTCTCGTATGTCCAAAGGATGCCGCCACTGTCATAATCCAAGTAGACAGTGGCAAGCCAATTGATATACAAGTGCCGGGAGGCACTGACATAATGACGCAACGAACATCTCTCGCGCGCTATGCGTGGCTCTCGATCGCCGCTGCGGTCGTCACCATCGCGCTCAAAATGTGGGCATACTGGCTCACCGGCTCGGTCGGTCTGCTATCCGATGGCTTGGAATCGCTGGTGAACCTTGCCGCTGCGATGATGGCATTGGCGATGCTACTCGTCGCTGCCCGTCCGCCCGACGAGAATCACGCCTACGGCCACAGCAAAGCCGAGTATTTCGCTAGCGCTGTCGAGGGTGTGTTGATTTTGCTGGCCGCTGTGAGTATCGCTTGGGCCGCGATCTCGCGCATCAACAACCCGCAGCCGCTCGAATCGATCGGCCTTGGTATCGGCGTGTCGCTGGCCGCTTCGCTCCTCAACTTCGCGGTGGCGCGCGTGCTGTTGCATGCCAGCAAACAGTACGACTCGATCACGTTGGAGGCTGACGCGCACCATCTCCTGACCGATGTGTGGACATCGGGCGGTGTGATCATCGGCATCGGTTTGGTGATGCTGACGGGTTGGCAGATCCTCGACCCGATCATCGCGTTGCTGGTCGCCGTCAACATTGTGTGGTCGGGTGTGCAGCTTGTGCGCCGCTCGGCAGCCGGATTGATGGATGTGGCGCTCCCGCAGAAGGAACAACAGCAGATCGAGGACATCCTCAACACCTACATGGAGATGGGTATCGACTATCACGCGTTGCGTACGCGCCAAGCTGCATCGCGGCGCTTTGTGGAGGTGCACATTCTGATGCCGAACGATTGGAGTATCGAGCAGGGCCACCAACTGGTGGACCAGATCGAGGAAGAGATCCGCCAGGCGCTACCGAACACCAATGTGCTCACGCACCTGGAGCCGCTCGATGATCCCGCATCCTTCGAGGATATCGAGTTGGATCGCGATCACGTGGTGGTGTAACGCGGTCTAACACCAGCATCGTTAGAGAGTTCGTGGAAAGAGGCGTTCTGCGCAGGCGGAGCGCCTTTTCTACCCAAATGAACCCATTCTTGCATTGGCAGCGCCACACTACGCCAACTCTAGCTCCCACTCGGCGAAGGGTACGGTTGGTTGATATGATTGGTCCACGCTCTGCCGGATAAACTCAGCCGTGCGCCGCATTGCATCATCGAGATTCAGAACCCGATTCTGCTCATCGATCTGCAAGACATTGCAGAATACCGCAAAAAAACTCTCCATCAGCTCTGGTTGCTCAGTTAGCATGTCGCAGTAGTCATCACTATCCCAGTCGGGCAGAATGTTACCCTCCTGTGGCAGGAGAGTGCCGTTTCCCAGATAAAAAGCGCCAAGCCGAATAGCGTTGCGTATCTCTTGTGGGATGCGCTGCATTGATAGATCTCACACGTCGTACTTAGCTCGTATGGCACATTGTAGCAGCACAAATCCCTATTACCCTGTCTTCTCCTCACCCTTCCCATCTCACCTCTTTTTATTCCAAAAAAATTAGATGAAATCCACGCCTCCAACACGCCACGCCGGATGCCTCGACGTGGCGTTCGACATGGCGAAACCATGATCACAGGCGAAAAAACCGCCATTTTACGCCGATTATGCCCGTTTTGTGGCACATGATCTGGTTGACAAAGACTGTGGCAGAGTGTATATTACAAATATCTTGGAATGAAACAAAGAATATGATCAGTTTTTCGCCATGAACGGTCGTTTTGACGCAGATTTTCTGTAACAAAGGTGGCGTTGTATGGCATCCCACACCCCGATCAGTCGTGTACTCACGCTTGATGGGTCGACGGAGAACGCTGAACTTGAGCGCGTGCTGAAAGCGCTCGATTCAATGAACCGCATTCGCATCTTGCGCTTCTTGGCCGATCGAGTCGCCAGCGTGAATGATATTGCGGCGGCGTTGGATCTTCCTACATCGACGGCGGCATTGCATGTGGAGACGCTTGAAGAGGCTGGTCTGATCCGCACAGAGCTTGAGCCCGCGAGCCGTGGGCTGCGTAAAATCTGTGCCCGCATGTACGACAAGATCGTGCTCGATCTGCCGATCAGCGAACTCCCGCGCGAACAGGCTATCGAGCTAAGCATGCCGATTGGCGCGTTCGCCGATTGCAGTGTGACACCAACCTGCGGTCTGCTCAGCGACACAGGCATCATTGGTCTACTCGACGATCCCGCATCCTTCTACGAACCGGATCGACGCGATGCGCAACTGATCTGGTTTCATCAGGGCTATATCGAATATCGTTTTCCCAACCGCTTGCCAGCTGGAGCACGGGCCGAATCGTTGCGCTTGAGTATGGAGGTTTGCTCAGAAGCGCCGCTCTACAATACTGATTGGCCTTCGGACATTACGGTGTGGATCAATGGCGTCGAAATTGCCACATGGACATCACCAGCAGACTTTGGTGGCGAGCGTGGACGACTAACGCCTGAATGGTGGACGACGCGCAATACCCAATACGGCCTGTTGAAAGTGTGGCACGTGAGTGAACACGCCTCTGAAGTCGATGGCATGTTGGTCTCGAATGTGACGATCCATGATCTCAAACTTCACGAGAACCCGTTCATCCTGGTACGTATCGGGATCAAACCCGATGCCGAGCATATCGGTGGAATTAATCTCTTCGGTAGTCGCTTCGGCAACTATCCCCAAGATCTCATTCTACGTATCGGGTACAAATCGGGAGGGCGCATAACCACGTAGCCAGATCCACAAACTACGGTGACAACGTCGTTTCGTAGGTTTCTACTAAGGAGGTTCAAAGATGACTGCCAAAGTACGAACATGGTGTTGGATGGTCGTGTTCGCAATGTTTGCTGGCTTGCTCGCGGCATGTGGCGCGAGTGGCGGCAGCAGCACGGCCCCTACCAGCGCCCCCGCCAGTGGTGGTAGCCCTTCCGCAACGAGCGCCCCAGCAAACGGCGATTCTACCGCCTCGAACAGTTGCCCTCCCAGCGCACAGAACCAGCAGATCACCATGTGGAGCCCGCTCACCGGACCCGATGGCGACGAAATGACCGAACTGGCTAACCAGTTTAGCCAAGAGAATTCAATGGGTATCAGAGTTACCCATACCGCTCAGCCCGATTACCTCCAGAAACTCAATACCGCAGCCGTGGGCAATAGCCTGCCCGAGATGACCGTGATCCGCGCCAGCGATATCGGTGAGATGACTGCGCGCAATGTGCTTAAGCCGATGTCGAGCGAGGCTCTGACCATCCTTGGTGGTGATGCGCTCGCAGAACAGTTCCCCGAGGCTGTTTGGGCAGCCGGCGAATACAAGGGACAGCGGATTGCTATTCCGCTCGATGTTCACCCGATCGTGTTGTACTACAACAAGGATATGTTCGCGAAGGCTGGCATCACTATGCCGACCGACCGACCGATGACTCGTGAGGAGTTCGAGCAGGCAGTCGATGCACTGAACAAGGATGGCATTGCGGGCATCGCGCTCGGCACTGCCTACCAGAGCGGCGCGTTCTTCCAGTTGTTGATCCGACAGTTCGGTGGCGATATCACCAATGCCGAGGGCACCGAAGCCACGTACAACAGCGAGCAAGGTGTTCAAGCCCTCACATACATTCGTGACCTCAAGGCGAAAACGACCCCGCAGGTCAACGGCGCTGGTGACCCCGAAGTCAAACTCTTCCAGCAGCAGCGGGCGGCGATGGTGCTCCACGGACCGTGGCACATCAGCGATATGGTGAAGTTGCCGTTCGTTGGCTTCGCGCAGATCCCGCAGATCGGCGACAAATATTCGGTGTGGGGTGGTTCGCATCAGCTCGCGCTGACCACCGAGGACCCCGCTAAGCAGGCCGCCGCCGCGTGTTGGATCAATTGGCTCTCGGAGAACTCGGTGCAGTGGGCGAAGGCTGGTCAAGTCCCAGCTCGCGCATCGGCGCGCGACGATAGCCAGCTTGCCACTATCGCCGCACCTGTGGCAGCCTTCGCCGATGAGGCTGAGAGTGTTGTGATCCTCCCATCCGTGCCTGGTCTTGAGGGTGCGTTGGCGGGCCAGGGTTACGAAGTCGCAGTGAACGCTATTCTGCTCGGCCAAGCGCAGGATATCAAGGCTGCGCTCGATGAAGCAGCCGCCAAGTCAAACCAGATCATCAAGGACAACGCATCTAAGTATCAGTAGAGGCGAAGGTGGGCAATGGACGATCCGCGTATGCGTGTATCGTTCATTGCCCATCGTACCAAAGGAGGCCATGTATGTCTCAATCACAATCGGCCCAGGCCCGCAGCGCGGCGGTAGCCTCTACAAACAAGCGGCGCCGATGGAGTTGGGCTCCATACCTGTTCATCTTACCGCATTTGCTGTTCTTTACTGCGTTCTTGGCGTATCCGTTCTTCTATGGCATCTACATTAGTTTGTTTAACTTCGACTTTTTGCGCCCTGAATATCGGCCATTCGTCGGGTTAGAAAACTACGCTAATCTGCTGGTCAACCGGAACAGCATTCAGTTCACCGATTTCTGGCGTTCGCTGGGCAATACTGGCGTGTTTTTGCTGTATAGCGTGCCTCCGTTGGTGATCCTGGCCCTATTGCTGGCCGTATTGCTCAATGGCAAGTACCCGGGCCGTAATCTGTTTCGTGGCCTCTTCTTCGCACCCTATGCACTCTCTGTCACCGTTGCCGCCGTGCTCTGGCGCTGGCTGTTCGAGCAGGGTGGCCTGATCGATACCTGGATGATCAACCTCGGATTGTCGTCCGTCTCGTGGTTAGGCTCGCAACCGTGGGCCTGGCTGGCGATCACGATCTGTACCATCTGGTGGACGATCGGCTTTAACACTGTGATCTTCCTCGCAGCGCTTCAAGATATCTCCGAATCGCTCTATGAAGCGGCGGCTATCGATGGAGCCAATGCTGTTCAACAGTTTTTCTCTATCACTATTCCGCTGTTGCGGCCTGTATTGATCTTCGTGCTCACGATCACCGTGCTGGCCTCCGCGAATCTGTTCGGCCAATCGCACATTATGACTGGCGCGCAAAGCACTGTGATTGGCACCGAGTCGATCATTCAACGCATCTATAGCGAAGGCATTTTACAGAACCGGATGGGCAGTGCCGCCGCTATGTCTATCTTGGTCGCCGCGATGTTGTTGATCATCACCACGATCAACTTTCGCATCTTCGGCAGCACCGAGCAGCAGTAGAAGGAGCGCAGTGCTATGGCAACTCGTACACTCAAAGGCAGCCAGAGCGGCCCCGCTGGCGTCTCGCTGTTGAGCCGCGTCATCCTCTACCTGGTGCTGATTATCATTGGTGCATTCTTTCTTTTGCCCTTGTTATGGATGTTGAGCACCTCGTTTAAGCCGTTCATCGAGACGTTACAGCCCACGTGGATCCCGCAGGAACCAACCTTCGAGAACTTCGCCAATATTTTCAACGACCCATCGATTCCTATGCTGCGCTGGTTCCTGAACAGCCTGGCGATCGCGACGATGTTCACCACCTTGGTGGTGTTGCTCGACTCGTTGGCAGCCTACGCCTACGCGCGCATGGAGTTCCCGGGCCGCGATGCACTCTTCGGCCTGCTGCTCGCCACGCTGGTGATGCCCGGCATCATGTTTGTAGTGCCCAACTACATCACCATCGCGCGTCTCGGTTGGATCGATAGCTATTGGGGCGTGATCGCACCGGGCTTATCGGGCGTTTTCGGCGTCTTTTTCCTTCGCCAATTCTTCCAGAGCATTCCCAGAGAATTGGAGGAAGCCGCTTACATCGACGGCGCAGGCGTGTGGACGACCTTCTTTCAGGTCGCGCTGCCGTTGGCCCGTGGCGCGATCGCCACTCTGGCGATCATCACCTTCCTCGGCTCGTGGAACGATTTCCTCTGGCCCTTGCTGATCCTGAATGATCGCACGATGCAGACGCTTCCGGTTGGTTTGGCCACGCTTCAGGGCCAATACACCTTCGATTACGGCAAACTGATGGCTGGAGCAGTGGTTACCGCGACACCGGTGTTGATCATCTACGTCTTTTTGCAGCGCTTCATCATCCAAAATGTAGCGATGACGGGGCTAAAGGGATGAGCAAACACTGTCGATCTTCAAGCGCAGGCGCGCGCTCCGTGTTGGCGCGAGGGTGCGGCCTGCTGCTGGCCCTGGCGCTGCTAGTAGCCTGCGGCAACGGGCAAACCAGCGCGCCGACCGCCGAGTCATCGCCGCCGACAGCGGCTCCGCCACCCACCGCCACCAGTGTACCGCCCACACCGACCCTTGCTGCCGACCAATTTGTGAATCCCGTGATCGATCGCGATTTCCCCGATCCAGATATCCTCAAAGTGGGCGAGCGTTACTATGCGTATGCCACCAATACTGGCACTGTCACTATTCAGGTCGCTGTGTCGGATAATCTGGTGGATTGGGAAATGTTGGATAACGCCCTGCCGGTGCTGCCAATGTGGGCACGCCCGGTCAATGGCCTCACGTGGGCGCCCGAAGTGGCCCAATTCGCCGATCAATACGTGATGTACTTTACTAGTCGCGATGAAGCGAGCGACAAACAGTGCATCGGCGTGGCGACCAGTCCCACACCTGAGGGGCCATTCACCGCCGACGATGCGCAAGCATTGATCTGCCAGGCCGAACAGGGCGGTTCGATCGACGCCAGCACCTTCGTCGATGACGATGGCACTCCCTACATTCTGTGGAAGAACGATGGCAACTGCTGTGGCCAAGATACGTGGCTCTACATCCAGCAACTCTCTCCCGATGGCCTTGCGCTTGTGGGAGAGCCAACCCAACTGATCAAACAAGATCAAGTGTGGGAGGGCAACCTGGTTGAAGGGCCGACGCTCTGGAAGCACGGCGATGCGTACTACCTGTTTTACTCGGCCAATAACTATGCTGGGCCAGATTACGCGATCGGCTACGCTGTGGCTGAGCATATCCTTGGCCCGTACACCAAGCCCAGCAGCACACCATTCCTGAGCACCGATTATCAGGGCGGCGCCGCGATCGGACCGGGTGGACAAGATATTGTGCTCGATGGTCAGCAGCAGCCGTGGATCGTGTTCCACTCGTGGAACTCTACTGGTAGCTACCGCGCGATGCATATCTCTCGGATAGTCTGGAACGATCGGACACCAACAGCCCTGCCGCTCACCAAAGGCCCTCAGACGCGACCCGCACCCTAACGACACAGGACTCGTCAATTCGATAAGAGGTGAGAACTTCCATGACAGCCAATCGTGATCTACCACTCTCCGGCGGTTTCTTCTGGGCCGGAGGCATTGAGGATACGTTTATCCCGCAGGAACGCCCTGGTTTGCGTGCGCTTGAGGAATACGAACTAACGCAACACTACGAACAGTGGCGCGCAGACCTTGATCGGGCGGCTTCGCTTGGTATCACCATGCTGCGTTGGGGTGTGCCGTGGTATCGCGTCGAATCTCAGCCTGGCGTATTCGATTGGAGTTGGATCGACGAAGTGCTCGACTACATGATCAACACGTTGCACATCCAGCCGATCGTTGATCTGATGCACTACGGCACCCCGCTCTGGCTCGAAGGCAGTTTCGTTGATCCCACCTACCCCGAGCGAGTCGCCGCCTACGAGGGCGCGTTTGCCGAACGCTACCGCGACTTAGTGCGCTACTACACACCGCTCAACGAGCCAACCGTCAACGCTGACCAATGTGGGCGATTGGGCATCTGGCCGCCCTACCTCACGGGCGACAAGGGTTTTGTGCAAGTGTTATTGCCGATCGCTCGTGGCATGCAATTGAGTGTGCAGGCCATCCGCGCTGCCGACCCCGACGCCATCTTTATTACGGCTGAGGCGATGGGTTGGAGCCGCGCGGCTGACCCTGGCGCGCAGGATGCCGCAACGTTCCGCGAGCAGTCGGAGTTTTTGGCTTGGGATCTGGTGAGTGGTTTGGTCGATCAGCAGCATCCGCTGTACGGATGGCTGATTCAGAACGGTGCAACCGAGGAGCAATTGGCGATATTACGCGAGAATCCTGTCGAACAAGATATTTTCGGGGCCAATTTTTATCCTTGGTCGGCAGTAGAGTGCTTTACGAATGCCGAAGGTGCTGTCGAGCAGCGCAGAATGCCCCGTGACGGCACATTGCTGGCCGATGTGCTGCGCCGCTGCTATGAACACACCGGGAAACCTGTGTGCATCACCGAAACCAGCGCCAACGAGGATATTACCGGGCGTGCCGAGTGGATGCGCGAAACGATCAATGCGGTACGCATCGCGCGGGCCGCAGGAATCCCTGTGATTGGCTACACTTGGTTCCCAATTATCACTATGATCGATTGGGAATACCGGTTAACAACACGCCCCCTAGCTGATTACTTGTTATACCTCGGCTTATGGGATTCCTACTTCGATGAAGGCGGTATACTAGAGCGTCATGAAACGCCGCTCGTTGCTCGCTATCGCGAGTTCGTCGAACGCGGAGAGCCATAATATTGTGGAGAAGGATATGTCCCGTACTCGTATAAATCTTGACGGCACTTGGGAGTTCTTTATCGACCCCGAACAGCATTTGCAGAGCCTCGAAGATGCCACAAGCCCGCGCCACATTCAAGTTCCTGGCCCGTGGCAGGCGCAATTCGAGGATCTGCGCAATTATTCGGGAATCGCGTGGTATCGCCGCTCGTTTGAGTTGCCTGCGGAGACGCCTAACGATGCTCCTAGCGTGTACGTCCTCCATTTCGGTGCCGTCGATTATCATGCAACCGTCTGGCTCAACGGGCAACTGATCGGTGAACACGAGGGTGGCTATCTCCCGTTCGAATTCACGGTTGATCATGCGCTGCGCCCGGGCCGCAACGACCTGGTGGTGCGTGTGATCGATGCGAGCAACGATTACGAGCGTTTTGCGAACTTTCCGTTCAACGAAGTGCCGCACGGCAAGCAGAGTTGGTACGGCCCGATCGGCGGTATCTGGCAATCGGTGACGTTGGAGCGCCGCGCCCCCACGCATCTCACGAGCCTTAAGATCACTCCCGATGTGGAGGGCGAACGTGCGCTGGTCTACGTGCGCCTGAACCGCGCCGCCGAGCAAGAGTACACCCTGCTGCTGACGATCACCGACCCGCAAGGACAGATCGCGCAGCACGAACAGACCATCGCTGCCGATTCCACGCAACACAGCGTGGTGGTGCCCATCCCTGAGCCGATGTTGTGGGATACCGAGCATCCGCATCTCTACACGCTCGAAGCCGCGCTGCAACCCAACCCCGCGATCATCAGCGATCGCCTGAGTTCGACGTTTGGCATGCGCACGATCGCCACCTCGCCGGATGGGCAACTGTTGCTGAACGGCAAAATTCTGTATCTGCGCGGCGCGCTGGACCAGGACTACTACCCGGAACTGATCTACACGCCCTTTAGCGATGCGCAACTCGACGATCAGTTCGCCAAGGCCAAGCATATGGGCCTGAACTGTCTGCGTACCCACATTAAGATCACTGATCCGCGCTACTACGACGCCGCCGACCGCGCTGGCCTGCTGATCTGGACCGAACTGCCCAACTGGGAGAACTTAACCGAGGCCACCAAGCGTCGCGCCCGCGACACACTCATCGGCATGGTCGAGCGCGATTGGAATCACCCGTCGATCATCATCTGGACGGTGATCAACGAGGGTTGGGGCCTTGAGTTGGCGGTGAACGCCGAGCATCGCGCCTGGCTCGCCGAAGCCTATAGTTTCATGAAGCAACTCGATCCGCATCGCCTGATCGTTGGCAACTCGGCGTGTCACGGCAACTTCCACGTCGTCACCGATATCGAGGACTTCCACAACTACTACGCAATGCCCGATCACGCCGAGCAGTGGCGCACGTGGGTGCGTAGCTTTGCGAGCCGCCCCGATTGGACGTTCGCGCACGAGTACACCTCCGTCGAGCACTGGCGCGACTATATGAGCGACCCGTGGGCCGACCGCAAGCTGCAACCAACCAGCGAAGTGCGCCGCAAAGGCAACGAACCGCTGCTGGTATCGGAGTTTGGTAACTGGGGATTGCCCGATGTCGCCAAATTGCGCGAGGGCTACGGCGGTAAGGAGCCGTGGTGGTTCGAAACGGGCATGGAGTGGGGCGATGGTGTCGTGTATCCGCACGGTGTCGAGCATCGCTTCCGCACGTTCTACCTCGATCAACTGTTTGGCGATCTTTCGAGATTGGCGGCGGCCAGCCAGCGAATGCAGTATCTGGCGCTCAAGTACGAGATCGAGCAGATCCGTCGGTATCCGAATATTGTTGGCTATGTGATCACCGAGTTCACCGATGTGCATTGGGAATCGAATGGCTTGCTCGACATGTGCCGTAACCCCAAAGCCTACTACAACATCATCGGCTCGCTCAACCACGACAATGTGTTGATCGTTGATAGCGAGCGAACGGTTTTTTGGGAGAAACAGTCGATCGAACTGCCGATATCGCTCTCGTACTTCAGCCCGCAGCCACTGGTCGAAGGGCGATTGGAATGGCAGATCGCTGATTGGCCTGAGACGCACGGTGTACGCGAGAATATCAACGCCAAACCCGGTCAACTGCTGCATCTTGGCGCTGTGAAGGCACAGGTGCCAGCGTTAGAGAAGAGCGCCCGTGTGGTGGTGCAACTGCGCCTGTTCGACGCGCAGGGTCAACAGGTGGCCAGCAACGATCACGAACTGTACGTGTTCCCGAAGGCCGCTGCGCAGGCTCCCACTGGGCTGATCTGGGCCGCGCCCGAACTCGCCGAGCAGTTGCCGGCGCTCGGCTACCAACTGACCGATGATCGTGCCCAGGCGCAGTTGGTGGTGGCCAACGTGATCACCGATGAACTGCGCGAATATGTGCAGAGCGGCGGACGGGTGCTGTGGCTCGATGCCACCAGCGAGAATCAGCAGACAGTGTTGGGCAATCTGAATGTGCGGCCACGCAAGGGCCAACCCTGGCAGGGCGATTGGGCCAGCAGTATGAGTTGGATCAATGAGAATCGAATGTTCCGCGCATTGCCAACCGAGCATCTGGTCGATTTCGCCTTCGCTGGCCTCACGCCCGATTACGTTATCACAGGCTTGCGGGCCTACGATTTCGCTGCCAACGTGCATGCGGGGCTGTTCGTGGGCTGGCTGCATCGCAACGTCGCCCTGGTTGCCGAGAAACGTTTCGGCGCGGGGCGCGTCCTGATCAGCACCTTCAACTTATCGGCACATCTCGTCTCCAATCCGGTGGCGCAGATTATGGTGCGCGATATGATCGCCGCGTTGCAGGACAGCTAATCGCGAAGAATCGGCTGCGCGAAGCACAACACCCGCGCTTGCGCAATCGCAACAGCTATACCCCGGTCGCTCGTTTGCTGGAGAAGCGAACGAGCGACCTTCACTTCCAGCCGCATGCCCCTATGCCCCCTGTGAACGTTCAACCACTGCCCATATTTGGCTTGCCAAGCCTCCCAACGGTTGTGCCACCCGCGCTAACAGTCCCTCTGGCCCCGCGAACTGCTCGTTTTGGCGCGCGAAACAGTGTTTAGCGTATGCGAATCATTCGTCGCTAGTGCTGAACGTTGGTTAGTGATCGTGAATCGTTCGTTTCTGATCGCGGATCGTGATTCACTGCTTGCGAAAGAGGTTTCATGGTACATAAACGCGCATAACCGCGCAGCAGAACGCAACGATCGCTCTGCTGCTGGGCTGATGCGCTTGGAAAGCGTAGCACATGTGGTTGGGTGATTTTTGTATGAACACCGTTTTAGTACAGCGTTTTTCATTCTTTGATGATCTCATTGTCATTCCGAACAAGCCGCTAGGCGACGAGAGGAATCTCATCGTTCTTCATCGTATGACACATTGAGATCTCTCACTTCGTTCGAGATGACAGCGTGTTTCGTTGCCTTTCATTGTCGTCCCGAACGAGTGTAGCGCGCCTTGGTCATGCTGAACGAGCGTAGCGAGTGGTGCATTGGTGAGTTCCTTCACTTTGTTCAGGATGACAGCGCTTCTTGTTGCTGCGTTGTTGCTACGAATGGAGTATGTATCACACACAGTCCGCCTATTGAACGGCATGATTCGACATTTCAATTGATACCAACACTTCTAGGTTAGGTGGTATCAAAGCGCTGCGCGTAGCAGCGCTTTGATACCACAATAAAAAGGCAATACCTTGCTGCCGCAGGCTACAACTGGTTTGCAAACACAACTATCCAACCAGATGAAGGATCAACAGCACAGCCCGATCTCATTGCGAGATCGGGCTGTGCGGCATCGGTGCGTGCTTACCGTGTTTACCGCCAAATACTCGGCAGATAGCTCATCATACGGATATCGTTAAGCGTCAACTCAAACAGTTCCACGCCGGTGCTGGGGGTGTATGCGCCAAACAGCACCTTGCCATTGCGTGGGAATAGTTCGTACGGGGCCGATGATATGGCGCCAGGCGCGAGGTTATAGACCAAGCGCGTTCCCACACTCGTGCCGTCCGACTGCCATAGCTCGAAGCCGTTGACGCCATCGTCGGCGACGAACAAGACTTTGCCGCTGGGGTTCGAGCCAACGATGTATTGGGGCGAGGAACTGGCAGCGCCTGGGTTGATATCCTTCAGACGCAGCGTGCCAGCGGCGGTTCCATCGCTCACCCATAGCTCGCGTCCACTGGTGCCATCGTCGGCGGCGAAGTACAGCGTATTGCCGATCGCGGCCAATTCGCTTGGCGAGGAGCTTCCTGTTGGGTGAATGTCCTTCACCCGTTGCGTGCCGTCGGCAGTGCCATCGGTGACCCACAGCTCGCGTCCGCTGGTGCCGTCGTCGGCCACGAAGTAGAGCCGATCGCCAACCACCGTCAGCGAATCGGGGTACGAGCCGCCCGCACCCGCGCGGATATCCTTCACCAAGCTCGTGCCTGCCTCGGTACCATTCGACTTCCACAGTTCATAGCCGTTGGTACCGTTGTTTGCCGCGAAGTAGAGCGTATTTTTGAAGACGGTGAGGTGAAGCGGCATTGAGTCGGCGCTGGGGTTGATGTTTTTGACCTGAGTTGTGCCCGCATCGGTGCCATCCGTCTGCCACAACTCGTAGCCATCGGTGCCATTGGAGGCGACGAAGTAGATGGTATTGCCAAGCCGCGTCAGCGATTGTGGGTTGGCATCGCCATCAGGGTTGATATCCGTCAAGACATCGGTGCCGGGATCTGTGCCATCGGAGATCCAAAGCTCGCGCCCAATGATGTCATGATCGGCGGCGAAAATGATGTGATTGCCGAGCGGGGTGAACTCTGCGGGCCACGAATCGCCTGGGAAATAGAGATCGCCGAGCGGCAACGTGCCATCATTATCGTTATTGATCCACGGTTCCACACCGATGTACTCATGTTCGGCGCTGAAGATGAGTTGATCGCCGAACGGCGTGAGCGACCGAGGCGCACTCCCATACCGGTCGGTGTATCCATCGAGGACAAGCGCCGTGCCAGCTGTGGTACCGTCGGTGACCCATAGTTCGCTGCCATGCGGGCCATCGAACCCGGCGAAGTAGATCTTGCCACGGCTTTCGGTCAGTTCGTGCGGCGTGCTGTTGCCGATCTGTTGCTCGTCTACCACCAACGGCACTGTGCCGCTCGATGTACCATTGCTAGTCCACAACGTTTCACCGTATTCATCACCATCGGCACTGAAGAAAAGACGATTGCCAAGGGCGGTCAGCCACTTGGGATTCGAGCTAAGCGGGCCGGACATAATGTCTTTGACGGGTACAGTGCCTTCTTCAGTCCCATTCGATCGCCACAGTTCAACGCCAAAGCTGCCATCGTTGGCGGCATAGTAGAGCGTATTGCCGACCGCCGTGAGATTATGCGGCTGTGAGCCATCCAGGATATTGACAATTTTAACCACCGTGGTATTTTCTTCGGTGCCATCAGTTACCCAGAGTTGAAATGCACCTAGAAACGCTTCGGCGGCGAAGAAGAGCTTATCGCCAACCACGGTGAATTGTTCGGGATAATAGATCTCGCAGCCACACTCCTCGTAAAACAGATCGGTGCCTGCTTCGGTGCCATCGCTGCTCCACATAAGCATATCGCCGTAGCCATCATCGGCACTGAAGAAGAGCTTATTCTTGAAGATGATCAGTTCACTTGGGTATGAGCTATCGGGGCCAGGATTCAGATCGCCGACCATTGCGGTACTGCCACCCGAGCTCTTCCAAAGCTCATAACCATTCGTATCATCGTAGGCTTGGAAGTAGAGCGTCGTAGTGCCGTAGGCTGTCAACCAACTTGGATCGAGCACAGGGGCGTTGGTGGCATCCAACACGCGTACTGTCCCCGCTGCGCTGCCATCGGATTTCCAGAGTTCCTTGAAATCGCCGCCTGTCTCAGCGCCGAAGTAGAGGGTGGTGCCTACGGGGGTGAGTTCGTAGGGGTTGGAATCGCTATTGCCCGCGACCAGATCGTTCACAAGCTGCGTGCCTGCGGCGGTGCCATCCGATTTCCAGAGTTCGCGCCCCGCGACACCATCGTTCGCAGTGAAGTAGAGGGTATTGCCAACGGCTGTCAGTTCTTTCGGCTGCGACCCCACACTGCCCGGGAAGATATCCTTCACGAGCACGGTGCCATCAGCCGTGCCATCGGTCTTCCAAAGCTCGAAGCCGTTCACTCCATCCGTTGCGTTAAAGTAAACGGTGTTTCCAACCACCGTCAGATTGGTTGGCTTGCTATCATTGGCGCCCGGATTGATGTCCTTGACCAGGCGGGTGCCAGCAACCGTGCCATCACTGCGCTATAGCTCGCGCCCGAATGGGCCAACATGTTGCGCGAAGTAGAGCACATTGCCTACAACCGCAAAATCGCTGGGGTTGGCGAAGCCACGTTTGCTTTGGTTGATATCTTTGAGTAAACGAATGGGGGGTTCGATCGGACCTTGGGCATGGACGGGTAGAACAACAAGGAAAGATAACGACAGAGTGAGCAACAACGTTAACGCGCGACCATAAGCGGATGTGCTTGGGCGAGAGGAAGAATAGCTCATACGCGCTCCTTGATATTGAGTTGGTAATCCGATGCCATATGTATTGTAGTCGTTTTTAATGGCACCATGAGTTGAGTTTTGGTGAAAATGTTGCGGTGGAGACGTGTTGTGTCAACTGCTAACTTTCGTGAGCTCGACGGATACCCATCGAATAGCACTATCGCTAGACATAAAAATCGGCTATGGAGTGATGTAGTGGATCACCCCATAGCCAATGGTTCGGTGGTAGGCGAGAAGTTAGATCACGCGGTCGTTGCCGCCGTCCACAGCGATCTGCGCGCCAGTGGTGCAGGCGAACAGCGGCCCACACAACTCCGCCGCGAGATCCGCCACGGCCCGGCTCGTCACCTCGACATGCAGCACGTTGTTGGTCTTGTACTCCTCGACCGACAGGCCGTAGCTCGCCGCACGCGCCTTGAGCACTTCCTCAGTCCAGAGTGCCGTATCGAACACCGCGTTGGGGTGCAGCACATTCACGCGGATGTTATCGCTGCCCCACTCCAGCGCAGCGACGCGCGCCAACTGCGTGAGGGCCGCCTTCGAGGCGGAATAGGCCGCCGCGCCCGGCCCAGGTGCAGGCACGTTCTTGGAGCCGATGATCGCCACGCGACCGCCCCGTGGCGCGAGTTTGAGTAGCGGATGCGCCTCGCGCAACAGCACCAGATTGGCATCCAAGTTGATCTTGAAGGTGCGATCCCACTCCGCCAGCGGCATCGCAGCGATCTTCTTGCTCGACGGGAAAATGCCTGCGTTCAAGATCAGCATATCCAAGCCACCGAAGGCTCGCACACCCGCCTCAAGGGCGTTGCCGATCGCCTGCTCGTCAGATACGTCGCAGACGATGCCGAGCACTTGCGGGCGCTTGAACAATGTCTCGATGGCGGGGTTGAGATCGAGCGCGATCACCGATGCGCCACGGGCTACCAGCGCCTCGACGCAGGCTTTGCCGATGCCGGAGGCCGCGCCAGTCACCAACGCGACTTCGCCAGCGAACACCGGCGGCTTGCCACCCTTCTTCAGCTTGGCTTGCTCCAGATCCCAGTATTCCACATCGAAGATGTCCTGTGCGGGGAGCGCTTGGTAGCCGCCCTCAGCGGTGGCGCGCAGGATAATGTCGATCGTGTGGCGGTAAATGTCCTCCGCGATCGCGGCATCCTTGGCCGTGCGACCCACCGTGCAGAGTCCGAGTTGCGGATCGAGCACCAAGCGCGGCGCAGGGTCGAGCATGGTCAACTGCTGAGCGCTATTGGGCGCGTGCTGCTCGAAGTAGGCACGGTATTCCTCGACATACGCGGCCACATCGCGGCCCACCATCGGCAGGCGCTTGGTGCGAATGACGTGATCGGGGGTGGCGGGGCCTTGGCGGGCGATGACGCCCACGTCGGCACGGCGCGCGAAGTTCAGACACTGCTCGTCGCTGTGCGTCGCAACGATCATCGGTGCGCCCGCCGCCGCCGAGATGTCGCGGCGCAGTGTGGCGATCTCTACGCGCTGTTCGGCGGGTGCTGGGGCGACTTCGATCTGTGCGCCCGGCGCGATCGTGAAGCGCTCCAGGTAGGCCTCGGCCTCGGAGACGAGTGCGATGTGCTGCTCATAAGCTTCGCGCGCGGTGGCGCCGAAGGTGAATAGGCCGTGGTTGAGCAACACCATACCAACTGTTTGCGGGCCAGCCTCGCGCTGCCAGTATTCGTGGCACACCTTGGCTAACACAAAGCCTGGCATAGTGTACGGCACCATCACCACGCGATCCCCGAACACCTCGCGGATGCGCTCGGCGCCGTTGGCCGTGTTGGTGATCGTCACGATCGCATCGGCGTGCGTGTGATCGACGAAGGTGAACGGCAGAATCGCGTGCAGGATCGCCTCAACCGATGGCGATGGCGCCGATGGGTCGATCGTGGCGACGCGCAGTTGGCGGGCCATCTCTTCGTCGCTGAGTTTGTCGAGTTTGGCGAGTTTCAGCAGGTCGCGCATACGCACGGGCGCGAAGCCAGGCTTCTCGATGGTGGCCAGGTCCCAGCCGCTGCCCTTGACATAGAGGATGTCTTCATCTTCACCAAAGATGTTCTTCGTTGTGATTTTGACGGATGTGTTGCCACCGCCGTGCAGCACCAGCGATGGGTTGCCACCCAGCAAGCGCGAGGTATAGACGCGCAGCCCCAGATCATCTTCGTAGCGAGCCGCTTCTTGATCATTCCATAAACTTTGCATTGTAGCCTCTTGATAATGAACTTAAACTCCAATAAAGACGCCATCGAGTGAGAAACCTGCCACCCGCGACATGCCTGTACCGATCGCCGCTGTTAATTGCACATTGCGCTGTTCGCCGGGTTGTAATGTCATCTGTTGATGCCGCTCGATCGCTCCGGCAAGGCTATCGCCGGGGTAGTGTGTCCATGGCTCAAGTGCGAGCACGTAGCTGTGGCCATACCAAGGGTACTCGAATGTGCCGTTCGCTTCATTCCAGAACCACAGGTGTGGGAAGGCATCGAGAGTCCATGCCATACCGAAACTGACCTTCATCCGCTGATTGGTGATCGCGTACCAACCCTCCGGCAAGTCCTTGAGGTACAGCATATCTGCCGTGCCTGCGCCCGGTGGCTGCACTCGGCTCACGTCAACGAGCGATCCGTCGCGCCCGGGGCCCATTGGCCAGGCGAACTCTTGGCCCGGCACTAGGCGCTGCGTCTCGTAGCGCAACTGCGGGTGGGCCAGCGCTGTGCACGGGGGCACATCGATCACGCAATCGCCATCCAGGAAGGGCGCGCCAAAGGCTGGATGATGGCCCCAAGTCAGATCAAACGGCACCAAGCCGAGGTTGGTCAAGGTTTCATCGATCTTCAGCGCCGATGTCTCGCCCAGGCTGAGCGTTTTTTCGATCAGCAGGGGCGAACGCAGCGAGCGGGCAGTCAATTTGACGGCCACGCGCTCCGGCGTGTCCTCCACGATCTGCCAACTCCACGGCAGAAGCGACGTTTCGCCTTGTGTGGGATACGTTGCGCCCGCTACTGTGGTGGCAGCGCCGCCGTTCGGCAGAATCTCCTGCCATCCGCCTGGGTAATAGTCGAGAAACTCACGACGACTCGTGGTATCGGAGGGGTAGACTTTCTCCAGCGTCCAAAATCCGTTTGGCGTGCGCCACATCACGTCCAAATCGAGCGGTTTATAGCGGAACTCAACGATATCGCTGCCCAGTTCGGGCAGGATAGTCACTCGTAATAAGCTGTTTTCCAGCACTAGAGCGTCGAAGCCGCGTATCGTCAGTTCATCGACGATGCGCGCACCATGGTTTCGCAAACGATCTCGTCGCATCAGTTTATTCACCAGATGTTGCAAAGCAGATTGTGATAGCGTCATTGTAAATCGTATCGAATAAAACGCAAAACGTTTTGCTAACGTGAGTGATACCCAAGTTGGTTGGACAATCGGAGTGAAAAATGCGGAATGCGCCTGTTCGCGCCTATGTGCGGTGCTGAAGTGGTGTGCTACTATGCCGCACCTCGTCATATCACGTTTGTTTTTCTCCAAACGAAACGTGTCTGGCTGCGGTGGGATGAATCGCGCTCTCATCGTACATCATTCCTCAGCCCAATCTCCACTCTGTTCGTGCCCAAACTGCAGTGATGTTGTGGGTTGTCCTCTGTGGCATTGCCTATCTACATCTGGTCTGCTCCGTATTGTTTGGCAGCAGGGCGATCAGTCGAAGGGCGGATGGGAAGGGCGGCTGGCGATGTGGTATAGTGTGCGCGTACACTTCGACTCGTGAGGAGGTTCCACCATGCCATTCATCTTCCACAATATGAGTGCGTTCGTCGCTTGTGGCGAGCGTGTGTGTATAGGTGTGGCTGTGGATCAATGAGCCTTTAAACGTGCAACAATAGCTAGTGTCCTCGCCATCCGGTCGTGGAGCGACTGGTTTGGTTGAGACTCTATTGTTGGCGTATCGATAACTGATATTGAGCGCGGCTACGGCTATACATGCCGTGGTCGTTTGGTGCATAACGGCCTCGGAAATGGCTTCCGTGGCTTTTTTTGCACTTTTTGCGCGGCCATGGGCTTCCCATGGTCGTTTTTTTGTGCCTGCGGAGGTTGAGCTATGTATTGCTCGGTTTGGTATGAGGCTTTGCGTTTGTATCAGGAGGTTTCTTGATGAAGGGTCGTTGGAAACGGTTTTTGTCGTATTACAAACCCTATTGGCGGCTGCTGTTGGCCGATATCGTGTGTGCGATGGTGCTTTCGGCGATTACACTGGTGTTGCCGCTCTACACGCGCCACATCACCAAGACGATCCTGGCCAATACTGCGCCGGATATGTTGTGGCAGATCTACGGGGCGGGCGCGGTGATGCTAGTGTTGATTGCGGTCTATATCGCCTGCAATATGTTTGTCGATTATCGCGGGCATATGATGGGCGCGCTGATCGAGCACGACCTACGGCGTGAGTTGTTCGATCACTATCAGCGCTTGCCGATGAGCTTTTACGATCAGCACAAGACGGGCCAGTTGATGAGTGTGATCGCGCACGATTCGTTCTGGTTAGCGGAGTTCTACCACCACGGCCCCGAGGATCTGCTGATTGCGGTGCTGAAGTTTAGCGGCGCGCTGGTGATCCTGTTTGTGATCGATTGGCGCTTGAGTTTGCTGGTGACGGCGCTGTTGCCGTTCTTTGCCCTGTACACCTACTACTTTAACAAGCGGATGCGGCGGGCGTTGCAGCGCAGCGTCGAGCGAGTCTCGGAGATCAACGCGCAGGTGGAGGATACGCTGGCAGGCATTCGGGTGGTGACATCGTTTACGAACGAGGAATTAGAGCGCCAGAAGTTTGCGGTGGCGAACAAGAACTTTGTGCGGGCGCGGGGCGATGGCTACCTGAGCGAGGCGTTCGTCGATAGTGGGATGCAGGCGTTTGCGCAGTTGCTCTCGCTGGTGGTGATCGTGTTTGGCGGCGTGGCGATCGTGAGGAACACGCTCGATCTGGCCGATCTGCTGGCGTACCTGCTGTGCGTGGGTATTCTGCTCGATCCGATCGAGCGGGTGGTGAACTTCTCGCGGTTGTATCAGGAGGGCATCACCGGATTCAACCGTTGTATGGAGATCCTGGAGTTGCAACCGGCGATTCAGGATGCGCCGCAGGCCCATGAACTGGGGCGTGTGCGCGGCGAGATCGAGTTCCGCGATGTGTACTTCCGCTACGGCGAGCAGTACGATGATGTGTTGAAGGGGTTCTCGCTGAAGATCGAGGCTGGCGAGTATGTGGCGCTGGTTGGCTTCTCGGGGGTGGGCAAATCGACGATCTGTTCGTTGATCCCGCGCTTCTACGATGTCACAGGAGGCAGTGTGATGGTCGATGGCTACGATGTGCGCGATGTGACGCTGCATTCGCTGCGCCGGAACATTGGCATAGTGCATCAAGACACCTATCTGTTCTCGGGGACGGTGGCGCAGGCGATCGCGTATGGCGACCTGAGCGCGAGCCGCGAGCAGGTGATCGCAGCGGCGAAGCAGGCGAACGCCCACGACTTCATTATGCAGTTGCCGCAGGGCTACGATACCGATATCGGTCAGCGCGGTGTGAAGCTTTCGGGCGGGCAGAAGCAGCGTTTGAGCATTGCGCGTATGTTCCTCAAGAACCCGCCGATCATTATTCTGGATGAGGCGACCAGTGCGCTAGACAATGTGAGCGAGCAGGCAGTGCAGCGCTCGCTGGAGGAGTTGGCGATGGACCGCACGATGATCGTGATCGCGCACCGCCTCTCGACGATCCGCAATGCGCAACGGATCATCGTGCTCAACGAGAATGGCATCGTCGAGCAGGGCACGCACGAGGAATTGTTGGCACTCGGCGGTGAGTATGCCAACACCTACAACCTGCATGTGAATATAGTGTAGGGCGTGATCGGATCAGAGCGGCTTGTACATGACGATGCGCTTGGCCATAGGCAGGCCCGCATCGGCTTCCTCTTGGTAGATGCGTTTCAGTTCGGGGGTGAGCGTGGCGAGGTCGAGGGTTTGGAAGCCAAGCCGCGTGTAGTACGGGCCATTCCAGGGCACATCGGAGAAGGTGGTGAGCGTGAGTGCAGGTGCTTCGTGCCCGCGCGCCCACTTAGCCACGGTGTCGATGAGCTGTGCGCCGATGCCACGGCGTGCATAGCGCGGGTCAACGTCGATCTCGCGGATAAACACCGAGCCAGGGATGGCCTGCGCAATCACGAAGCCGATCGGTTCGTCGTTCGCATCGGTGGCGACCCATATCAGATCGTTGAGCAGGTCGATCTCTTCACTGATCAGTGAAGAATCGGCCAGATGCGGGTAGGGCGTGTTGCGGAAGAGTGCTGCTGCGGCGCGTTCCACCGCTGGGAGTTTGCCGAGATCGTCGGGGCGGGCTGGGCGAATGGCGTTCAACATGATTTCTCTCTCTACCGAAAACGGCGGTTAGCCGGTACGCTTGGTGCTGACGCAAGTATGCACCGCGTCAGCACCAAGCGTTGCACTTAATCGTCGCGGTAGGCAGCCTGCATCAAACCTTTAATGTAGCCAATCGCAAATAGGCGACCGAGCGTTTCGTAGCCGGGGAAGCGATTGCTTTCACCTGCTAGCGTTGGGACATGATCTGGTCGTAGGACGCCAGTATAGCCGATTTTGCGATACATCCGCAAACATGCCAGCATGTCGGTCTGGCCGTCGTCGTGGAACGTCTCTTCGAAACGTTCGGCGGTGCCGCGCACATCGCGGAAGTGGACGAATGCGATCTTCTTTTGGCTGCCGAAATGCTCGATCACGCCGGGCAGATCATCGGTCATCAGGGCGAAATTGCCTTGGCAGAGTGTGATACCGTTCGATGGGCTTGGCACAAGGTCGATCACGCGCTGAAACGCATCGACGCTGACGATGATTCGTGGTACGCCACCCACCGAGGGGAGCGGCGGGTCGTCGGGGTGCAGCGCCAGCGTGACACCCGCTTCTTCGGCGACGGGCAGCACTTGTTCGAGGAAGTAGCGCAGGTTATCCCAGAGCTTTTCGGCTGTGAGATTCAGGCCTTCGGGCACGGGGATGGTCGGCACATCCTTGATATCGAATGCGGTGACGAGTGCGCCGCCACGGGTGGGCTTATCGACGACGGTGCGGCCCCACGACTCGAAGGCCATGAAGTTGTAGCACCACACTTTGATGCCTAATTGGCCCATGGCGCGCAGCATGGTTTTGATCAGTTCGATCTCCTCGTCGCGACCGGGCAAACCGAGGCGCACTTTCTCCATCGGCGGACTGCTTTCGAGCACCACGAGTTCGAGATTGTGTGCGGCGTAGCTCGCCTGCAACGCCCGCAGCGATTCAAGCTCCCATGGGTAGTCGCCGAGGGCGGTGCGCTCAACCTCGTGCGCCTCGATGCTGCCGTGGTTGGTCGTCCACGAGAATGCGCCGGTTTCATCGATCGATGAAGGGTAGGGCAGCACACCGACGGCGTAGTTGACGCCAACTTGGTGCACTTGTTTCCACAGAAGCGAGGGCACTGGCGGCAGGAGTTCTGCGATTTTGATCATAGTTGGTTCCTTTATGGGCGTGAGAATGGGATATCACAGCACACCATGCTGCTCGATCAGGGCGAGCAGTTGGATGCGGTTGCGTTCTAGATGCGCGTTTTGGGCTGCACGGGCGGCAGCAACGTCGCCTGCGCGGTACGCTTCGAGGATCGCGGCGTGTTCGGCTTCGTCTTGGCGTGCGCTGTCCAACGCACGGTGCGAGTAGACCCGCGCGATCTGCACGTGGCTGTTGAGCGAGGTGTAGAAGTTATACACTTGGCGGTTGTTGCAGCGTTCCACCAGGATCAGGTGAAAGCGCTCGTCGTGTTCGCTGTAGCGACGGTAATCGAAGCTCTGATCATCCTCGGCGCGTAGCAGCAGGCTCGCTTGGGTCAGCTCCGCCTCCAGCGCGTCGAGGTCGTGCGGCGTGAGATGCTTCAGCGTGTGCGGAACCATCCACTCCTCAATCATTTGGCGGGCGGCGAACATCTCGCTAAAGATCTCGGCAGTGAGCGGGCTGATGTAGGTGCCGACGCGGTTCCGCCGGATCACCAATCCTTCGCGCTCTAAACGAGCTATCGCCTCGACAATCGGCATCCGGCTCACACCCAAGCGTTGGCTCAGTTCGTTGAGGTCGATTTTGCTGTTCGGCTTGAGTTCGCGCTCGATGATATGGCGCTTGAGGATGTCGTAGGTTTGCTCGCTCAGACTGCGGTGAAAGATTTCATTCACCTGCTACTCCTCCTACGATGTGATATGGTGCTGGTATGTAATATATTACAGAAAGGGTGTCATGTCAAAGTGAGGTAAAAACTCATGATTGTTGATCGAAATTGAAATAAAAATATCTCAGTAAAGAACTGTTTTACACTGTTACGAATAGTAATAAACTGTTATAATAGCGCCCGGTAGATGGACAATTTGGTTCCGCCTGGGCAGTCCTTTCGTTTGAGATAGATCGTGGTCAGGTGTTCGTGCTGATGCATGTATACCGGGCCATGTTTGTTTTCTCTGGGAATGATCATCCATATCTCTTGAAAAGAGAAGGTATCCCAGTTGTATTCACACTCAAAATATTCTGGTACTATACGAACACAAGAGGTTGTGATCTCAGTGAGGTGACTCACAAATTCTCTTCTCAAGGAGGCTTGGATGAACGGATCGGGGGAAACACCGGGACATATTTCGCGTCGTCAATTTCTACGGTGGGCCACTGTAGGCACAACGAGTCTCTTATTGGCCGCTTGTGGTCAGTCTGCAGGCAATTCCGCAGAGGCGGATGGTGACGATCCTAACGCTCCTGGTGTAACAACTTCTACAACAATTCGCCTACAATCGTTTCTCGATCCTCGTGGCTCATCAGCTCGTGAAAAAGCCTTAGCGACGATCTTAGATCGATTCCATAGGGATCATTCCAATATACAGGTCACTGTTGAGGTCGTTTCGATCGAACAACTGAAGTCGGTCGTCCAAGAGCAGGTGAAGGCATCGAATGCTCCAGAGGTGACCTTCTTCCAGTCTCAGTACATCACCCAAGCAGTGCTTAACAATACGCTCACCCCGTTAGATCCCTTGATTTCGGGTATGGGGAGCGAGTGGCGTAATCAATTCTCCAATCAGGATTTGTGGTCGCAGTCGGTCATCAACACCAAGAAGTATTCGCTTGCCTTGGGTGAGAATGTTCGAGTGTTGTTCGCCCGCCCTCAGCTGATCACCGAGGCTGGACTGGATGCCACGGTTGGGCCACAGACGCTGACCGAATTGACGGAGTTTGGTCGCCGCCTGACTAACGAATCCACCTATGGCCTTGCTATGCCTTTAGCTCAGTCCGGCTCGACGATCGAGTTGACATTTAACTCGTTGTACTGGGGATACGGTGGCGATGAGCACCTCGATGTTGCGGGTCGTGCTATCTTCAACAACCTAGCAGGTGTGAAGGCGCTCGATTTTATGTACAAGATGGTGCACGATTGGAAGATCACTTCGCCGGATGCGCCCTCTTTGTCGTACAGCGATCTCTCCCGTCAATTCGGCGAGGGTCGGTTTGCGATGATCTTGGATGGCGGCCATCGCTTACAAGATTGGCAGGCCCAAGGCTTGAATGAAGAGACGTTGGTTGCTTATCCATTCCCGAATTCAACTGGCGGGCCTGGTCCAATGTTCATCAACTCGTTCGACCTTGCCATTCCTAACGGGCATTCGGAGGCGCGACAAGAGGTGGCTTGGAAGCTGATTAGCTACTTCTTTACGCCCGAGAATATCCGCGAGTTCTCGATTGCAAATGGTTCGTTCCCGCCGCTAGCATCGCTCGCTAATGAGCCAGAATTCAATACACCGTGGCATCAGACGATGCGAAAGGTGCTTGATCAGTACGGGCGCACATTGCCGAAGACAGCTAACCTCAATGAGATCAACACCGTACTGTTGGCTGCGTTGAGTAAGCTGCTTGAGACGGGTCGTGGCACACAGCAACTGCTCGACGAGGCGGTTCGCAGCTACAACGAACAGGTTGGCTTGTCATAAGCACTATCGGCTGAGGATGAGAGCAGGGGCGGCGATGAAGAATCGTCCCCCTGTTTTCGTTTGAATAGCGTTTTGGCGGAATAATGCGTATGAAAGGGCTATATTCGCGTTACTTGTGGCATTGGTCTTGCCAACCTATATACTATACGCTATCATTGCATACTCCCAAATCTTGGGCGCACATTGAACTCCTTCCACGTCATCGTCCACAACCATTCACGCTCAAACAAAGTGGTTGTACCTGGTAACATCGCTTCACGGTGCCTTGTTGTATTGCAAAAGATGAAGGAAGACGCATGATGGCGAACTCGCTTACGCAGAGCCCAGCTTGGGCCGCGCTTCAGACCCACTATCAGCAGATCAAAGACCTTCACCTCCGTCAACTCTTTGCTGAAGATCCAGAACGCGCTCAGCGTTTCACGCTCGAAGCCGCCGGACTCTATTTCGATTATTCCAAACAGCGCATCACCTCCGAGACGATCGCGCTCCTTGTGCAGTTAGCCGAACAGAGCGGTTTGGCCGAGCGCATTGCGGCGATGTTTCGCGGTGATAAAATCAATATCACCGAGAACCGCGCGGTACTCCACACGGCGCTGCGCGCGCCACGCGATGCAACGATCGTTGTCGATGGCGTCAACGTGGTGCCCGAAGTGCATGCGGTGCTGGATCGCATGACCGATTTCGCCGAGCGGGTGCGTTCCGGCGCCTGGGTCGGTCACACGGGGATGCGCATCCGCAATATCGTAAACATCGGCATTGGCGGCTCCGACCTCGGCCCGGTGATGGCCTATCAAGCGCTGCGCCACTACAGCGACCGCAATCTGGTCTTTCGTTTCGTCTCGAACGTCGATGGGACCGACTTTGCGGAGGCGACCCGCGACCTGAACCCCGCCGAGACCCTCTTCATCATCTCGTCCAAGACCTTCACCACCCTCGAAACGATGACCAACGCCCGCAGCGCTCGCGATTGGCTGGTCGGCGCGCTCGGCGATGAGCAGGCGGTCGCCAAACACTTTGTGGCAGTCTCGACGAATGCCGCCGAGGTGTCGAAATTCGGCATCGATACGGCCAATATGTTCGAGTTTTGGGATTGGGTCGGCGGGCGCTATTCGATGTTGTCGGCGATCGGTCTCTCAACGATGCTCGCGATCGGTCCCGACAACTTCCGCAACTTGTTGGCCGGTGCGCACGCGATCGATCGTCACTTCCAAACTGCGCCGTTCGACCAGAATATCCCGGTGCTGATGGGCTTGCTGGCAGTGTGGTACAGCAACTTCTTCGGGGCCGAGACGATCGCCGTGCTGCCCTACGATCAATACCTGGCGCGCTTCCCGGCATACCTCCAGCAACTAACGATGGAGAGCAACGGCAAATCGGTCACGCTCGACGGCAATCAGGTGGATTATCAGACTGGCGCGATCTACTGGGGCGAGCCGGGTACCAATGGCCAGCACTCGTTCTATCAACTGATCCACCAAGGGACGCGCCTCATCCCCTGCGATTTCATTGGGTTTGCGCGCAGCCTGAACCCGCTCGGCAATCATCACGACTTGCTAATGGCCAATATGTTTGCGCAAGCCGAGGCGCTCGCCTTTGGCAAAACCGCCGATGAAGTGCGGGCCGAAGGGACGCCCGATTGGCTAGTGCCGCACCGCACGTTTGCGGGAAATCGGCCATCCAGCACTATTCTAGCCGAACAACTCACCCCCGCAGTGTTGGGTGCGCTGATCGCATTGTACGAACATAGTGTGTTTGTGCAGGGTATCATCTGGCAAATCGACTCGTTTGATCAATGGGGTGTGGAGTTGGGCAAAGTGTTGGCCCAGCGCATCATCCCAGAGTTGTCGAGCGAGAGCGCGCTGGCCCATGATACTTCGACCAACGCGCTCATAGCACGCTACCGTGCGTTGCGCTCTGGGTAGCGCACGGGGGCGGAAAGGACCATCTATGGTTTGGTCGTTCCGTTTCGGCAGTTCTCTCCTGTCATTCATTCTTCTTGTCAGCGTAATGACGGGCTGCGGTGTTGCAGACACTGGCCAGTCCGTCATTACTGTGTCGGCGGTTGTAGAAACACAGCCTGTTCCAAACACTGGCGATGCCGCCGATGATCCCGTCATCTGGGTGAATCCAACCCATCCAGAACTGAGCGTCGTCATCGGCACCGATAAAAAAGGCGGCCTTGGCGTCTACGATCTCGGGGGCAGATTGATTCAGTATGTCGAGATTGGAAACGTCAACAATGTTGATCTACGCAATAATTTCAACCTGAATAATGTGCCCATCACGCTCGTGACGGCTGGCGAACGTCGGCGCGACACATTGGAGATCTATCGGCTCAACCCCGCCACGCGCAAGCTCGAAAACATTGCCGCGCGAGCCATTGAAACCGTTGGCGTGTACGGTTCGTGTATGTACCACAGTCGCATCAGTGGCAAATTCTACTATATCGTCACATCGGAGAAAGGCGAGGTGGAGCAGTGGGAGCTGTTCGCCACGCCGCAGGGCAAAGTCGATGCGACACGGGTGCGTGCTTTCACGGTCGGCTCCCAAACCGAGGGCTGCGTGGCCGATGATGAACTTGGCCATCTGTACCTTGCTGAGGAAGATGTGGGAATTTGGAAGTACGGTGCCGAACCGAACGCTGGCACAACGCGTACACAGATAGACGCTGTCGGCAGTAAAGGCAACCTCACCGCCGATGTGGAGGGATTGGCGATCTACAAGACCGGCAACACCACGGGCTACCTCATCGCCTCGAATCAGGGCGATAACTCCTACGTGATCTACGATCGTGCTGGCAACAATCGTTATATCGCAACGTTTAAGATCGGCGCGAGCGCCACGATAGATGCCGTTACCGAGACCGACGGCCTCGATGTGACCAGCGCCAACCTTGGCCCGAACTTCCCGCGAGGCATGCTGGTGGTGCAGGATGGCAACAATCGCCCGTGCAATCAAAACTTCAAGTACGTCCCGTGGCATACCATCGCAGCAGCTGTTGGATTGCCCGCATCAACAAACGCGCAACTCCCATTGCCAGTCGACACGTCCAACAGCGAGCCTGTTCCTGCTGCCACGTCTGTTCCCACGCCTATTCCAGCTGAATGCAATGTGGTTCAGGCACCTGGCGGCCCCGTGTTTATGCCGATGCTGCTGCGTTAGCGGCGCTTCTCGTGCTCTGTAGCGCAAAACGACGCGTACGTGTTCTCATCTGCGCATCAGAGACATAGCGAATGCTACGTGCTATAATGGCATTGATTTGGGTTGGCGTTCTCTGTTGCATTCTGAACCGCCAACCCCCACTTATCTTTTTCAAGCAATGCTGATAGCTAGTGTAGCGATCTGTTGTTCGTAGATGAGGAATAACTGTGCCCAAGTGGAGTGATTTCGGAAATATTTGGACCACCTTGCGCGAGCTCGATGTTAATGCCATTCGTGATGAGGCCGAGCGACCGTTGCGCATCTCAATTGTCGGTCACGATACCGCATTGAACGAAATCGATCGCATGCTGCACAGTGGTCCGAATCGTTATCCCGCCGGGCCGAATCCCCTAGAACTGATTCCACTTGCTCAGGCTCCAGAGCGTGCATCGGCTGTGAATCAAGCCAGTATGCTCATCCTAGCCATCGATGCGCGCAACACCCTGACACCAGCCGAGGTTGCTGCCTTTAGCAAACTCGAAGCGCTCGCCCTACCCTTTTTAGTCGTGTTACTGTTCGCCGATCGCCTGCCAGTGGGCGAGACGAGTCTGCCGCCTGCTGTGAACGCACGGATGATCGCAATTGCCGACCCCTATGCGCTCAATGCTGCGGATCAGCTTGCAACAGCGTTTTTCACGCGCCTACCCTCGGAATTGCATCTATCGGCTGCGCGGCGCTTATCGGGCCTGCGTGGGGTGTTCGCTCGCGAACTGATTGGCAGCGTGTCGTTCTCGAACGCCGCCTACGCACTCGCATCCGGCCTCCCCGAGCAGATCCCGATCATGAACGTGCCGTTTGCCGCCGCCGACATTCTGATTCTCACGAAAAACCAAGCATTGCTTGTCTACAAACTCGCACTCGCCTACGGTGCCCAAGCCGATTTCCAAGCCCGTATCCGCGAAGTGCTTCCTGTGATCGGCGGCGCATTCCTGTGGCGTCAAGCCGCACGCAGTCTGATTGGGCTGATCCCCGTGTGGGGCCTCGTACCGAAGGTCGCCATCTCCTACGCCGGAACCTACACCACCGGCGTTGCGGCGTGGCGCTGGTACGATAGCGGCGAAATTGTCTCAGCCGAGCAGATCAAACGCATTTCGAGCGAAGCAATCGCCATCGGTCGCAAGCGTGCCGCAGAAATGATCGAACGAGCGCGCACTGCGAGAAGCCAAGTAACCGATCGCGTACAAGAGCAGAGTAGCGGCCTGCTCGACCGGGCTAAACGCGTGTTTACGCGCCGTAAACGACCCGAACTACCACCCCAGGAATAAGCTTGTTTTGGTGCCTCAACGCGCAAATACAACATCATCAGCAATATTATCTGCCAGCGAATATGGTTGTGGGTGCTAGTGGCATACTAGCACCCCGTCGTAGTCGTAACGCAACAACGTTTTTCTTCAGGAGGATTTGTGGAACGCTTTGTGATTGAGGGCGGTCGCCAACTCAATGGCACAGTTACGCCCGCTGGAAATAAAAATGCCGCCCTACCGCTCCTTGCTGCTACGCTTCTGACCGAGAAGCCCGTTGTACTGCAGAATATTCCGCAAATTGGCGATGTCGGCAACAAAATAGCACTCTTGCGCAAACTTGGCGTTGCGGTCGAGCCAAACGGCGATCATAGCTGGCAGATCCATGCTGAGCAGATCGGCGACGAACAGCCCGATGTAGCCCTCGCCCGAACCATTCGCACCTCTACGCTGCTCGCTGGCCCACTGTTGGCGCGTCGAGGTCACGTCGTGCTGCCCCGCCCCGGCGGCGATGTGATCGGACGGCGACGCCTCGATACGCACTTCCTGGCGTTGCGCGGCCTCGGCACGCATATCGAAGTTACTCCCACCACCTACGTCCTGCGCGCCGATCGGCTGCGCGGCGCCGACCTCTTTCTCGACGAAATGAGCGTAACGGGCACCGAACAAGCGATCATGGCCGCCGTCCTGGCCGAAGGCACAACCACCATCTGCAATGCCGCCTCCGAGCCGCACGTTCAAGACCTCTGCCACTTCCTGAACGTGTTGGGAGCCAAAATCAGCGGCATCGGCACCAACATGCTCGTCATCGAAGGTGTGAGCAGCCTCGGTGGTGGCAGCTACACGATCGGCCCCGATTTTATGGAGGTTGTCTCGTTCATCGGCCTGGCCGCCGTCACCAATAGCTCCATTCGCATCCAAAACGCCCGCCCCCGCGAGCACCGCATGACCCGCATCGCCTTCGAACGGCTCGGCGTAGTGTGGGAGGACGACGGCAACGACATCGTGGTACCGAGCAACCAAGAACTGGTCGTGCGAGAGGACCTGCACGGCGCGATTCCAAAGATCGAATCGATGCCGTGGCCCGGCTTCAACCCCGACCTGATCAGCATCGCCCTTGTTGTGGCCACGCAAGCGCACGGAACCGTGCTCATCCACGAAAAGCTCTTCGAGAGTCGGCTCTACTTCGTCGATCGACTCATCAGCATGGGCGCGCGCATCGTACTGTGCGACCCGCATCGCGCTGTGGTTGCTGGTCCCAGTCGCCTCTATGGCGAACCCGACGGCATGCCCAGCCCCGATATTCGTGCGGGCATGGCGCTGCTCATTGCCGCCCTTTGTGCGCAAGGTCGCAGCGTTATTTACAATATCGGTCAAATCGACCGCGGTTATGAGCGAATTGATGAACGTTTGCGCGAGTTAGGCGCGCAGATTGAACGAATATGATATAATCAAGATCACCCACTCTTTGTTGATTAAGATAGATGGTGAAAGCTCAGAGGTCGTTTCTCTTATCTGATAAACAATCTCTGATTGCTGGAGGCGCATGTGGCAACAAAAAAACAGAATTCTCGCGAACGTATTCTCATCGCCGATGATGAGCCGAGTCTGCGTGAATTGCTCACTGAACTCCTAGTCGATGAAAATTATATTGTCGATAGTGTTGCGAGTGGTGCAGAAGTTCTCGAACGTCTGCAGAGCGATACACGCTATGATTTGTTGCTACTTGATTTGCGTATGCCGCATATCGATGGTTTACAAGTCCTAGAGCGACTACGCAATGAATCCAATGAGATTCCAGTCATTATGATGACTGCTCATGGCACCTCCTCAAGCGCCATTCGAGCAATGCAGATGGGTGCCTACGATTACCTGCCCAAACCATTCGACAACGACGAAGTGTTGATGGTTGTCAAGCGATTGTTCGAGCATCAGGCGCTAGCCTCGCGTGTGCGGGCGCTTGAACGCCGTGAAGAAGACCTTCGCGAACGCATGATTGGCCGTAGCCCAGCCATGCGGGAAACCTACAAAACCATCGGTCGAGTAGCCGATTCCGATGCCTCGGTGCTGATCACAGGCGAGACAGGCACCGGCAAGGAATTGGCTGCCAACCTGATTCACCAATTCTCATCGCGGCGCAACGGCCCACCCATGGTCAAAGTCAACTGCGCGGCGCTGCCCGAAACTCTGATCGAGAGCGAATTGTTTGGTCATGAAAAGGGCGCGTTCACGGGCGCCGTTGCGCAACGCAAAGGTCGCTTCGAACTCGCCAACAAAAGCACCATCCTGCTCGATGAGGTCGGCGAGATCTCCCTGCCCGTGCAGAAGAAACTGCTGCGTGTGCTCCAAGAGGGCGAGATCGAGCGCGTGGGTGGCAGCACACCGATCAAGGTCGATGTGCGCGTTGTGGCCGCTACCAACCGCGATCTGCTGCGCGAAGTCGAAGCCGGCAAGTTTCGAGAAGACCTGTACTATCGCCTCAACGTCATCAACATCCACATGCCGCCCCTGCGCGAGCGTCGTGGCGATATCCCCGTTTTGGTAGAGCATTTCCTCGATAAATACCGCTACAAACCGGGCGCACCACCCACCAAAATATCGGAAGAAGCGCTTGAACTCCTCGAAAGCTACGATTGGCCTGGGAACGTGCGTCAACTCGAGAACGAGATCGAGCGAGCAGTGACGCTCTCGCACGGCAATGTCATCACCAGCCACTACCTGAACCTTTCGCAGCACGGCATTCCTACGCAGATCAACCTGGCGACCCGTGTGCGGAACGGCGATGGCCTCGATGACGTCCTGCTGGAAGTCGAACGTACTATGATCGCCGAGGCGCTGCGCCAGTGCGATGGCCACGAAGAGGATGCGGCCCGACGCCTCCGATTATCGCCGGAGGAATTCTCTCGTCGCCTGCAACTCTCGCTCGAATACGCCAAAGAGAATAATCTCAAATTCTCCTGAGACAACCTGCGTTTGTTGAACGGCGCGGTTCAATATTCCATAAAACATACACCAAAAAAGATGTCGATACACTGGGTAGCGCATCGACATAACGAAAGAAGAACAGAGCTGGTTGCCATTGCAGGAGATGAGGGCAAGCTGCCTGCTTTAGCTGGCAGTCGTTGACAAGCTCAAACTGGTTCGATAGTCTCGCTGTCCAACCGGAATTGGTATCGCTCTTCATTCTAACAACACAATGCAAAGCCAAAAAGGGTGGACGCTGTTCGAGCGACCACCCTTTATTGCTAACAAATTTGGCGTCAGAATCGGCAATTTAATCCGTGGCACGATCCTTGCTAATTACCCGATAAATAACAATCGTGCTTGAATTGAACGGCTCACGGGAAACCATCTCAACTTGAGCGCGAGAAACTTGATTACGGCTCAACGGATCATAGCTTGGCTGCCCCTCTTCGTAGTAGTAGTACGTATAGCCGTTTAGGGCGAAGCCTCCCACCTGACTCGACCGCGCTTGAACCCCAGGTGCTACCGTCACCAATGGATCTTGAACAGCACCGCTTAGATGAGCCTGAATAGCTGAGCGCACGGTTGCAAAATCGGCGGTCTGCGCCAGAGGTGCCTTTGCTGGCAATAGGAGTGAGAGTACAAATAGGAGCATGCCAACAACGATCAAACCCTCGACAATAAAAAGCAGCCAAAATCCGCGCTGACTAATACGGCGAACAGGGGCGGCTGGTGCTAGCTCGGAATGATGAGAAACTTGTGCGTTAAACATAACCATGCTCCCCTCATATCAGAAAAATCACCCGGTTGGCGGACGCTTCGATGAAGCGGGTTGTAAGTTCGACGTAGCACCGATATGGAGCAGTCATTCGAACATTAGCAACAATAGGGCCAACATTTACCAGAGAGCTTTGTCACGAACTACTATCTATATGTAAGCTATACTCGATCTCGAGCTCTCAGGCGATGCGAATTGGGTGATAGAAAGCTGACCTAAATCTGTATACCTTATAGACGTATGAAACATAGAAAAGGTTACAACCATGATGGATATGTCGATGGGAATGGATCTGTTGCCCCAGCAGCAGATGCGAGCTTCCCCTGCACTCATCGCACTCAACAATATGCTTGTACTTTCGTCGCTTGATCTGCAGCAACTGGTGCAGCAAGAGATCGACGAGAATCCCGCGCTAGATCAGGTCGAAAACGAAGATGCTTTGTGCAGCCGATGTGGGCGGCCCTTAAGCGGCCCAACCTGTATTTACTGCCTTCACGAGGATATGAAACTCGCCGAAGCCGAGCGTGACGATGCCGCCGCCCCCTCCGAGGACGAGTTTGATCCGCTATTAGCCATCGCAGCGCCGATTTCGCTGCGAGAGAACCTTCGCCGCGATCTGCACATTGCGTTGCCTCCGAGCGAACACTCGATCGCCGATTACCTGATCGAATCGCTCGATGAGCAAGGCTTCCTCGATGGCAAAATCGAGGAGATCGCCGCGGCGCTTCGCACCACTCCCGAGCGCATCGAACAAAACCTGCGGCGCATCCAAGAGCTTGGGCCCCCTGGCGTCGGTGCGCGCACCGTACAGGAATGCCTCCTCCTGCAACTCGATCGTCTTGAGCAACGCGAGAGCATCAACCCATATATTCGCACGATCATCTGCGATTATTGGTACGATCTCGGCGAGCACCGTTATGGCGCGATCGCCCACGCCCTCGGCATCAGCTACGACGAGGTGGTGGCCGCGCGCGACTTCATGCGTCAGCACCTGCGCCCCTTCCCGCTCGAAGGCACCACCGATCACAACTCCTCGTTCGATACCGCCTACCTTGTTCCTGATGTGATTATTCGAGAAGAAGGCGATCGACTAGTGGCAGAGGTGATCGAATCGCGGCGGTTCTTCCTGCGCCTGAATCCGCTCTACCAAGAGCTCGCCCAAACGATGTCGCAGCGCCAGCAGGAGGTCTCGTCGGAAGAGCGCGAACACCTTACGACGTTCGTCACCCGCGCACGACTATTCCTCACCAATCTGCGCCAACGCCGCGAGACGATCCGACGCATCGCAGAGTACCTGATCGAGCGGCAAGAAGGCTATTTGCGCCACGGCGTCCGGCATCTAGAGCCGCTCACGCGCGCAGAGGTGGCCGCGATCATCGGCGTACACGAATCGACTGTCAGCCGCGCTACGGCCAACAAGTACGTGCAAATCCCAAGTCGCGAGATCGTGCCGTTCAGCCATTTCTTCACCGCCTCGCTCTCTGTGAAGGACGTCATCAGCGAACTGATCGCCAACGAAACGCGGCCACTCACCGACCAGGAGATCGTCGAGACGCTCCACCAGCGTGGTTTTGATGTAGCGCGCCGCACAGTTGCTAAGTATCGTGGCCAACTCGGCATTCTTCCATCGACACTTCGCTAACACAACAACAACAGAATATGCGATAATAGTAGTAGCTCGTCGTTCGTCTGAACGCTTGGATCCCGAGACTACTCAGCAAAAGGTGGAGCATACACCAATTTGGTCCTATCGCTCCACCTTTTCGATCGAATGAAATGCAAAAACATTCTGCAATCATGCACCCAAACACATCTAGGAGTCGTCAAATCCCTGCGCTCCTACTCGGCGCTGTTGCCGCCCTGTTGAGCGCACGCTTAGTGCTACAACTCTTTGCCGCACGGCCCGACAATCCGTTCGTCGCGTTCTTGTTGTGGCTCACGAACCCGTTGATTGCGCCATTGCGATTTCTCGATGCGCATCAACCTCGCTTTGGTGCGGTGCTCGAACTCTCGACGTTGGCACTTATCCTGCTTTGTGTACTAGTGGGTGTAGGGCTTGGGCTTTGGCAGCGCTCAGTACTGCGCCAACGGAGAATCTCATGATAAATGAAGTATTAAGCAATATCCTGACAACACTCCTGATCACGATGGGTGTGAGTATCGTCATCGCCGTGCTGGGGTTGTTCGCGATCATCCGCAGCATCCGTCGGCTCGACATTCCTCCCGATGCCGATTTCTTCACCACCATGCGGCATATCCCGCTGATCCTCACGATTCTGCTCGATCTGCTGGATTTTGGCTTAGATATCTTCTCAGCCCCGATCGTCTGGATCGTGCTCGACCGGATGGGTTTGCCGAACCTGCGCAACAAAGCTGTGATCGAGGCATTGATCCCATTCACCAGCCCAATCCCCCTCTTCACCCTTAGTTGGATTGCCGCTCGTCTGCTGAATTTGGGCGATGCCGACTTAGAAGCGTTGCGCGTGTATAAAGAGCGTTCGTCGTATCGGCGGCTTCGTAGCCACCCCGATGTCGATATCATCGATGCTGACGACTATGGGCGTTAACGATCGCTAGCGAGCTCTACCGCTCCCTAACCTGCTGAAGTTTCGAGCAAGGAGGCAGGCGTTATGTCACTACTCTCAATGCTAGTACTGCTCGTGATAGTTGGAATTTGTGGGGCAATTGCGGCCTGGATTGTGGGATATATGCCAGGCGGCATCATCTTGAATATCATCGTGGGTGTAATCGGGGCGTACTTTGGAGCGTTCCTTGACTCGTTGATCCCTTTCGACTTGCCGATCGTGAGTGCATTTACGATTGTAGTTGAACGTATCCAGTTCAACCTGATCTGGGCAGTGATCGGTTCGATTCTTCTCCTGCTACTCCTGAACTCGTTGCGGCGTGGCAACCGACATTTCTTCGTCTGGCAGCGTTAGCTCATCGAGGGTTGGTAACGTGATCCGAAAGATGGTGTGCGTCCCATCGGTATGCGCTGAGAGAACACCTCCGTGGCGTTCCACGATGCCGTAGCTCACTGCCAACCCTAGCCCAGTACCTCGCCGTTTTGTGGTAAAGAACGGCTCGAAGATCATATGGATCTCGCTATCGGAAATCCCTGATCCATCATCGCTAAAATCGATCTGCACGAATTGCCCTGTCGAACCCGGTTCGCCAGGGACAACTCTTGTGCGCACCAACAAGTGCCCGCCCTGTGGCATCGCCTCGATTGCATTTAAGGTCAGATGCTGGAACACATGCCGCAAATGGCTAGCCACTCCCATGACGCGGGGCAACCCTTGCGCCCATTCGCGCTCAATCGAAATGCCATTGTGCTCGGTCTGCTCCGCGACAGCGCGAAGCACTTGCGACAACAGTGGGTGAATAGCTGTGGGTCGCATCCCATCGCGCGATGGCTGGTAGAAATTGAGGATACGTTGCACTAAACCGATTAAGCGCTCGACTTGCTCTTGGGTCATCGCCAAGTAGCGCTCGCGCTTTTCATCGGATAGCGGGCGGTTTTGGAGCAGGTGCAACGAATTATAGATGGCGTGCAGGGGATTATTGATCTCGTGGGCGATGGCCGCTACTAAGCGACCCATACCGGCTAACTTCTCTGCCTGAACAAGCTGATCGATATGGCGCTCTTGCTCTTCGTAATCGTGCTTGGTGAGGGTATGCAGATGAGCTTTCTCAAACAGAAGTGCAGTCTGATGCGCCAGCACATTCAGAATACAGGCATCCGAAGCAGTAAACGGCGTTGCCTGATTCTGTTTCCCTGCTAAGAGCACTCCGATCACGCGCCCGAGGCCGTACACGGGAACAACCGCAGCCGCGTCTAGCTCAGTCGCACGCAGAAGCTCAACAGGTTCTCCCGAATCTTCAGCGATGTGCACCAATAATGGCTGCGCGTGACTTACCGCCCAACCTGGGAGAGTCCCTTGTACAGGAATCTCCTTGGTGTCGGCTTGCCACGCGCCTGCTGATGCCACAACCTCTAAATGGTTATGGGATTCGTTCCACAGGAACAGGACGACGAGCTCAGCTTGCAACTCCGTCGATGCGATCTGGACCACGCGATCGTACACCTCAGGCAAGTGGCGTATATCGCGAACCCGCGCCTGCAATTCGGCCATCGAGTGTAAGATCACGGAGGAACGGCTACACTGCGTACTCATTGCGCCACCACCTCCTCAACACTGTGTGTCGCAGATGATTTCCCACAGAAAGGAATGATACTTGTCATGTTCATTGCTTGCCCATCACAGAGCAAGCAATGAACAGCACAATGCGAAGAATCTGACACAGTAGCTGACAGGTTGCACAATGTAATGAGGCCTTTGTGTCCCTTAGATTAGTGTCGGAAGTGCCGTTGGCCCGTGAAGACCATCGCAATCCCGAGCCGATCCGCAGCGGCGATCACCTCATCATCACGCATTGCCCCACCAGGCTGGATAATAGCAGTAGCGCCTGCTGCTGCTGCAGTCTCAATGCTATCGGGGAACGGGAAGAACGCATCACTCGCAACCACCGACCCCTGCAGCGATAGACCCGCATTCTGTGCTTTCATGACCGCAATACGTGTACTATCGACACGGCTCATCTGGCCAGCGCCAATGCCAAGTGTACGGTCTGCGCTCCCGAAAACAATGGCATTTGACTTAACGTGCTTCGCCACCCGCCACGTAAAGCGGAGAGCGCGCCACTCCTCATCGCTCGGCGCCCGCTGAGTCACCACGCGTGGCTCAAGCGCCCCGGCGCCTGGCGTGCGATCTGGTTGCTGTGCAAGCAGACCGCCTGGCACGCTATGGAACAACAACTTCTGGCGGGGATCGTGTGTGACCGAACGCAGCGATTTCATCAAGCGACGGTTCTTTTTGCGTTGCAGCAATTCAAGAGCCGCAGGATGGAAATCCGGGGCAATCACGATCTCCGAGAAGATCGAATCGATCGCTTGCGCTAATTCCAGGTCGAGCGGGCGGTTCAGCGCGATAATACCGCCGAACGGTGCCTCCCGATCGGTCGCGAAAGCGCGTTCCCAAGCCTCTAGTGGTGTAGCGCCGAAGCCCACCCCACAGGGATTAGTATGCTTAACGATCGCGAGCGCGGTGCCATCCTCTTCTGCAAACTCCTCGATCAACTCCTGGATCGCAGCAATATCGAGAATATTGATGTACGACAGCTCCTTACCGTGCAACTGCGTAAAGAACTGGAAGAAGTCGCCGTAGAGGGCCGCTGCCTGGTGTGGATTCTCGCCGTAGCGCAGATTCTGCGCTTTTGTCAGCGAGATCGGCAACGTCTCGGGTAACAACTCATCGTTCAAGTAAGCGGCGATCGCTGCATCGTAATGCGCTGTATGAGCGAACGCCTTGGCAGCCAACCGCCGACGTAAGGCGTCCGACACATTCTGCTCGCGCAGGGCCGTCAGCACCTCATCGTAATCGGCAGGATCAACCACGACCAACACATGCTGATGGTTCTTGGCTGCGGCGCGCAGCAGCGTCACCCCGCCAATATCGATCTTCTCGATCGCCTCAGCGAATGTCACATCGGGCTGCGCAACGGTTTCGATAAAGGGGTAAAGGTTGACAACCACCAAATCGATAGGAGCGATTTGATGTTCGGCTAATTCCTGCATGTGCTCTGGCACATCGCGTCGGGCCAGAATACCGCCATGGATCGCTGGATGGAGGGTTTTGACACGTCCATCTAAAATTTCAGGGAATTGAGTGAGATCGCTAACCGAGTGAGCAGCAATACCGGCATCGATTAACTGTTGCGCAGTTTTACCGGTGGAGTAGATGGTAACCCCAAGTTCCTGAAGGCCCTTTGCAAAAGCTTCTAAGCCGCGTTTTTCCCAGAGACTGATGAGGGCTCGCACACCAATACCTTTCACCAATAACATAGCGACTCTACCCAGAGCGACAGGGCAGAGTCGCGAAACAGAGCGTACACAGATTATCTACGATTAAATGTTGCAATGTAACTCACGAACCCTGCGGCAAAGGTAAGGGAACAAAACCCCAACCGGAGCTCACGTGTTACAAAGTACTAAAGACTTGATCGACCAATGCACGAGCTTCGGTCATTGGTTGGCGGACACGACTTGCTCCGAACGTGCGAATCGCACCATTCTCGAAGAAATTCAGTGCAACGGCAACTTGATCGTGAGTAGCAGTACTCAAATCCTCGATGCCAGCACGTCCGTATGCATCGCGCAACAGCGCTTGAGCTGAAAGCCCTAGAGCGTTACTGATCACCCGCTCGATCTCCGGGAACAAGCTCTCCGTAAGGTTAGTCTCACGCTTCTCGATCAGGCCACTTTGGAGCAGTTCGGCGATGATCTCGCAAGTGCGCATTTCGCCGAGTCCGCTTCGTTGGGCGATCTGAGCGATAGTATTTTTGCCGTTAACCATCGTCAGCACGCGCCACTCATCGGCCTCAAGGTTGATTTCACTGCCCGTCGAAGCAGGATTTGGCACTAATCGGGGAACCATCGTGAGTGAAGGCACTTGCTCTTGGATCTTCGCCCATGCATCCTGACGCATGATCCCTTCCATGATGATCATCTCATTACTCTGCGTAATGGTTGGTACATCGAGGTGGACATCATCATGGAAGCGGAAGGGGCCTGAGGCGAAGGTGAAGAAGGTATACGCAGCTTCCAGCGGAGGCAAATTGCCTAGCTGCGCACCGATAATCTTCCCATCGCGGAAGTAAAGCCAACCTTCAAACTGCTGCTGACCGCGCCGACCCTGAAGAAACACAGCACCGGTCTTTTTGCTGAGGTCCACCAACTGGATGATATCGGTCAGAGGGAATTCGCTCAAATCGCCTTCAAGTGCCATAGCCTTCACAGTCACATATCGCTGTTTATAGGAGGCGAATATAGAGAATGCCGATAAATGGTAGGCATCAGCGAGCGCATGAGCGGCTCATTGAGCGACGCCTACTTGCTCTAAACACCCTCTATATTGGCCAGCTACAACAAGCGGCAGGTTAGAGCTTGCTGATAACCAGCTTGCTGATAGCTTTAAGCGTATCGAAGATACCGACACCTGTAGTTGCGATACCTTCGTAGCGCTGCCAATTCATCGTGTTGAGATACTTATCGAGTGTTGCGACCGGTAGTGCGCCAGGAACATCACGTTTGTTGTATTGGAGCACTACAGGGAAATCCTGAAACTTCTTATTCTGCTTCGTAATGTTGACGGCTAACTCGCGCAAGCTCTTGATGTTATCCTCAAGTTTGTGCTTTTGCGAATCTGCAACAAATACCACTCCATCGGCACCGTTCAACACCGCCACACGGGTGCGCTCGTAGAGCACTTGACCGGGGACGGTATAAAGATGAAAGCGGGTTTGAAAGCCTCGCACTTTGCCGAGGTCGAGCGGCAGAAAGTCGAAGAACAGCGTGCGTTCCGTCTCGGTAGCAATCGAGAGTAACTCTCCTTTCGCTTCTTTCGAGACTTGCGCATGAATATACTGCAAGTTACTGGTCTTACCGCCCATACCTGGACCGTAATACACAATCTTGCAATGGATTTCACGCGCGGCGACATTGATCAGGGCCATATGTCCTCTCGCGTACCAAGGCCTAGCATATAAGCTGTGCGAATACGAAACCCGACCGTACAGTGGCCGGAATCGCCCACCCCACCTCGTGGTTCGTTAGTCGCGGAACAAAAGATCGATCGTATCTTCCATCGAGGTTCGGAATGATGAACCGAGCACATCATCGCGCGCTTTGTGTTGCTGACGCACACGTTCGAGCACCGATCCTAGATCATCGGTTGCTTTCTTCGTCAAGACCTTCACAAGGCCAATGTGTGTGCCTTTGTTGAAGATAATGCAAAGAATCCACTGTTCTTCGATCAAGGCGATGAACACGTTGTCGTGCACGCCTTGCTGGAAGAGCATGCGGAAATCTTTCTCGCGCAGCAGTTTTGCTACTTCGCGCGAGGACGCGAAGGTGCCGGCAATCAATGCACCTAGGGCGGTGATATCCTGCCGATTGCCGTCGCCCTGTGAAGCGATCACCTGACCGCTTTTATCGAGCAACAAGACATGGTTCGCGCCTGTATCTTCGATGAGTCGTGAAAGACACTCTTCGATCAGCGCGACTTCCTCGGTGGGAACGATCTGGCTGGTTAGCTGTGGATCCATGGGCAGTCCTACCTTATCGTGCGAGATCCCAAGGCGAGTCGACAGCGTGGTCGGTCAACCGTCGCAATTATAGCACACCAGGACTATCTTGCGCCGAGTATCCTCGGCACAGCAACATTGCCAACCATACCCAGCGTTAAAGACAACAAGTGATTGCTTTGAGTGATCGCTACTGCAACTGCGGTTGCTACCACGATAGTCATTATACTACAAATCCTGAGAAAATCTGTACCAAACTGCGAGCGATTGGTGTGCACGTTGATGAAATTGTTGGAGCAGCCAGCAAAATCGGGGGTGACACAGTAGTGCATCGCCCTACTGGTACGCCCGTCAAGAGTGGCAGCACATCACGATTCTGAGCCATTGTTACGGTCTCGCTCCTTTGGAGGGCGGCCCGTGCGAATATTGCGCAGCGAATGAATCGTAGCTGTTAGCGCCCGATCCGCCCAACCGTAAATTGTTGGACGACTTTTACTCAGATCTTCCGCGATCTGCGTTACATTCGTGCGATACTCAGGATCAAACGTTGCTAGGTTGATGCGTGCCGACGCGACGATCTGCAAGATTTCTTCTTCAGTCAGATCATGATCGCGAATAAGTTTTTTTGCTCGCTTACTGCTGGTCTCGAGGCGCATAGGCGCGCTCCTTGCCATCGCCATGCTTGTTGTATTCGCCGTCAGACGGGGACAGCAGGCGTTAGAAGTGTAAGTCTTTATCATCATAGCATAGCAATGCCTTACTGTCGAGTCTTTTTTGTAAACAGTAATTTTCCAATTTGACAGTGGATTTATGCATGGCCTATGCCGGATGACCGATCTACTGCGCCCCACAAAGGATCTCGTTTTCACATGGCAGTGCCAGGGACCGTTTCCCGAATCCGATAGCTTGTAAGTCTTAACAGCTCTCTTTGCTCATCGATTGTAAAGTGTAAAGGTTTGTCGAATTTCGCCTCCTTACTATCCGCTTTCCTTCGTTGAGCACGTTGCATCAAGGGGTGGGCTTGAAATGCACAAACAGGACGCCCAACATGTGAGCGTCCTGTTTGCGAAATGATGCTTAGTTGTTGGAGATCTCGATCGGCTGCGCCGGCATGACATTGATGGCGATGCGGCGCGGCTTGCTTTCCTCGGCCTTCGGAATCTCCAGTCGCAAAACACCATCGCTGAGGGTCGCCTCGATCTCATCGCTCTTGACCCGCGAGGGGAGCGTAATGCTGCGCTGGAAGGAGCCGTAGCGGCGCTCTACGCGATGGTACGTGCGATTCTCTTCGCTGGTCTTGTGCATCTCACCCTTGATGGTCAGCACGTTGTTCTCAACGGTGACGGTGAGATCCTCCGCCTTCAAACCCGGCACCGCCATCTCCACCAGGAAGCTGTTGTCAGTCTCGCTTAGGTCGAGCGCCGGGATGATGTTGGTGCGCACCAACGGCGAACGAGCATCCTCGAAGAAGTTGCGCAGCGAGAGAAGTTCAGTAACAGGATCCCAACGTGTAATGGTAGCCATGGTTTTGCTCCTTTTCATTTATTTCAATTTGGGTAGCTAGCTCACTAGTTGCAGCAGTGTTTGTGTCACTCGACACATTGCCTTGTTGCTGTTTCATAGTATAGAGCCGCTGTGTTAGAATGACATAGAAGGAGCATTAGAGCCATGTTAGAGTCAGTTGACCAGCGGCTGCGCCAACGTGAATTCTTGCTCCAGATAAGTCGAGCTTTAACGGCGCAGTTAGATTTAACGAGTGTGCTCAATTTGGTGATCGATGTGGCTGTCGATTTATTGGCGGGCACATCGGGCCTGATTGCGCTGCACGAGGACGATGGCAACCTGCATGTGCGTGCAGCTTCACGGATTCCGCAGAGTGTGTGGCCCGCTTTTTCCGAGCTATTGGCCACATCGCTTCACGATGCGCACGCTATGGGTCTTCGCCTGCAGGAGATCGCTGCTGATGTGCAATTGCCCCTGCGTCAGGTGATCGCGTTGCCGTTGGCTTTCCGCCAAACTACGGTCGGCGTGATCTACGTGTTCCGCGCAGCCGTGAATGTGGCGTTCTCACAAGACGATAAACAGTTTCTCCAGACGTTTGCTGATCAGGCGGCGATTGCGGTGAGTAATGCGCGGTTGTATGAGGGGGTGCTGCGCGAGAAGCAGCGCCTCGATGCGCTTATCGAGCAGAGCGCCGATGGGGTGATGATCCTCGACAATCGCTGGCGTATTACGACTTTTAATCGCTCCATGGAGTTGTTGTCGGGCTGGCCTCGCGAGGAGGCGCTCGGTCGTCCATGTGCCGAGGTGTTGGCGATTCATACGACCCAGGGAATCAATATCTGTCTGGTCGATTGTCCGCTGCAGCGACGCCCACTGCCCGCGAACCCGATGGTGGAAGGCTGGGTGACGGCTCGCGATGGGCGGCGGCGCTATGTACAGAGCCGCTACGCGGTGCAGCGCGGGCCGCAGGGGCAGTTTTTGGGCGCGATAGCCAATGTGCGCGACATCACTCAGCAGAAGATCGAGGAGGAGACGCAGAACACGTTCATCTCCGTGATCTCGCACGAGTTGAAGACGCCCGTCAGTATTATCAAAGGGTACGCTGAGACGCTGAGCCGAGAGGATGCTCATTGGGACGAGGCGACGTTGCGCGATGGTTTGCAGGTCATCAGCGAGGAGGCCGATCGGCTCGCGCATCAGATCGGCGATCTGCTCGAAACGTCGCGTTTGTACGCCGGTGGTATGCGCCTTGAGTTGTCCGAATGGTCGCTTCCGCCGTTGATTGGGCAGGTGGTCGAGCGATTCGCGGCACAGGCGAGCGATGCGTTCAGCTTTGAACTGCGCGTGCCCGACGATCTACCTTCGGTGTACGCCGATTATGAGCGGACTCGTTCGGTATTGGAGAATTTGATCTCGAACGCGGTGAAGTATAGCCCCGATGGCGGCACGATTCGCGTGTCGGCGCGAGTCGATGGTCAACATGTGATTGTTTCGGTGAGTGATCAGGGCATTGGCATTCCGCAGAGTGAGCAGGAGCGTCTGTTCCGGCCTTTTTATCGTGTGGATAACCGTTTGCGCCGCGATACGCAGGGTGCGGGTTTGGGATTGTTCTTGTCGAAGGCGATCGTGGAGGCGCAGGGCGGGCATATGTGGGTGTCGAGTCACCCGGGCCGTGGTTCGCGCTTCTCGTTCACGCTGCCGCAGGCGACGATACGGCTTCCCAGTTCGCACGATGAACCGCAGGAGTTGGCTCCCGATGAACGCCAGTTGGCTGTGGTGGGCTTCGCCCCAATGCTTCCAGATGCGCGACAACTCCCGGGCGAGGGCGACACGACAACTGTGTTCGATGAACCCAATGCTGCTGATGAAGACTGATTAGCACGCTTGGCGCGTGACGAGGCTGTGTTATGTCTGATCTTAAAGATAAACTTGTGCTTGTGGTCGATGACGAGCCACGCATGATCACATTTATGCGGATGAATTTGGAGTTGGAGGGCTGCCGGGTGATCAGCGCGCCAAACGGCAAAGAGGCGCTCCAGCAGGTGCGCGAAGAGATGCCGGATGTGGTGCTGCTCGATATTATGATGCCTGGTATGGATGGCTTCGAGACCCTCAAACGGCTGCGGCAGTTCTCGCAGGTGCCGGTCATCTTCCTGACGGCCAAGGACGAGGAAGAGGATCGCATCAAAGGTTTGGAACTCGGCGCTGACGATTACGTGGGCAAGCCATTTAGCCATCGCGAGTTGGTGAGCCGCATTCGGGCGGTGTTGCGCCGCCACTACACGCCGCCGCCCACGCCGCAGACGACCGTGAAGGTTGATGATCGGTTGACGATCGATTTTGCCCGTCGCGAGGTGTTGGTGGACGGCGAGCGCGTGAACCTGCGCCCAACCGAGTATCGTTTGCTGTACCATCTGGTGCAAAACGCTGGCTATGTGATGACGCACGAGCAGTTGTTGACGCGCGTTTGGGGGCCGGAATATCACGATGAGACGCATTATCTGCGGTTGTATGTGACGTATTTGCGCCAGAAGATCGAGGAGGACCCCGCGCATCCGAAGTACATTTTGAACGAACGTGGGGTTGGGTATCGCTTTGTTGATCTGAAGAAATGATAGCGTGCTTTATTATCAGCTTGGCTGTAGGGTGAGGAATAGGTACTACGTGATAGTGATGCCTATTCCTCATTTTTCATATTGCTCGATGAGCATGTAGTGAGTGAACTTTATTATGCTTGGGATTGTGATTATCTGGCTTCGGAATGCGGTACGCAGCATACGGAATGGCTGGCGGCGGCTGTGGCGTTTACGGGTCGATTATGTGCAGATCGAGTTGAGCGGTCACTTGCCTGAATTTGCTCCCGCGCAGCGCTGGTGGCAGCGTCGGCTGATGCCTGGCCGCGAGTCCGAGCATCTGCAAGGGCTGCGCCGTAAGTTCGAGCAGATCTGCTCCGACCCGAACACCCGCGGCGTGTTGTTGCGGATCAATGGCTTGGAGGCCGGTTGGGCCACGTTGCAGAGCTTGCGCGATGAATTGGCATTGGTGCGCCGCAGCGGCAAACGGGTGGTGGCGTATGTGCTGACGCCGGATACGGCTGGCTACTACGTGGCGTGCGCCGCCGATGAGATTATTCTGCCGCCCACAGCGATGCTGTTGCTGATAGGCTTGCGCAGTGAGGTGCAGTTTCTGAAGCCCGCGCTGGATAAAGTCGGCATCGAGTTTGAGGTTGAGGCTGTGTCGCCCTACAAAGCGGCGGGCGAGCAGTTTGTGCGATCGGATATGTCGCCTGAGAACCGCGAGCAGTTGGAGCGCCTGCTCGATGCGCGCTTTAATGCCCTGGTTGGGGCGATCAGCGCGAGCCGCGAGTTGAGTGCCGAGCAGGTGCGGGCGGTGATCGATCGTGCGCCGTTGGGGGCGCAGGCCGCGCTCGAAGCGGGTTTGGTCGATGCGCTCTGCTACGAGGATGAATTGGCCGAGCGGCTCAAAGTCGGCACCGAAGCGCCGATCATTCAGGAGTGGGACGATGCAAAAGGCGCGTTGCGTCTGCAGCCGCTCACATTCCAGCGCAAAATGGTGGGCGTGGTGACGGTCGAGGGCACGATCGCGATGGGCACCAGTCGCTCTCTGCCGGTGCCCATCCCGCAGGTCGGCGGGCAACAGGCTGGGGCCGATAGTGTCATCCAAGCGTTGCGCCAGGCCGAGCAGCACCCGCGTGTTGCGGCGGTTGTGCTGTACGTCAATTCGCCCGGCGGCGATGCGTTTGCTTCGGACCTCATTTGGCGCGAGGTGCTGCGATTGGGCAAGAAGAAGCCGGTGGTGGTGGCGATGGGCGATGCGGCGGCATCGGGCGGCTACTACATCGCGGCCCCCGCGCAGAGCATCGTTGCACAGCCGGGGACGCTGACGGGCAGCATCGGTGTGGTGATGATGCGCCCGATCGTGGAGGGCTTGTTGGAGCGCATTGGCGTGAACACGGTCGTGTTGAGCCGTGGCGCACACAGCGGTCTGCTATCGATCGCTCATGCGCCGAATGATGACGAGCGCCAAGCCTTGCGCAATCTGATCGCCCGTTCCTACGAGGAATTCAAGCAGCGCGTGCGCGATGGGCGCAAGCTCAGCGACGAACAGCTTGAGCCGATGGCCGGCGGTCGTGTGTGGATGGGCGAAGAAGCGTTACAATTAGGCTTGGTCGATCAACTTGGTGGCGTGCCCGAGGCAGTGCTGCGCGCTCAGGAGTTGGCGAAACTGCCGCTCAACCGCAACGCACGGCTGCTTCTGTTGCGCGGCAAGGACGAAACACTGCAACCACTCCCCTTCTCAACCAGCGAGCCGAGCACGCTGCTGTCGATGCTTGAGCGGTCGTTGCGCCCGCGTGTGTGGGCGATTCTACCATTCGATGTGGTGTGAGGAGTGGAAAGATGCATTTCAGCCACGCTGCTACGATCTGGGAACGATTTCCTCAGTTGGTGCCGGGTGTGATGTTGGTCGAGCAGATCCACCCGGAGGTGGCGTTGGAGGATCGGTTGGAGCCGCTGTTCGCGCAGGCGCGGGCGCGGCTGGCCGATAAGAGCGAGTCGGAGTTGCCCGAGGTGGCGGCGTGGCGGCGCGCCTACAGCCAGATGGGCATGAAGCCGACCCAGTATCGCTCGGCGGGCGAGGCGCTGTTGCGGCGGTTCCGGCGCGAGAATAGCCTGCCGCGCTTGCATCCGCTGGTCGATCTGTGCAATGCGGTGTCGTTGGTGTTTGCGCTGCCCATAGCCGTTTTTGATCTCGATGGCGTAGCCGATTGGCTGGAAGTTCGGCCCGCTCTCGGCACTGAGCAACATCTGGCATTCAACGGCGAGATCGAACATCCAGAACCGAACGAGGTGATTTTCGCCGATGCGGCAGGCCACGCCCACGCACGACGTTGGACGTTTCGCCAGAGCCGCCGCTCGACGGTGAGTGCCTCCACGCGCCGTGTGCTGATCGTGAGTGAGGCGCTGCACGCAAGCGCCGCTGATGACATTCCCCGCCTGCTCGACACGCTCACCGAGCATATCAGCGCGTTGTGGGCCGCGCCGCGCGACCAAACGGTATTGACGGCTTCACAGCCTCGTTGGGTGACACCGACGAGTTAGCCTTCAGCGCGCCCATGACAAGCCAGAATCCGCATCGATCCGCATATCATTGGTGATCTGGCGGGGCGATTGAGCGACGAGTTGCTGATTGGCGTTGGTGGCCAAATCGGCGACCCACAGTTCGAAGCTGGTGGAGCCGGGTGCGAGTGCCAGGAACGCTAATTGGCTGCCATCCGGCGAGAATGTGGGCGCACGCACACCGCCGAGGGTGGTAAGCTGAATCGGCTCGCCGCCGTCGGCAGGCACGACGAACGCATCGGTGCCCTGCGGGCTGGGCGCAGTGAACGCCAACCAGCGTCCATCCGGCGAGAAGGCAGGGTCATTGCTATATTCGGGAATGTTGGGGAACGGCTCGGCCTGGCCGGTCGCGCGCTGAATGCGGTAGAGCAGAGGCGGATCGGTATTGACCGGAGCAAAACTAAACACGATCGTATCGCCATCTGGCGCATAGGCGAGATCGCCGACGTGGCCCCGATCATTGGCGTAGAACTGAATGCGTCCGCCCGGATTGTTCGCTGCGATGACATAGAGCGTGAGGCGGTATTCGGCGGCTGGTGAGCCGTAGGGCGGCCCGGCCTGCGAGACGAACGCGATCTCCGAGCCATCCGGTGACCACGCTGGGTAGAATGCCCAGATGCTCGAATAGATCCGCTCGTAGCTGTAGCGCGAACTGTTTGAGCCGTCGTTGGTGAGCCAGAGCGGCTCGCCGCCCTCGACATCCATCACCAACAAATCGCTGGCGCTCTCGGTGCGGTTGATGTACGCGATCCTGCTGCCATCGGGCGACCAGGCTGGCTGAAAGGCGTGTCCGCTATCGATGATCGCGCTGCCCTTCGAGCCTTGCCACAGCCACACATCCCCCGCACGAACGAAGAGAATGCGTCCTTTGAGCTCTGCGTCGCTGTTTTGTACCACAACCGTTGGTGGAGGGCCTTGGCGTGGCGTACGGGTGGCTTGCGGCAGCAACGGCATCAACGTTGGTTGCGGTGCTGCGCTGGTTGGCCCACAACCCGCCAACAGCACGAGGATCGTAAGCAACCAGCCGACCGAACGAAACCTCTTTCTCATCAACCGCACTGTGCTGCGATTATTCACACATGAGTTCTTGTTGTTCAGATTCGTCTCCAAAACGACATAACTCATTTCGGGCGGGATTCCTTGCTTTGTTCGGAGGATGGCGATGTGCGACGTCCGATCCAACCCAGCATCCGCCGCCATGCTCGTCGTGGCGGGGTGTGGTCTGCGTGCAACAGATCGGCGGGGAGCGTGGGTGGCAGTAGGGCGTAGAGTGCACCCGGCACCGATTCGAAGGTCATCGGCGTGTAGCCGATATGATCGCCATCGACTTGCACAGGGATCGGGTTGCGCGTCTCGATGCGCACGCTACGGGCGCGGTGATACGCGATCTTCGGGTCGGACGTGGCGCGGCGCAGCAGGAAGGAGAGGAAGCGCAGCGGGACGCCGCGCAGCGTATTGCCCTTGATGATACACACATCAAGCAAGCCATCGTCGATCCTGGCGCGGGCGGTGATTTTGAGGAAACCGCCGTACAGTTGGCTATTGCCAACCACCACCATCAGCGCATTAGTGCGCAGCGGTTTGCCATCGATCACAATGCGCGTGCGAATGCCTCGAAAGCGGCGGCTGAGATCGAGCGCGTGCACGACGTAGGCCAACGCACCAAGGCGGCGCTTCTCCTCCGTGCGCACCTCGGCGGTCACGGCTGCATCAAAGCCGATGCCCGCCATCAGCAAAAAGTAGCGATCGCCAGCCTTACCAACATCGATAGCTTTGGGCTGGGTATTGAGAAGGGCTTGAGCAGCGGCACGCGGTTGGAGCGGCAGGCCCAATTCACGCACCCACACGTTGACGGTGCCAATCGGCAGGGCGCCAAGTGCGGTTTGTGTGCCGATCAGGCCATTGATCACCTCATTGACCGTGCCATCGCCACCTGCCGCGATCACAATATCGTAGCCTGCCTCTGCCGCTTCTCGTGCGAGGCGAGTGCCATCGCCTTGGGCTGCGGTAGGCTGAAGCGTGACCTCCCAGCCGTTGGCACGCCAAACCTCGGCGGCTTCCTGAATATCCTGGTCAAACTCTGCTGCATGGCCTGCAGTAGGGTTAAAAATGACAAGAGCACGAGTTGGGCTTGGCATAGCTAAAAGTGTATCATCGAATAGAGATCAGAGGGCAGAAGAAAGTGTAGTGCGCTGAGCACTACCACCTGCTTCGACCCTCTGATGTGCGATAGAACAGTGTATGTTTGTTATTCCTCGTCAGCCTCGCGAGGCCCGCCCTTGATCTCGCCGGGAGCCTCGATCCAGCCACGTCGTAGCGCGTACAACACCGCTTGTGTGCGGTCGTTGAGTGAGAGTTTGCGCAAAATCGACGAAATATGGTTCTTCACCGTTTGGGTGCTGATTTTGAGCGTATCGGCGATCTCTTTATTGCTACCGCCTGCTGCAATCCGTTCGAGCACCTCGATCTCACGCTCGCTTAACGGGGTAAAGAGTGGGAAATCGGTCTCAGGCGTTGCGGAGACATCTTGAGGAAGGTTGCGGAACTGCGAGAGCAGGCGACTGGCAACTTTTGGCTCCTCGAACACGACATCGTTGATCACGTACTCGCCTCGGGCGACGCGCCGCAGCATATCGGCGAGGTCCTTCGGATTGATGTCCTTCGAGCGGTAGGCAGCTGCGCCCGCTTGGAGCGCGTTGAACGCCTGTTCATCGCTCTCGTAGATACTCAGCATAACCACGCCGACGCTTGGGTATTGGTGACGCAGCTGGCGAGTAAGTTCGAGGCCGCTGATACCTGGTAGGTTGAGATCAACCAAGATCACGTTTGGCTCTTGGTTGGGAGCGGCTGTATTGAGCCAAGCCAGTGCTTCTTCGCCATTAGAAGCCTCAGCAACGACGTGGATATCATCGTAGGAGGCTAACGCAAAACGCACGCCCTGGCGGAACAGTGGATGATCATCAACAATGAGCAGCTTCACGGAAACGTTGGGGGGCACGGTAGCGGCTCCTTTCCCTGATCGCTCAACCAACGCTGGTAGGCTTCGTGTGGGTCGGCCAAACCTCGAACACCCGCAGCCGTGAGCATTCGATGCACCATCACAAGTGGCATGCCAACGACGCACGTATAGCTGCCAATCACCTCGCGCACGAGACGCCCGCCCAAACCTTGAATGCCATAAGAACCAGCTTTGTCGAGCGGTTCACCAGTTGCAACATAGTTTGCGATTTCACTCGCGGTTAGCTCTGCGATGGCGACTTGTGTGGATTCAAGCGCCAATTGGAGCTGCCCCTGATGAAGAGCTGCTATGTTGTGAGGGTCATCCAACGACTGCCTGGCTTCAGATAGCTTTTGGAATACGGCCAGACCAGTGTACACGGTATGTGTTCGCCCTGATAAGCGGGTGAGCATTGCCTGTGCATGCGCTGTATCACGAGGTTTACCAAGCACATCGCCATCAAGGACGACGATTGTGTCTACACCGATAATAACACTTTCTGGGGCATCAGCGCAAGCCGCATTGACCTTTCGCCAGGCAAGCTGTGAAGGATGCGTTTCGAGTGGGAGCGGCACAGGGGGCAATGCCTCTAGCACTGCCTGGGGAAGGGGGGTAGTGTGCTCCTCGCCATCGGTGGAGATACATTCGAAGTTGGTAGTTAGATAGCTAAGCAACTCACGGCGTCGTGGAGATGCCGAAGCTAGGATCAGTGTGGGCAGCGTGGCTCTCACTTCCCCCCCATTCACAGTAAACTATTACCTGCAACACAAGAGAATGGATTTAGAAACGCCATTTGATGAGTGTGGCTACCTACGAGTGACTATAGGCTGGTCGCTCATTGACTGGTTCGTTGATATAGAGGTTACCTTTGTGGATCTTTAGGTTGAAGCCACACGACGGGTTTGTGCAAACCCAGGCTTTGTACATCACCGAGGCGCCATCTGTGCCATAGTCCGACAGCGGGACGAGATCGCCTTGGTTGCATTTCTGACATTTTGGCCATGACATATGTTCCATCAACTTACTCCTCTTGGCCCCACCGCACCTCTTCATAAGATGTTAGGTGCATATGGCTGGCCTGCTTGTGGCGCTTCTCTCTTAACTTGAGATTGACCGCATCCAAACTGAAGCGACAATCGATCACATGGTAGCATGAACGGTTTGAATCAGCAAACCTTTTGAACCATTGAGCGACATGTTGCTGTGGTGATCTCCGTTTAATAGCAAGTTATGTGCCAAGCATTTTTCTCGCGCGGTTCGTTGCTATTACGGTTGGTTTTTTGTAAGTCGAGGTGCCATGCTGCTCGATGAATGTTTTTGATGTGGAACGTTCTGGGTGGGTTGGGGTATCGAGGGCAAGATATGAGGGGTCTGTTGAGCAGGATTGCCTGTTATTCGATCAATATAGGTTGGGATTCTTGGCCTGTTGGAGGCCGCATGTTGGGCGAATTTGGCTTTCTGATACGGTCGGAATGGTAACGGGTGGATCAAAGGGGATATATTGTGCCGTTTGACACAAAGACCCATCGGTGGTACAGTACCGAGCGGTCTACACCCTTCTAGACGATATATTCGTACTACATTACCCAAGCAGTAGAGAGAGCGCCATGCCTCCCCTGACTGAGCATATCATTCAGCGCGAACTCGATATCGAAAACATTCACGATTTCGAGGTCTATCTCAAGCACGGTGGCTATGAGACACTGCGCTCCGCTGTTACAACCAAGCAGCCTGCCGACATCGTTCAGATGGTTAAGGATGCGGGTTTGCGCGGTCGCGGTGGCGCATTCTTCCCGACGGGCGTAAAGTGGGGCTTTTTGCCTCCCAACGTTTACCCGCGTTACTTGTTGTGTAACGCAGACGAGAGCGAGCCGGGTACTTTCAACAACCATCAGATCATCCAGCGGAACCCACATCAGCTGATCGAAGGTGTAGCGCTTTCTGCGTTCGCCATCGAGGCCAGCACTGCCTACATCTACATTCGCGGTGAGTGGGCGCATGGTGCGCGCGTGCTTGAGAAGGCAATTGCCCAAGCGTATTCACGCGGTTTCTTGGGCAAGAATGTCTTTGGTAGCGGTCGCGATATCGATGTGTATGTTCACCGTGGTGCGGGTGCCTACATTTGTGGCGAAGAGACCGCGTTGATGGAGTCGCTCGAAGGAAAGATCGGCCAGCCTCGGTTGCGCCCGCCTTTCCCGGCTGTGGCTGGTTTGTACGGCAAGCCAACCATCATCAACAACGTCGAGACGCTGACCAATGTGCCGATGATTGTGTCGCGCGGTGTCGAGTGGTTCCGTTCGTTCGGGACCGAGCGCAGCCCGGGCACAAAGGTTTTCTCGATCAGTGGGCACGTGAATAAGCCCGGCAACTACGAGCTCTCGATGGGCGCTACGTTGCGCGAGTTGATCGAGGATTATGCCGGCGGTATGCGCGGTGGTCGCAAGCCGAAGATTATTGTGCCTGGTGGCGCTTCGGCCCCTTGGTTGACCGCCGAGCACCTTGATGTGCACCTCGACTTTGAGTCGGTGCAAGCAGCTGGCAGTATGATCGGTACTGGCGGCGTGATCGTGCTCGACGAGACTGTCAGCGCGGTTGACGTGGCCTACAAGATGGATGAGTTCTTTAAGCACGAGTCTTGTGGCAAATGTACGCCTTGCCGCGAAGGTACCTACTGGTTGGTGAAGGTGCTGCATCGTATGTCTGAGGGCCATGGTCGCCCGGAGGATGTTTCGACGCTGCACGATATTTATAACCAGATGGCTGGTAACTGTTTCTGTCTGCTGGGAGAGAGTGCCGTGATGCCGATCAAGAGTGCATTGCGCCTGTTCCCAGAGGAGTTTGAGGCGGTGATTAAGGCCAATAGAAGCGAGCATGCCATTCCTTTGATGGCTGCAGCGCACTAATGCGGCTAGAGGACGACAATCAGTACCGTTTGGTGCTGAGGCCCGATCGAACGCTTGTTTGAGCTTTAAATACTAGGCGGGAAATAGCATATGCCCGATGTCACACTGACCATTGATGGCCGAACCGTCACGGTGCCGGCTGGTACTAATATCGTCGATGCCGCGCGCAGTGGCGAAGTCGATGTACCGGTGTTCTGCTACCATCCCAAGATGAAGCCTGTCGGTATGTGCCGTATGTGCCTCGTCGAGGTCTGGACACCGATGATCGACCGCGCAACAAACCAACCAGTGCTCGATGAGCACGGGCAGCCTAAGCTGGCGCTGATGGGAAATAAGCTTCAGGCTGGCTGCGTGACGCCCGTTAGTCCGGGGATGGTTGTCAAGACGGTCACGGATCGGGTGCAGTTTGCCCAACGTGGCCAACTTGAGTTCCTGCTCACGTCGCATCCGCTCGATTGCCCGGTCTGCGATAAGGGTGGCGAATGCCCCTTGCAGAACCTGACGATGGGTTGGGGGCCTGGCAAGTCGCGCTTCGATTATGCCGATAAGCACCATAATGTGAAGCCGGTGCCGCTCGGCGACCTGATTTACCTCGACCGCGAGCGCTGTATTTTGTGCGCTCGTTGTGTGCGTTTCCAGGACGAGATCGCTGGTGACCCGGTGCTTGGCTTCGATAACCGTGGCCGCAATTGGGAGATTATCTCCAAGAGTGAGCCGCCCTTCGATTCGAAGTTCTCGGGTAATACGACCGATATCTGCCCAGTGGGTGCGCTGACGACGGCGGATTTCCGCTTCAAGGCGCGCGTCTGGGAGTTGCGTTCTGTGCCGAGCATCTGCTCGGGTTGTTCGGCGGGCTGCAATATCACACTTGATATGCGCTACGACAACCTCATGCGCGTGATGCCTCGCGAGAACGATTTTGTGAATGAGATCTGGCTGTGCGATAAGGGCCGCTTTGGCCAGCGCTTTATCGCCTCGAAGGATCGCTTGACGACGCCGCTGATCAAGCGCAACAACACCTGGGCCGAAGCGACCTGGGAAGAGGCGCTGCAGCTGATCGCCGATAAGTTCTCGGCGATCCGGGCTTCGGCAGGCGGCGAGGCGTTGGGTGGTTTGGCCGGTACGCGCCTGGCGAACGAGGATCTCTACCTGTTCCAGAAACTCTTCCGCGAGGTGCTCGGTTCTCCGAACATCGATCACCGCAATGGCGTGGCGAGCGAGCCTGCCTTCGAAGACCTGATTCCGTCGCTGGGTGTTGGTCAGGGCACCAACCTGATGACGCTCGGCAAGGGGACTTCGGTGTTGGTGATCGGTGCGGACCCCGAGGAGGAGGCTGCAAACTATGTGTTGCGGCTGCGCGGGATCTTGAACCGCGGTGGCGAGGTTTCGGTGCTGAACGCGTACCCGACGAAGTTGGGCCGCCAAGGCACGCGCGATCTGCGCCCGCGCCCTGGCACCGAGGCGCACTTGGTGCTGGCTCTGATCAGCGTCCTCTTCGAGGAGAAGTTGCTGAACCTCGACTTCATCAACAGCCGCGTGCGCAATATCGATGCGCTGCGCCAAGGCTTGAGCAAGTTGCCTTTGGCTGATCTGGTGGCGGCGTGTGGTGTCTCGGAGGAGGCTATCCGCGCGACGGCCCGATCGTTCGCGGCTGCTGAGAACGGTATTATTGTGTACGGTCGCGCTGCGCTGAGTGGCGATCCCGCTCTGTTGCGAGCGATTGCGAACTTAGCGCTGGTGACGGGCAAGGTTGGTCGAGCCAACAATGGCTTGATCGCGCTGACCCCGGGTGGCAATATGCGCGGCGCGCTCGATATGGGTGTGCGCCCCGATGCTGGCCCCGGTGGCGCAGCGGTGCAGAAGGCTGGCCTGAGCGCTGAGGCGATGTGGGAGGCTGCGGCGGCTGGGAAGTTGCGCGGTATGTACATCGCGGCGGCGAACCCGGCTCGCAACAACCCAGCGATTGCGCAGGCGATCGAGGCGCTGGAGTTCGTGGTGGTGCAGGACTTGTTCCTGACCGAGACGGCTCAGTTGGCCGATGTGGTGCTGCCCGCTGCTTCGTTTGCCGAGCGCGAGGGTACCTTTACGAATGCTGAGCGGCGCGTACAGCGCTTCCGCCAGGCCCGTGAGTTTGCGGGTGTTCGCGCTGATTGGCTGATCTTCCAAGATGTTGCCCAAGCTCTGTCGGAGACTGCTGCTCCTGTGGCAGTGTCGCAGGGCAAGGGTGCTAAGGCTGCGAACGGCGGCACGGCTGTGGCGATCTGGGATTACATCACTTCGAGCGATGTAGCCGAGGAGATCAGCCAAGTGGTGCCGAGCTACGCGGGGACCGGCTACACGAGCTTGGAGTTGACCCGCAAGTCGTGGGGCCGCCAACCCAACGAAGGGTTCTACTACGATGGTACTTCGTACGAGAACACCGAGGGCGTGGGTGTGCAGGTGCCTGCGCAGGCCGATGATGGGAAGGTTGGCTTTACGGTCAGCTTCCGCGAGCCGCAGGCGGTGACTGCCGATGCGCAGTATCCGCTTTCGCTGATGACGGCCACGCGCCTCTACGACGGTGGCGAGTGGGCACGCGATTCGCGCTTGCAGACACATATTCCTCCGGCACATGTGATCTTGAGCTTGTTCGATGCGAAGCGCTTGGGCGTGGGCATGGGTGAGCATGTGCAGGTGACTTCGGCGAACGGTTCGGTGCAGTTGCCTGCCCAAATCGATGCTGGTTTGACCGAAGGGTTGGTTCTCATCCCGCAGGTGCGTGGTGCTGAGGTGCCAGGCTTGCTGACGGGTGGCCTGACACGCGTAGCGGTAAGCAAGGCCGAATAAATGCGAAAATGTAGTGCGTTGCCGATGATCGAGGATCGTCGGCACGCACTATATGTGACATTTGCAGACGACGGGAAATAAAGGCTATGACCTTCCTCGACATCATTATTGTGATCGTCAAAAGTCTGGTGCTGGCGCTCGCGGCGACGACTCTGTTTGCCTATTTTACGCTGTTCGAGCGCGTTATATTGGCACGGCTCCAGAACCGTGTTGGGCCGAACCGAGCCGGCTACATTCCGCTCCCTGGTGGGCGGAAGTTGTTTGGTGGTTGGCTCCAGCCCGCAGCCGATGCGGTCAAGCTCTTCTTCAAAGAGGAAGTCTTGCCGTCGATGGCCGACAAGTGGGTGTATATCATTGCTCCAAGCTTGGCGATGATCCCGGCCTTGGTGATTTGGGCGACCATCCCGGTTGGTTGTTGGCCAGTCGGAGAGGGCGCGCAATTGGGTTGCCCCACTGGCACGGTGAATTTCCTGCAGTTGGCCGAGGTTGATATCGGCATTCTGTACTTGTTGGCGGTCACTTCGATCGGCGTGTACGGCATCGCCATCGCAGGTTGGGCCTCGAACAATAAGTACTCGATGCTTGGCGGTATCCGCGCAACAGCTCAGGTGCTTTCGTATGAGTTGGCGCTGGGTCTGTCGATTCTGGCGGTGGTGATGCAGGCTGAGTCGTTCAGCACTGCGCAGATCGTCGAGCGCCAGGCTGGCTTCTGGTTTATTATTCCTCAATTTCTGGCCTTTGTGATCTTCTTGCTTGCTTCGACAGCTGAGGTGGTGCGTGCACCCTTCGACTTGGTTGAGGCCGAGCAGGAGCTGGTGGGTGGCTACAACACCGAATACAGCTCGATGAAGTTCGCAGTCTTCTTCATGTCGGAGTATATCAAGCTGATCGCGATGAACGCGATTGCGGTGATGTTGTTCCTGGGCGGTTGGCGCTTCCCCGGCACGTATACTCTGGCCGAGTGGTTCAGCACCAACGTTGGCCCGGCATGGGGCAATGCCGTGTACGGCTTGGTATCGCTCGGTGCGTTCCTGTTGAAGGTGACGTTCCTCTCGTTTGTGTCGGTGTGGGTGCGCGCTTCAGTGCCTCGCACGCGCTATGACCAGCTGATGAACTTGGGCTGGAAGATTTTACTGCCGATGGCGCTCGTTAACATTGTGCTGACCGCGGTGGTGAATGTGCTGGTGCCCGATCGGTATGTGGGCGGTGCTATCGGCCTGATTGTGGGCATCATCGTTGTTGCAGTTGTGGTTTCGTGGAAGGGTCCACGCAAGCCTGAGAATACAGTTTCGTTGGTGAAGAACACTGCCGGAACTGCGAAGTCCTAAATTGGTAGTGCGTGCTTGCAGCGCATGCCAAGCAACCGTACGAGCGAAGCGGTGCTCATGATAACGCGACGTTGTACGAGTACATTTGTACGTGTTTCGTCTGGAGAAAAGCATGCTTGGTGAATTGTTTAAGGGTCTCGGGACGACAATCAAATATCTGTTCCGCAAGCCGGTCACCGTGCAATACCCTGAGGTGAAGCGCCCTGTCCGTGAGCGCTTCCGTGGGAAGCACGAGCTCAAGCGCTTTGCGAATGGTATGGAGCGCTGCATTGGTTGTGCGCTCTGCGCTGCTGCTTGCCCAGCCGATGCGATTCTGGTGGTGCCTGCCGAGAACGACCCCGAGCGCCCCAACTCACCTGGCGAGCGCTACGCGGCGACTTACGAGATCAATATGTTGCGCTGTATCTTCTGCGGTTACTGCGAAGATGCCTGCCCAACAAATGCGATTGTGCTGGAGCACCAGTACGAGTTGTCGTTCTACGACCGCAAGAGTTCGATCTATACCAAGGAGATGTTGTTGGTTCCGCCTGATAAGGGTCACGGCGAGATCCCGCCTGTGCTCCAGGAGATCAACCGACGGCCAAGTCCACCTGCGCAGATCGATCTCTAGTGTTCTTAGTTTTGAGTGCTGAGTTGCGAAACTCAAAACTTGGAGTTTGTATGGAACTGATTGTCTTCACCATCACCGCGATCATTGCGCTTGTCGGCGCTATCGCGATGTTGTTGAGCAAGAACGCGATCCATAGCGCACTCTTTTTGCTGCTCAATATGGTCGCTATTTCGGTGCTGTATCTGCTGCTACGCGCGCCCTTCTTGTTCGCGGTGCAGTTGATCGTGTATGCCGGTGCGATCATGGTGTTGTTCTTGTTTGTGGTTATGCTGCTCGGCGCTGAACGTGCTGAGGATGACGACGACAAGAACAAATGGCAGCAGCCTTTGGCGATTGTGCTTGGGTTGCTCTTGCTTGCCGAGGCGGTATACGTATTCTTCGCCAGCGGCTCGACTCCGGCACCGGTGCAAGGTAACGATAATTTCGCCGCACCTGTGGCGATCGGCGAGCTGTTGTTCTCCAGCTACCTGTTGCCGTTCGAGGTGACCTCGGTGCTGTTGCTGGCCGCTGTGGTTGGTGTGGTGGTGCTGCATCAGCGTGAGCGTTCGTAGCCCTTCGCTAGTCCTTGGTTGGAAACGCGGGTGCGGTTGACAACAGGCGATGGACAATACGGAGTGTTTGGATGGTACCCACAAGCTATTTCGTTCTGCTGAGTGCGGCGCTTTTCATTATCGGTGTATTGGGCGTTGTGGTGCGGCGCAATGCATTGGTAGTGTTTATGTCCGTTGAGTTGATGCTCAACGCTGCAAACTTGGCACTGGTGGCATTTGCACAGCGCTGGGCCTCGGCTAACGGTCAAATTATTGTCTTCTTTGTCATTACGGTGGCTGCCGCCGAGGTTGCAGTTGGCCTTGCGTTGCTGGTTGCGATCTTTCGTAACAAACGCACCACCGATATCGATGAAATTAGCACCTTGAAGGGGTAGGGCGAGGTAATAGTAGATTGGGCGACCGGCAGAAATCGTTTCCCCTTTTACTGTTTACTTTTTGCCTTTGTTTCTGAGGAACGCAGATGTCTGATCTGAATTGGATCGTCGCGCTGATCCCGGCGTTTCCGCTGCTTGGCTTTCTGCTGAATGCGCTGTTTATTCGGCGCGAACGTGCGGCAGGGCTGATTGCTAGCGGCGCGGTGGTGCTGTCATTCATCACAACGCTTGTCGCAATCGCTGTGCTCGCCTCGCTTGGTGGGGACGCCGAAGGTTCTCACGCTACGCGCATCGATTTTGTCCTTTGGGAGTGGATCTCGATCGGCGACTTCCGAGTGCCGTTCGGCCTGCTCTTCGACCAGTTGACCGCTGTGATGGCGCTGCTGGTGACAGGTGTGGGTTCGCTGATCCATATCTACTCCATTGGCTACATCCATGGCGATGAGCGACCTGTTCGGTTTTTTGCTTACCTGAATTTGTTCATCACAGCGATGCTCTTTCTCATCATGGGCGACAACATGCTGTTGTTGTTCCTGGGTTGGGAGGGTGTCGGTCTCTGTTCATTCTTGCTGATCGGTCACTGGTTCGACCGCCGCTCGGTGCCTCCTGGGATCGTTCCCGGTGAGGCGGCTGTGAAGGCGTTTGTGGCCAACCGCGTCGGCGATGCCGGTATGCTGCTGGCGATGTTCGCGATCTTCTCGAACTTCGGTTCGCTGAATTTCTACGACGTCGATCCGGCTGGCGATGGCCGGATTATCTATGGCTTTTTGAGCCAAGCCGCAAACTTGGGCGGCGCTCGGATCGACTTGGGTATCCTCGGTTCGATCGGTGTGATGACTGCGATCACGTACTTGTTGCTGATCGGTGTCACCGGTAAATCGGCCCAGATCCCCTTGTTCGTCTGGTTGCCCGACGCGATGGCTGGCCCCACGCCTGTTTCGGCCCTCATCCACGCGGCCACGATGGTGACCTCGGGTGTGTATCTGATGGTCCGCACCCACACGCTGTTCGACAATGCGCCGACGACCCAAGGCTGGATCTTGGCGATCGGTATGTGTACGGCGTTGCTGGCGGCAACTGCGGCGGTGGCCCAGTTCGACATCAAGCGCGTGCTGGCCTACTCGACGGTCTCGCAGCTTGGCTTTATGGTCGCGGCTGTCGGTATGGGCGCGTATGTCGCGGCGATCTTCCACCTGCTGACGCACGGTGTCTTTAAGGCGCTGTTGTTCCTCGGCTCGGGCTCGCTGATCCACGGCATGCACGAGAACCAGGATATGCGCAAGATGGGTGGCCTGCGCCATACGATGCCGCAGACCTATTGGACGTACCTGGTCGGCGCGCTGGCCTTGGCTGGTATCGTTCCGTTGGCGGGCTTCTGGAGCAAGGACGAGATTCTGGCCCACGCGTGGGAGGCCAATAAGCTGGCTGCGGTGGTGCTGATTGCGGCTTCCGTCTTGACGGCTTTCTATATGGGCCGCCAGATGGCGCTGGTCTTCTACGGCAAACCGCGCGACCATGCCGCCGAGCACGCTCACGAGAGCGGCCCGGTGATGTTGTGGCCGTTGTTTATCCTGGCTGTCGGCAGTGTGCTGGTTGGTTTCATTAACCTGCCTTCGGGCCTGGGCTTGCCGCACGGCGTGTTGCACCTGCTCGACGAGTGGCTGCACCCGGTGTTTACCTCGCCTGGTTCGGTGCCGCACGAGGCGCTGCCGTTCAATTGGGCGATCGCTATCGTTACGACGTTGTTGGCGGTTGGCTCGGGTTGGTTGGGCGTGTGGCTGTACAAGGATAAAGTGGCGAGCCGCATTAAGCCCGGCAAGGATGATCCGGCTCACTACTACCTGGGCGATATCTGGCGTGGTATGGAGATCGCTTGGGGCTTCGATTGGTTCTACGATCGGGCGATCGTGCGACCGTATCGTGCTGTTGCGAATTTCTTAAGCTCAGTGTTCGATGCTCAGGGTATCGATGGCGTGCTAGTCGATGGCTCTGCACGGCTGTTTGGTCGCTTGGCTCAATGGTTCCGCCTGAGCCAGACTGGGTATGTTCGGAACTATGCTCTGGTCTTCCTGGTCGGCGTTATCGGGGTGATCGGCTATTTTGTGTTATCGCGCTAGTCCGCCGATAGAGCCAGCCGTTCGCTGAATGGCTGGCTCTAGAAACGGACCACGGACGACGGACAAAGGACTCTATTGTGAACGGTTTTCCGTTGCTCTCGATCGTGCTGTGGCTGCCAACGCTCGGCGCTCTCCTCTTGCTGCTGGTGCCACGCGATAATATCGCCGCACAGCGCTGGTTGGCGTTGCTGACATCACTGGTGACGTTCGCGGCCTCTCTGCCGTTGTACTTTGGCTTTAATCTCGGGTCACCTGGCTTCCAGTTTGCCGAAAGCCTAGCATGGATCGATACTTGGGGCATCAACTACAGCCTCTCACTCGATGGCGTGAGCCTGTGGCTGGTGTTGCTGACGACGTTTCTGACGCCCATCTCGCTGGTGGCAACGTGGGTTTCGGTGCACAAAGACTTCCGCATGTTCCAAGTGCTGATGTTGTTGCTCGAAACCGCCATGATCGGCGTGTTTGTGGCGCAGGATCTGTTCCTGTTTTATATTTTCTGGGAGTTCACGCTCATCCCCATGGCGCTGCTGATCGGCATCTGGGGTAGCACCAATCGGGTGCACGCAGCGGTGAAGTTCTTCCTGTATACCTTTGCTGGCTCGGTCTTCATGCTGGTCAGCATTATCGCGCTGTATCTGCTGAATAGCTCGGCGACAGGCGTGGCGACCTTCGATTTCGATGTGATCCAGAAGAATATCGCGAGCGGCGTGCTAGCCATCGACCCCGTTTGGGCGCGCGCGCTGTTCTTGGGTTTCTTCGTGGCCTTCGCGATCAAGGTGCCGCTCTGGCCCTTCCATACCTGGCTGCCGCTGGCTCACACCGAAGCCCCGACCGTGGGTTCGGTGATCCTAGCTGGTGTGATGCTGAAGCTGGGTGGCTACGGCATGATCCGCTTCTGTCTGCAGTTGTTCCCTGAGGCTGCGAACTGGGCCGCTCCCGCGATCGGCGTGCTGGCCGTGATCGGTATCCTCTATGGCGCTCTGGTGTCGTTCGCGCAGACAGATATGAAGAAGTTGGTGGCCTATTCGTCGGTCAGCCACCTTGGTTTCGTGGTATTGGGCATCTTTGCCTTGACGCCGCAGGGTGTTTCCGGCGCGATCCTTCAGATGGTCAACCACGGTCTTTCGACCGGCGCTTTGTTCTTGATTGTTGGTTACATCTACGAGCGACGCCACACACGCGAGATGGCGGACTTCGGCGGCTTGTGGAAGGTGATGCCGATCTACGGTGGCTTGGCATTGGCGATGGTGATGTCGTCGGTCGGTTTGCCGGGTTTGAACGGCTTTATCGGTGAGTTCTCGATCTTGCAAGGCACGTGGCTCTCGCCGACACTGGGTTGGGGCTTCGTGTTGCCCTCGGTGTTCGGCGTGATCTTCGCTGCAACCTACTTGCTGCGCATGTTCCGCCTGACCTTTATGGGCGAGCTGGATAAGCCCGAGAACGCCGAGCTGAGCGATATCACCCCGCTAGAGATTGGTATGCTGGTGGCATTGCTGATCCCGATTGTGGCGATTGGTTTCTACCCGAACTTTATGTTCGAGCCAATGCAGCCATCCGTTCAGGCGATCACCGATAGCCTAACGAATGTTTTGGCAGCTGGGCGGTGATTCGCACCGAGAGGATATTGGGATGGAATGTGGCGCACTTGCCCACGTTTGATCCTCATTACATGACTGGTGAAGGGTTTTATGCCTGAGCAAATTCCCATTCCATCGATCGATTTTGCAGTTATCCTTCAGTTGATCATTGTGTTCGGCTGGGGCACACTGCTGCTGTTGATCGATTTCGCGGTGCCCACCGGGCGTAAGCATATCACTGGCTGGCTAGCTGCTGCTGGCTTGGTGGTGGCGGCGATCGTTGGTATTCCCTACTGGAATTCGTCAACCAGCACGTTCAACGATATGATCCGGTTAGACAATTATGCGCTAACCTTCAATTGGATCTTCTTGACCGTGGGTGTGCTGACGATCCTGATTTCGCTCGAATATTTGTCGCGCCACAAGATCGAGCGAGGCGAATTCTATTCGATCCTGTTGTTTGCCATCGGCGGTATGATGCTGCTGGCTCAGGGCACTGATCTGATCGTGCTGTTCTTGGGCCTGGAGTTGCTGTCGATCTCGCTGTACGTGTTGGTCGGCTTCTCTGCCGCGCGCTTCCCCTCGGAAGAGGCGTCGATGAAGTACCTGATCGTCGGTGCGTTCGCGGCTGGCTTCCTGGTTTTTGGTATCGCGCTGACCTACGGTGCAACGGGCCTGTCGAACCTTGCGGCGATCGCCGCGAAGGTGGCGGACCCGTCGTTCTCCGCCGAGGATCAGTTGCTGATGCTGGCTGGTGGCGCGCTGTTGCTGATCGGCTTCGGCTACAAGATCGCGATGGCCCCGTTCCATATGTGGACGCCCGATGTCTATGAGGGTGCGCCAACGCCTGTGACGGCGTTTATGTCTGCAGGCACCAAGGCCGCAGGCTTCGCCGCGCTGACTCGCGTGTTGCTGGTGGCGCTCGGCCCGCAGTACGAGGTCTGGTCGATCGTGGTGGCTGTGCTGGCCGCTATCACGATGATCTTCGGTAACATCGCGGCTGTCGCGCAGTTGAACGTGAAGCGCATGCTGGCTTACTCCAGCATCGGTCACGCTGGCTATATTCTGCTCGGCCTGCTTTCGGCTAACGCGCGTGGCATCGAGAGTATCTTGGTCTATTTGGCCGCCTACACCTTCACGGCTATCGGCGCCTTCGCGGTGCTGATCGCGTTGGAGCAGCAGGGTGAGGAGGCCTGGAACCTGACCGACTTCGCTGGCTTGTGGGGTCGCCATCCGTTCCTGGCGATCGCAATGGCGATCTGTATGTTCTCGATGGCCGGTGTGCCGCCGACGTTCGGCTTCGTGGCGAAGTTCGATGTCTTCACTGCCGCGTGGCAGGCTGGCTACACCTGGTTGGTGCTGATCGCCGTGATCACTTCGGCTGTGGCCGCCTTCTTCTACCTGCGCATTGTTGTGCAGATGTTTATGAAGGAGCCGGTGCGCGAAGTTCCTGCCGAGGTTGGCCGTGGCCTCTCGGTTGGCATTGGCTTGGCGGCGCTGGGTGTGGTGGTGTTGGGCATTCTGCCCACGCCAGTGATCGAGATCGCCCGCCAATCGGTGCAACTGCTCGGTCAGTAAGTTTTACTCCAACAATCAAACGTGCTGGGACATCTCGTTCCAGCACGTTTTTGATTCCTGTAATGCGATAGCTGGTTGATACTAAATCCGATTGGATAGTTGTAAAAGCTGTTTTAGCCTGCGGCAGCAATACTTTCTTCTTTTTGTGATGTCGAGGCGCTGCTACGCGCAGCGCCTCGACATCACCTGTTTCGGGAGATGTAGGTATTAGTTGAAAACTAGCATCATACGATAACATTCATGTGTCGTTTATGTATGTAATCTTTCGGATTTGAGCAGTAAAGATGGCGATGCTCGTCTGCCTTGATAATGGGTTGGTGCAATGAGGAAGGGCTGCACGATAGCAGCCCTTCGCGTTATCTTCTTTGGGGAAGTGGTATCAGTTAGAAGACAATATTACGTTGTTCAACAGGCAGATCGCTTTTGTCTGGTATGCTGTTGGGTGTCGTTTACTTGTTGCCCTTCACCACATAGACCAGTACGCCAGTACCACCGAACTTCGACTGCTCGATCGCTTGGATGACGAGACTGGTGCTGCCCTTCTCATAGCCATCGATCAGCACACCATCCTGGTTGATCGGCATACCAGAGGCACGATACCAATCCTTTTCGGTCAGCGTAGCGTATGCCTGCTCGATCTCGGCCAAGCTCGCCGTCGATTCGTAGAAGAACTGCTCAAGTGGCGAATCTTCAGTGTTCTTAATCCCCTGCGCCTCCATCGCCTGGGGCACATTCACTTTGAGTCGCTCGATATATTGATTAATCTGCGCATTACTGCTGCTCTGAATCGGGGTTGACTGCGGGGGCGGCTGAATAAACTCACCTGCGCCGGAGCTACCACAAGCGGTCAGAAGTAAAAGCAGTATCAATGCAACGCATGAGAAACGACGCATTAAAACCTTCCTTTTCACGTACAATAGAGTGTATACTAGTGCCGATTAGTGTACCATAAAACCCGCTTGGTTCCAGTGAGGTATCATACACGTTAAGTATCCCGTTTAGCGCGTTGCTTAGCCCAATGCCTTAGCGAAGGCTTCGTGTATGTTTTTTGAGCAAAGAGGATAGTAGTATGGCATCTTCGGCCAATGAATCGTTTCTTGATCGCATTCTTGATCATAAACGAACGGAAATTGCACGTCAGCAAGCAAAAATTCCGCTCGCTCAGCTTGAAGCCAAAGCTAAGACGATCTCGCCCCCGCGCGATTTCGCTGCCGCCTTGCGCAAGCCCGATCGCACCGCGCTGATCGCGGAGGTGAAGAAGGCTTCGCCCTCCAAGGGCTTGCTGCTCGAAAACTTCGATGCCCTAGCGATCGCTGCCACCTACGCCCGCAATGGCGCTGCTGCGATCTCGGTGTTGACCGATCAGCGCTTCTTCCAAGGCAGTTTGAAATATCTCGAAGGCATTCGTGAGCAGTTCGAAAGCGCCGCCTGGAAGGGCTATCAGCCGCCGTTGCTGCGCAAAGATTTTATCCTCGACGCCTACCAAGTCTACGAGGCGCGCGCCTACGGTGCCGATGCGCTGCTGCTGATCGTAGCCGCGCTCGATGATCGGACGCTCGTTGATCTGCTGGAACTGACCCATGCGCTCGGCATGCAGGCGCTGGTGGAGGTTCACGATGAGGAGGAGTTGGAGCGCGCGCTGGCGGCGAACGCGACGATCATTGGCGTCAATAACCGCGATCTACGCACCTTTGTGACGACGCTGGAGACCACCGAGCGTATCGCGGCGCGTCTGCCCGCCACCGATCGCCCGATCTTGGTGAGCGAGAGCGGCATCTTCACAGCTGCCGATGTGGCGCGTGTGCGTGGATTAGGTGCGGATGCCGTGCTTGTGGGCGAGGCGTTGGTGAAATCGCCCGATATTGCTGCGAAAGTGCGCGAACTCGCTGGTGAAGCTGTAACTGTGTAGAATGGCCGTAGAGTACTTCGTTTTAGGCTGAAGAGGAGCACACGATTCAAAAATGAAATGTGAAGTTTGCGACATGGAACTTGAGGAGGATGGGATCTTCTGCCCCAATTGCGGCACACGCGTGGTGCGAACGTCGAGTGCGGGTGCGGCTACGGTGATGCTGCCTTCGAATCAGGCGCCAGCCGCCTCGCCGCCGCCCTACGTCTCTGAGACACCTCCGGCATACACGCCGCCTGTTAGTCAATCTAACTTGCCAGCGCCACAGCAGCCGTATGCCCCCTCGCCCTTCTATTCCATTCCTGTCGCTCCAACTACGAGCACTGCGGCGGTCATCAGCCTGATTATGGGCATTCTCTCGTGGTGTGGTTTGGTGTTCATCGGCACGTTTGGCGCGATCATCGCTGGGCATATGGCGCGCCGTGAGATCCAGAACTCGAACGGCCAAGTGAGTGGAAATGGCCTGGCATTGGCTGGCTTGATTCTGGGCTACCTTAATCTCGCACTGTTGCTATTGATGTGTGCGGCGTTCTGTTTCTTGATATGGCTCGGCGCCGCTCTCGAATAGCTCCTAGCCTGCTCTAACTGCATCGCTGTAGAGGAATGTGGTCGCTCTGATGCTTCAGAACGACCACATCGCGTTTAGGCATTGATATGTCGCGTAAGCTGCGCGCGACGCATTACAGTGTTTGTAGCGGCTGATTCTCGACCGCTTCGGCGATCGCGGCCAGCAGATCCTCGACCTTGAAGGGTTTGTTTACGACAGCCACGGCACCTGCTTTGCGCAACTGCTTGATCTGCTCGGGCGCCACGTGTCCCGTGAGGATCAGGATGCGGGCCGCAGGGTCGATGGCGCGCAGCCGTTGTACAAACTCGGTGCCGTCCATCCCCGGCATCACCAGATCGCTCAGCACCAGGTCGAACGGCTCCTCGCAGTAGCGGCGCAGCCCTTGTTGCCCGTTCGAGGCGCTGATCACCTGATGGCCCTGTTGCTCCAGCAAGCGCGCGATCGAATCGGTGATGATCGGCTCGTCGTCCACGATCAAGATGCGCATCCCGGTGATGGTGGCGGCATCGATCTGTTTGCCGCGCTGCACCTCGGTCTGATAGATGATCGGCAGGCGCACCGTGACGGTTGTGCCCACGCCGACCGTGCTCTCGATCGAGATCGTCCCCTGATGATTTTGGATGATGCCGTAACTGATCGCTAGCCCTAGCCCGGCGCCCGGTGTGGAACTGCCGCCCAACGCGCCCTTGGTCGTCATAAAGGGCTGGAACACCTGATCGAGCAGTTCGGCGGGGATGCCACACCCCGTATCAGCCACCACAAGCTCGATCTGGCCGTTGTGTTTGCGGAGCGAAATAGAGATTTTGCCGCCGTTCTCGCTCATCGCATCGCGGGCATTGGTGATCAGGTTGAGGAACACCTGCGCGAGTTGCCCAGGATCGCAGATCGTCGGCGGGACCTCCTGAATATTCTTTTCGATAAAGATGTTGTTTTTGGCAAGTTCGCGCTCGACCAGGATGATCACATCCTCCAGTGCATCCTGAATCGTGTGCATGCCCCACTGAGGCTCACCACGCCGCGCGAAGGTGAGCAGGCCGCTCGTGATACTCCTGCCCCGCATACACGAGCGTATCGCCACCTGAAGCGCCTCGTCCTTTTCAGCGAGACTGTTGCTGCTCAGCCCCAGTTGCGCGTAGCCGAGAATACCCGCCAACAAGTTGTTGAATTCGTGTGCGATGCCCGCCGAGAAGGTGCCGAGCGCCGCAAGTTTGGAGGAGCGGATCAGCTCATCCTGCTTGAGGCGCAACTCCTCGAACAGCCGAGCGTGCTCCATGGCGAGCGTAGCCTGCGCCGCGAACGACATCAGCACGCGGCGATCGTCCTCGGCCAGCATGATCGGGTGGTCGAGCGCCAGGCAGATGCCACCCAGCACCTGTTGTTCGAGCGCCAGCGGGATGATCACCAGCGCCTGCCAGTTCGTGTTGGCGGCGTGATGCAGGTGCGCCATGCTCTGTGCATTCAGCACCCGCAGCCCTTTGCGGATCTCGATGGCGTAGGCCGAGGCGTCCCACTCGAAATCGGGTTCGATGCCGTTGGCCGCTACCAAATGCGCTCGGCGGTTGTCGAGCACGATCACCCAACTAGCGGAGGCTTCGAGCAGGGCGGCGAGCCGCGTGCTCACCGTTTTGAGCAGCGGCATCGCATCGAGCGACGCGATCATCGCTGTGGCGGCATCCTGGAGGCGTTCGAGCTTACTGGCCAGTTGCTGCGATTCGTGGGCGAGTTCTTTGTTGCGGCGACTCTCGGCCTGCCAATCGGCCAGCGCCTTGAACGACCGTTGCGCCAGAAACAGGGGGATCAGGGCGGGCAGCGTCAACCAGGTGTCGATCGCCCACAGCGCGGCCAATACCGCTCCCAAGGGCAGCGTGATGAAATGAATCCACTGAACGACTTGATAGCTGTCGCGATAGACTTCGAAGAGCGGTCGTTCGGAAGCGAGGGCGATGATCGTGGCGACGAGCAGCGTGTTGAGGAGGTAGTAGGTTCCGCCCACAAGGATCAGCGCCACCAAGCCGTGCGGCCCACTGAACGGCAGCGCGTCGGGCGGCATAATCACCTGATACACGACCCACATCATGACGTAGGTGATCACACGGGCCGAGGCATTGAACAGGCTGCGGTACCAAGCCCGTTCGCGTTTGATCAGGTCAACGATAAATGTGCCGCATACAATCACAAGCGCGCCGCTCAACCCGCTGATCGCCACCAGGAAGATCATCGGCGCGTCGGCGATCGTCATTGAGACGGGCTGCTCATCACCGATCTTGAACTCGACATAATCGGTAAAGACATAGACAACGAGCCATAGCAGCAGGAGGGAGAGCTCGACTGCGCTGAATGAAGCGCTTTGGAGAATATAGACAATGGATGATGCGGCAATCAGCCACAGCGCATAAAGATACACACGAGCTATACGTGGCAGGGTGCTCATTGCATCCTCCAGAAGACTTAAGATGCCTCATTTAGTACTACTAGGTCACAAATGACGGCGGTCGCTATGAAAGCGCTTCAGGAGCGTTAGACGGTTCGTTGTCTATTGAGGTTGTAGAATATGTTGTTATTTCGCTCTTTTGATGAGCGAAGTATCGGCTACGACTATTGTAATAGCAAATGCGATTAAAATGCTAGTGTTTGTTCGGTTTAATTTATAGTCCATGAGGCCTAATTTTGAACAATGGGCAAACATTATCGCTTCGTCATATCCTCAATGATGAAAAGGGAGTGGCGTTATAAGGCTTGTGGGTGCGAAAATGACGTAACATTTGTTGTCTTATGGAGAGGGGAAAGCTGATCGTTGATGAACACTGAGGATTCCTTAAAAACTATGTGCGATAAGCAAAAGCAGGAAGGATCACTCCTTCCTGCTAGATGTGGGTTGATATTAACAGCGATTACCATTTAGAATCAGCACCAGCCGCGATTAAAAAGGAAGATAATGCCCCCAAAACGAGAGCGACTTTCCAATACGCTTGCTTGAGTTGCCATTTCATAGGAGTTCCCCTTTCTGTACGCATAAAAACGGTTAGTACATGAGGTTCACTCCGCTCCGCTTCGGGCGTATGCTATGCAGCAGTTTGCCCACTGTTGCTGTTACTATCAACCCACATGCAGCAATTTTACCGTTTTTTAATCATTGATGCAAGTGATATCTGCACCAATGTAGGTAAAATTGTCATACGAACGCGAAACGCACCCATGGATGTTGCCCAGCGTAATGGGGCGCTCGGCAGAGCGCGTCGAGCACCGCGTGAGAGGCGGCGAGCGCGCTATCCTGCTGCACCGGCGCCATCCCTAATAGGGTCGCCGGTCCTTCGGTATCGTTCAGTTGCGCGAGACAGATTTCGATATCGCCGAACGGCTGCACGCGCACATCGACCAGTTGCAGCCGTTGTTGGCTGCCCAAGAGCTGATTCAGCGCTTCGACAGTAGCTTCGCCCGCGAGGCTCTCGGCTTGTTTGTGGCTGTAAGGGGCTTGGCTGCGTCCCTGGCTGCGTTGCTCACCCAACGCCATGGTGATGTGAATAGCCATGTCGTGGGTATCGACGATCCGATCGAGTGCAAGCAGTTGGATCTGTTGCGCGACCTGTGGTAACTCCGGCTCGGCGATCTGAGCCACGCTGATCTTGCGGTGATCGATGCGTTGACCTGTGCGAACGTACACCAGCGATTCCACATCGCGCACCACCTGCTTGGCATTGCGCCGTTGAATGGCGACTACGTGAATCTCGCGGATGTTGTTTTGCGAATCACACGTTACTCGGGCGCCCATTACACCACGCACCTGCCCAATCAAGCGTTCGAGCGCAGCAGACTCAATCAGTTCACCCTTCATCCTTTTGCCTTTTCGGTTTCATGTTGTCGTCAACACAGGCCTAAGCTTTGGATAGTGTTGCGAACATGAAGCTTAAGCGGATGCCTGTGCGAGCGTCGATGCGGGCCGGATTGTGCGATAACAGGCTAGGGCAATGCCGAACGTCAACAGCACATCGCCGATACTGTAGACGCCTGCGTATGGGATTGGCAAGATATCGGTCAGGAGCCACAGCCGTGTCTGCTCTGCGGGCAATAGCACAGAGTTATGGTAGATACCCGCTGCATCGAAGGGTATCACAATGCTCGCGCTACGTAGCGCTTCGGCGGTCACGGGCATGTAGCCCTGATTAGCGCTGATTGCGATGAGGTTGCAAAGTAGACCAGCGGCCATCCATATCAAGCCAGGAATATGCCGATTGAGAAGGAGCCAACCGACCAACAGCAGCATCGAGGCGATATGAAGCCAAGGTACTGCGGTTGTAATCAACGCAACGTTGCGGAACGGTGTGAAAATCAGCAGTTGCAGCACCAGGCTGCCGAAAACGAGCGATAGCCAGCGCAGTTCGAGGGTCGCAAAGCGCTGAAGGGAGCCACCCTGCAGCAACGCGATGATGATGACGATCGGAATAATTAAGAGCTTCAACATCGCTTTACCTTGTGGTTGGTTAGGTGGGCTTGCGACAGTACGATTATAGCACATACTATTTATAATAGTTATTACAATATTTACACCAAATGAGGTATTCGAAGGTTCAAGTCTATCGGCACAGGCGAATGTGATGTATGCGATACCAGAAGGCAAAACGGGGCAATGTTGGTGCTGTAAAAAGGGGGGAATTCGAAGGTGAACAGATGATAATGATGCACGCTACACTAATTCGGATAAATGCCTCACAAAGACGGTGATTTCGCATCAAATGGCGATAAAACCGCTAGATTGTAGTGATTACAAGTCCATGCTCCTCAAGCTAGTCGATTTAGTAATCGGTAGAGGGATCCCCACTCATTCGGGCAGTTGTTGAACTTCACCTCTAGCAGGATGCACGGTTTTCTGCTTGTAGCCACAACGATGGGCCGATTCTTGCAGGTCGTTCCCGTCGGGCACAGTGTTTGACCCCTTCTTGCATGGACTTGTGCAACTTCCCCACGCTCCTCCCGATATTCCACTACTCGCCGCATCATTCGGGAAATATAGAATGCTTTTACCTCGGCTCGGGTAGTAGTCGTGTTCGCACGGCAGCGTAACAGCGTACGAATCGGCATTATCCATTGATACAGGAGGTGCTTTGATGGAGGCATTCATTCACCCGCACCCTCGGCGCTTTCTCTTTACACTTTGGGAGGGCGGGGGTAATGTTCCGCCCCAAGTGGAACTTGCTCGTCGGTTGGTTCAGCGTGGGCATAGGGTGCGCGTGATGAGCGATCAGTGTAACGAGGCAGAGGTTCGGGCTGCGGGTTGCTCATTTATCGCCTATACGCGCGCTCCAAGCCGATCAGACACATCCGCCGCTAGCACATTGCTCAAAGATTATGAGGCGAGTAATCCCCTTCAATCATTTCTGATATTCCGCGATCAAGTGATGATCGGGCCTGCGCTGGCCTACGCTCAGGATGTGTTGGCGGAGCTCCAGCGCGAGCCAGCCGATGTAGTGGTCGTCAACGATGGTCTGCTTGGCCCGATGATGGCCGCCGAGCAAGCGCGGCTGCCATACGCGGTGATTCTCCCGCACCATTATCTCTATCCTACGCCGGGGATGCCACCTCCTGGCCGAGTGACCGAGCCTCCCAGAAATGCTATGGAGCGGGCACGCGATTGGCTGATCAACCAGGTGATTCTGCGCGCGTTCGATGGTGGGCTTCCGGCCCTCAACGCCGCGCGGGCCGAGCTTGGGCTTCCGCCCGTAGCACACGTCCTGGATCTGATGCACCAAGCCGACCGTGTGCTCGTTTTGACCAGTCCGGCCTTCGATTTCGCGGCGACGCGCCTGCCACCAAATGTGCGCTACGTCGGCCCAGTTATCAATGACCCGCACTGGGCTGATGCACCTGTCTCAGCGGAGGAATCCTTGTCCGCCACCGAACCGCTAGTGGTGGTCAGCTTCAGCACAACGTTTCAGAACCAGCAGCCAGTGGTGCAGCGAGTTATCAACGCGCTGGGCCAGTTACCAGTGCGCGGTCTGGTGACGACCGGGCCAGCGCTGGAGCCAACGCAGTTTCAGGTGCCGAGCAATGTGCGTGTACAGCGTTTCGCGCCCCATAGCGAACTGTTTCCCCGTGCTGCGGCTGTCGTCACGCACGGCGGGCATGGCACCGTTATTCGCGCTCTGGCGTATGGCGTGCCAGTAGTCTGCCTGCCGATGGGACGTGATCAGCAGGGTAACGCTGCTCGCGTTGTTGCACGGCAGGTCGGTAAAGCGCTGCCCAGCACATCTTCAGAGGCGGCGATACGTCAAGCCATTCACGAGGTTGTTACCATACCGCAGTACCGCCAGCGGGCGCAACAACTGAGCGCACAAATCGTGAGCGATGCACAGTCGTCACAGGCAGTGGCGGAACTTGAGGGGATTGCAGGTCCAACTGAACTAGAGCGGGCGCGCGGCGCGTAGCAGCCACGAGGGGTAACGGCTACAGCACGTGAACGGGATCAACGTCGAGCACCCAGCCTGGTGGGAGATGAAGCGCTTCGAGCAGCGGAGCGGTGCGCTCGGCGCGCAGCATCAGGTGCCAGCGGTAGCGGTTGCGCTGGCGGTGAAAGAAGGCCGGCGCAGGCCCGATGATGCTCCAATCGCCCAAATCGAGATTGCTCGCCAGTTGGTGCAACATCGCGCTTAACTCCTCCGCCACACGGCGGCCACGTTCATCGCTGCCTGCGGAGTAGATAAAACGCAATAGACGGCTGTAGGGCGGATATCCGGCTTGGCGGCGGAAGGCGATCTCCTGAATGTAAAATGCTTTATAATCGTGTTCCTGCGCCGCACGCAGCGCGTAATGGTCGGGTGTGTAGGTTTGGATGACCACCTGCGCGCCTGTGCTACGGCGTCCCGCCCGTCCCGCCACTTGGGTCAGCAACTGGAAGGTGCGCTCGCCCGCCCGAAAATCGGGCAGGTGCAGGCCCGTATCGGCGGCCACCACCCCCACCACCGAGACGAGCGGCAAATCCAGCCCTTTGGCGATCATCTGCGTACCCACTAGCACATCGGCTTTATGTTGCAGGAACAGATCGAGCAGCCGACCGTGATCGCCCTTTCTGGTCACGCTATCGCGATCCCACCGTAGCGTGCGGGCTTCGGGGAAGAGCGCCTGCACCTCCTCGACGACCCGTTGCGTGCCGATGCCGAACGACTTGATGCGTGGGCTCCAGCACTCCGGGCAATGCGTGGGCAGCATGCCGTGATGGTTGCAGGAATGGCAGACCAGCAGCGAAAAACGGCGCCCCTCGGCACTGCCCATCGCCGAATGATCGTCGTCGTAATGCACCACCAGCGGCGTCGAGCAATTTGGGCAGGCCACCACATGCCCACAATCGCGGCACATAATGAACGCAGCCGCCCCACGCCGATTCAGAAACAGAATGGCTTGTTCGCCCCGCTCGAGCGCCTGGCTTAACGCGCTTTGCAGCGGTCGGCTGAAGATCGAGCGATTGCCATGCTGCAATTCATGGCGCATATCCACCACCTTGATCGGCGGCAGCGGCAACTCCACCGATTGCGGCAGATTATTGGGACCGACGCTCATCCCGACCCGCTCGTGCAACTCAAGTAGGGTGATCTTGTTGGCCTTGGCGCGCGCGTAGCTCTCGACCGAGGGCGTGGCGCTGCCCAGGATTAGCACGCTGCTGGTGAGATTGGCCAGGCGAATAGCCGCGTCGCGGGCGTGGTAGCGGGGCGGTCCATCGTGCTTGTACGATGCCTCGTGCTCCTCGTCCACAATGATCAGGCCCAGGTTAGGCATCGGAGCGAACACCGCCGAGCGCGAGCCGATCGCCAGGCGCGCCTCGCCGTTGCGTAGCCGACGCCACTCATCGTAGCGCTCGCCCAGGCTGAGGCCACTGTGTAGCACCGCCAGCCGTCCGGGGAAGCGGGCCGCGAAGCGCCGCACTAGCTGAGCGGTCAGCGCGATCTCGGGCACCAGCACCAGCGCTTGGCGGCCCTGTCGCATCGCCCGCCCGATCGCCCGCAGATAGATCTCGGTCTTGCCGCTGCCCGTCACACCGTGCAAGAGGAACAGGCGACCCTGCCCCTGCAGCGTAGGCCGGATCGGCAGCGGATCGGCTTGGGCGTCGAGCGCCTGCGCGATGGGCTGCCAGACGCGCTCCTGCGCTCGCGTCAGCGTGGGAGGCGTATCGGGCGGCACCAGGTCGCCAGCGAGCGGATCGCGTCGCACCTCACGGGAGAGCACCTCGATCAGTTGCTTCTTCTCCAACCCGCGCAGTACCGCACGATTCGTATTCGTCTCGCTGTAGATGGTGCTCAGTGGCACGGCCTGAATCGTATCGCCATTGCTCCAGAGCGTTTGATTGCTGTGTTGATGCAGGAACGAGATCACCGCCTGTTGCTTGGGCGCTTGCGCGAGCGACTCAAGCACGCTGGGGATGCGCTCGGCTGGCACGAGCAGACGCGCCAAATGCTCGATGCGTGGACGGGCGCGGGCGCGGCTGAGCAGGGTACCGCGCGCCGCTAGGCCACGCTCCTGCAGCGCCGCGTAGGTCTGCCGCAGGTCAGTATCGCTGCCGCGCAGCGCTTTTCGTAGCTCGCGCTCGCTGGTTGGGCCGCGTTGGCGCAAGAAGTAGAGCACCGCCCGTTCGCGTTCGGGGAGCGCGCCCAGTTCCGCAGCGAGGCCAGCCGTAGTCGCCTGCCAGACTGGCTCGGATTCCTGGCCCACGCCGGGCGGCAGCATCAGCGCCAGCGCATCGTAGAGCGGCGTGCGGTAGTAGTCGCTGATCCAGCGGGCCAACTGGATCTGGGCGGGCGTTAGCGTGGCTTCGGGATCGGCGACATCGGCCAGATCACGGAGTGTGATTTGATCGAACTCGCCTGGTGCGCCAGGCGCGGGCTGAATGCTGGAGAGCCCGGGCACATCGTCGTGCATCGGGCGGTAGAGCTCAACAATAATGCCTTGGACCTGTTGGCGACGTAGGGGCGCCCAAACCAACTGTCCCAAACGGGCAAGCGCATGTAAGCGCGGCGGCACGCGGTAAGTGAAGATCGGATCGGTGATGTGGGCGCGCAAGGCCACATTGGCAAGCAGTTCTGGCGGCATATCGCCAGTGTAGCGATTGTTTGCCGTTTATGCAAGTGCTAATCACGATCATGATTGCGGTGGCGCATCAATAGCTGGCAAACGATGGATCGCGATGACCGTTGGCGTGCAACTCAAGCGAAGAATCGAACTGCGACACCGTGGCGGGCTTGCCATACAGCCGAAGCAGCGCGGCCACCACTTGTGGATCGAACTTCGTGCCGCTCTGCCGCTCGATCTCGGAGAGCGTCTGCGAGAGCTGCCAGGCCGGTTTGTAGGGCCGCGCGTGGCGCAGCGCGTCGAACGCATCGGCCACCGCTACAACACGCCCCGAGAGCGGAATATCCTCGCCTGCGAGGCCGAGCGGATAGCCCGACCCGTCCCAGCGCTCGTGGTGGGTACGTGCGATCTCCTCAGCGATGATCAACAGGTCGTGTTGGTTGCTCGAGAGGATTTTTGCGCCGATGGAGGTGTGCTGCCGAATGATCTCCATCTCATCATCGGTGAGCGAAGAGGGTTTTCGCAAGATGTGCTCGGGAATGCCGATCTTTCCGATATCGTGGAGCGGCGCGGCGAGGCGGATAAGTTCGACTTGCTGCTCATCGAGGCCGATCTCGCGGGCCAGCGCCGCCGCTAGCTCGCCGACACGTTGCGGGTGTTGCCCGGCTTCATCATCGCGGAACTCGGCTGCCAGTGCGAGCCGCTGAAGAATCTCGGCCTGCGCGATCTTGAGTTGCTGCGTTCGCTCGCGCACTTTGCTCTCAAGCTCGCGATTTTGAGACTGTAACTGCAGGCAGAGGAAGCGCGTCTCCAGTAAATTTTTGATGCGAAGCGCCACCTCGTTCATATCGAATGGTTTACTGATGAAATCGCGTGCACCAGCCGCCAACGCCCGCAGTTTGGTTTCGGGCATAATATCGCCGGTGATCGCCAGCACAGGTATATGCGCATAATCGGGAACATGCTCCCGCAATATCTTCATGATCTCAAAGCCATCGATATCGGGCATATGCAAATCAAGCAAAAGGATATCTGGCTGTATCTCGATAAAACGCTTGCAAACCTCTGTAGAGTCGCCGAGCGATACGATATGTTTGTAGCCCTCCAAACGCAACATCCGCTCAAGTAAGTGAGTATTCAAGGGTTGATCATCGACGATCATAATGCGTGCGTTCTTTAACGCTGTCTCATTCATACAATTTCCTGTAATGCTACTCATTTTTGAACCTGTGCTCTCTTCGGGAAAACGTTTTCCTCAAGGACAGAAGGGTTCTTCTGTGAACGTGCACATCGTTGTGTAAGGCCACTATTTCGTCTTCGTTTCGTTCTGCCTAGGAAGATTCGCATGGTTCGCTTGGTGATGCGTTGTAAGCGATCACCTCGCCTTGTTCAAATGTGTTATCAAAAGGCGGATAGTTGCGTAGAGATCGACTTTCTAAAATGATGTTGGGACACAGATCCCATATCTATGTCCCCTGAATGTACTGCTGCCGATCTTTCGCGTGCTTAGATATAAGCTATGTTCTAAACCGCAAAAGTCTCCGTATTGATATGCAAGAAAACGTTCTTTTCAAAAGAAACATACGATACTGCATCGTAAATATATCTTTTTCATTTAGATGGGGATGTTTGCGGTTTGGAAGCGGCACGAAAATGGAGAGTATGGCAAATATGCAATATCTCTACGTTGAAATGAGGAGTTTTGCTTACGAAGGGACAACGCTCGATGCGATATGTCACGTGAGCGGTTGAAGGTATGCAAGCATAGCGCGTTGATTCTCCCTGGTGCTCTCTATCGCCAAGAGCGTGCCATCTAGCTCAAGGAAGATCCATTTTGTACCGTTGAGATGGGTGAGCTCCCAGCCGTCCACGTGGCGCGCACCGATGGTAAGCGAGACAGCTTGGCTGCTGCGCCAGCCCGCCCTGGTGATGTCCCATGTGCGAAGGTAGTCGCCAAACTCTTGAGCATTGCCCTGATAGATCTGGATGTAATCGTCTAGTTGGTTATCGTCGGTGAAGTGATACGTGGAGCGTATCGCGTAGCCCTCTTCGAGCGCCGATTGCAGCGCGTTGCCCTGGAGATAGCTAATAGGCTGTGTGGGGTTGGCCGCTTCGATACTATGCAGCAAAGCGCGCTCGCTCGATAGCTTCCACATTGGCGACTTCAGAAAGGAGAACGCATCGATCAGCGATATCTTGACCGGCCCGTTGTCCGGCGATAGTGATGCAAACCTGCGCTCCATCGCATTTTGTGTTTGCTGCTTGCGTGAAGGTTCGGGGAAAATATCGCGTGGGATGTCGGTCATAGCCACCTGTTTGTCGCTCTGGCGCTCCCACGATTCGAGCAACACGTTCGGCGCGCTATCGGCCTGTTCGGCCCACACCTCGATGCGCTGCATTCGGCCTTCGCTATCGAGCGAGACGTGCGTCGCGATGGTGCTGCTTTGCGGCAGGTCCATCACGTATGGCGAGGTGATCCCATTCTGGTTGAGCTGTGAGTGGCGCAGGATGGCGTAGCGCGATTGGTCCAACGGCTGGCGGCTGATGAGTGTTCGGCTGCCGTCGGGCGCTTTGCTGATCTGCTCGAAGCCGACGTGCAACAGATCATAGACGATGGTTTGTTCGTAGCTGAGATCTCCGTTTAGTCCGATGGCGATGTTTGTTGATGATGGAGCGCGTGAAGCGGTTGTGCCGTTTTTGATGGATTGGTGGATGTGGGTGCTGTCGTCGGCCCATAATTCAACGATGCTTTTCTCGATCTGACCCTCCTGGAAGCGATACCACACTTCGGTTTGTATCGTTTCGGGGTGGCCACCGTAAGGCGGCATGTGATAAGGGTCAGAAAAGGGATCGATCAGGTGCAGTTGGCGCGAGAATTTCTCTGCCGTGATGCGCAGGGCGTCGCCGTTCTCTGGCACCTTCGGCAGCAGGAAGGTCGTGAGCAGCTGTTCAACAACGTCGGAATCGGATTCCTTCGGCTCGGCCATCAGCGGCGCGTGGGCCTTGTAGCTGTCGAGTGTCGGCGCCCCGATGCTTGTAAGCAGCTTATGCAGGTCGCCTATATCGTAATTGATAGCCGATGCATGGATGTCGAGGATCTGGTTGTATGGGCCGATGTACTGGACCTTGCTAATGTCGTTTGGCTGCTCGGCCAGTTGGATGAGGATACCCTGCTCGACAAACTCGTCGTTCGACAGATGGAGGCGCATGTTCGATTGCCACGGTTGGGTGTCGTGTTTCAGGGCGATCATCCAATCTTCGCCGATATAAACGTTATTCAGCCTGTTCTCCCTCGATTCGATCAGGAGCGCCCGTTGGGTTGTAGGTGGTGGTACGGCTGGCATGCCGAACATCGGATTTGTGAGAATGGTGGTGGTCAGTGAGTGCGCCTTCGACCTGCCGATCAATGGCAGCTTGGGGTCGATCGCCGGTTCTTCCATTGCCCACGGCTCGTTGAGCCCTTGCCAGGCGTAGCGCGACATCAGCGGCTCGTTGATCGCTTCCGTGGTGGTGAGCTGTTCATCGCCGAGGAGGCGCCAAGTGACATCGACGTTGCGTTCGCCCTCGGCGGGGCCGTTCAGTTCGCGCACTTCGGTGAGCGTGCGGCGCTCGCTATCGAAGAACAGCAGGATCAGGGTGGGGAGCGGAAGCATATCGGGCGAACTGTTGGCAGCGATCGGGCTAGTGCCCTCGTAGCTGAGGATGTCGAGCAGACGACCGTCGGTGGCGCGTTGTCGCCCCCAATGTTGCAGCGTGGGTGCGGTGCGCGCCTGCTTCAGGTACTCCGCCGCGAGGTTCCACGCGCCCGAACTGAGGCGTGCGTCGAGAAAGGCGTCGATCTGTTCGGTTTCTATTGGTCGGGTGATGCGTGCGTAGTCGAGGGGGAGGCTGACAGGATAAACCGAGGGGGTGTAGTTGCGTGAGATGGCGTACCAGAGCTTTTGGTTCGCGTCGACAAGTTCGAGTTCGTAGGGAGCACCGCCGTCCTGATGCGTAAGCTGAACGCGGTGCCGCCTACTCTCGTAATCGATCCAGCGCTCGGCGATGAGCGGCGCCCTTTGGCCGTTGTGGAGGCGCCACTGTATCTCCCAGCGCCCGTGCCACGCCCCCTTGCGATCCGGCGGCTCGTACAGATTGCTGAGCGCCTGTTCGATGAGTTCGAGTGGCAGGATGGGTTGGCTGACTTCGTTCGCCGAGTGCTGCGGCATCGGCATAGGCGCGCGGCGTCCCGGCAGCACTAGCAGCGCGATCACCAAGATGACCAACAGCGCGATAAAGAGGATGCGACCGAACTGTTCGCCGAGCGAGTTCACTTTCAGTCGGTTTGGCTGAGTGATCTGGGCGATTTGGGCGCTTGAAAGCACGTAGGGACGCAGCGCGTCGCGCACGGTTTGGGCGACCGTGTGGTGGAGCTGCTGCCAGGCTTGTTCGATGCTGCGGCACTCCGCGCAGAGCGCGAGGTGTCCACGGCTCTGTGGCTCGTTGTGGGCTAGGTCGCTGCCGAGTCGGAGCAATCCACGGGTGAGGCGACAGGGAATGTTGGTCGCTTCATCGGTGAGTAGCTCGATCGGGATGTCGAGCTCAACATGAGGCGCGTGGGCCAGCAGCGCATCGCTGATATGCTGGCGCGCTCCGGTCGGCTCGATGTTCATCAACTGCGCGACCTGCGTGATATCGAAGTCGTAGAGGTGCACGAGCCCAAGCGCGAGCCGCTGGTTCGGCTCTAGTTGGGCAAGCGTGGTGCGAAGCCCGATCTGGCTGGGGATGCTGGCGAGGTGAACCCATTCCGGCGAGCGTCGTCGGTTCGGTTGGTGGTTGGCAGGTAGACTAGCAATCAGCGCTTGAACGAACTCATCTTCACCGAGCGATTGGTATGGGTGCTTCTGGAGACGCGACACTGTTTGGCGCAGCAGCGTAATCGCCGCAGCCTGGTTGGGGCTCAGCAGCAGCGCTAGCCGATAGAGGTTGGTGCCGTAGTGCTCGAGGGCCTCTTCGAGAGATGTCGATGCGTTCATAGCAGAACCCTGGTCGGTGCGGGCCGAACGATGCGCCATGTGCTTAGATGGTTTCATTCAAGCATGCCATATCAACTTGCAGAACCGAGGATACGTTTTGCTCTTGTATAGTATGACGTGTGTCAGCACTGATTCGTTTAGGTCAAAAGTATGAGATGTGGAGTGATCTCTAAGACGATAGATGGTGAGGATTTGTCTCGCTTTTTGTCTCACATCGCTCTGTGGCGGGACTGCTCGCTTTTTTTGGCATTATGATGCGTTATGCTCCTTCTCAGGGCTGATTGACGCGCCCTATACGGGATGGTATAATGGAGGGGAATTTGGGGATGCTTGGTTTCGACAGGGAAGGATGCTGTAGGTTGCAAGCCGAGCCGCCCAGTCTCGTTAAAGGGGCACCGGCATTAACTGCCAACAAAACACACCGCGCTCCGGCCTTCCGGCCGATGGCGCTGGCTGCTTAATTAAGTAGCCCGTTCGCCCACTCTCACCCTGACGGAGTGGGGTCGAGCGTCAGCAGTCGGGGTGCTCCCGGTGGATCGCCTGCTAGGCCGGGCTAAGATAAGCGGGCTGGCTCGAAAGCCGCTTTGTCAAGTGTGTGGCTCCGAGCGACAATAAACAATTGACTAAGCTTGTAGTATGCTTGCAGCTTACTTTTCTGGACGGGGGTTCAACTCCCCCCATCTCCACCAAATGAAGGTAGCAGATTTCAACCGAAATCTGCTACCTTTTTCTATGCTGACAAGCCTTGATTGCAAGGGATTTTGAAGTAGGGATGTTTGCAGCATGAAGAAAAAACTGGCTGTGGGAGGGTTTATAAAACTGCTAAGCGGTTTGCTGCTGCTTGGTCTGCTTTTGTTTGTGCCGGCTGGAACGATTCATTATCCTGGTGCCTGGCGGATGATCTGCGTTCTTTTTATCCCAATGTTTGTGCTCGGTGTTGTTTTGCTGATTGCGAATCCGAAGCTCCTTGAAAAAAGATTGAACCAAAAAGAATCTGAGCCAGAGCAGAAGGTTGTCATTTTCTTCTCCTCGCTGTTATTTGTTGCATGTTTCCTGCTTTGCGGGTTTGACTTTCGATATGAATGGACGAGCGTGCCGATGTGGCTGTCCATCGTCGGGTGTATCGTATTCTTGGCAACATATGCCGGATTTGCGGAGCTTCTCCGTGAAAACGAGTACCTGTCGCGTACTGTAAAGGTTCAAGAGGGACAAAAGGTCGTCAGTACGAGGATGTATGGCATCGTGAGACATCCAATGTACGCGATTATTTTTTGGATGTTTCTTTCCATGCCGATTATCATTGGGTCATTCGCGGGGCTGATTCCGATGGTGTTGCTTCCGTTCATTCTGGTAAAGAGAATAAAAAACGAGGAAAGAGTTTTGAAGAGCGAACTTGAGGGCTACGAAGAGTATACAAGAAAGGTGCGTTATCGCCTGATCCCGTTCATTTGGTAGTTAATGGTATGATGATTTATGGGAGCTGTTCGTTTCGATCTGCATCATAGCTATCGAGAAGAAACCTCCCATTCCTTACGGCCTTGAGTGTTTGGTTTCCGCTCTACTCTGCCCATTCACATGTCGATTTCTGAGTATCAAATGTGAGAGATCTCAATGCAAAGCAACGAGATTCCTCATGTTGCTGAGCAATCGAATCCTCATTTCTACTCACTAACCCAGCGTTGAAACAGTGCTCTGAGATCCCAGTTGCTCGCCTCCTCGAATGCTTGCTGAACATCCTGAGTTGTCGCGATGCTGTAGCGATGGCGGCGATAATATGTTTGGAGTGCCTTGAAGAAGGTCTCGTCTCCTAGTTCTTCTCGCATCATGCGGAGGAAGACCGCTCCTTTGCCGTATACGGTCCGATAGTAGACGTTGAAGTTTGGGTAGTCGTCGATCGCTCGTCCGATCGGAAGATCGCCGTCGGCCAGTGCGCCGCGATAGCGCCGCATCACCTCGCGCTCCCAGTCAGCCGTGGCGACCGTTGGGCTAACATTATCCTCATCATAAATAATTCCGCTGTATTGGGCGAAGGCCTCGTCGAGCCAAGGTTGGCGGTAGATATCGTTGCCGACAACGCCATACCACCATTGATGTGCTACTTCGTGGGCAGTCACATAGCGTGTGCCCGAGTCAACTTGTCCATTGCTATAGAGCAGGATGAGTCCCGGATATTCATCGCCTCCATCGTATTCCCCTGGTAGTAGATGAATATCTAGTTCGCGATAGGGGTACGCGCCGAAGCGCTGCTCGAAAGTTTCGAGCGCAGACGATGCGACACGTAAAATCTCCTGGGCCTCCAAATGACTATGTCGTGCTACATAAATGTTAACTGGCACCTCATTCCCCGCGCCGGCTGTGCCCTGTTCAACCACGAAGTCCCCAACCACCCACGCAAACTCTCGCACTAGGCCGCTACGGATGATATGCGTGGTGTAGCCATCACCCATAACGTTGAGTTCTCTCGGGAGGAAGTGTTGATGATGGCCCAATCACACCAAGTAAGATCAGTGTACCGCCCACGATCCAGTATAGCTTGCGCATTGTACCCCTCGCTGCACGTTATGGTTGCAAGGAAGGGAAAGAACCGTCTGGAAATTGCTTGTTCCGGCGCTCTTCATCGATCCAGAGCATGAACATCCCTCGGGATTGACTATCGATAAGTAGCGCATGGCTCGTCGGTGCCCATCGTATGACATCGAATGTATGGTTACGACCTGTCTCAGTGTACACCGCCTGTGCATTGCTCCCGTCATACAACGCTTGATAGATTGTCAATCGCTCCTCCTTGGGCGCGAAGTCTTGAAAGAAGAGTTGGCTGCTATCTGGCGACCAGTCCAGAATTGCACTCCGATCGACGCCAAGGATTTGCCATGCTGGCGTACTTCCACCGATGCGAGTTAGTTCCTGCCCATCGGGTCTGACGCGGTAGAGCTCATATTCTTCAGTCTCCATCAGGAAACGCGTAAAGAAGAGCAGATCGCCGTGTGGTGCCCACACGGGCGCGAAGTTCTGACCGTCCTGCACGATCTGGCGCGCGTTGCTCCCATCGCTGTTTGCGACCCAAATACTACTAGCCGATTCGTACAGATTCGTGCTCGCCACATATGCGATCTGCTGTCCATCGGGTGACCAAGCACCGTCGAAATGACTGACCTGTTGATCTGGCAAGGGAATTGGCCGTAGCTGGCCGTCAATACCAACAATATGTAATGTGGGAGTGATCCCCTCGGTAAGCGCAGTGACCAGCAGTTCATTAGTTTGCTGTCGCCAATCTATGCTCGCCTGTAGAGCGAGCTCTATCCCGACTGGTACAACCCTCGCCTGTTGTACATCGGCGATCAATAGGGATACTGTGTGGTCAGGGCGAGTGCTAAGGAGTGACAGATAGGCGCTATCGGCTGACCAGGGATCGCCAGCGAAGAACATTATGTTTGGTTCGTCTATCGTAATTAAGGTAGGGGTGGTGTTTCCTGGTTGCGCCACCAGCACTTGAGATTGAGGTGTTTTCCTCTGATAAACGATAACAGCGAAGCGGTTGCTATCGGGAGCCCAGTAAGGTTTCCCGAAGATCGCATCCTCTAAGTCGGTAAAGTGTAGCGTCTGTTTGTCGGCGCCGTCGGCGCGAACACTAGCAAGCGAGCCATCTTGCGTCTGATAGATGATCTGTCGATTTGCGCGCTGCTCTAGGTAGATGGCAATAGCGATCAGGATGATCGTGCCTACTAGGCCAGGAACCAGCCATGTCAGAAACATGCGGTGTGGAAAGGGATCGGGCAAACGAGGCTGTTCGCGGACAGCTTCAGGCCAAAATTGGGCCGTGCTTGGCAGCACGGGCGTTTCCAAGGGCTGTGTCTGTTGCATACTGCCTTACCTCACGAAACAAATGTGATAGTTAGTACTCCCCCCACACGTGCCGGCCGAGATCCGGCAATGCGGTAGACGGCGCTGAACGGGAGCTGGACAACTACTTCAGGCTGTTGGCGCTCAGCCAAAGTGCCATGCGAACTATCTTGATTCGTTTCGCTACTAATGTGAGCGAACGCATGCATGCGTGCTGCTATCTCTTGCAGATTGTGCTCGTACTGCTCGAGCGTTTCCTTCTGCTGGCTAATCTGCTGGTTGAGTTGCATGCGTTCCCGGCCACTCGCGACATCGCGCTCCTGCTGCAGGTCGTCGATCGATTTCAGCAGTTGTTCGATCCGGCCCTCGACATAGGACTGCTTTTTTGCAAGCAGTCGTGTACTCGATACCGCTACGGGAAGAACAGCGCGCTGGCGCTCCCCGACTGACTGTGCTGACGCGGTCTGTAGCGTGAATACCTTGCCCGTCGAGCGGCCAGCGACTGGCAGGCGTGGTATCTCGATCAGGGTCTCGCTCACAAACAGAGACGGCGGTGGACGCAATGTCACGGAGATCGCAGTCAATTCGCGATCGCCGATGTTTTCAGCGAGCAGCGACCACCCTGTGCCCATCGAAACGAGTGCGAGTCGTAGATGGCCTGCATCGGTAGATAACGGTATATCCGGCTGTGAAGGTCTCATCAATGCGTCGATCACACCTTGTCGATCTCCCACTATCCCTGGTCGCTCGTGCTCGAGCAGAGCAAGCAATGTAGGTACACATTTCCGTCGAACACAATAATCAAGCAGGAGTTGTATCATATGGGACTTCGTCATCCCTGTAGTGATCTCTTCGTGGACGCTGCGGAAGTGCTCAAAGAAGAATGTTTTCAAGTCCTCGGCGCTGAAAGTCGCCATGAGACGCTCTCGGAACAACGAACTCTGTGATGATAAGTTGGTGTTTACCATGTCAGCTCCAATCAACGTGAATATGAAACGAATGTCCGTGTTAGAACACAGCGATTGTTAGCCTAGTGCGATCTCTTTATCGCCTAGATGCTGGGAAATACCTGTTCCAAGCTCCTGCTGAATCGTATTTCCTAGGGTGTTTAGTAGGGTTCGGGCGATTTGTTCCATTTCAGTATTGCGCGGATCGCGTAGACAGCGCACACGGAGTTCGATCGAGGTGTGGGGCGTTTCTGCCGATTCATGGATAATTTGATCATACCCAGAAATCACAGCATGAACGTCGATCGAGTCCAACCTGTTCAGATCGTATCGGCGCCCCACGATATCCCAATAACGTAACTGTGTTTGCAGCGTCCCGGCGGGGTCCAAACGTGGCATTGCCTGTTCGATGCGCTGGAGATCGATCTGGCACATTTCCACCAGCACTCGTAGCACCTGCGTGACAAAATCGTGCTCAAGAGCTGAATGATAGTGAATACTGTCGGCCAGAACGCATTCATGCTCCTGCGACAGATGTCGGATGTCGATCTTCAAATCGCCCTCGATGGTACTGGAACCCTGGATGCTAATCGGGAGCTTATCATTAACTGCTTTTCGGCCAAGCGCGTTCCAGATCCGCTCAGGGCTGATCTGGATTCCCGATACAAAGCCGTCAAGCATGCAGCGGTACGAGCCGTGCAGCACTGGTACGACTTCAAGTAGTCTAGAATGAAGGATCGGCTTGCTAAACGAGACGCTGAGAACTAGCACCTGCTCGTGGTTGGGCTGGTTCTGGAACTCTAGATTGCGCCAGACTATCTCCTGGCGTTCCGCATCGAAGCGTCCAAACTCAACTCGCTCGACGGCACCTAGTTCGGCCGGGATATCTAGGAGTTTGCATTCCTCCAGCCGACAAGACATATCGGCGTTGCCACGCCAGCGAAAATGGAGTTCGAGCGTCCGGCTATCTCTAGCTGCTAGTTGAGGCAGGCACTCAAGGAGCATCTGCTCGCCATGCTTGCCATACAGCGCTTGTGGCAGTACCGTATAGGGAACTGTAAAACGAACAAGCGGTCCCTCTTTATAGCTGCCCTGCTCCAATGCATCCGGAATGGGAGCACGGAACACCAGACGATGATCAAGATCGAGCGTTGGACACTCCACAACCTGAAGCTGTTCCAGAGCAAGGCTTCCCGCATTAAAATAGGTCCCCACAGAGTGTTGTCTATAGATCTGCTGATATTGCTGATAGAGCCGTCCAACTGAATTGGCGTCTGGATAGATATCTATCATCAACGTAGATGGAAGTAAGGTGTGAGGGTACGAACGCTCGTTTCCAAGGTCTGCCAGCAGTCGCTCCTGCCCGATAATGTCATATGAGCAGCGCAGTAAGGGGAAGTCGGCTATCACGGGTGGTTGGCCGACTGCTTGGCGATGATAGATATCGGTACGCCACCAGAACCATATTGCACCCCAAAGGAGCAATGCAATACCGAGTATTACCCCTATAATCAGGAACGAATAGATGATGACAAACTCAACGATTCCTGGTGTCTCAATCACTGCATTGATCTGATCGCGCCGTACAAACACAGATGCCGAGGCAGCTAGGAGCAAGATGCCGGAAAGAATACATGCGACCCCTTTGACACCTGGTTGGCTCCAAATCAGATGCTGGTGCTCAAACCTATGTGCAGCCTTGGCGAACTCGCGATCCAGTTCGGGGAAGCCTGGGAAATCATGTTGTTCGCGCAGCAATCCGCTCCTACGAGGATAAACCTCGGAGCGGGTGAGATAGCTCCCTGAATGATGGCAGACGGCTTCGACTTGCGGATCATAGCTGTGATGGCTCCGCACCGCTGAGCTTTTGCCGATCTCGACAAAGATCGGTTCACCCTGATTATCCTGATAGTGTAGTTTCATCAGCATCCCTCCTACTCAGTGTGGAGATACGCAAGGCGCTGTTGGACAATTTGATGCAGCGCCATATGCAGGCGCGCGATCTCGGCCATTGCATCATCTCCCGACCCCCATAACACGATGCGGATATCAAGCAGGGCCGCGTCGCTGGTTCTACTGTCGGTGCGTTGGGCATAATGGAGTGTGCGGGTCAGCGGGGTTCGAGCGCAGACTAGGCCAACCAGTAACCCAATATCATAGAATCTTTCGCTTCGGATCCCTTCTAGCATTGCCCGATCGGGTAATTCGCTTGTATCAATCTGCGAGAGCCGGAATCCAAGATCAGCGCAGGCCTGCTGTAGATCGCCGACTCGCTCGATATCGAGCGCGACATCGGGCATTCGGAAGCGCAAGAGCGACATTCTTCGTCGCCGTCTGAAGAGTTCCTGGGGATTAGCCTTGATACGCAGCCACAGATTCGTGCGTTTGTGGATCGGTAGATTCGGTAACAGATCATTGTCGGCTTGGACAACGATCTCTGATCCAGAGGTTAGCACATCATTGAGACGTACTTGAATGCGTCCACGTAGCTCAGGCAGGGTGGCAACTCCAGCGCCTGTTTCATCGACATCCATTAAGGCATAACCCAACGGCGTTATAAGATCACAATGCCATCCGGCTGTGGCAGGCTGCGGCTTAAAGTTGCTCGCTTTCCAGACCATTGCCTGCCGCTGAACATCGTAATGACATATCCCATTGTCTGTAGCCTCACGAACTCCTGTCAGCGACGGTGGTGGCCGGATCGGTGAGGATATCTCGCCATGAACCATCCAGACCGGATCACCGTCAGATTGATCGATCCCGCTCATCCCCTGGTGTCTGAGGTAGCGCTCGAATGCTTCGTCGATGTTCAGCGAACGGCGAGAGCGATTGTGCCAGTCGTAACCTACGCCGTCGTAAAGGACAATGGGCGCTAAGTCGCTGGATACTGGCAGGACTGCAATCTGCTCTTGGTTTATCTGCGTCAGCGCTGGTCGCAGCGACAGACGAGGTATGCATTTCTTCAATTCCTGTTCCAGATACTCCTCAAATTGTCGCAGTGCGCTAACGCTACGTCCGGGGAATAATGAAGATGGCTGGCTTGAGGCCGCCCCTAGGTTGCGCACCAAAATCAGGCCGTCGCGCTTGCCACTATTAATTAGCGCGCTGATCATGGGGCCAAGATCGAGGACATTGAGTGGGCCATTGTTGGCATTCAGGATGATCACATCGTCGCTATTTCCTGCTTTGAGCATATCTGAGATATCGCCAATTGCTCCAGTCGGCATTGCCGGAGCACGGAATGGCTGGGCAGGTCGACTGAGCGTAACAGCACCCTCCCGGTAAAAAGTCTGGCCATTGATTTGATATGGGCCAGCTGCATCAGCGGGCACGATTACACGTGCGACCGTTTTACCGTCTGGAGCTTGCAAATAATCCGGTGGAGCGATTGGCACGGCGGGAGTGCTGCGCAGTGCCGCCTTCAGCAGCGTCAACTTGAGGTGCTTGCGGTACGATGAATCTTGCTGAATAGGCAACCCCTGCACCTGGCCGTATTGATCTACACCGATGAGGACTCTCCCTCCTGAGCCATTCGCCAGCGCGACCAAGCTCTCCGCCAATCGGTCGATATTGTCGATTGAGGGGAGAACAATCTGTCGGTCGCTCTCACGTTGTAGCAGCATCACACGCAGTCCGCGCTCTTTGCCCTGTGATGTCCTGGCGACCAAATCAGGAACCCACAGGGTGAGTTGCAAGCGCAGATCCCTAACAAACGCATCTGTATGTTTGAAGATCAGTTCGCGGAGATATTTCAGATCAAGAGCTGCGCCGTCGAAAATCTGGCCATCGACTGCGATCAGAGTGTTGTTGAGATGCGTTATCGGAATCTTACGTTGCACCTGCATCCGCTTGCCGCTCTTGAGGTGCGCTGATAGTTCCGAACCAGCGGGTAAGCTGATCGGAATTGTTGTGGTGGCCTGCGTATTCTCGGGGAAGACCACCATAATCTGACCAAGCGGGAGATGCTCCTCGCTCGTCTGCACATCTTTCAGTTGTTGCTTGTCGAGATAGCGGAGTTGGCCATCATACGGGATGTGCACTCGAATGGATATAAACCCTTGCTCCGGAATCCACTGAATGATTGGCTGGCGCCCAAGATCGACGTCGTAGGTATGGTTTTCTTCGACATAGATCGCGGCTTGTTCGTTCGGTGCGCTGCTCATAGCTCTCTTCCTGATAGTGTCTTATCACGATCATTGACCTTATAGTCGTACGGATCTCCACCGACTGAACCGGTCGCAAGCCTGCGAGGACCTAGTGCGAAAGTCACGATTTGAGCTTTATCACTGTGGCCTGCCAGTAAGCACAAGGGATGCCGTTGCGGAAATGTCGAGTTATGCGGTCTGGTGATGCCGAACCACCTGACAGCATGCGGCACGATATGTCGGTGATCTCGCTTAAAGCCGGGAGAATGCCGCATTGTTGATCTGCCACAGACGGACGAAGCTCATCGCTTGATCATGTCGCTTTGCTGTGATCACCCTTCGGCCTTTAATAATCCTTTCTGAAGAGAAAGCACCAAAGACTTCACAGACAGAGCGTGTAATGATAATGCGGTGATAGCGTGGTGTCGTTGGTAGGGATGCTACTCGTCTGGCAATCGCGTCTGAGTAACGTCGTATGAGGTTCAAGTGGAGACGCTTATAGATAGAACGCAGCGATCAACAGAATTGGAACATTCGATTCGGAAGGTTGTCAGAAGTTTATGGTATATGGACCGATGTGAGCGGTGTCTCTACTACGACCTGTATCGATGCTCGTTCTGTGCCCTTGGCTCGAACCCCTGCCTTAGATGCCGGAACTGTTACGGACTGAGCCTGATTACGTGCTCAACCTGCGGTACCTGGAGATCGATTTGGGCACCGAATCCTACAGAGCGGGGTTGGGGTCGTGGTGCCAATGGCAATCCCCAATAGGGAAACCTCGAGGTCTCGATCCTCTAAAGAGAGGGGCTGTGGTCGCTGCTCATTGGTCGGGGGCGGAGGGATTCGAACCCTCCGCCGCGAATCGGCGATGGCATTGCGTTCTTGGAGTTCTTTGTGACCGCTTCGCGTCATCGCGGTAAGGGCATCGCTTCATCACAGATCAAGCACTTTTTGGCGAAACCCGAGTATAATGGGTTTATCCTTGAGATGGCGGACACGAATACAACTGCGGTGGAGCTCTACAAACGGCTTGGATTTGTGGAGTTTCAGCGGGTCAAAGACAAGCATAGCGAAGTTAGCAGTATGAACTATAACATTTATATGAGCCATCAAACCAACGAAGTGTCCTGATACCGCTTCAGAATCTACCCATTTTCTGTATCGCTCTAGGGATAGGTAAACTTTTTGCCATTGTGTCACCTTTGTGATGATTGGGAGGCTCGATGTCGAATAGCACCTTGAAACCTTGTCCATTGAGACAACATCCAAACTCTGTGATCGAGCATGTTGCTTTTGTGAGAGGCGCTTTCAACAGTTGAAACCAGGCTTTCTTTCCTTTTCGCCTGATATAATTCCTTTTACGTGTTATTGCAATTGAAGGGAGAACGCGCCTATGGGTACCCGTTCGCGAGGTCAGCATTACGCATTTGCTCAACATGTGCTACCGACGTTAACCTGGAAGCATCCCGATCGCCTGCTGACGCTGTTTACAGGTGCAGAGCGTGAAGAATTCCTTCAAGCCGTTTGGAAGACAGCCGGTGAGCATCAGCCTGCAGCGGATTTGGTTGATGGCACGACGTTACACAGCAGTATCCACAAACAAGAGCAGCATACCATTGTCCTGATCACCTTGCCGCAGCCTGTTGCGCCAGTCGAAGCCTATTTTATTGCGATTGTTTTTACACACCCCTCACAACCTGCTGCCGAAAATACTATCCAACAGGTACGCTATTTCACACTGGAATTCGCGAACGATTTCATTTCTCGGCAGAATCACACGGTTTTTGCGGAAGTGCGCGAAGATGGGCATTATAATTTTGGTCGTGGCCCGCGCCCAGAACTCCAGGCATTTCTTGACCATCTGATTGGCTTCTTGCGAGAGAACGTCGCAGATCAATCATCAGTGCAGTAATGCCAAATTGGGCGTACAGCCATTATCACCCAACCAGCCGTTTCTCCCGATGCCGATGTGAGCTGATAGCATCCCTAGGCTCCTTAAACTGCGCGGCATTATCGCGAATCCCCCACACTTGCGCCATAGTCTGGCTTAGGGCATACTACGAACTTCGGGTGCATTGTTTGTCGTATCACCCAAAAATCGTGCTCTGGCCGTATTCGATAATCGGGTTTTGGTGGAGGTGTTTGGTCATGATCGTGGTCCGTGCGGCAACGCTCGACGATATCCCCGCTATTGCGCGGATCTACACGGATAGTTGGAAGGAAACCTATCGCGGCCTGATGCCCGATGCGTTTTTGGAATCGATCACTTACGAGGTGTCGGCGGAGAAGTGGACCGATTATCCGGAGCAGCCTGGCCAATATGTGTTTGTGGCCTATGATGGTGAGCAGGCTGTGGGAATGGCCGGGTTGAAGCTGTACACCGAGCAACCCGATTGTGCACTGCTCGATGCCTTGCATATTGTGAGGGAGCGGCGAGGCCAGGGGTTCGGCAAGCGCCTGTTGGGCACAGCGGCGCGCGAGGCCCGCGACCAAGGCGTGAGCCGCATGCAGATCTTCGCGCTGATCGGCAACGATCGGGCGATCCAGATGTACGAGCATTTGGGCGCGCGGCGAACGCACATCTTCGAGCGGGAGTTCGGCGGTTCGCCCTGCCAAGTGCTGGCCCTGATGTGGGATGATCTGGCGGGATTGTGTGCGTTATGATGGGGAGATAAGGATGCGCATTGCGATTACTGGCGGCACTGGCTTTGTCGGGCGACACCTCACCCGCAGCCTGCTCGCCGATGGTCACGAGGTGGTGCTGGTGGCGCGGGGCGTTGACCTGCGCGATACGTCGGTGCGGCAGTTGCCCAATGTGCGCTTTGTGTCGGCGAGCACCGACGACGAGCCGCGCCTGGCCGAAGCGTTCGCCGATTGCGACGCGGTGGCGCACTGCGCGGGCATCAATCGCGAGGTGGGCGCGCAGACCTACCAGCGTGTGCATGTCGAGGGAACGCGCAACGTGGTGGCGGCTGCGCGACAGGTGGGCGTGAAGCGCATTGCGATGCTGAGCTTCCTGAACGCTCGGCTCAACTGCGGCTCGGCCTACCACGAGACGAAGTGGGCCGCCGAGCAGTTGGTGCGCGAATCCGGCCTGCCCTACACTATCCTCAAGGCTGGTATGATCTACGGCAATGGCGACCATATGCTGAGCCATATCAGCAAGGTGGTGAAGTGGGTGCCGCTCTTCGGCTCGGTGGGCATGCGCGAGAAGAGCGTGCGCCCGGTGGCCGTCGAGGACGTTGTGCGAATCCTGAGCGCGGCCCTGCTGACGCCGCAACTCGAAGGGCAGACGCTGGCGGTGGTCGGGCCGGAGGAGCTTGGCCTGGGCGCGGTGGTGAAGCGGGTTGGAAAAGCGTTGCGCAGGCCCGTGTTAGTGCTGCCCACGCCAGTGCTCGCGTTGCAAGTGATGGCGGCGCTCTCCGAGCGCTTGTTGCCCACACCGCTCGTTACGCAGGCGCAGGTGCGCATGCTGGCCGAGGGCATCAGTACGCCGCTGCCGGACAGCAGCCTGCCGCCTCCCGAGCTTCAGCCGCAGACGCCGCTCAGCACCGAGCAGATCCGGCGCGGGCTGGGTTTGGCGTAGTGGTGTTGTTGCCAAAGCATTCGGTGATGTCGTTGTTCTGCGCATGCGGAACGACGGCATCGTTTTTTTGTGGTGAATGGGTGGGGTAAAACAAGTTCTGTCCTCTCCATAGCGCATCGCGATATCGGTATCTGAGGATGTCGGCGCTTTTCTTCGTTTTCTCGTTGTCATTCCGAATGGAGTGCGTAGCATGAAATGAGGAATCTCGTTGTTTTGCATTGGAATGCGCTTTGAGATCTCTCCCCATTCGCTTCGCTCAGGGCTTCGACCGTTCGAGATGACAGTGCTTTTCGATGAATCAGTCACCTAGTCACCTTGTCTTTCCCCAATTTAGGATGTCAGCGCTTTTCAAGACTGAGAGTCTTGACACGCTATCGGCGCTATGTCATAATCACTTTATCAATACTTATTTGTTGAATAGGGAAGATCGGGGCTGGTTATGAGCCCGATGGTGAAGCTACCGCTGACGATCGAGCACGCGCTGTTGGGGTTTTTGCGCGAACAGCCGATGCACGCCTACGAGATTCACCAAACCCTGCGGCGTCCCGAGGCGCTCGGCTTGGTGTGGCGCCTCAAGCAGAGCATCGTGTATGTGATGCTCGAACGGCTGGAGGAGGAGGGCTACCTCTCCACCACGCTGGAGCCGCAGCAGAGCCGCCCGCCCCGCAAACTGCTGCATCTCACCGAGGCGGGCCGCGAGGCGTTCGAGCGGTGGCGCGTGAGGCCCGTCGAGCATGGGCGCGATTTTCGGATCGAGTTTTTGGCGAAGCTCTATTTCGCCAATCAGGATGATGCTACCACGGTCGCGCAGTTGCTAGCCGCTCAACGCGCTGCCTGCCGAGAATGGCGCGATTCCCTCCATCACCAAGCCGAGCAGCTCCCGCAGCACGATTACGATTGGCTAGTGCTCCAGTTTCGCATCGGCCAGTTGGATGCGATTATGAATTGGCTCGACATCTGCGAGACGACTACTGCTGCCACACTCGTTCCCTGAGCTTCCCAGCATTTCTGCTTGATAGGTTTTCCAGCATGCTATGGTTTTGTATGAAAGGAATGCCTTGTATGCGCCGTGCTCCTTGGATTGTTGTGCTGTTGCTGGCCCTGCTGACCGCCTGCGGTAGCGCGCAGCCCGCCGCTCCGGCGGCTACAAATCTCCCCGCGCCGACCGCCGCGCCCGTTTCCAGCGATGCGGAACTGATCGTGTTTGCAGCCGCCTCGCTGACCGAAGCTTTTGGCGAGATCGGCGAGCAGTTCAGCGCTGCGAACGGCGGTGTTGAGGTGATCTTCAACTTTGCAGGATCAAACCAGTTGGCGACCCAAATCAAGGAGGGCGCTCCCGTCGATGTGTTCGCATCGGCCAATACGAGCCAGATGAAGGTGGTGATCGAGGCGGGTGAGGTGATCAGCGGCACCCAGCAGACGTTCGCCCGCAATCGCTTGGTGGTGGTCTATCCGTCCGACAATCCCGGCGGCGTAGGCGCACTGGCCGATCTGGCGAAGCCTGGCTTGAAGATCGTGTTGGCGAATAAGGAAGTGCCAGTTGGTGCGTATGCGCTCGATTTCTTGGCGAAGGCTTCGGAATTGCCCGAGTACACCGCGACGTTTAGCCCGACCGTGCTGGCGAATGTGGTTTCCTACGAGGAGAATGTGCGGGCCGTGTTGAGCAAGGTGAGTTTGGGCGAGGCCGATGTGGGCATTGTGTACGCCACCGACGCCGCCACCATCACCGACGGCTCGATCGCGACCCTCGATATCCCCGACGCGCTCAACACGATCGCGACCTACCCGATTGCCGTGACCAAGCGCAGCAAACAGGCCGAACTGGCGCAGAAGTTTGTCGATTACGTGCTGAGCGATGTGGGCCAGGCGGTATTGGCGAAATACGGCTTCGTCGTCGCGAAGCAATAGCGCAGTAGAACATTTGTAGTTGCCGAGCGCGCTATCATGCGCTAAGCTGTGCAGTACGTTGTTTGGTGGGAAATTGAGCGAGCGTCTTGGCTTTCCACCAATTTGCCAATCATATCGAACGTATTGCGTTTGGCCCGTTGAGATGCGCAATACCTTCAAACGAAAACTTCATGACAGAAACACCCCTGACACGCACATCGCCGTTGACCGCGCCACAGACTGAGACGTTCAGCCGACGCCGCATCGCTTGGCTGTTGATCGCGAGCCTGCCGATGCTGGCGTTTCTGATCGTGCCGCTGCTAGCGCTGATCCTGCGCATCTCTCCAGCGCAACTGCTCGCGAATCTGACGAACCGTACAGTAATTCAGGCGGTGAATCTGAGCATCATCACCACGACGATCTCGGTGGGCCTGACGCTGCTGGCTGGCACGCCGCTGGCCTATCTGCTGGCGCGTCGGCGCTTTCGGGGGCGCACCGCGCTCGATACGCTGATCGATCTGCCGATGGTGCTGCCGCCCTCGGTGGCCGGTATCGCGCTGCTGGTCGCCTTCGGGCGGCGCGGCTTGGTGGGCCAGTACCTCGCCAGCATCGGCATCGAGGTCGCGTTCACGCAGGTGGCGGTGGTGCTGGCGCAGGTGTTTGTGGCCGCGCCCTTCTTCATCAAGGCGGCGGCGGCTGGCTTTCAGAGCGTCGATCAGGAGCTTGAGCAGGCCGCCGCGCTCGATGGGGCGAATGCGTTTCAGGTGGTGCGCTACGTGACTATCCCGTTGGCCTGGACTTCGCTGTTCGGCGGCGCGATGATGACCTGGGCTCGGGCGCTCGGCGAGTTCGGCGCGACGATCATCTTCGCAGGCAACTTCCCCGGGCGCACCCAAACGATGCCGCTGGCGATCTATCAGGGCTTCGAGCGCGAACTGAGCGTGGCGCTCACGCTCTCGATCATCCTGCTGGTGATCTCGTTTTCGGTGCTGTTTCTGGTGAAAGGGATTCTGCGCCGCAATATCTGAATGTCACTGCAGCGCTGCGGTGAGTCGCGCCAGATTATCGAACAGCAAGACGAAGCGCGAGCGCTGCTCCCACTGCTCCAGCGTGAGTTGCGTGCTCTCGGCCAAATACTCCTTGAGCACCTCATGCATCTGCGCCACTACCCCTTTGTCGTAACAGACCAACGACACCTCTAAATTCAACTGGAACGAGCGCATATCCATATTGCTCGACCCGATCACCCCGATGTCGTCATCGATGCACAGGAACTTGGAGTGCAGTAGCGTGGGCGAGCGATACTGGTGAATCTCCACCCCCGCCCGCAACAACTCCTCGTAGTAGGAGCGCTGCGCGTGATGCACCAGGAATTGATCGCCGATCTCCGACACAATCAGCTTCACCGTCACGCCGCGCTGCGCCGCCGAGGTGAGCGCCGTCATAATCGCGTCGTCGGGCACCACGTAGGGGTTGGCGATTGTGATGCTGTGCTGGGCCGCGTGAAAGAGCGAAACGAACAGCTTGAGGTTGTTGTCGTTGTCGTAGGCCGGGCCGCTGGGCAGCACCTGGCAGATCACGTCGTCCTCCGGGGTCGAGATGTGCATCGGGAACATCTCCGGCGCGTTCTCGGGCGCGAGCAGCACATCGGTCTCGGAGTACCAATCGGTGATGAATACCGCGTTCAGTTGATGGACGATCGGCCCTTCGAGGCGCGCCATCAGTTCGATGTAGTGCAGGCCGCGCCGTTTGTTTGTGCGCTTGTTGTAGTCGTCGTTGATCAGGTTTTGCGAGCCAGTGAAGCCGACCAGGCCATCGATCACGGCGAGTTTGCGGTGGTTGCGCAGATCGAACCGCGACCATTCGTTATCGAGGATGCGCACCGGCAGCATTACGTGGGCGCTGATGCCGTGGGCGCTCAGCCGCCGCAGCAGCGCCTTGTTATCGGAACTGTTGCCGATGTCGTCGGTCAGCACGCGGCAGACCACGCCCCGCTGTTGGGCGCGGATCAGCGCATCGACCACGCGGCCACCCGTCGCGTCGTCGGCGAAGATGTAGAACTCGACGTGGACGTAGCGCTGCGCCGCATCGATGGCCGCGACCAGACTATCGACCGCCCCTTGGTAGTCGTCGAGCAATTCGACACGGTTGCCGCCGAACGCGGGCATATGCGTGAGGTTGGCGTTCAGTTGCACGAATGGCCGATAGCGGCTACTTAGCGTCGGCGAGAGGAACTTGAGGCGTTTGCTGCCGTCCTCGATAGCGATCATCGCTTGGCGCAGCAGTTCGTCCATCTGCTCCTGCTTGGCGCGACGGTGGCGCGTGAGCTTGGGGCTGCCGAAAATGGCGAAGATCAGCGCCCCAACGAAAGGAATGAGAAAAATCAGCATCAGCCAAGCGGTAGCCGAGGAGGGTTTGCGGTTGACTGGCACGACAAAGAGCGCAGTGATGCAAATCAGGATCGATAGGACGTAGGCGATGCTTGCAAGGATCGGCCAGAACGAACTGATGGTTGGAAACTCCATGGCGTTTCTCTTTATCTCACACGGTTCGTGGGCTACTGCGTGCGGCTGGGTTCGCTCTACGGGAACCGCGCCGCCGCCGCGTTGCTAGCAATTTACGGGCCTTTAAGCGGTTTGACAACTTGTGTTGGGCATGCTATAGTCGCTGCATCCATCCTGGAAAGCGCTTTCCACCCATCGATCAGTGAAGAGAATCGTAATAGAGGAGAGTCATTGCGATGGCTGAATCACCCCCGGTTCGGTTTGGCGTGATCGGCATTAATCACGCGCATATTTATGGCATGGTCGATCTCCTTGAACGTGCTGGCGCGGTACTCGTCTCCTTCTTTGCTCCAGAACCCGATTTAGCAGCACAATTCCACGCACGCTACCCCCATGCTCTCCAAGTGAATGATCAGCGCATTATTCTCGAAGACCCCTCGCTCGATCTGATTGCGACTGCCGCGATCGCCAGCGAACGGGCGAATATCGGGATTGCTGCGATGCAGCACGGCAAGGACGTGTTGAGCGATAAGCCAGGCTTCACGACGTTCGAGCGGTTGGCCGAGGCGCGCAAGGTGCAGGCGGCCACCGGGCGCATCTACTCGATCTGTTACAGCGAGCGGTTCGAGAATCGCGCGACCGTCAAGGCTTCGGAACTGGTGGCGGCTGGCGCGATTGGGCGGGTGATTCAGACGATCGGCTTGGGGCCGCACCGCACCAACATCCCCAGTCGTCCGGCCTGGTTCTTTCAGCGCGAGCACTACGGCGGTATTTTAGCCGATATCGCCTCGCATCAGATCGATCAATTCCTGCATTTTACCGGATCGCGCACCGCCGAGGTGGTGGCCTCGCAGGTCGGCAACTTCAATCATCCGCAGTACCCGGAACTCGAGGATTTTGGCGATGTGATGCTGCGCGGCGATGGCGGTGTGGGCTACGCGCGGGTCGATTGGTTCACGCCGGATGGGCTGAGCACCTGGGGCGATGGTCGCCTGACGATTTTGGGTACCGATGGCTTCATCGAGGTGCGCAAGTATTGCGATCTGGCGGGACGGCCCGGTGGCAGCCACTTGTTCTTGGTGGATGGCTCCAGCACCCGCTACATCGATTGCAGCGATGTCGAGTTACCGTTTGGTAAGCAGTTGGTGGCCGATATTCGTAACCGCACCGAGACGGCGATGACGCAGGAACACTGCTTCCTGGCGACCGAGCTGGCCCTGCGGGCGCAGGCGCAGGCGACGCGGGTTGGTGAGCACGGCAAGGCGGTGGGCGGAGGCTAGTTGCGTGATGCGAGGGTGGAAATGAGCGAACGACTTCGGGTTGCGGTGGTGGGCTGTGGCATCGGCACGCACCACATGCAGGCGTACCAAGAATTGCCCGAGCAGTTCGAGTTGCGGGCGATCTGCGATATCGATGGTGAGAAGGCGCGGAAGGCGGCAGAGACGTACGGCGCCGCGCGGGTGGTGACTGATTTCGAGGAACTGTGCCGCCAGAACGATATTGATGTGATCGATGTGTGTACGCCGCCGCATCTGCACTACCCTCAGGTGGTGCGGGCGCTGGAGGCGGGCAAACACGTGATCTGCGAGAAGCCGTTGGTCGGTTCGGTGCGCGAGGCCGATCAGTTGATCGAGTTGGAGGCGCGCTCGGGCCGCCGCGTGATGCCGATCTTCCAGTACCGCTTCGGGCCGGGCTTGCAGAAGTTGAAGCTGTTGATCGAGCGTGGCATCGCGGGGCGCGCGTATCTCAGCACGGTCGAGACGGCCTGGCGGCGGCGCGCTGCCTACTACGATGTGCCCTGGCGCGGCAAGTGGAGCACCGAGTTGGGTGGTGCGCTGCTCGGCCACGCCATCCACGCCCACGATATGCTGGTGTACGTGCTCGGCCCGATCCGCAGCGTGTTTGCGCGGGCCAGCACCTTGGTGAACGATATCGAGGTGGAGGATACCGCCGCCGCCTCGCTCGAAATGGCCGATGGCTCGCTGGCGACGTTGGCGGTGACGCTCGGCTCCTCGCACGAGATCACGCGGCACCGTTTTTGTTTCAGCAACTTGGTCGCCGAGAGCAATACGCGGCCCTACTCTAGTTCGGGCGATCCGTGGACCTTTATTGGTGATACGCCCGAGATCGACCAAGCGATCGCCGCCACGCTCGAAGGGTTCGAGCCACGCCCCGAGCGGTTTGAGGGCCAGTTCCTGCGGTTCGCCGAGGCGCTCGATGCGGGCACCGAGCTGCCCGTGACGCTAGCCGATGCGCGAGCCTCGCTCGAACTGGTGACGGCCCTGTACGTTTCGGCTCGCAGCGGCCAACCTGTCGAGTTGCCGATCGGGCCGGAGCACCCAGCCTACGCGAGTTGGCTGCCAACCTAGCATCGCACTTCGCCGAATACGCCTTGATCCAAGCCGATGATCGGGCACGGGACGCAGCGGCATGCAACGATAGGCTGCGCTAGAGCGCGCGTTTTGGCGCGCAGCGCCATCCTGTCCGAGCGCGCAAACGTTCCACACGACGGGCGCTGTCACGTAGCGACGGGCGCCATGGCCGCGGCTACCCTTTTTTCCCCAAACACAAAAGGCTTAAGCCTGCGGTTGCGCTTGAGGAATGCCCACTGCGCCCAGCAAGAGTCACCTTGCGCCGATGTTGGATGCATAGCAAGGAGTGAGTATGACAACACGAACGATTGGCATCATTATGAATGGTGTGACCGGGCGCATGGGCACGAATCAGCATTTAGTGCGCTCGCTCTTGGCGATCCGGCAGCAGGGCGGCTTGCCGTTGAGCAATGGTGACCGTCTGATGCCCGACCCGATCCTGGTGGGGCGCAATGCGACGAAGGTGCGCGCTTTGGCCGAGGCGCACGGCATCGAGCGCTGGAGCACCGATCTGGAGCGCTGCCTGGCCAATCCCAACGATACGATCTACTTCGACGCGCAGACCACGTTGCTGCGCGCCAAGAGCGTGCGGGCCGCGATTGAGGCGGGCAAGCACATCTACTGCGAGAAACCGGTGGCCGATTCGCTGGAGGAGGCGCTGGAGTTGGCGCGCTTAGCGAAGCAGGCGGGCGTGAAGAATGGCGTGGTGCAGGATAAGCTGTTTTTGCCGGGCTTGTTGAAGCTGAAGCGCTTGATCGATAGCGGTTTCTTCGGGCGCATTCTCTCGGTGCGCGGCGAGTTCGGCTATTGGGTGTTCGAGGGCGATTGGCAGCCCGCGCAGCGCCCGTCGTGGAACTATCGGCGGCGCGACGGCGGCGGCATTATCGTCGATATGCTGTGCCATTGGCGCTACGTGCTCGATAACCTGTTTGGGCCGGTGCGGTCGGTGGTTTGCCTGGGCGCGACCCACATTCCGCAGCGTGTCGATGAGCAGAACGTGGCGTATGAGGCCGATGCTGATGATGCTGCCTATGCGATCTTTCAGCTCGATAATGGCGTGATCGCGCAGATCAATTCGTCGTGGTGCGTGCGGGTGTACCGCGACGAGTTGTTTGAGCTACAGGTCGATGGCACGCTCGGCAGCGCGGTGGCCGGGCTGCGCGAGTGCAAGACGCAGCACCGCGTTAATACGCCGCGCCCGGTGTGGAACCCCGATGTGCCGAACCCGATCAACTTCCGCGATTCGTGGGTCGATGTGCCGGATAATCAGGAGTTCGGCAACGGCTTCAAGTCACAGTGGGAGCATTTTCTGCGTCACGTCGCCGAGGATGCGCCGTTCCCGTGGTCGCTGTTGGAGGGCGCGAAGGGTGTGCAACTTGCCGAACTCGGCCTGCGCTCGTGGGCCGAACGGCGCTGGGTCGATGTTCCTGAACTGGAACTTGAGTGATGTGAGGTTCAGTATGCCGATCAGCATTACGCTGCCTCAGCCCGACCGCACGCTCGCTGTCTACACGCTTGGCTCGCCCGGCGACTTCGCGCCGCCGCGTGGCCCGTTGCAGCAGCGTGTCGCGTACGCCGCTGCGCACGTGGTGGCCGACCCGCTGGCCGATGCCAACCCGACGCTCGATGTGCGGATCGATTGGGAGGCCACGCTGGCCTACCGTCGCCACCTCTGGTCGCACGGCTTGGCGGTGGCCGAGGCGATGGACACGGCCCAGCGCGGGATGGGCCTGACGTGGGAGCACGCCCGCGAACTGATCCGCCGCTCGCTGGCCGAGGCCCGTGCGGTTGGTGGCACCATTGCTTGCGGCGCGGGCACCGACCATCTGTCGCCCACGCCGAAGCGCTCGCTGGAGGAGATCGAGGAAGCGTACCTCGAACAGATCGATTACGTGGAGGGCCAGGGTGGGCGCGTGATCCTGATGGCGAGTCGCGCCCTAGCGGCCAGCGCCACCACGCCCGAGGACTACGTGCGGGTCTACGACCGCATCCTGAGCCACGTGCGCCAGTCTGTGATCCTGCACTGGCTGGGCGATATGTTCGATCCGGCGTTGGCGGGCTATTGGGGCGCGCGCGACCTCGACACGGCTACGGAGGTGTGTCTGCAGATCATTCACGACCACGCCGCCAAGGTTGATGGCATCAAAATCTCGTTGCTCGATAAGGACCGCGAGATCGCGATGCGCCGCCGTTTGCCGCCCTCGGTGCGGATGTACACGGGCGACGATTTCAACTACCCCGAGTTGATTCTGGGCGACGAACAGGGCTACAGCGATGCGCTGCTGGGCATCTTCGACGCGATCGCTCCGGCAGCCTCCGCCGCGTTGCAGGCGCTCGACGCTGGCGATCTCGAGCGCTACCAGCGCATCTTCGCGCCCACGCTGCCGCTCTCGCGCCACATCTTCCAGGCGCCCACCTTCTATTACAAAACGGGCGTGGTGTTTATGGCCTACCTCAACGGCCACCAATCGCACTTTCGCATGGTCGGCGGCCAGGAGAGCGCACGCTCGGTACTGCACCTCAGCGAGCTATTCCGCTTGGCCGATGCGGCGGGCCTGCTGAGCGACCCCGAGCTGGCGGTGGCCCGGATGCAGCATGTGCTGGCGTTGGCGGGCATCGCCGATAGTGAGCGTGCTCGGCAGGTGTAGAGTTGGCTGGTTTTAGATGATGGGCGCAACCGCCGATGGCAGGCCCGTGGTCATGCTTCGGGCTTTGGAGTGCCAGCCGTGGTGACAGGGCGGGGTTCCAGCTCACTACGGCAGTGTGGTGCGCATCTGCAGGAGTAGCGCATGACCCAACCTTTGACAGATCTTTCTCGGCTGAGCCTCAACCAATACACGACGCGACCGTGGAGCCTGCCCGAAGCGATCGAGGGCTGTGTGCGGGCGGGCATTCCGGCGATCGCAGTGTGGCGCGACAAATTGGCCGAGACGGGTGTGCAGCAGGCCGCCCGCTTGTTGCGCGAGAGCGGCTTGCGGGTGTCGAGCCTGTGTCGCGGCGGCATGTTTCCGTACAGTTCCGTCGTGGGGCGCGAGGCCATCATCGACGATAATCGGCGCGCCATCGAGGAGGCGGCGGCGCTCAGCGCTGATGTGCTGGTGCTGGTCTGCGGCGGCACCGTCAACCGCGATATCCGCGCGGCCCGACGCATGGTGCGCGAGGGCATCGAGGCGGTGCTGCCCTACGCCATCGAGTGCGGCGTGCGGCTCGGCATCGAACCGCTGCACCCAATCTTCGCCGCCGATCGCTCGGTGATCAACACACTGGCGCAGGCCAACGCGCTGGTGGAGGAGTTCGCTTCACCCAATCTTGGCGTGGTGGCCGACGTGTACCACATCTGGTGGGACCCTGACCTGGAGGCGCAGATCGCACGGGCGGCTGGGCACATCCTTGGCTTCCACGTGAACGACTGGATCGTCCCGCTGCCCGATATGCTGTTTGGGCGCGGCATGATGGGCGACGGCGCGATCGACATCCGCCATATTCGCGGCTTGGTGGAGGCGGCGGGCTATCACGGCCTGATCGAGGTTGAGATCTTCAACCAGCAGTTGTGGGACATGCCCGGCGACGAGATCCTGGCGCTGATGAGCGAGCGCTTCCTGGCACATGTGTAGGAGGCATTGCATTGCAGTGCGCATTGAGATCGCTCACGTGCGTTCGAGATGACAGGGCTGTTCGTTGAGTAACAGCGCTTTCGCGCTGCTGGAGGCGAAAACACCATAAATATCAATTTCCATCTGTGAAATCTGTGGATATAAACCTTCTCATCAACATGCGCGGCTCCAAGTGCGGGGCCGCGTTGTTGATTCCGAAGTAGCCGCCTCGCAACTTAATGTTGAGGCTTCTTTCCTTCGAGATGCGCTCTGGAGGCCTATAATGTAGCTGTGGCTGGAAGGAAAACAGCGTGGTTTAACTGGACTAGGCCACCGGAAAGGAGACGTAGATGTATCGCACAATTATGGTTCCGCTCGATGATTCGCCGCTCGGAGAACGAGCACTGCCGCTCGCGCTCGACTTAGCATGGCGAACAGGTGCAACCCTGCACCTCGTGCACGTACATTTGCCGATCATCACGCCGGTGTACAGCCCAGAAGTGCCGATGGTTCATCCGCAACTCGACGAGCAGATTTGCGCGGAGATGCACGAATACCTCAAGAATTTGGCGCTGAAGTTGCGGGTTGAGACACCTGTCACGGTACGGCACACGTTGTTGCGCGCCCAGGTCGGTGAATCGGTAGCTCGTAAGCTCGCCGACTATAGCCAACGCGTCGGAGCAGACTTATTGGTGATGACGACGCATGGGCGCGGAGGGTTGGGTCGGTTATGGCTTGGCAGTGTGGCCGACGAACTTGTGCGTCGTGTACGGATGCCGATCTTATTGGTACGCCCCGATGAGCAAGTTCCCGAACTCGGTCAACCTTGGGAGCCAAAACGCATCCTAATCCCGCTCGATGGGTCGGCGACAGCCGAAGCGATTCTGCCGCATGCGCAGAAGTTGGCCCAGACCACCCAAGCCGCATGCACCTTGATGCGGGTGGTCGAACCGGCAATGCTCACGCGGCACTTCCCGGTAGATGCCAGCGTGCATCGTTTGGATCAACAGTATCTCGACATCCTACGATTGGAGGCTCAGACCTACTTGAGTGCACAGGCGGACATGTTGCGCGAGCAGGAGCTGACCGTCGACACATGCGAGCAAGTGGCTCCACAGGCGGCCAACAGCATCGTTGAGATGGCGCAAGAGGGGCAGTATGGTCTGATTGCAATGGCGACCCATGGTCGACGCGGTTTGAATCGCCTGTTGGTTGGCAGCGTTGCCGACAAAGTGTTGCGGAGCGCGCCAATTCCATTGCTCATCTATCGCCCGACCGTGCTGGCCAAGGAGGTGGAGGTTGACCTGCAAGCCGTGGCATAGGAATAGCGGTGACGCGATTCGGGCGCTCTAGGAGGCGGAATCGCGTCGCCGCTCAAACAAACACTACCTGAGCAAAGGAGGATGTTATGTATCGATCGTTGCTTGTTCCATTAGATGGTTCGCCCATGAGCGAGCAGGCATTACCCGTTGCTCAGGTGATCGCGCGACGTGATGGTGCCACTCTGCACTTGGTACACGTGCGCACTCCGCAGAACCCCATCTTTATGCCCGATGTGCCAGTGGTGGATACCGACCTGCGGGCGCTCGGCCACCAGCACGCCACAGCATACATAGACCTGCACGTCTCCAAGCTGATCGCCGAGGGATTTGCTGCGGTGGGCGCGGTATTGCCGAATCAGCCGAGCATTGTCGGTGCACTGGCCAATTATGCGGTTGAGAATAGTTGCGACCTAGTGGTGATGACAACGCACGGACGGCGGGGTTTCGAGCGCATGTGGCTGGGCAGCGTCGCCGATGCGTTGGTGCGCAGCAGCTCGGCGCCCGTTTTGCTGGTGCGCCCCGACACACCATTTGCCACAGCGCCACAGTTTCGGCGCATCCTGTTACCGCTCGACGGCACCGAGATGGCCGAGCGAATCATCGAGCCAACGTTGGCCCTAGCTCAGCAGCCCGATGCGAAATTGGTGCTGTTGCAAGTGGTGGAGCCGCTGGCACAGGTGAATTATCCGCCGTTGGCGCACCTCGACCAAATTGCGAAACAGCACAACGCCGAAGCGGCTGAGCAGGCGCGCGCGTATCTCGAACAGGTTGGGCAAAAACTCGAAGGTGGCACCTACGAAACGCAGGTATTGTTGTCGATGTCTCCCGCTCAGGCGATTATGTACGCTGCTGAGGAGCAAGAGGTTGATCTGATCGCGATGACGCACAGTCGCCGAGGGTTAGAGCGGCTGTTGTTAGGAAGTGTTGTCGATAAAGTTTTGCGAGGCACACCGTTGCCAATCCTCCTTTTACACCCTCTCGGATAACTCCACCTGCAACGCCTCATAGACCTCTATGCTGCGCCGTACCCTTCCCCAGGGTGCGGCGCGGCGTTATTGAGGGCATCGCATTTGCATCGCTGATGACCCCTTATTTTCCTCGGATATTCCCTCCTCAATCATTGTTTCTTGGGTGAATCAAGGTTTTCTTCGACGTTTCATCTAAAGACAACTAGTGATACAAAGGTTGTTTCATCTCTGGCAGAGAGATTGTCCCTTTCTGCACTTTACCCCGCTATCTATCTACACAATCAGCCAAACATCAGTCAAAAGTGCATATTACGAAGCCTGTGTTGCACGGACACCAGTCATATTCGTTCGAGGCCTTAAGTTGGAGGAACGAAAGTGAAAGGAAAGACTGATGGTCACACGAGAGGATTCGCGTCTATATTCGTTTGTGGATGAGAACCCCTACGCCGTAGGCCCGAAGGCGGTGCCTTTGCACCCCACACCACCTCGTTTGCCAGAAGGGGTTGCGATTCGAGGTGGGCATCACGAATCAGGAACTACCTCCCCATTTGAGACCCCAGCTTTTAAGGAAGATCTGCTGATTATCCATCTGCGCTATCCTCTACGGTTATCTCTCAAGTTAGAACGATGGCATCATGCCGATTCAAGTCCTGGTGGCCTTGTGCTTATGCCACGAGGTCACGCTGGTGTATGGGCTTGTGATGGTAGGGGAGAAGCACTCATTGTGAGCATCCCGCCGAGCTTAAGCGCAAAGACCATCGCTCTAGAAGCTACTCGTGCACCGAATCAAATCGAATTTATTCCCCACCTTGGCCATACCGATCCATTTGTATATGCGATTGCCCAGGCTTTTCTTGGTGAACTGCAGAACCAGGGTTTGTTTGGAATGTTGTATATGGAAAGCCTGCTACGCACATTGACGCTTCATCTTTTACGTAATTATGCTGTTGTGAAACCAACACAAACCTCGGTAAAGGGCGTTTTATCGACAGAGACATTGCATCGTATACGCGACTATATCCACGATCATTTGAATGATGAGATCACCCTAGAGACGTTGGCTGAGATTGTGCATCTTAGTCCTTATCATTTTGCGCGTCTCTTCAAATCGGCCACTGGTATGCCACCCTATCAATATGTGTTGCAGTGCCGGGTGGAGCAGGCCAAAGCGTTGCTGATAACGGGTAGGCACTCGATCAGTGAGGTAGCGGACATGGTAGGGTTTGCCACACAGAGCCACTTGAATCGGCATGTGCGCAAGATGTTAAAGGTAACACCCCGCGAACTACTTCCAACGCGCAAGAATAGACAAGAATAAAGCAAGAATGTTGAAGAAATCTTCAGCCTTAGCTGATACAGTACATCTAAACCATTAACGAGCATCCAGTAACCCACATACATCACTTCCAACATTTTAGCCCTACCTACAACCTGTCATTGCAACGATTGTTTATCGATTGCTTTCGTATTTTGGCCCTCATCTCCCTACTACGTCTATTCCAAATCGCTACATTGAATTGTCCATAACGACGAGATGCTCGAATGAGCCTCTCTATCTGGGAGAGCATTTGGGTATCAGTTGTTGTGGCTGTTCTCAGTACACAGTACCACGTGGAAATACTGTTGTATCGGTTTGTTTGAAGGAATTATGTAAGGAGGAACAAATCATGGCCGTCAAAAAAGAACACCGTGCGTTGCTCGTTGTCAACAGCCTAGTGACTGGTGGCCGGAAGGATTTGGCGTGGTTGTACCAGTTTATTGAGGTATCTGGTGCGATCCTAGCCGAGACCCTGCTGAGCCCTCACTATGGCACTTATCGAAGTTTGGTTGGTCCACAGGTGACCCAAGCGAAGTTTGTATCTAGCCTCAAGTCGCTGGGGGATGAGCCAACAATCCAGGCGATCGATGTGATTATTAACCTGCATGGCTCACCTAATATCTTGTACTTCTACGACGGGGCTGTGGGTATGACGGAACTCAAGAAGTCGCTGTTGAGCTTAAATCTCAAGAATAAGTTTCGCATGCTCTACTCAACCGCCTGTTACGGCAGCACGCATGCCGATGAGTTTGTAGCCGCCGGGTTCAATGCCGCCAGCGGTGCGATCGGGGTGAATGCGAATAGCGCAACCGAGTATCCGACCGTATTGACGATGTGGGCCGCAGGAATGGCGTTCAAGGATGCAATCAGTGCTGGAGAGAACATTATTACACGCGCTCCGGCGGATGCTGCAGCTGCAGCTATGGGGTTCCAAGACGTGAATAGCGACAAGCGGATACTCGGCAATGGTCGGATCACCATCCAAGCTGCTGGGTAGAGTGTGACACTGGTGGACAACCTGAGGTAAGAGCCGCACGGATATTATGTTGTTAGTGAGACAAGGAGTATAGTCATGTCGCCAACAAATCCAACCAATATTAGTCAAGGTTTACCGAGGGTGAATCGCATTTCGCCATCGCTCACCCTTGTAGATGGGGTGTTCCAGGGTGGTGGTGGACTTGGCGCGGCATACATTGGTGCGCTTACTGTCCTACGTTCTAAAAATATCTGGTTCCACCGCGTGGCCGGCAATTCGGCTGGTGCAATACTCGCAAGCCTGATCGCTGCTGGTTATACCGATGAAGAATTGAAGTACTTGAGTGGGCCGCCGGAGGAGGCAAGACCTAGTACCATAAGCCGCGATCCAATTAATTTCATGTCGTTTATCGATAAGCCGCAAATTGCAACCAGCACCCGTCGTAAGACGCTGCTTTGGCAGGCTTTGAATGGCACAGTGCTCGATGAACTTGGGGAAATAACGCTCCCCATCGTCACACGTAAGGAGGCGGTTCAGGCGATCACGAACGCTCTTGGTAGCATCCCTGGTTATAATGTGGTTCCACAACCGATTCGAAAAACGATTGAACAAACTCTTAGCACGAGTTTGTCGCTCTTGCCTGCAGCGCAGCCTAAGCTCAAAGCGTATCTTCCTAATACTTCAAACCTGCGCACCAAGTTTGCAGATCAGTTGTGGGAACACTTTGCCGCACAAAATGCCGACTATCTCAAGTTAGTCAATTTACTCTACGAGGGCGGTATCTGTGAGGGCAGTGTCTTGTTAAGTACGATTGAATCTCTGTTGCGTGAGAAGATCAAGCCACAGCATAGCGGTCCCGTCACGTTCAATGATCTTAAGATGGAGTTGGCAATTATTGCCGCAGACACAACTGCTAAAGAGATGGTTGTGTATGCGACTAAGACGCATGGAACGATGTCAGTTGCTGAAGCGGTGCGCCGTTCAATGAGTATTCCGCTGCTGTTCCAACCGCGTCTTGCTCAGCAGCCTAATACATCGCAGAAACACGAGATCATGGATGGTGGATTGGTCTCGAACTACCCTTACTGGATTTTCTCAGGCGCTGGTAAACGCTATGTGTCCTTTTCTCAACAGGATCAGAGTCGGCCAAAGCTAGGTTTTCTGTTAGATCAGGATGCCGATGCACCATCGAGTTGGAACGTGAGACCAGCTAAATGGTTGCAGAATGGACGACCATTCAATCCAGGTGTTAAGAAAGCACTCTTCGAGACTTTTAGCCTAAATATTTCTCCCTCGGAGGTATCGTTCGATATCCTTGATCGCATGATGCGGGTGATTGAGACGATCGATCGCAAAGAAGAACACATACGCAAGGCCACCGCACATGTGGTCACAGGTAATCTGCTCTACTATGAAGCGGTTATTCCGCTTAAAGGTTTTCACTGGCTGGATTTCAAGGTCAACAACGTGAAGGACCATTTCCTCGCTATGACTGAGCGCGGAGAGCATGCAACGATGGAGATGTTAAAGACAGCCCCGTTGCAGAATATGGCGGTTGGTATTTAGGAGCAGAATGACATCCCAAAAAAATCCTAGGTTAGCAGATGCCACAAGGTGCGTGTTCGATAGTTTATAGTTTGTCGGAACGCACCTTGTGGTATTAGAAATCGCGTGATATTGACAAAAATGGCACTTCAAAAGCAAAAGGCCTAGGGGTTGTCCCTAGGCCTTTTGCTTGGTTATTACTACATCTACCTCCCTACGAACGGTGCAAACAAGCGGAAGGACGCGGCGCTGGTCTCGGGCAACACGCGCGTTGGACCATACTCGTGCGTGTCGCCGTTCACCTCAACCTCGTGCAGCCAGTAGTAGTAGGTCTGCCCCGCCTGCGCACTGCTGTCGGTCCCGCTGTAGCTGGCGCCACCAGCCTGACCCTTGCTCAACACTAACATCGACGTCACTCGCACCGCATCGGCTCGATTGGCTGTGGTGCTGCGGTACAGATGGAAGCCGAAGGTCTGCTGCTCCATACCGGTCTGCCAGCGCACCAGCACACCAGCATCGGTGCGCGTGGCGCTGAAGTGCACCAGCGTGATCGCGCTCGGGTCCACGTTCAGGATACCCATATCCAGCGTTGGGTTGTGCTCACCCGGGCTGAGCGTGACGGTCTGCGTGCGCCCGGTCGCTGGGTCGGCGTCGCTGTCGCTGGCATCATCACCCA